>Ga0335071_10004539_pt1 | contig 14500 bp, 14 predicted proteins | sample Lox_Sample_15_FD_206724 | JGI IMG/M metagenome (GOLD analysis project Ga0335071, IMG submission 206724) | Soil microbial communities from Loxahatchee National Wildlife Refuge, Florida, United States - Lox_Sample_1.5 | ecosystem: Environmental > Terrestrial > Soil > Wetlands | place: USA... | reverse complement strand
TCGGCAAGCCCCTGACCGAAGCAGCCTTCCAGGAGGATGCCCTTAATTACGATTTTCGACGCCGGGTCAGCTTGATCTTCCAGGACACGGATGTGCAGCTATTCATGCCCTCCGTCTGGGATGAGGTCGCCTTCGCCCCTCTGCAATTGGGCATGAGCAATGAGGAGGTAAAAAGGCAGGTCGAATCGGCTCTGGATATCCTGCAGATCGGCAAGTTGCGCGACCGCCCTCCGCACCAGCTCTCCGGCGGAGAAAAGAGAAGGGTCGCATTGGCTTCGGTCCTCAGCCTCTCCCCGGAGGTCTGGCTGCTGGACGAGCCGACCAGCGGGCTGGACCCTCGCAGCCAGGGCTGGCTGGTGGAATTCCTGCGCGGACAGTGCCAGGCTGGGAAGACGATCATCACCGCTACACACGACCTGGCGATTGCCGAGCAGATCGCCACCCGCATCATCGTTTTCAACGAAGAACACACGATCGCCGCATCGGGAGAGCCGGCTCAAATCCTGCACGATCATGAGCTGCTCCACCGCTGCAATCTGTCCCATTTCCATATCCCCGATGCCTGATCTCCAGTAGATGGGTGTACCAGAACAGGCCGCCTGGAGTGGGCGACCCAGCTATTTTGGTAAATCCCCTTTTTATGCACGAACTTGCAGTCACCGAAAGCATCCTAAACATTGCCCTTGAGCATGCCAAGCGGGCGAATGCGAAGCAGGTGACCCAATTGCACCTGGTGATCGGGAACCTGTCCAGCATCGTGGACGATTCGGTCCAGTTTTATTGGGACACCATCAGCCAGGGAACCATGTGCGAAGGGGCGCAGCTTTCCTTCGAGCGCATCCCCGCCAGGCTGACCTGCCAGGAGTGCGGCACAACCTACACGCTTGATTCCGAACTGACCCTTTGCCCTCAATGCAACAGCGGCCGGGTGAAGATCGTGTCCGGCGAGGAATTCCGCCTGGACAGCATCGAAATTGAAAGTTAATAAAAAAGATGAAGGAACCTTTATGACCAGCCAGCGCGTTTCAGTTGTGGAAAAGATCCTGAGCGCCAATGACCAGCTCGCCGAGCAGAATCGCCGAATTCTCGACGAAGCCGGCGTGTTTTCCGTCAATCTGATGGCGTCCCCAGGTGCGGGGAAGACCAGCCTGATCCTGAAGACCATCGAAAAGCTGGCTCCAACCTTCCGCGTGGGGGTGATCGAGGGCGATACCGCTCCCGTGACCATCGATGCCGACAAGATCGTCGCCGCAGGCATGCCGGCCGTGCAGATCAACACGGGCGGCGACTGCCACCTGGATGCGGTCATGATCGGCAATGCCCTGCCAAGCCTGCCGCTTGCGGAGATCGACTTGTTGATCGTTGAGAATGTCGGCAACCTGGTTTGTCCGGCGGCTTTCAGTCTGGGCACACATGCCAACATCCTGATCGCCAGCGTTCCGGAAGGGGATGACAAGCCCTACAAATACCCGAACATCTACCGTGGCATCGACGCATTGATCCTGAACAAGACCGACCTGCTTCCGTACGTGCCGTTCGATATTGATTATTTCAAGCAAGGCGTTCAGATTCTCAATCCCAATGCAGCCTTCTTCCCGCTGTCTTGTAAAACGAACGAGGGTGTCAGTACTTGGACAGGGTGGTTGTCCTCAAGGATCAGGCATATCGGGTAATTCTCTGAGAAAATTCTTCAGAGACAGAAAATCAACACCCCGGACCTTTTTTACTAAGGTTCAGGGTGTTGTTATTCTTGGTCGTGTTCCTATAACTTTCAGCGAGGCGCTTTGGCAGTGGAAAACCAGCTTACTGGGTCAGTTTTTCCGGAAAAGCAACCTCAGGTCCGCAGCGATATCATCGGGATTGCCCGGATAGGAATAAGTCATGCGCAAGTTCCCGGCCGGATCGATTAAATAAGTGTAACTTGAATGAGTCTCGCCGCCGTCCTCGACTGTCACCCCATAAGCTGCCCAGACCGGCTGGAGTTCCGCCAGGGTGCCAGTGGCTCCCATAAATGTCGGGTCGAAGCGGGCGAGGAACTCACCAACTGACTGCGGAGTGTCGCCGACCGGATCCGTGGCAACGAACAACACCTGGACATCCTGGGCTTGATCTCCCAGAAGGCTGCGGGCCTTGGCAAGGATCGCCATGGTAGCCGGACATTCACTTGTGCAGTGGGAATATCCAAAAAAGAGCAGCACGTATTTTCCTCTATAATCCGACATTTTGACGGTTCCTCCCGTCTGATTAGTCAAGGAAAAATCCGGCGCTGGCGATGCTGGATTAATGACCGAACCATGGAGTGTTTGATTCGCGCGCACAAGGAAGATGGTGGTCGCTGTAGCCAGTACAACCAGGAGCAGAATGCCTGTACCAACCCATAAAAATTTCTTTTCCATAAACATATCCTCTTTTTTTATGTGTGATGGAGAAATCTTCCGATCGTATTATAATCTCCAGGAGAAGAATTGTGAATATAATGATCTAATTAGTCTATTTATAGATGGCGACATCAGAATGTCATTTTCTGACGATTGGGGCCAGAATTGGCTTACTGCAAAAGGTAGTTACTTTTTCGTTTGGATCGATTAACCTGCCCCCCGAAAATTGGTCCAGTTGAGATGTTTTAGTTGTTACATGTTCCTTAGGCATCAATAATGACAAATTATTCGTTTCCTCCCTAGAAACTCTAAAACGCCGGGTGTCGATAGTTTATTTGGAAGACCTACTTTTGCAGGTGGCTAATGACAAGATTCATAAATTTTCCGCGACCTTCCAAAAGGGAAATGACAAATTATGTGATTGAAATGATGGGTAATGACAAATTTTTCGAGCGCCAATGACATTCACTTCGGATGAAACCCTGCTTTTTGCCATCTCCTGTGACATTCACTTCGAAAACCGATATCATTATTGAAGTTATGTGATCGAGTTAAATATATGGCTCAAATGATTGCACCGATTTCAATCGCCCAAACATTGCTCCAAAAGGGCCTATTTGCCTTCCAAAGCCACATGGTCGCGGATTTATTCGGATTGGATAAATTCCAGACTTCCCACCTGCTCCAGCGCATGGAGCGGGATGGATTGGTCGCACGGGTCGAACATGGAAAATATTTATTGCTCGGCTTGACTCCCGAAAAGGTGTTTGCCAACCCGCTCTATATCGGATGCAATCTGCATTCCCCCGCTTATATTTCCTTCTGGCCAGCGCTTCACTTCCACGGCTTGACCGAGCAGGTTCCGCTTACCGTCTTCCTCGTAACGACCCGGCGCAAGACCGAAAAAGACTTTCGCGGAACCCGCTTCATTTTTGTAACCCTGAAGCCCGAGGCTTTCTTCGGGTATCGTCGCGAAGTTTTGGACGATCTACCTATTCTTGTCGCAGATCCTGCCAAAGCCATTCTCGACAGTCTCTCCCTTCCGGAGTATGCCGGCGGGAACACGGAAGTGGCCAAAGCATTGTAAATCGCTGTTGCTGAACTGATCGAATATACCGCCCGTCTAAAAAACTATAGTCTCAACTCCCGCCTGGGCTACCTGCTTGAATTGCTCGGCCAGCCGGCCGAGGGGATCGAACTATCCAGTGGTCCTGTGCGATTGGACCCGCGTGTTCAGGAGCGCGGTACGTATCACCCACGCTGGAAATTATATGTCAACATTCCACCTTCTGAATTGTTTCCACCTGGAGTTGTGTGATGCTCACCCGTCCCCAGATTCAACGATTGGCCCAAAATATGGCATCGGCGTCCAGGCGCAGACCCATTTAGAGTATTGTTTTCAAGATTCTGGAGTAAGTATGACGCCGCAGCAGATGTAATATAATTCATAGTTGACTAGTAAAATTATTGGGGATAAAATGGGGTTGGATTAAAAGGATTTTCTATGTCTGGTTCACTTTATAAACGTTCGGTCTTTGAAGAGATTGTTCGATTCCTGACCACCGATGATATCATCGTGATTCACGGTGCCCGTCAGGTTGGTAAGACATCTATTCTCATGTACCTGCAAGATCATTTGCAATCCGAAAATGAACAGGTGCTGTATCTGGACCTGGAAGACAGCCGCTTTGTCAGCATGATGGACAAAGGAGTAGATGAGTTTATTACCTACCTATCCGAACAAGGATTCGATCTGCCAGGTCTTTTAAAATCAGGCAAGAAACTCTTCGTCATGATCGACGAAATCCAGTATTTGTCTAATCCATCCTCTTTTCTGAAACTTCTTGCAGATCACCACCGCTATTTGAAGATCGTTGTCTCCGGTTCATCCAGCTTTGAGATGAAAAGCAAGTTCAAGGATTCGCTGGTCGGTAGAACGGTCAGCTTTGAGATCTATCCCCTTTCGTTTCAAGAGTTCTTATTGTTCAAAGGTATCCCATATTCTCCTGCAGGTCGGTTCACAGAAAAGAAGACCATCGAGCTGCAGACACTGTATACAGAGTTTGTATTATATGGCGGTTACCCCAAGATAGTTCTCACCCAGGAAACTGACGTAAAAGAAAAATACCTGCAGCAGATTATCGATACTTATATCCGCAAGGATATTCGTGATTTAGCGGAAATCAAGGATGTGAACAAGTTCAACCGGCTGCTGGAAGCTCTCGCATCTCAGAGCGGAAACTTATTGATCATCTCTGAATTATCGAATACCTGCGGATTGGCCCGAGATACGATTGAACGGTATCTCTTTCTCCTGGAACAGACCTATATTCTCCGCCTGGTACGCCCATTCAGCCGTAATATACGCTCAGAGTTATTCAAAACCCCGAAGGTTTTCTTCTACGACACCGGTTTGATGCAGATGCTCTGGTTGAAACGACTTCAGAAAGAAATACTCGGTCCTGTTTTTGAAACGAGCGTTTTCACCGAACTGGTAAAACGCTATGGCAAGGACCAGGTTCACTACTGGCGCACCCAGGATAAAAAAGAAATCGACTTTGTCGTAAAGCTACAAGATGCGGTACTGCCGCTGGAAACCAAGTTGCATTTTCCTCGCACAATTCCTACCGTCCTGGGCACTTTTGTGGCTGCTTATCCATCCGATAACAATTCAATTCCAGGCTATCGGTTGGTGGGATTGGAAGGAAAGCCGGCAGAGGAAGGGATGGTCTTTCCGTGGCAGCTTTAACATTACAGCCATCAATAATCGAGTCTCTTGGACATAAGCCAAAAAAAGGAAGAAATCTGGTATACTGATTTTGTAACGAGAGACCAGTCGATCGAAAGTGTTGACTGGAAGAAACTTAATAATCCAAGAGATTATCCAAATCTCCGTCCAAATAGTGATGCTCGTAGAGTATTACTTAGGATGAGGCCGTCCAAGGTACTACTGAAGTGCTCATAAGCCCTTGGTTGTGAGTTCAAGTCTCACCCTCGCCACTCAGACCGCCCGAAGGGGCGGTTTTTTGATCCTCCAATCCGCTTTCATCGAACGTCTTCCGCCCCAATAAGAGAATGCTTCAAACTACTTTCCAGCCTGGATATGGCTGGGGGCATCGGCACAGGAGCAGGCAATGACAACCTGGGTTCCGCGAGTCAACGTACCCAGGTAGGCGTCGGTCCCATTGTGCGCGATCCATCCTTCCAAATTAAAAGGAATGGCGCTGTCAGCCGGCATCCATTCGCCGTTGTACTTCCTGGCGACATGGACATGTGTGCCGGTCGCTTCCCCGCCTTCGCAGGATGGGTAGCCCAGCGCATCTCCTCTTTTCAACACCTTCCCCACCGAGGCGCGGCCATCCGTGGCGACATGCAAATAGAGGATGTCCCAACCGGTCCGTTCATTGCCGTCGCCATCCAGATCTTCGACAACGACGCCCGTTTGGGAGCGAACCACCACGCCATCGGCCATCGCCACGACCGGATGAGAGGAGGGGGTGCATCCGCTACTGATGGAAGGGGGCGCGAAATCAAGCGCCGACCATGGGATCAATTGGGCAATTCCCCAGCCGGAATGCGGTCCACCAGTGAGGTTCCAGGTTTCGCCATCCAGAAAGGGGAAACCGAAATCAGGCTGGTGCAGACTGACCGGGATGAACGCTTGGTCAGATCTCCACGGGTCGCCGAAGAGGCTGCGGAATGTCCGCGCCAACCCGTCCGCTCCGACAGCCCGCGCATAAGCCACCGGGGAAGCGAAGCGGGAAAAATAATACTGCAACGCCACCGAGGCGGCGGTCTGCCAGGGATCCGGGCGCTCGACCGTCCCATCCAAATGATCGAATTCGGTCAGTTGGCCGATCCGCCAGCCGTAATAGCCGACATTCAATATATTCGCCGCCCAAACGAGCTGCAGGTACAAACCCGAATAGTTGTAGTCGACAAAACCGAGAGGGTAATCGCCGCTGGGCTCGACCGGTTGGGAAAGCGCCCCGGTCTGGTATTCGAGGATGGCCAACAATAAACGCGGGCTGATGCTGTAATTGGTGGCGACGATGTCGACCAGCTCGGCACCGGTGTGGTTTGCGTCCACCGCGTAACCAACATAATCCTTCAACCACCCCGGATGGGTGGCAACGAAGATACTGGTATCGAAGCCATCGACTGGCGGTCCATCGATATACTGGCTATCGGGGAGGATTTGGTATGGCGTACCCCAGAATGGCCTGTAATAGATCGGTATTTTCATCGGCATGCCGGCCGGCATGGTCGTCGAATCAGCCGGTATCTGCGGATTGGCCTGGCGGATTTCCCCGATTGTGGTATTGAAGCGACCTGCCAGGCCCGGGAGAGTATCCCCAGCCTGGGCTGTGTAATCCACCAGTGCGCCCGGATCGTACTCCGGTCGCGTGGGCAATGGCGTGACGGTTGGACCCGGCAAGGGCGTGTCGGTCGCCGGGACTGGAGTGACGTCACCCAGCCCCTGCGGCAGACAGGCCGTCAGCAGGATGGTCAAAACGAGCAGGGAATGTTTGGCTGATCGAAACACAGGGAAGATCATTCATCCGGTTTTCGGATGATTTGGGATTCATGCGTAGCCGCTTGATTGGCAATGATCGTCTGGTCACCCTTTGTGAGGGTCCCATGGTAAGGCGCGTCTCCATAGTGGGCCGTCCAGCCGCTCAACACGAACGGCAGGGGATCGCCAGCGCCCACCCATTCGCCGTTGTATTTCCGGGCAATGTGGACATGGGTTCCCGTGGCCACGCCCCCTTCGCAGGATGGGTGGCCGATGCGATCGCCGACATTGACCCAGGTCCCGACCGGGACGCGGTCTTTGGTGGCGATATGCTGATAGATGACCACCCAGCCGGTCTGTTCGAAACCATCCCCATCCAGGTCCAGAACTACGAAGCCGCTTCCCGAGCGCACAATCTGGCCGCCCGAGATGGCTAGAACCCAGGCATTCGAGACGCCACATCCGGGCGCGGCCATGGCTGGGGCGAAGTCCAGCGCTCCAAGCGAAGTTTCCGCTTCCCAGGCCGGGTGTGGTCCCCCGGTAAAGGCCCAGAGGGCTCCCACTTCGAACGGGAGAGTGAAGGTCGGCTGGCTGAGGTTGGGCGGGAAGAGCGGGCCTAATTCATTGGCGCGAACCCATGGGTCGCCGAACATGCTTTTGTACAGGGAGATAAATCCGGTCTGCGGGTCGATTGCCTTCATCCAATCGGCATAGTTCAATTTCTTGGAGAACATATACTGCAAAGCCACCGTGCCGGCATTCAAGCCGGGGGCGATACGCAGGTTGGTTCCGTCCGGGAAAGTCAGTTCGGTCAACGTTCCGGCCCGCCAGCCGTAATAGCCAGAAAGCAGGTCCATCACCATCAGCCGCATTTGCTGGTAAAGGCCCGGGTAATTCGGGTTTTTATAGCCGAGGATGTATTTTTCGTCCACGCCCGGCTTGGGCTGCCCCTGCACATAGCCGGTGTAATATTGGATGAGGGCCAGCAGGAGCTTGGGGCTGATCGAGCTGCCTTCCGACATGCGGATGATCCCATCCGCCCCGGAGAGCCAGCCGACTGTGTCCATATAGTCTTTCGTAGTGGTCAGTTTGCCGCCAGCCGAATTGACATATCCGGGAATATCGAACCCGACCGAGGTGGGGGAATCGACCAACTCGCTATCCGGGATGATAGCCTGGGCTGGAGTGGTCGGCGTGCCAGCCAGGCGGTTGGGAATGAATAACTGCGTCCCGGGATTGATGAAGCCGAGGGCCGAGAGCGGCGAACCGGAGGTGATCTCGGAGGGTTCGACCGAGAAGTGGATCGCCACCACATTCAGGCTGTCGCCGGATTGGGAAACGTAGGAAATGACCGGCTGGACGGGAGTGGAGGTGGCGGAAGACTGGAGACCGGTGGGTGAGGCAACCGCCGTGACCGAATCCCCGGGAGTAATCGCCTCAGTCGGCAGGCCGGGTGTAAAGGATGGAATCGGAGTATCGGTCGAGGTAGCTGTTGCACCCGGATCGGCCGGTCCCACAGGGCTTGTAGATGGTAATGTGGCGGTCTCGAGTGTCGGAACTGGATCGGTCCCCCCCCAAAGATTCGTCCCGCAGGCAGACAAAAGGATTCCACAGATTGTGAGCAGCGCAGCGGCTTTGGAAATGGCGGATTTCATCGGGCAGATTATACCCCAGCAGTCTTAACGGATGATTAGCTGACTATGGGGATTGGGTAAACAGCAGCCCTAGCGCTGGATCTGGTTGTCGGCGTCCTTGCCTTCGAAAGCGGTCAACACCACCCCGCTGCGGGTCAGCGTTCCGACGTACTCTTCGCCAGTCCCTGCCGAGATCCACCCGCTCAGGTTGAAGGGGGTTTTGCCGATGGCGGAAACCCACTCCCCGTTGAAACGACGGGCAATATGGACATGTGTGCCGGTGGAAACGCCGCCCTCGCAGGAGGGATGACCGATCCGGTCGCCGGCGCGCAGGCGCGTGCCCGGGGTAACCCGGTCGCGTGCCTCGACGTGCATATACAGGATCACCCAGCCCGAACCTTCATTTCCATCCCCGTCCAGGTCTTCGATGACGACGCCGATGCCGGTGCGCGTCACCAGGCCGTTCGCCACCGCAGTCACCCAATAGTCGCTTTCAACGCAGCCCTGGGCATCGCCGGGCGGGGCAAAATCCAGCGCGCCAAACGGGGAGCCGAAGTCCCAGGCGAGGTGCGGACCGCCGGTGAACGACCAGACTTCCCCTGCGGCGAACGGCAGGAGCAGCGGGGGCTGGCTGAGATATGGAGGAGAAAGCGGTTCGATCGCCAGATCGAAGGGGCTTCCAAAGAGCAGATAATAGGTATCGTAGAAACCGCCCGGGGAGACATCCTTCAACCAAGAGGGGTAATCATCCAGCTGGCCGAAAAGGTTTTCCACCCCGGCCGTCCCCGGGTTGATGGTCGGATCGATCGGCACGACCGTCCCATCGCTCAACACCCAACTGGTGGTTTCGCCCGCCTGCCAGCGATAGAACCCATCATTGAGATAGCAGGCTGCCAGAACCAGCTGCTTGTAAAGGCCGGTGTAATCGGACCTATTGAAGCCGAGGGGCATGTCCGCCATGGAGGCATCCGGGTTGGGATTGGTCACCCAGCCCGAACGATACTCCAGCAGCGCAAGCAGGAGGCGCGGGTTGACTGAAAAGTTCTGGGCGACGAGCTGGATCACCTGTGCGCCGGTCATACTTTGGCCGTTGACGGCGTCTGAATAGGTCGCCAGGTAGCCGTGTTTGGATTGGATGAAGGCGGTGATGTCGAACATGCCAGCCATCGGTCCATAGACCAGCTCGGAATCGGGGATGAGCTTGAAGGATGGGCCGGGCGCCTGCGGGTTTTGCGCCGGGATGAGCAGGGTCTGTCCCGCTGACAAGGCATCTGGGTTGGTCAGGTTATTCGCCTGGACGATGGCCGGCACGCTGACCCCGAAACGCTCGGCAATGGCGCTCAGAATGTCTCCCGATTGAACGACGTAATTTTGCACACCCCGCGTCTGGCCGGGCGGATAATGCGGCGCGTCGGGCGTGGGCGTCGATTCGACCGAGCCGGGCTGGCGGGTCGGGGGAAGGCTGTAGGATAGGGTGGGCGTGGAGAATACTTCCGTCGGCGTGGAAGGGGCTTGGCCGTAACTCCAGACGGAAGCTGGAGTGATGAAATAATCGGATGGTTTGGAGGTCGCGCAAGCGGCTAGGAGAAGCGCCAGGCCAAGGGTCCAGAAGCGGCGGAAAAACATGTCCCGATTATAGTCCGAAAGGTCTGATAGAATCGTAAAAACTCTCAATCGAAGGATTGCCATGGAATCGAAACCGCCTTCTGGGCTGCCGATGATTTGCGGGAGAAATATCGACGGCGACCCAGCCTATTTTCCGAACGCCAAATATCAGGGCCAGGCTGTTTATTTTTGTACCCAGTTCTGCCTGAACGCCTTTGCAGCCGATCCTGACCGGTTTTATCTGGCGCACCGAAAGAAAGGTACTGATCCCGAGGATTGCGATCTCAAGGAAGCGAGGGAATAGGCATGGTGGATGGTAAATTGTACGGGGCGATGGAAGGCGGCGGGACCAAATTCGTCTGCGCGGTCGGGAACGGGCCGGAGGATATTCGCGAGGAAATCCGCTTCCCGACTACCGGTCCCGACGAAACTATCGAAAAAGCCATTGCTTTCTTTAAAAAGCATAAACCAGCCGCGATCGGACTGGCGCCTTTCGGCCCACTCGACCTGCATCCTTCATCTCCTTCGTATGGATCCATCACCGCCACGCCCAAGGCGGGTTGGTCGAATACCGACATCCTGGGCCGCTTCCGTAGAGCTTTCGACCTGCCGCTGGCATTCGACCTGGACGTCAACGCCGCCGCATTCGGAGAATACTCCTGGCTCCAGGAAAACCGCAACCTGGATTCCCTGGTCTATTACACCATCGGGACCGGGATCGGAGCAGGGCTCGTCATCGGAGGGAAGTTAGTTCATGGCTTGACCCACCCGGAGGCCGGCCACATGCACCTGCCGCACGACCTCCAAAAAGACCCTTTCCCGGGCAGTTGCCCGTTCCATAGGGACTGCTTCGAGGGCCTGGCGAACGGGCCGGCCATCGGGAAGCGCTGGGGCCAGTCTGGCGATTCGCTCCCGGACGAGCATCCAGCCTGGGATCTGGAGGCTACGTACATCGCCCACGCCCTGGTCAGTACGATCACACTACTCTCCCCTCAGCGGATCGTTCTGGGCGGCGGAGTGATGGAACGCCTGCAGCTCTTCCCGATGATCCGCTGCAAAGTCAAGGAGATCCTGAACGGCTACATCCCATCCCCTTTGTTCGAAGGAACGCTGGATGGATATATCGTCCCACCCGGGCTGGGCAAGCGCTCCGGCATCCTGGGTGCCATGGCGCTGGCAAAAACCCTGGAGATTTAAACTAAAAGATCGTTCGAATTCAAATGAACAGCGTTTTAATGGTGAGGGTTAATTTATGAGCGAACTGCATATTGTTACCGGCGCATTCGGATATTCAGGAAAATACATCGCTGCCCGCCTGCTGGCAGAGGGTCAGCGCGTCCGCACGCTGACAAACTCGGCCAGGCGGGCGAATCCGTTCGGCGGCAGGGTCGAGGCTTACCCGTTCAACTTTGACTGTCCCGACGACCTGGTCGAATCACTGCGTGGGGCCAAGGTCCTGTACAATACCTATTGGGTGCGGTTCAACTACACTTTCTTCAAGCATGAATCGGCCTTGCGAAACACCCTCATCCTTTTCGAAGCGGCCAAGAAAGCCGGCGTGGAGCGGATCGTTCATATCAGTATTACCAACCCAAGCGAGTTCTCCCCTTTGGAATATTTCCGCGATAAGGCGCGCCTGGAGAATGCCCTGATCTACTCTGGCCTGTCCTACGCCATCCTTCGCCCGACCCTCCTGTTTGGCAGGGAAGACATCCTCATCAACAACATTGCCTGGACCCTGCGCCACCTGCCGGTTTTCGGCCTGTTCGGGAATGGCAGTTGCCGCATCCAGCCCGTCTATGTGGATGACTTGGCTGCATTGGCGGTCGAGCAGGGAAGGAATCCGGAAAAAATCATTCTCGACGCGGCCGGCCCGGAAACGTTCACTTATCGGGAATTGGTCCAGGCCATCGGCCGGATCATCGGGATCGAGCGCCCGCTCCTTTCCATGCCGCCCGCCCTGGCATACCTGGCCGGCTCGTTGGTGGGACGGCTGATGGGGGATGTCATGATCACCTGGCCGGAAGTCAGAGGGCTGATGGCAAACCTGCTCTCCGTGGATGCGCCTCCGGCCGGAGCGACCCGCCTGACCGAGTGGGCCCGGGAAAACCGCACCCGACTCGGGGTCCACTACGCCAGCGAATTGAAGCGCCGGAAGGACAGGCTCAGCACCTACTAGCCAGATACGTCCCTGCAACCCCTCCCCTATCCATCCGTAATTAAAAGTGATACCAACGAAAATCGAAAAGGAGAGGTCGCCATGTCAACAGAAGAGAAAACAAAGACCGTCAAGGTCAACAACGGAAGCGCAGCCGGTGCATTTTGGACAGCCGGTTGGATCTTCACCATGGCCTTTGCCAAACTGATCTGGTGGAAGGCGCTGCTGGCCATCATCATCTGGCCCTGGTATCTGGCCCTGGCAGTCCGCTAACAGGCAAAAAACAAGCGGCAAAAATCGCAGACCTGACCGGTCTCCAAACCGGCCAGGTCGATTGGCTTATAATCCGATCATTCAGGAGGGCGTCGCATGGCTGATGGACCTGCAGGTGCAAGTGCGGCCGCCGCTGCAAGGCGGCGACAGCTTCGGGAGGAGGAAGAAATGACGAATTACCCTGCCGATGAAACCGCCGGGTGGGAGTTCAAGATCGTCCGTTCCGTGACAGGCGCATTCGCAAAGCCCGTGGTATTCAACAAGCTGCTCGAAGAGGAGGCCCGCGCCGGCTGGGAACTGCTCGAGAAGTTCGACGATCGCCGGGTGCGCTTCAAACGGCCGATCAGCGCCCGCGCCGGGGATGCCCAACTCCCGGCCGGAGTGGATCCATACCGCACCCAATACGGCATGTCCCGCCTGACCTATATCCTGCTCATTCTTGTGATCACCTTGTTGGGAACCTGCGGCCTGTGGGTTTTGGTCATGGCCCTCTTCAGTCTCTTTCGTTCCCCCATGTCCTCGCCGTTCTAGGCCGAAATTCCGAAACGGAGAATTCGCATGCATTCTGGCATCGAAGTCGTTCCCTTTGGCGATTTCAGCAATCCGCGCGCCATCCTCGATCTTGCCCTGGCTGCCGAAGCGTCCGGCTGGGAGGCAATATGGATCTGGGACCACATGCTCGTCCCATATGGCACCGGTGATCCGTGGATCACATTATCCGCTGTCGCGGCTTGCACGAAGTCGCTCAGGCTGTGCGTCGGGGTCTCCCCCCTGCCACGCTACCGCCCGCACCTGCTTGCGCGCATGCTGGCCGGACTGGACCTGTTGAGTTCTGGCCGGGTCATCTTCAGCACCGGGCTGGGAATCGCGCCGGACTTTGCCCCGTTTGGGGAGCCAGCCGAGGATAAAACCCGCGCCGCCATGCTCGACGAAGGTCTGGGGCTTTTGGACGGTTATTTATCCGGTGAAGAAGTCGACCTCCACGGGAAATATTACACCGCTGAAAAGGTTCGCATGGTGCCTTCTGCGCTGCAGAAGCCGCGCATCCCAATCTGGATCGGCGGCGACAGCCGGGCGGCGCTCCGCCGGGCCGCCCACTGGAATGGCTGGATCATCGGAACCGTGGATGAGAAAAGCCAGATTACGAAGACGCCGGAGCAGCTCGCCCGGCAGGTTTCCTATATCTGCGAACATCGAGCATCCAGTACGCCTTTCGACGTCGCTGTGGATGGGGCATCCGCTCCCGGGCAGGCTGCCCTGATTGGCGAATATGAGCAGGCTGGAGCGACCTGGTGGTTCGAAATCATACACCAGCTGCGCGGCACGACTGTTGAGCTCGTCCGACGCATCCAGGCTGGCCCGGCTCGCTAAAAAACCGGAGTGCCGGGATTAAATACCGGCCGGGCGTGCTATACTGGCATTGGCTGGGGAATTCCGGGATCCACTTCATTCTGACATGCCAGGGAAAGGAGAAAAGACCATGGCAGAATTTGAGAAACCCAAATTCGAGTATGCATACAACGTCGCCGCGGAAGTCGCGCATCTTCGCGCCCAGAAGGCCAAGCGCCAGGTCCCGGCCTGCTCAGCTGGGACCTTGATGGTAGCCACCTGGAACATCGCCAACCTTGGCGCCCAGGATCGACGCGACCAGGATTTCGAGCTGATCGCCGAGATCCTGAGTTGGTTCGACATCGTCGCCGTCCAGGAATGCCGCGATCTTTACACGGACCTGGATCGGATCGTCCAGAAGCTTCCGAAGACATACAGGTACCTGATGTCCGATCCGGCCGGCAATTCCGAGCGCATGTCTTTCGTCTACGATAGCCAGAAGCTGACCCTCCTCGAAGAGGTCGGGGAGATCAATTTTCCGCCTTCAGAAATGGACAAAGTGAAGCTTCCAAAGAACGCCGCGAAGTTCGAAGGCTTCGACCGCCCG
>Ga0335071_10004538_pt1 | contig 14500 bp, 12 predicted proteins | sample Lox_Sample_15_FD_206724 | JGI IMG/M metagenome (GOLD analysis project Ga0335071, IMG submission 206724) | Soil microbial communities from Loxahatchee National Wildlife Refuge, Florida, United States - Lox_Sample_1.5 | ecosystem: Environmental > Terrestrial > Soil > Wetlands | place: USA... | reverse complement strand
GAGCGGCCTGGCCGGAAGCCTGGCCGAGGCGAAGGCCGTGCTGGAGCTGACCGGCCTGCCCGCCGTCATCCGGCCCTCGTTCACGCTCGGCGGCAGCGGCGGCGGCATCGCCTACAACCTGGAGGAGTTCGAGGACATCGTCTCGCGCGGCATCGACCTCTCCCCCGTGCACCAGATCCTGATCGAGGAGTCGGTGCTGGGCTGGAAGGAGTACGAGCTGGAGGTGATGCGCGACCGGGCGGACAACTTCGTGGTGATCTGCTCGATCGAGAACTTCGACCCCATGGGCATCCACACCGGCGACTCGGTCACCGTGGCCCCGGCGCAGACGCTGACCGACCGGGAGTACCAGGTGATGCGCAACGCCGCCCGCGCGGTGATCCGCGAGGTGGGGGTGGAGACGGGAGGCTCCAACATCCAGTTCGCGGTCGACCCGAAGACCGGGCGGCTGGTGGTGATCGAGATGAACCCGCGGGTCTCCCGCTCCTCGGCGCTCGCCAGCAAGGCGACCGGGTTCCCGATCGCCAAGATCGCGGCTCTCCTGGCCATCGGCTACACGCTCGACGAGATCCAGAACGACATCACCCGGGTGACGCCGGCTTCCTTCGAGCCGGTGATCGACTACGTGGTGGTCAAGATCCCGCGCTGGGCCTTCGAGAAGTTCAAGGACGCCAGCCCCGCCCTGGGTACCCAGATGAAGTCGGTGGGCGAGGTGATGGCGATCGGCCGCACCTTCAAGGAGGCCCTGCAGAAAGGCCTGCGCGGGCTGGAGACCGGCGTCTCCGGCTTCGCCCGCGGCGACCTCGACGACTCGCGGATCAAGGAGAAGCTGCTCCACCCCGACCCGGACCGGATCTTCTACGTGAAGCGCGCCCTCGACCTGGGCTGGGCCCACGAGGAGATCTACCGGATGACGGGGATCGACCCCTGGTTCCTGGACCAGATCCAGCAGATCGTCGACCTGGAGAAGGAGCTGGTCGCGGGCGACAACCTGAGGCGGGAGCTCGAGGCGGCGCCAGCGCAGCGCAGCGCCCCCCTGGTGAGGGACGCCAAGCGCATGGGGTTCTCCGACGCCCGGCTGGGGCAGCTCGGTGGGAAGAGCGAGGCCGAGGTGCGCGCCTCCCGCAAGGCGGCCGGCATCGTGCCGGTCTACAAGCGGGTCGACACCTGCTCGGCCGAGTTCGAGTCCTACACTCCCTACCTCTACTCGACCTACGAGAGCGAGTGTGAGGCCGCGCCCACGAACCGCCGCAAGGTCGTCATCCTGGGCAGCGGCCCCAACCGCATCGGTCAGGGGATCGAGTTCGACTACTGCTGCTGCCATGCCGCGTTCGCGTTCAAGGAGGAGGGGTTCGAGACCATCATGGTCAACTGCAACCCCGAGACGGTGTCGACCGACTACGACACCTCCGACCGGCTCTACTTCGAGCCGCTCGCCTTCGAGGACGTGATGAACATCCTGGACAAGGAGAAGCCCGAGGGGGTGGTGGTGCAGTTCGGCGGGCAGACGCCGCTCCGGCTCTCGGTGCCCCTGCACCAGGCCGGGGTGAAGATCCTGGGCACCAGCCCCGACGCCACCGACATCGCCGAGGATCGCAAGCGCTTCTCCGCGCTGCTGCGCGAGCTGGACATCCCGCAGCCGGAGAGCGGGACCGCCACCTCGCTGGAGGAGGCGAAGGCGGTGGCCGACCGTGTCGGCTACCCGGTGCTGGTACGGCCTTCGTACGTGCTCGGCGGGCGGGCCATGGCGATCGTCTACGACGCCGGCCGGCTCGAGGAGTACGTGCGGGAGGCGGTGAAGGCCTCACCCGAGCACCCCATCCTGATCGACCGCTTCCTGGAGGACGCTTTCGAGGTGGACGTCGACGCCCTGGGCGACGGCGAGCGGGTGGTGATCGGCGGCATCCTGCAGCACATCGAGGAGGCCGGCATCCACTCCGGTGACTCCGCCATGGTGCTGCCGACCTACAAGATCACCCCGCCGCACCTGGAGACGATCCGCCGCTACACCCGGCAGCTCGGCCTGGCGCTCGGCGTGCGCGGGCTGATGAACGTGCAATACGCGATCAAGAACGACGTGGTCTACGTGCTGGAGGTCAACCCGCGCGCCTCCCGCACGACGCCCTTCGTCAGCAAGGCGACCGGGGTACCGCTGGCCAAGGTGGCCTCGCGCATCATGGCCGGCCGCAGCCTGGCGGAGCAGGGCCTGACCGAGGACCTCACCGTCAATCGCATCTTCGTCAAGGAGTCGGTGTTCCCGTTCCTCAAGTTCCCCGGTGCGGACATCCTGCTGGGGCCCGAGATGAAGTCCACCGGCGAGGTGATGGGCATCTCCACCGACTTCGGCATCGCCTTCGCCAAGTCGCAGCAGGCGGCCGGCTTCCGCATCCCCACCGCGGGCACCGTGTTCATCTCGGTCAACGACAACGACAAGGAGGGCGTGCTGCCCCACGCCCGCGCGCTGCACGAGCTGGGGCTGCACGTGGTGTCGACCCGGGGCACGGCCGAGTACCTCTGCGCCAACGGGGTGCCGGCAGCGACGGTGTACAAGGTGAACGAGGGCCGCCCCAACGTCGTCGACCTGATCAAGGACGGACGCATCCGCATCGTCTTCAACACCCCTTTGGGCGGCGAGTCCTTCTACGACGACAGCGCCATCCGCAAGAGCGCGACCCTGCACAACGTGCTGGTGGTGACCACCCTCACCGCCACCGCCGCGACCGTGCAGGCCATCCGCGCGCTGCGCGAGCGCGCCGCCGACATCCTCTCGCTGCAGGAGATCCACGCCGGGAGGCCATGAAGCCTCTCTATCTCGCGCTCTCCGGAGGCGGCGCGCACGCGGCGGCGCACTGCGGCGTGCTGCGGGCGCTCGACCGCGAGCGGATCAAGGTGGCCGGGATCGTGGCGGTCTCGGCCGCCTCGCTGGTGGCGGCGGCCTGGGCGGCGGGGGAGGACATGGACCAGCTGGTGGAGCAGGCCTCGCGGCTCCACCCCTGGATGTGGGTGCGGGGCTGGGGCGGCGGGCTCCTCTCCGGCAGCCGCCTCGGCGCGCTGATCGACGAGTGGGTGCCGCCGGCCACCTTCGGCGACCTGCGGGTGCCGCTGCTGGTGGTGGCGACGGACGTCGACACCGGCCAGGCAGTCGTGTTCCAGGAGGGCAGCGTGCGCGACGCCGTCCGTGCCTCCTGCAGCTTCCCCGGCTTCTTCCCGCCCTACCAGCTGGACGGCCGCCGCCTGGTCGACGGCGGCGTCTCGGAGGTGGTGCCGGTGCGGCGGACCCGCGAGATGGCGGGGGAGCAGGGGGTGGTGGCGGCGGTCGACTGCAACGCGGGCGGCCGCTGGCCGGCGGCCGACTCCTTCGTGGCCATCGCCCTGCGCGCCGGCCTCACGCTGCTGCGCGGCCGCACCCGCGCCGAGCTGGCCGGGGCCGACCTGGTGGTGGCGCCCCAGATCGGCGAGTCGGGCTGGATGCGGCCGCAGCGGATCCCGTTCTTCGCCGCGGCCGGCGACGAGGCCATCGTCGAGGCGCTGCCCGAGCTGCTCCGTCTGCTGGCGGGCTGAGCGGCGGGTGCGCACCCTCCTGCGTGCGCTGGCCGGGGTGGCGCTGCTCGCGCTGCTGTTCGTCGGCCTGCTGGCGGGGTACGACCGCCGGGCGCCGCGACCCGTCCCCTGGATGCAGGCCCTTCACCTGCAGCCCCGCTACGCGACGGTCGACGGGCACCGCCTGCGCTACGTGCGCACCGGCCACGGTCCGGCGGTGGTCCTGGTCCACGGGTTCGGCTCCTCCATCTACACCTGGAAGGACGTGATCCCCGGCCTCGCCGCCGACCGGCAGGTGGTCGCCCTCGACCTGCCGGGCTTCGGCCTCTCGGACCGGCCGGCCGACCTGACGGTCGAGGACCTGCCGCGCGCCGTCGTCGGCGTCATGGAAGTCCTCGGGATCTCCCGGGCGGTCCTGGTCGGCAACAGCATGGGCGGAGCCGCCGTCGCCCTGGTGGCCGCGGTGGCGCCCGAGCGCTGCGGCGCTCTGGTGCTGATCGACGCCGCCGGCTTCGACATGGACCCGCGCGACCAGCCCGCCCTCGTCCGCGTCGTCCTGTCGCCGCTGGGCGCGGTGCTGGCCCGGTTGCCGGGCAAGCGGCTGGCCGTGGAGCTGGTGCTGCGCCAGGTGCTGCACGACCCGCGGCTGGTGACCGACGAGCGGGTGGCCGAGTACCTGCGCGCCGCGCGCCGCCCGGGCAGCGTCGCCGCCCTGCGCTCGCTGGGCGCGTCGTTGCGCGGCCGCCCCGGCGTGGTGCAGGACGCGCTCGCCCGGGTGCGCGCGCCCACGCTGGTGGTCTGGGGGAAGGAGGACGACTGGATCCCGCTGCGCGACGCCGCCCGCTTCGCTGCCGCCATCGCCGGAGCGAAGGAGATGGTGATTGCGGACGCTGGCCACCTGCCCCAGGAGGAGCGGCCGCAGGAGCTGCTGCGCGTCCTGCGGGAGTTCCTGCGGTCGGTCGAGTCGCGGCCGTAGCGCCGCCGGCCGTATCATCGCGCCCATGCGCGACCGACAGTGGCAGCCCCCCGCGCCGACCAACGGCCGGCGGGAGCTGATGAAGCGCACCCTGGGCCTGCTGGGCGGCAGCGCCTTTGCCGCGCTCCTGCCGCGCACCGCGCGGGCAGCACCTGCCGAGGAGGTCGAGTGGCTCGTCACCACGCGGTCCGCGCCCTGGCAGAAGCGCGCGGCGCCCGTGACCTCCGGGCAGGTCCCGGACGTCGTCGTCCAGACCGACGCTCCCCTGCAGGCCATCGACGGCTTCGGCGCGTGCTTCAACGAGCTCGGCTGGGCCGCGCTGGCGGCTCTCGCTCCCGCCGACCGCGAGGCCGTGCTGCGCGAGCTGTTCGCCCCGGGGGTGGGGGCCGGCTTCACGCTGTGCCGCATGCCGATCGGGGCGAACGACTTCTCGCGCGACTGGTACTCCTACGACGAGACGGACGGCGACTTCGCGCTCGAGCACTTCACGATCGCCCATGACCTGGAGGCGCTCGTCCCCTTCGTCAAGGCGGCACAGCGGCAGCAGCCGGCGCTGCGGCTCTGGGCCTCGCCCTGGAGCCCCCCCACCTGGATGAAGCGGAACCGGCACTACGCGATGGCCATGCCGGGGCCGTGGCAGCCAGGGGTGCAGAACGGCCTGCGAGCCGACCAGGTCGGCCGCGAAGGCACCGACATGTTCGTGATGGAGGACCGCTACCTGCGGGCGTACGCGTCGTACTTCGGGCGCTTCGTGGACGAGTACCGCAAGCAGGGCATCGGCGTCGGCATGGTGATGCCGCAGAACGAGTTCAACTCCGCGCAGGTGTTTCCCAGCTGCTGCTGGACCGCCGCCGGCCTCGCCCGCTTCATCTCGTACCTGGGGCCGGAGATGGCGAAGCGCGGTGTCGCGGTCTTCTTCGGCACCCTGGAGCGCGCGAACGAGGGGCTCCTCGAGCCCAGCCTGCAGGACCCGGCGGTCGCCGCCCACGTGAAGGGCGTCGGCCTGCAGTGGGCCGGCAAGGGGGCCATCGCCGGCGTGCACCGGCGCTACCCGGGCCTGGTGCTTTACCAGACCGAGCAGGAGTGCGGCGACGGCAGGAACGACTGGAGGTACTGCCGCTACGCCTGGACGCTGATGAAGCACTATCTGCGGAGCGGGGCGAGCGCCTACCTGTACTGGAACATCGCGCTGCGCGAGGGCGGCCTCAGCCGCTGGGGCTGGGCGCAGAACTCGCTCGTCACCGTGGACCCGCAGGCCCGGTCGTACGCGTACACGCACGAGTACTACCTGATGAAGCACCTGAGCGCCTTCGTGCGGCCGGGTGCGCGGTGCCTGGAGGCCGTCAGCTGGAGCGGCTACGACAACCAGCTCGCCTTCGCCAACCCCGACGGCAGCGTCGTGGTCCTGATCCAGAACGACATGAGCGAGCCGCTGCCCGTGCGAATCGGCGTCGCGGGCACCGTCGTCTCACCGACGCTGCCGGCGGATTCCTTCAGCACGCTGGTGGTGAGGCGGCGCGGCTAGCGCGGCTTCAGGTTGGTCAGCGTCTCCCGGGCCTTCTGGGCGATCGGGCTCTGCGGGTACTGCTGGACGATGATCTCGATGGTGCGGACGCCCTCGTCCTCGCGACCCCAGTGGAGATAGGTCTGACCCAGGACGTACAGCAGCCCCGGCTGCTCCTCGGCGCGGGGGCCGAGCGAGAGCGCCTCCTTGACCAGGCGCTCCGCCTCCGGGAAGTTCTTGCGCATGTTCTCCAGGACGGCCAGCAGCATCCGCGTGTGGCGGCGGTCCTCCGACGACTCCTCGCCGTCGCGCTGGGCGGCCCGGCCCAGGAGCTGGCGGGCGTCGTCGAGGCAGCCCTCCTGGTAGAAGGTCACGCCCACCTCGTAGAGGTGCGAGCCGAGGCCGGCCAGCGCGTGCGGGTCGTCGGGATTGCGCAGCAGCTCGTCTTCCATGGCGATCACCTGGCGGGCGATCGCCAGCACCTTGTCGAGCGTCCGCGGGAAGACGCCCTCGCCCTGGTAGCCGTTCACCCGCCACAGCTGGCGGCCCTGCGGCGAGACGAACAGGATGGTCGGCAGGTTGTCCACCCAGTAGCGCCGGGCCACGTCCACGTCCTTGGGCGAGCCCTCGGTGTCGACCTTCACCGCCACGAAGTCCTGCGCCTTGTGCACCACCAGCGGGTCCACGTAGGTGGTGTGGTCCAGACGGATGCACCAGCTGCACCACTCGGCCCAGAAGTCCACGATCACCGGCTTGCCGGCCCTGCGCGCCTTGCGCAGCGCCTCGTCGAAGTTCTTCTCCCAGTGGATCGAGGCCGGCGGGGAGGGTGGCGCGGCGCCGCGGAAGCCGGCCGCGAGCACGACGGTCAGGGTGAGGCCGGCGATCACGGGCGGCACGCCTCCACGTGCGCCGCGAACAGCGCCTGGAAGGACACGGGCTGGTCCCAGAACGACTCCGGGTGCCACTGCACCGCGACCACGAAGCGGCGGTCAGCGGCCTCGAGCGCCTCCACCACCCCGTCCTCGGGGCAGCGGCCGGCGGCGACCAGCCCCCGGCCGACGCGGTCGACGGCTTGGTGGTGGAAGCTGTTCACGGCTACCGTGTCCCGCCCGAGGATCGCGCGCAGGCGCGTGTGCGGCAGCAGCTCCACGACGTGTGATCGCCGGCGCCTGCCGCCCGGTGCGTCGTGCTCGCTCGCACCCTCCAATTCTGACGGGATGTCCTGGAGGAGTGTTCCCCCCGTCGCAACGTTTAACAGCTGCTGGCCACGGCAGATGGCGAGAATCGGAACGTCGCGCTCGAGCGCTTCGCGTGCGAGAGCGATCTCGAAGTCGTCGCGGCGGCGGTCCACGCGGCCGAGCCGCGGACGGGGTTTCTGTCCGTAGAGCGCGGGGTCCACGTCCCCGCCGCCCGAGAGCAGCAGGCCGTCCACGCGCTGCAGCAGGTCGCCGGCGTCGTCGGCACGCACCGACGGGAGCAGCAGCGGCACCCCGCCGGCCTGCGCCACGGCGCGCAGGTAGTCCTCCCGGATCGCGTGGCGCCCCGGCCGGCCGCCCGCCCCCAGGGTGACCCCGACGACCGGCCGCCTCACATGCGCTCGGGCACGGGGATGCCGAGCATCCCGAGCAGAGCGTCCATCTGCCGGACGAACGCGTCCACGACCAGCGCTCGGCAGGCGCGGAGCTCGGCGGTCTCGGCGTGCAGGACCGAGTAGCGTGGCTTCTGGTAGTACGAGTGGAACGCCTGGGCCACCGCGAACGCGTGCTTGGCCGCCAGGGCGACGTCCTCGGCGCGGATCGCCTGCTCCACCACCTCCTCGGTGCGCGCCATCAGCAGCAGCAGCGACCAGGCCTCGTCGCCTTCCTCGCCGGAGAGGAAGGCGGCGAGGGCGCCCGCGCGCGCCCGCGCCAGCAGGCGGGAGACGGGGTGGCCCTCGGCCTCGAGCTTGCCGAGGATGCTGCGTGCCCGCACCACCGCATTCTGCAGGTAGGGGCCGGTCTCGCCGGTGAAGGCGAGCGCCTCCTCCATGTCGAAGGTGATGATCCGCGTCCGGGAGAAGCGCAGCATGAAGTAGCGCAGGGCGCCGGTGGCCACGGCGGCGGCGGTGGCCTCGCGCTCCGCCGCAGCCCGCGCCGGGTCGCGGGCGTCCACCTCCGAGCGGGCCTTGCGCACCAGCGCGTCCAGCAGGTCGTCGCCCTTCACGCCGAGGCCCTTCCGCCCCGAGACCTTCACCGCGGCCTCGTCCTCCGAGACCTCGTAGCCCAGAGCGCGCGCCGTCGCCGGCGAGAGCACCACCTTCTCGTAGGCCAGGTGGTGCGAGCCTTCCGCCGCCTGGGCGTGGCCGAGCGCCGTCACGCCCGCCTTCACCACCCGCTGCGGGTAGGACTGGCCGACGTCGATGACGTTGTAGACGGCGACGGCGTGGCCGAACCTCGGCGCGTCCGCCTCGCCCTCGCCGCTGGTCGTCGTCCACAGCAGGTGGCCGTCCTCGTCCTGACGGTAGCGCCGGTAGCGGAAGTCCCGGTCGAGCAGGCCCAGCTTCCACAGCTGGTAGGCGATGTCCTTGCCGGTGTAGGTGACGGTGCCGTTCGAGCGCACCAGGATCTTGTCCTCGTCGATGGCGGAGTCGCCCTCGCCCATCGGCAGCACCCAGCAGCCGGCGTTCCTGCCATCGGCCTCGCGGCGGATGGCGCCCTGCTCCCGCAGCAGCTCGAAGGCGCGGTTCCAGAAGTGCAGCCGCAGGATGTCGCTCTCGTGCGCCAGCAGGTCGTAACGGATGCCGAGCCGGGCCATGGTCGCCAGGTGGCAGTCCACGATGCGCGCCGCGACGTGCGCGGCCAGGCAGGCGGTCTCGTTGCCGCCCGCCTCGATCGCATGCAGCGCCTGCGCCTGCAGCGCCCGGTTGGCGGGATCCTTCGCGTAGAAGTCGCCGACGCGCGCGTAGAGGTCCCAGCAGTAGTGATCGAAGCGGCCGCCGATCCTCTCAACCTCCGCCAGCGATTTCTGTTCGAGATGCTGGAAGCCGACCACCACGTCCGCCACCTGCACTCCGGTGTCGTCGATGTAGTTCTGCACGCCGACGTCGTGGCCACGGCTCTTCAGCAGCCGCACGAAGGTGTCGCCCAGGCAGGCGTTGCGCAGGTGGCCGACGTGGGCGGCCTTGTTCGGGTTGATCGAGGTGTGCTCGACGATGACGTGCCCCGGGCGCGGAGCGGGGTCCGCGCCGCCCGCGAGCGCGTCGTGCAGGCCGGCGGCGAAGGTCGCCCGGTCGAGGAACAGGTTGAGATAGCCGCCGCCTCTCACCTCCGCCTGCCGCACGCCGGGCGCCGAGGCCAGCCGTCCCGCCAGCACCTGCGCGACGTCGCGCGGGCTGCGGCGCAGCGTCTTCGCCAGGTCGAACGGCGCGGTGAGCGCGAGGTCGCCGAGCTCGACCCGGGGCGGGTACTGGAAGCTGACGTTGCCCGTCTCGATTCCGAACGCCTCGCGCACGGCGTCGCGGACGGCGCCCGCCAGCGCCCTCTGGACCTCCAGGATCACGGCCGGTAATCTTATCGTGCGCGAAGCCGAGCCGCGCGCGTTCACACACTTTTGCCTGCTCCTCACGACGCCGCTCCGCCCGCCGTCCGCTGGAGATCCGTGGCGCTGCCGGTCGAGCACGGCGGCTGGGGCTTCCTCCTGGAGCCGGTGGCGCTCGGCCTGCTGCTGGCGCCGTCCCCCGCCGGTCTGGCGCTCGCCTCCGCCGCGCTGTGCGCCTTCCTCGCCCGCCACCCGCTGCGCCTCGCGCTGATGGACCGCCGTCGCGGCGCCCGCCACCCGCGGACGGCGCTCGCCGAGCGCTTCCTGCTGGCGTACCTGGCGGGGGCCCTGGCGCTGCTGATGCTCGGCCTTGGGCTGGCCCGTGGCCGTGTCTGGCCGGCGCTGGCGGCGTCGGCGGCGCCCGCGCTCCTCGCGCTGTGGTACGACGCGACCGCAAGGAGCCGGGAGGCCACGGCCGAGACGGCAGGCGCGGTCGCCCTCGGCGGCGGCGCGGCGGCGATCGCGCTCGCCGGGGGAGCGCCGCCCGGCCCGGCCGGCGGCGCCGCCGCCCTGATGGCGCTGCGCGCGGTGGCCTCGGTGGTCTATGTCCGCGCCCGCATCCGGATGGACCGCGGCAAGGCCGCCGGCCCGGGGACGGCGCTGCTCGTCCACGCGGCCGCCCTCGCTGTCGCCGTCGCGATGGTCCTCGCCCGCTGGGCGCCGCGGCTGTCCATCGTCGCTTTCCTCGTCCTGCTGGCACGGGCCGCCTGGGGGCTGTCCCCGCGCCGGAGGGTCGTCCCGCCGCGGGCGCTCGGCCTCGCGGAGATGCGCCACGGGCTGCTGGCGCTCGCGCTGCTCGCGCTCGGCTACCGGCTGGGGCTGTAGCGCGCCACCCTGGCGCGTATATGATCGAGTGATGGCGCGACGCCTCCCCCTGCTGCTGGTCCTGCTCCCGGCGCTGCTGCGCGCGGCGGTGCCCCACTTCGAGGTGGCGGCCGCGTTCGTGCCGGCCAGGAGACCGGGCGCCAACGCCGGCGTCGCCGTCACCTTCCAGCCGCTGGACCCCGACGTGCGGGTCAACGAGTCGCCGGCGCCGCGCCTCAAGCTCGACCTCCTCCAGGCCGTGCTCGTCGACCGGCAACCCCCCGCGCCGGGCAACGTCCCGGACTACGACCCCTCCACGGCGAGGTACCTGGACCTGGCCAAGCCCGTGCTCTTCCCGGTGGCCCTCGCCAAGGGCGCGCCGAAGGGCGACCAGGTGGTGAAGGGCAGCGTGGTCTTCTTCTACTGTTCGCAGCGGGAGAGCTGGTGCCGGCGGGGGACGGCGGAGATCGAGATCCCGGTCACCGTCCGCTGACCGGCGGGCGGCTCGCGCGCCGCCGCGCCGCCCGCGGGCATTCTGACCTGGGGCGGCTTCGGGTCCATAATACGAGTCGGCTCGATTTCATACCGGGCTTGGCCCCCAGAGGCCCACAACCGCGATGCACGTCCCGGACGGCTTTCTCGACCTCAAGACCCTCGCGACGACCGGTACCCTGTCCATGGGGGGAGTCCTCCTGGCGCTCCGCAGGTTGAGCCGGGGCCTTCCCCGCCGCCGCATCCCCCTGATGGGCCTCGCCGCCGCCTTCCTCTTCGCCGCCCAGATGCTCAACTTCCCCGTCGCTGCCGGCACGTCGGGACACCTCGTCGGTGCGGTGCTCGCGGCCGTGCTCCTGGGCCCGAGCGCGGCGATCGTCGCGGTGACGGCCGTGCTCGTCGTCCAGGCGCTCCTCTTCGCGGACGGGGGCCTGCTCGCCCTGGGCGCGAACATCCTCAACATGGCGCTCGTCGCCGTCCTCGGCGGCTACGCCGCCTTCCGCGCCCTCGGGCGTCTCCTGCCGGGAGAGCGAGGCTTCCTGGCGGCGACCGCGTTCGCCGCGTGGCTCTCGGTCCTGCTCGCTTCCGTGGCCTGCGCCGCAGAGCTGGCCGTCTCGCAGGTGGCTCCATGGAGGCTCGTCTTTCCCGCGATGGCGGGAGTGCACATGGTGATCGGCGTGGGCGAGGCCCTCATCACGGCGCTGGTGGTGGCCGCGATCCTCCGCACGCGACCGGAGCTCGTCGCCGGACGCTCGGCCACGCCCGAGTCCGCCTCGGCGCGGATCCGCGTACCGGTGGCCGCCGCGCTCCTCGGTATCCTGACGCTCGTCCTCATCGGCGTTCCCCTCGCCTCCACGCGGCCGGACGGCCTCGAGCGCGTCGCCGAGGCGCTCGGCTTCGCCTCGCGTGCGAGCACGCCCGGCCGCTCTGCCCCGATGCCGGACTATCACCTCGCTCTGCTGGGCTCGAGCACGGCGGCCACCTGGGCTGCTGCTCTCGTGGGGGTGCTGGTCGTGTTCCTGCTCTCCTGCGCCCTCGCGGCCGTCCTGGCCCGCAAGGTGGGCGCGGGAACGACGACCGCCAGCAAGGGCTGAGCCCCGTGCGCCACGACTTCGTCGACAAGTGGAGTCGGATCGAAAGCCCGGTGCATCGGCTGCCTCCCGGCTGGAAGCTCGCCGGAACGCTCGCGATCGTGCTGGCGGTCGTCGCCGTCCCGCTCCGCGTCGGCTGGTTCTTCGCCGCGATGGCCGCCGGACTCGTGATCCTCGGGGTGCTCAGTCGCATCCCCGGCCGGTTCCTGCTCGGGCGGCTCCTGCTCCTCGAGCCCTTCGTGCTGGGGATCGCGCTCCTCTCGTTCCTCCAACCCGGGGGGGGTCGCGCCGGGCTCGCGATCGTCCTCCGCAGCACGTTCTGCCTGGCGACGGCGGTCCTGCTCACGAACACCACCCCCTTCTCGGACATCCTCCAGGTGCTGCGGCGCATCCACGTCCCGGCGCTTCTGGTGACGACGATCGCGCTCATGTACCGTTACCTCTTCGTCCTGGTCGAGGAGGCCGGTCGCATGCAGCGAGCGCGTGCCGGCCGGACCCTGCGCCCCGGACGCGCCTTCGAATGGCGCACGACCGCCGCTCTGGCTGGCCAGCTCTTCCTCCGCTCGACCGAGCGGGCCGAGCGGATCTATGCCGCCATGTGCGCAAGGGGGTGGCGGTGACACCCGCGGTCGACGTCCGCGGTCTGCGCTTCGGCTACGGGGACTCGCCCGCTGCGCTGGCGGGGGTCTCGTTCACGGTCGCGGCCGGCGAGTGCGTCGGGATCGTGGGGCCGAACGGCGCCGGCAAGTCGACGCTGTTGCTCCACCTCAACGGCGTGCTCCCGGAGGAGCCCTCGCCCGAGCCTTCCGTCTTCGTCGACGGGCTGCCGGTCACGAGCGGGAACCTCCCAGAGGTCCGCCGCCGGGTCGGCCTTCTGTTCCAGGATCCCGACGACCAGATCTTCTGCCCGACCGTCCACGAGGACGTGGCCTTCGGACCGGCGCAGCTGGGGAAGGTCGAGCCCGAGCTCGGCCGCGTCGTCTCGGCCGCGCTCGCGAGGGTGCGGCTCGAAGGCTTCGAGCGACGGCTCCCTCATCACCTGAGCCTCGGCGAGAAGCGCCGCGTCTGCCTCGCCGGAGTCCTCGCCTGCGAGCCCTCCATCCTGGTCCTGGACGAGCCGACGGCCGGCCTCGACCCGCGCGGCCGGCGCGAGCTGGTGGCCCTGCTCGGCTCGCTCACGGCGACCAGGATCATCGCCTCCCACGACCTCGACATGGTGGTGGCGCTCTGCTCGCGGGTGATCGTGCTCGACCAGGGGGCGATCGTGGCCAGCGGTCCGAGCTCTGCGGTGCTGGCCGACGAGGCGCTGATGCTCGCGCACGGCCTCGAGCGCCCGCATGCGCTCCAGCACCGGCACCCGCACGCCCGGGTGCCGGCCTCGGCCCCCTGAGCCTCAGAGCCGGGCCGAGCTGATCACGAGGCGCCCGTGCTTGACGCCCTTCAGTCCCAGCAGGTGGTCGGCGAGGTGCTGCAGCTCGGCGGCCTTGCCGCGAAGGGCGAGCACCTCGAGGCAGAGCCGCCGGTCGAGGTGCACGTGCATGGTCGAGAGGACGCGCGCCTGGTGGTGGTGTCCGGCGTCGATCAGGCGCTCCGACAGCTCGCGCTGGGCATGGTCGTAGATGAGCGTCAGGCTGGCGACGGCTTCGGCGCTCCCTCCGGTCTCCTCGTCCTCGACCAGCCGGGCGCGCACGAGGTCTCGCACCGCCTCGGAGCGATTCGAGAGGCCGCGCTGGCGGAGCCAGCGGTCGAACCGGGCGAGAAGGGGCTTCTCGATGGCGAGGCTGATGCGCTCGAGTTCCATTCGCGACCTCTCTCGGGAAGACGCCCGAACCGTAGCACGGCCGGCCTCCTCTCCGAAAAGGCGTCGCTGGCGGGCGACCGGGACGGGCGCAGGTCCTACAGCACGCCCTCCATCGAGCGCGCGTAGCCGGTCAGCTCGACGTAGCCCTGGCCCTCCCCCGCGCCTTCGCGGCCTTCGCCTTGGACGCGCACCGCCCCTTCCCAGTAGACGAACGAGGTGCGCATCTCCTGGTCCTCGAGCCACGGCTCGACCCGCAGCCGAAGGCCCGCCGACGGCACCTCGACGCGCCACCCGGAGGGGTAGCTCACGCCGGTGGCGGCGCTCTTCCAGCGGCGGAGCGCCTCGATGCGGACCTCGTCGCGCGCCAGCCGACGGGCGCGGCCGTCACCGTCGACGAGGGTCCCGGCGGAGACGGGCTCGCACGAGCCATCCGCCCGGCGGATGCGGTAGCACATCAGCTCGCGGCCGTCGCCGAGCTGCAGCGAGAACCAGTCCCAGCCTACGTCGCCCCCGCCGAGGGCGCTCGTGCTCCACTCGTGGTCGAACCAGGCCTCGCCCGCGGCCGACCGCTGCTGATCGCCGACGCCCACCCTGCCGCTGGCAGCGATCCGTGTATAGCCGACATAGTAGGACGCGTTGCCGGGCTCCTCGCCCTTGGCCGACACCCCGCGGTCGCCGTGGGCGACCAGGGGCTTCTGCGGGCGGAGTCGCAGGTC
>Ga0335071_10004536_pt1 | contig 14503 bp, 13 predicted proteins | sample Lox_Sample_15_FD_206724 | JGI IMG/M metagenome (GOLD analysis project Ga0335071, IMG submission 206724) | Soil microbial communities from Loxahatchee National Wildlife Refuge, Florida, United States - Lox_Sample_1.5 | ecosystem: Environmental > Terrestrial > Soil > Wetlands | place: USA... | reverse complement strand
TGATAAATCCGACGCAGCCTTTGCACCCAGGGAGAATCGATCAGGTCTTTTTCCGTTTGCTCGTCCGGAAATTCCGGTGAGGGCACTGTAAAAGAGGCATACTGATATATCGGGTCGGCAATCAATGCCATTCCCTGATATACCTCTGCATATTCTTCGTCTTTCCGTTTCATGGGCAAGGTTTACAATATTCGTCTACAAATATCAAATCATAATCTTTTTTTACCCTTGAAATCTAAATTGCGATCGCCTGACATGCCCCTGTTAAAAGCGCTTGCTGCATGCTTTCCATAAAGAAGGATTAGTGTATGAGATAAAAAATCCTGAGGATGAAACATATGAGTACCAACAATGTTATATTTCTTTAGGAAATTGAACACTGGATGAGTCAAGGGAGAAAATTGTTCACAGAATTCCTGGAAAGGTTTCTGGTGAAATCAAATACGGTGTCCAGACGGCCGTTCGTAAAAGAGCTGTCACTTTGGATGAGTGCCTCTTACTTAGAGAGCCCCAACTTTAAGCGCTGCCATGCGGTTTGAAGCGCATAAGGGCCTCTTTCAGGCTCTGCTCATCCATTGAGCGTTCACTTAGCCTGCCTTTAAATGCTTCAATCATGAATGTAATTTTCGCTATAATTATACCCCGGATCAAGAAATACAGGGCAAATTCCTGGTCAGGATCAATTTTTTTTATCTGCAGCAAAGCAAATACTTTATTAATAATGGGAACAGCCCGCAAGTTGATGTCTTTCTGAACAGGGGTCAATTCACCTTCCTTCTTTGCCCCCCAGATAGCCGGCACAATATACGTAATAGGTTCGGACAAAAGCTCCATCCTGTAAGTCATAAAAATATCATTGACCACCCCGTCTAAAAGTGGACCAATGGTATTGGCAATTCGCATGATGTCTTCCGGTTCTTTCCGGGATATTCTCTCTAAAAAATATTCTTTTAAAATTTTCATTACCCCCCCTACTCAATTGATATGGTTTCTTCCCGACTTTTAAGTTTTTGCCGTCTCTGAGCATTTCACTTGAAACATTTAATCCTGACAGTGCAAACAGCTTTTATAGCTGAATTGTAATTTCAGCTTCTTTAAAAGTAAAATTGTAGTTATGTCAAGAAGATTAAGTGTTATTAATGATTTTGATCATCGGATGCATCATGATAGATCCGACGCATAAAAAATATAAGGGGTATCGTCAAGATCAACATAACAGACAAGATATAAAAGACATCGTTAAATGACATCATGGAGGCTTCTCTTAAAAGCTGTTCATAGATAGCCCCGGCTCCGCCCTGACCGGAAAGGGCCGGATCAAACCCCCTGTATTGCAGGGTTTGTGCGGTTTTACTGCTTCCCAATGAGTACGACATATCAAATGAGGTAAGATGATCGACAAGGCGGGCCTGATGAAATTGGGCCCTTCGTGTAAGGATCGTCGTAGCAATGGCCACACCAAAACTCCCTCCGATATTTCTCACGAGATTGAAAATGGATGTCGCATTACCCATCCCCTCTCTGCCTATTCGGGAAAGAGTAAGTGTGGTCAACGGTATAATAATTAATCCCACGCCAAAACCCATATATATCCTCGGCCATAGAACCGCATCGAAGTCCGCAACCCTGTTAAATTGCGACATGAGGTAAGTTGACCAGGCCGTTACCAATAGACCGGCAACTACGATACCTTTTGAATTTACCCTGGTTATGAGTTTGCCCACAATCGGCATGGCAATAAGGCTTGCGACGCCCCCAGGCGCCAGTACCGCCCCCGCAAGTGTTGCTGTATAACCCATAAGAGTCTGCAGGTACATGGGTAGAAGCACGATGCTGCCGAAGAGGTTAATGAAGACAAAAAATATGGTTACATTTCCCAGGCTGAAAGAAAAGTTCTTCAATACCCGCAGATCAACAACCGGATGATCCGCAGCCAGTTCCACAAATACGAAAAGAACAACAGACGCCACTGCAACGACAGAGAGCCAGATGATGAATTCTGAAGAAAACCAATCCTCCCTCTGCCCTTTATCCAGCACGATCTGGAGACAGCCGATACCGACACTAAGGAATGCCAGTCCCCAGTAATCGATTTTCATCTTCATCCCCCTTACATAATAAGGGTCAAAAATAAAAATCAAGGACATCAGTATCGAAATGATGCCTACAGGTATGTTGATGAAGAAAATCCAGTGCCAGGACCAGTTATCGGTGATCCATCCGCCCAGAAAGGGACCGATGATAGGCCCGAACATTATGCCCACACCGTAAATGGCCATCGCTGTGCCGTGCTGTGACGGGGGGAAAGTTTCCAGGAGTATAGCCTGAGATATGGGTTGAAGAGAACCGCCGGCAATACCCTGAAGCACCCTGAATACCACGAGGCTTTGTATACTCCAGGCAAAGCCGCATAAAAGAGAACTTATCGTAAACAGAGCAACGGAAAGTACGAGAATGCGTTTTCTGCCGAACAGCCTGCTCAGCCATCCGGCCATGGGGATGACAACGGCGTTGGCCGCTAGATAGGATGTGATCGACCACGTTGATTCGTCGATACCGGCAGAGAGGCTCCCGCGGATGTGATCCAGAGATACATTTACGACTGACGTATCTATAATAACCATGAGCGTGGGGAGCATCACGGTTAAGGCCACTAGCCACTTGTTCGTACCTGTATCCAATACGAAGTTATTCCCTGGTTATGATCGTGGGTTCGACGGACATGCCGACTCTGAGAATATGGCTGGGGTCCGTGCCCTTTTTGAGCACAATCTTGATCGGTATTCGCTGAACTACCTTCACATAATTCCCTGTCGCATTCTCAGGCGGAAACAGAGAAAAAACCGAGCCTGTTCCGGACATGATGCTCTGTACTGTACCCTCAAAATTGTGACCCGGATAAGTGTCTACCTTGATCCTTGCCCTTTGACCAGGCTTCACGTTCTCGATCTGGGTCTCTTTATAATTCGCAATAATCCAGATGTCATCAAGAGGCACAACAGCCATCAGCGGCTGCCCTTCCTGAATCTGGTTACCCATCTCGACGGACTTCTTGGTGATGTAGCCTTCAGTAGGTGCATAGATTTTAGTATAACTTTTTTTCAAGTCCTCCGCCTTCAGGATCTCATCTCTCTGTTTCACTACAGAGTCCTGCGATTTGAAGGCCGACTCCGACTGCCTTATCACGGACTTCTGAGTTTCCAGGGCGGATTCAATCTGCTTGAGCTGATCTCTCGCCGCATCAACCTGTGCCGCGGAAACATCATATCCCGTCTTCGTTTTTTCCAGCCGTTCCTCAGGCACAACATTCCTCTTGTAAAGTGCCTGAGCCCGCTTGTAATCGATTTCCGCCTGTTTCAGATTCGCCTCCTGAAGCCTCAGATTCGCCCGTGCTGACTGTACACTGAATTGCATCTCCGCTAGCTGTTTCTTCGCGACATCTATCCTCGTCGAAAGTTCGTCGAGCTTAGAGCGTTCCGCATCCCGCGATGATTGAGCCCCTCTCACCCTGACATCATAATCTTTCACATCGATTTCCACTAGGAGATCATCTTTTTTCACAAATTGATTGTCTTCCACATAAACGGTTTTCACCGTTCCGGGAACCTTTGACGCAATAACATGTATCCTGCCTGTAACAAAGGCATCGTCCGTAGTAATGTAAATTTTTTTATATTCCAGATAATATAAGACGCCTCCTACGCTCACAATCAATATTACAGACAAAAGCAAGATGGCAGATTTCTTTTTGTTAATGTTGATCATCTCCCATATTTTGCGCATTGACATAACCTCTAAAAATACCCGGAGCCTGTTTCTGCTTTCATAAAGTGAACTTACCCGATAAATTTATTATAACTATGAACCATACGCTTTTGCAATGTTAAACATACATATCCTCGAAATGAAAGGAGACTTGAGCTATGTCGCAAAAGACAAAGCATATTCGTAGATTCGTAAACGAAAAAAAGGTCAGCCCGGTTAAGCCAACCTTTACCTGTTACGAGTAATATAAAAAATGACATTATTCTCCCTGATCTTATGCAAGGAGGTGACGCAGCCTGCTCGACCTGCTTTTTATAACGGGGTCTCGAAAGCACATCTTTATAGTTTCCTTATTTATTTTTATGCCGGTTTGACTTCAACCGCTTTCTGTACTTATGTTTGCTTATTTTCTTCTTCCTTTTTTTTACAACACTTCCCATCATGTACCTCAAAATATTATAGATTTTTTGTTAAACTTAATTAAAATATTTGCCGCTGTGCCCCTTTGAATTAGGGCAGTACCATATACGATCGTTTTGTCAATGTCAATGGAGATGAGACAAATATTTCTTTTTTATATTAATGCATAAAAAAGGGTGCCCTGTGACAGGCCAACTCCCTTGATCTCCATTTTTTTTGTTACAAGCGATGGAATATATAGGGCTCTAGCATAGCACCTATTTATTTCTCACTGGAGGTCTTCTCTCAAGAGGACCCTGCTCGGGTGGAGGCTTATACTCACGGAATTCGTCTTTTTTCTCCTCCTTCTTCCCTTCCTTGCATTCAGGCGCTGTAGTGGATTGTTGCATGTGTACGGCAGGTTTCTCCTCAGGAGCTTTTTGTTGTGCCCCGCTTGTCTGAACCGATATGACATAAAGCACACAAGTAAGGATAATAGCTAATCCGATTTTATATCTCATTTGACTCTCCTATATAGGTTTTCCAAAGCTGTAGTGACTTGATGTCGACCAGCCAACTTCATTTTGGACCTTTGACTTTAGGTCATTGCTGAAGTAGCTATATATCCGAACAACCTTAATCTTTGTCGGCACTACAAATTCAAATTCGATGAAATCCTTTTCTCCCGGTTCGATATCGAGGGCATTTTTAAAACTGTTTTCTCTTTCAGCTATCAACGGCCAACTAAAATTGTTTGCCTTTCGCTCAATTTCCTTAAAAGCATCATCCAACTCCTCTTTCACGCACAGCCCTTGTTCAGGGCAGGAAGGCACTGGAACGATCTGTTGAATTCGCACAGTTGATTTACTCGAAAGCAGCCTGGAGTTTCCCGTGTTGGTTAACTCTATTCCCACTCGCAACAGGTTTGTACGTTTCGATAGGGCGACGTGAGATACTTTCTGCTCTATGTTCGCATGGGGGTAACGCTTCCTTTCCATGATGAATAGGTCATAAGTCCATACACCGCCGACAAAGATTGCGGCAATAGTGGCAATTGATGTTGCCGTACTGACCACGTCCTTGAATTTCATAAGGTGGCCTCTCTGACTTCTGCTCCAAACGGCAGACATTACTGGTGGTTATATGCGTCCTATTTCTTTGGTTTAATATGACCGTGCTCTTTCAGCCATTCGATGATGATTATTTCGCATTGTTGAGACAGGTCTCGTATCCTTCATCTGCCAGATTCTGAAGGATCTGCTTGATCTCACTTGATATACAGAATCCGATATATTTATCCTTTGCCATATTATTTTTCTTTCACAAATATACCCCGACAGCAATGATAAATGATAAAAATATTATTTAGTATTATATATCATAATTGCCAAGTACATCCAAACGCAAATGTGCAAAGAATAAACAAGGGGGCATGAAAAATGAAAAGGATGGAAATGTGGCAAGAGGTAAGGCCACGCTGTTACAATAAAAAAATAGGGGTTACGCTGTGAATCATAACCCCTTTATTCTCATGGTGGGTCAGGGCAGAATCGAACTGCCGACACCTGGATTTTCAGTCCAGTGCTCTACCGACTGAGCTACCGACCCTCCGGGCATATTTATGTGGAAGTGTCGTCTATAAAATATCCCCTTCTTTGTCAAGGCATTTTTCGTCTAAAGATCCTCATCCCTCAATCACTTGCTGAGGCAGTGATTGGGTCGATTGGGATTGTTGAAAAACCCTTTTTTGGGGGCTGTTCAAAAATACTTATATGCGAGGCGCTCAAAAACCGAAGCGCGAGGCGTATACAGAAATACGTTGATTGATTCGGTTTGCAGAGCAACGCGGCAGATGAGTGTTTTTCATCAGCCCTTCGATACCATTATTGCACTTCAATCCTGGGATGTTCTTCCGACGCGATAGTCTCATCAGGAGAATATGGCAACCTCTCGACAGCATTCTTTGCCTGGATGACAATAGTCCCGGCGATCTTATCGTGCCAGCCCTGCTTTTTTCTGTCGAATGCAATCCAAATGAACCCCAGGTAAAATACCATACCCGAGATGAGATATCCCACCCATCTTAGAAAGCCGATCCCCAGGGTCATTTTTTCTCCCGTTGATTGCACGACCTGAAGGCCCAAAATCATCTTTCCGAATGTCTGTCCCGTGGTACCGTGAAAATATGTAAAATAAAACATGCTTATAAAGGCAATTATTAAGAAGTAGAGGAGCATAAAAGTCATGGATACTTCCAAAAGTCTCTCCGGCAACAGCTCACTGTAATCAGACAAAAAGCCAAGACTCAGGGTCAGCATTCCAACAAATAAAATAAAGACGGAGGTGACAAAGAGAATAATCTTGTCAATAAAAAACGCCATCATTCTTCGCCAGAAACCGCCGTAATGATCCACGAGTACTCAGTCTACCTCCCCTTTAAGATCGCCTCCGAAAATTCCTTTTTCGTACTGAATAATGGAAAGGATGGCAAGAGCAGCTGTCTCCACCTTCAATATATTCCTGCCCAAACTCACAGATATAAATCCTTTTTCCACAGCAACATCAACCTCTTCTTTTGAAAATCCCCCTTCCGGACCTACTACAGCAACAATACTTTTCACGCCGTTATATTTTTCGTCGCGCAATACCTGTTTGATGCCCCTTGCAGACTCTTCTTCCCAGAAAATAAGTTTAAGCTTCTCCGTTTCGTCAGAAGCGATTACCTCTTCGTAGGATAGGATATTGCTGACTTCCGGAATATCCACTCTCCCGCACTGCCTTGCTGCTTCAGTCGCGATATTTCGCCATCTTGATATCCTAAATCGGGCTTTGTCCGCCGTAAGACGCGGCACCGATCTTGCCGATTGAAAGGGAACTATCCTGTCCGCACCAAGCTCTGTCGCTTTCTGAATAATAAAGTCCATTTTGTTTGCCTTGGGGAGCGCCTGGTAAACGGTAATGTTTACTACTTTATCCGGCATTTTGTCTTTTTTCAGAACCTCAACAGTGATGCCGTCAGAAAAGAACTGTTTAATGACCGTCTCATATTGCCATCCGGTGCCATCAAAAAGAATCAATTGATCACCCTTATTCATCCTGAGGACGGATTTTACATACCTGAGTTTTTCTTCCCCAAGCTTACATAGATCGCCTCGCTGTATCTCGCCGGGAAAATAAATTCTCGGTACTGTCAATTCATGATCCCTTCTTTTGGAGTATATAGCAAACCCATTCTTTTTCCGTGATGGTGTGGTGCAGGGTAAATTCGCCAGTTAAGAAGTGCAATTCGATATCACTTTTATTCTGATCAATTATCCCCGAAATAACCAAGTATCCGTCATTTTCAACCAGAGACATCAAGTGGGTGCGAAGACGTACTAATATCTTTGCTGTCAGGTTTGCAACAATTAGATCAAACGATTCATGGACGGTGGTTACATCTCTATTGATAATTGCTACCTTGTCTTCTACGTGATTGATCTTTGCATTCTCACGTGCAATTTCAGCGGCCTTCTTGTCGATGTCCACGCAAACGACCTTTTCCGCGCCTAATTTTGCACAGGAGATACCTAAAATACCTGTCCCCGTACCTACGTCGAGCACCCTCCATTTTTTTATCGTCCTGTCTTTCAGAATAATATCTTCAATTGCTTCCAGGCACATCCTTGTAGAGGGGTGCTGTCCGGTACCGAACGCCATCCCGGGATCTATCTCGATGACAATGTCCCGGCCTGAGGAGGCATATCTCTCCCACGTGGGTTTGATGACTATGTTTTTGCTGACCCGCAGGGGTTTGAAATATTTTTTCCATTCTTCCCCCCAGTCCTGGTCCACAACTGCCTCTGTGGCAAGGATCGGTTCTTCGAGTCCCGGGAATAGCTCAATGAGACTGTCCAGATATGTTTTCAGGGAGGCGATGCGATGCTCCACTCGCATATCAAAAGGTAAATACGCCTTCAGCACCTCGCGTGTTGCTGATACTTCAGAGTCATCAGGAAATTGATATTCCGATTCTTCCTGAAGCACGCCCTCGGCGCCGATCTCAGTCACGAAGTTCGAAACCGCATCTACCAACACAGGAGAAACTGACAACTCGATTTTCAGCCACCTTCCCTTTTTTTCTCCCGTTTTCTCACCAAACCCCGGCATGTGCAACCTCCTATACCTATATATACTTTTATATCTTCTTTTTGGTGACATTTCAAGCAGCTTGAATTATCAGAACTTTCATGATAGTTTACATAAGTTTTCATTCTCGCTAAAGAAAAAAGGAATTGCATTGAAATACTATCCGATATGTTTTGATATAACAAATAAAAGATGCATCGTTGTAGGCGGTGGCGAGGTAGCCGAAAGAAAAGTGAAGAGGCTCCTTGACTTCGGCGCCCGTGTTGCTGTGATCGGAAAGAAGCTTACACCTCGTCTTAAAACCATGAAAAAAGAAGGCCGAATTGATCACATCGATGCCGAATACGACAAGGCATTCATCAACGACGCTTTTCTGGTAATAGGCGCTACGGACAGGGATGACATAAACGCGAATATCTCCCGGGATGGGAGGGAAAAGAGAATCCCCGTAAACATTGTTGATGACCCTGAAAAATGTGACTTTATCCTTCCTTCACTTCTCGAACAGGGAGACCTTTTGATCGCTGTATCGACAGGCGGAAAAAGCCCGGCCCTGGCAAAAAAATTAAGAGAGGATTTGGAAAAGCTGTATGGTCCTGAATATCAAACACTGCTCAAGGTGATGGGCAGTCTCAGAGAAAAGCTGGTAACGAAGGGACATTCATCCGACGAGAACAAGCCGTTATTTGAAGCGGTCGTTCATTCGGACATCCTTCAACACATAAAAGACAAAAACTGGAAAAAGGTAAAAAAGATCATTCATGATATTGCCGGTGCAGATATAGAGGTCGGTGAATAAACTAATATGGATATTCTTTTTTTAAAGGCAGCCCTCGTTGTTTATCTCATTAGTTCCCTGGGATACATATGTTCTCTGTATGTAAAGAGGGTATTGGTGGCCAAGGTGTCCACGTGGGTTCTCTTCCTGGCTTTCATTTTACATACAATGTTTTTCCTATTCAGATACGTTCAAACAGGGCAGACACCCATAATCAGCCTTCATGAAACCCTCTCTTTTTTCGCCTGGGCAATGGCGGGTATTTATCTCGCGCTGCAATTGAAAACGAAGACCAGGATCCTGGGCGCCTTTGTTTCCCCCATGACTTTTTTGCTCATGATCGCGGCGTCGCCGGGCCTGGGAGGTCACGTCTTTCTTCCGGACATACTTCAGAGCAACCTGGTACCTGTTCACGTGTTCTTCACTGTGACAGGCGAGGCCCTTTTCGCTCTGGCTTCCTGCGCAGGCGTCATGTATCTGATCCAGGAAGGTTTGATTAAAAATAAAAAGATGAGCGGCTTTATCAGAATACTCCCGTCCCTCACAGACCTGGACAGGATCAACCACATGTGTCTCATGTGGGGATTTCCGCTGCTGACATTGGGTGTCCTGGTGGGTTCTATCTGGGCCAGAACCGCCTGGGGAAGCCTCTGGCAATGGGACCCCAAGCAGGTATGGGCACTTACAGCATGGCTTGCCTATGCCCTGCTTCTGCATCAAAGATTAGCCATAGGCTGGAAAGGGCGCAAAGCGGCCCTTTTTTCCATACTGGCTTTTGCACTTCTCCTTGTTTCACTTGTCGTCATCAATATGTTCTTTGTAACAGCTCATACTTTCATTTAACACTATGAATATCATTCTCATCGGCATGAACCATAAAACAGCACCCCTGGAAATCCGGGAGAGACTTTCTTTGGCCTGCGGAGACAACATCAATCCGCTCATAGAGATAATGAATATCCCGCAGATCAAGGAGGCGATATATCTTGCCACCTGTAACCGGGTGGAGGTACTGGCAAACACCCAGGATTTGGGAGGCGCGATAGAAAAGCTGAAGACCTTTATTCTAAATCACGGCAACCTGTCGTGGGAAGAAATGGCCAGATGCCTCTATCTGTACTACGATCATGAAGCGGTCCGCCATTTCTTTCGGGTGGCTTCCAGCATCGACTCTCTGGTCATGGGTGAGCCGCAGATCCTGGGACAGGTCAAGGATGCATACCGCATCGCCGTGGAACATAACGCAACAGGCGTCATACTGAACAAGGTCATCCATCATGCTTTTCGGACAGCAAAAAGGGTCCGAACCGAGACCGGTATCGCCAATAACGCCGTATCCGTCAGCTTTGCCGCTGTGGAACTGGCCAAGAAGATATTCGGAAGTTTTAAGGGAAAGACCATTCTTCTCATAGGCGCGGGGGAGATGTCGGAACTGGCGGCAAAGCACCTGATCAATAACGGTGTGGAAAAAATATTCATCACTAATCGAACATACGCGCGCGCCGTACAGATGGCCGACAATTTTTATGGGACTGCCATAGAATTTGAGAAGTTTTCGGAAAAGCTTCAGGACGTTGATATTGTAATCAGCTCCACGGGCGCCCCGGGTTACGTGATTGACGCATCCATGATCGAGTCAACCCTGCGGAGACGCAAGAACCGTCTTCTCTTCCTGATCGATATTGCCGTACCGCGGGATATCGACCCTGCTGCGGGTGAAATCGAAAATGTCTACCTTTATAATATCGACAACCTTCAGGATATCGTGGACAGCAACCTGAAAAGCCGCAAGAATGAGGCAGAAAAGGCGGAAGTCATTATCGATGAAGAGATGTCAAAATACATGCAATGGGTCAGCACTCTTGAAGTTGTGCCGACGATCGTTTCCCTTCGGGAGAAAATGGAGGGCATCATCCGCGGGGAATTGGCGAAATCAGGCGCCTGGATGGAAAGCCTGTCGGTTGTGGAGAGAAGAAATGTTGAGTTGCTGATCAATTCCATTATAAACAAGATTCTCCACGATCCGATCACCGGACTGAAAGAGGAAAGCCATGATAATGGCGCGATGCCTTACATTGCGGTGATCAGAAGGCTGTTCGGGCTGGATTAAATAGGGAGACGGGAACATTAAACACACATTGAAAATAGGCACACGGGGAAGCGCCCTGGCACTTACGCAGGCACGCGGGATTGCGGAAAAGATAAAAGAACATTGGCCAGATATTACCGTTGACATCGTTGTGATTAAAACCAAAGGGGATATCCTTCAAGACGTCCCTCTGGCGAAGATAGGCGGGAAGGGCCTGTTCGTCAAGGAAATCGAAGATGCCCTTTTTCGTGGTGAAGCAGACATTGCCGTGCACAGTGTGAAGGATGTGCCTGCGGAACTGCCCGACGGCCTGGAAATAGGCGTCATGTCCGAAAGAGAAGACCCGCGGGATATACTGATTTCGAAAGACGGGAGAAAGATCGAGGATATGACCGCAGGCGCACGCATCGGCACAGGGTCCCTGAGGAGGGGTTTCCAGCTCCGCCATATATTTCCAAAGATGGAAATTATACCCCTGCGGGGCAATCTGAATACGCGGATCAAAAAAATACACACAGAAAACCTCGACGGCATCATCGTGGCGGCGGCAGGAATGAAACGTATGGGATGGACAGACCGGATCACGCAGTTTATACCCACGGAAATTATGCTCCCCTCCGTGGGGCAGGGGGCGCTCGGCCTGGAAATAAGAAAGGACGATGACAATACCCGCAAAACCGTATCCTTCCTCAATCATCCACAAACATGGCTGGAAGTAACTGCGGAACGTGCCTTCCTGAAGAGGCTGGGCGGTGGCTGCCAGTTGCCTATCGCCGCTTACGGAATAAAGCAGGACGATAACCTGACACTGACCGGCCTTCTGGGAAGTCTCGATGGTACGGCGTTGATAAGAGATGAGGTAATGGGGCACAGCAAAGACGCCGAGAGTCTGGGTGTACTGCTCGGCGAGAGGCTTTTAGCAAAAGGGGGACAGGCCATCCTCGATGAAGTTTATAAAAAGGGAAATGTCTGTGTTGAAACAAGGTAAGGTTTATATCATCGGCGCGGGACCGGGTGATCCCGGCCTGATAACAGTCAAAGGTCTGATGTGCCTCAAGGAAGCAGACGTTGTCATCTATGACTACCTGGTAAATGAGGAGATCATCAACCAGGCAAGGGAATCGGCACGTCTGATATACGCGGGGAAAAAAGGCGGAGCGCATACAATGCCCCAGGAGGAGATAAACCGGTGCCTTGTGGATGAAGCCAGGCAGGGAAACATAGTGGCCAGACTCAAGGGAGGAGATCCCTTCGTCTTCGGGAGGGGCGGGGAAGAAGCGGAAATCCTGGCGCAGTCCGGCATCCCTTTTGAAATTATTCCGGGCGTGACGTCTGCTGTTGCGGTACCTGCGTATGCGGGCATCCCGCTGACACATCGCGACTACACCTCCACACTGGCCTTTGTAACAGGGCATGAAGACCCGACAAAAGAGGAAAGCGATATAGATTGGAAAACACTGGCTGGGATTGGGACCGTCGTATTTCTCATGGGGGTCAAGAATCTCCGCCAGATCACAACCAATCTGATGGTTTATGGCAAACATGTGGATACGCCTGCCGCCCTGATCCGCTGGGGGACGACAGAAGATCAGGAAACCATGACGGGTACCCTCAGCGACATTGTGAAGAAAGCAGAAGACCGGAAATTTTCACCCCCGGCTATCCTGGTGATCGGAGAAGTAGTAAACCTGCGCGACGTCTTAAACTGGTTCGAATCAAAACCGCTCTTTGGAAAGGGCATCGTCATTACAAGACCGGAAGCACAGGCGGAAGAATTCAGCAGCCTTCTTCACGCCCAGGGAGCCAGGGTTATCCACTTTCCCACGATCAAAATTGCACCGGCAGAAAGTTATGAAGGTCTGGACCAGGCAATCGGTCATCTCTCGCAATACCAGTGGATTATATTTACGAGCGCCAACGGAGTGGATTTCTTTTTGAAGCGTCTTAAAGAAATGGGCAGAGATCTGCGGGACATGAAAGACATACAAATATGCGCCATCGGCCCTGCGACGGCGGCAAAGATAGTGAAACTGGGAATACGGGTTGATGTCGTGCCGGAAGAGTTTATATCCGAGGGGATAGTCAGAGAGTTCGAGAAACTTAATTTAAAAGGAAGCAGTGTCCTTCTCCCGCGGGCGGAGATGGCCCGAGATGTCATACCCGAAGGACTTGCGAAGCTGGGCGCAAAGGTCGACATCGTCACGGCATATCGAACGGTGAATTCAGGAAGAGACAAGGCGGAGCTGGAAAAGTTGATCAGAGAGGGAAAGGTGGACGTGATCACATTTACCAGCCCCTCCACAGTGACGAACTTTATAGAGATCATGGGACAGAATTATGTCATGCCTTCGCAAATAAAGATCGCGTGTATCGGCCCGGTTACCGCTGCGGCTGTGAAAAAGGCGGGGCTTCAAGTGGATATCCTACAGGAGCGTTATACTGTACCCGGCATGGTGGAAAAACTGGCAGAATATTTCGGTAAAAAATATGAACACTAAAAGAAACAAGGAGTAAACTATGTACTTTCCTTCATATCGGCCGCGGCGTCTCAGAAAAAAAGAAAATTTCCGGAGAATGGTCAGGGAAACAAAACTATCCGTTGATGATCTTGTGTACCCTCTGTTCGCAACCTTCGGGAAGAATGTGAAGAAGCCGATTAATTCCATGCCCGGACATTTTCAGATGTCCATTGATAACATTGTCAAGGAGGCCGAGAAAGCACAGGATCTGGGAATACCCGCTATTCTTTTATTTGGCATCCCGGATAAAAAGGATGAATCGGCGTCCGGCGCCTTCATCAGAGAAGGCGTCATACAGCAGGCTGTAAAAAAGATCAAAGACAAGATACCCGACATTATGGTTGTTACCGATGTGTGCCTATGTGAATACACCAGCCACGGTCACTGCGGTATGATCGAAAAGGGGGACGTGGACAATGACATCACCATCGAGATCCTCGCGGAAACCGCCGTGTCTCATGCGAAGGCCGGGGCGGACATGGTTGCGCCCTCCGCCATGATGGACGGCCAGGTCGGAGCTATCCGGGAAGCCCTGGACGAAGCGGGTTATGAAAATCTTCCGATCATGGCTTACTCCGCCAAATATGCGTCCTGTTTTTACGGGCCTTTCCGCGAGGCAGCCGAAAGCGCCCCCAAATTCGGGGACCGCAAATCCTATCAGATGGACCCGGCAAACATTGATGAGGCTATGCGTGAGATCAGTCTCGATGTGGAGGAAGGAGCCGATATAATCATGGTGAAACCTGCCCTTCCCTACCTCGACGTCATCCGTCGCGCCCGTGAGGAATTTGATCTGCCGCTGGCGGCCTACAATGTTAGCGGAGA
>Ga0335071_10004535_pt1 | contig 14503 bp, 20 predicted proteins | sample Lox_Sample_15_FD_206724 | JGI IMG/M metagenome (GOLD analysis project Ga0335071, IMG submission 206724) | Soil microbial communities from Loxahatchee National Wildlife Refuge, Florida, United States - Lox_Sample_1.5 | ecosystem: Environmental > Terrestrial > Soil > Wetlands | place: USA... | reverse complement strand
CGGGCGCAGGCCGCCGGCGAGCCGCCGCTCGAGCTCGTCGACGTCGAGGCCGTGCTCGTCGATCGGGACCGCGACGACGTCGGCCTCGAAGCTGCGGAACGCCATGATCGCGCCGAGGTAGGTCGGCGCCTCGACGACCACGACGTCGCCGCGGTCGAGGAACGACTTGCCGACGAGCTCGAGCGCCTCCATCCCGCCGCTCGTCACGAGCAGCTCGTCGTCCGCCGGCCGCCGTCCCTGCACCGCCTCGAGCCGGCCGGCGAGGGCGTCGAGCGTCCCGGCGAGCCCGCGCGTCGGCGCGTACTGGAACGCGCTCGCCTCGCCCGTCGCCGCGAACTCCGCCAGCAGCGCCGCGGCCCGCTCGCGCGGGAAGGTCGCCGGATCGGGGAAGCCGCCCGCGAACGGGACGAGCCCCGGCATCCCGAGGAACCCGAGCACGGCGGCGATCCCGTCCCCGACGTTCCCGCGCGTCCGCGCCGCGAAGAGGTCGTCGAAGCGTCCGGTGGCCGGTGTCACCGCCATGCCCGGACTCTAGCGCCGCACTTCTAGCGTCACGCTCGATCGGTACCCTCACGGCGTGACCGTCGAGATCTTCTACTGCCCCGTCTGAAGCGGCTACGACGTCCGGGCCGCGAGTCTCGCGGCCGAGTTGAACGACGAGGGTTTCGAGGCCTCGATCGCAGAGGGAAGGAGCGGCCAATTCGACGTCGTGAACGACGGGACGCTCGTCTTCTCCAAGGACGAGCTGCATCGCTTCCCCGAGCCGGGCGAGGTGCTCTCGCTGCTACGGGGCTGACGCTCGCGCTCGTCGCGGCCGGCTGCGGCGGCGGCCGCCTCTCGCACGGCGACCTCGTGAAGCGCGCGGGCGCGGTCTGCGTCGCGTACGTCTCGAAGGCCGGCTCGCCCGTCCCGCACCCGCGCTCGTACGCGGCGATCGTCGACTTCGTGAACGAGAACCTGCCGCTGTACGAGGCGGCGCTGCGGAAGCTCGAGGCGCTGAAGCCGTCGTCGGCCGACGAGGTCGCGTTCCGGAAGTGGCTCGCCGACGACCGCGAGGCCGCGTCGGCGCTGCGCGCGCTCGGGCTCGCGGGGCAGCGGCACGACTTCCCCGGCGCCGCGGCGGCGGTCGACCGGCTCCAGAGCGCCGCGCTCGCGAGCCGCAACGACGCGGACGCGCTCGGCGTCATCGCGTGTAGCGCGGGTTAGCTTCCGCGGAACTCGGGCGCGCGCTTCTCGCCGAACGCGGTCACGCCCTCGAGGAAGTCGGCGGTCTGCGTCGCGACCGCCTGGAGCTGGCCCTCGAGCTCGAGCTGCTGCTCGAGCGTCGCCGTGTCGGCGTGGTCGAACAGGCGCTTCGTCATCCCGATCGCGCGCGTCGGGCCGGCGGCGAGCGTCGCCGCGAGCTCGGCCGCGCGTGCGGGGAGCGCGTCCGCGGCGACGACCTCCGACACGAGCCCCCACTCCTGCGCCTCGGCCGCGGAGAGCCGCCGGTTCGAGATCATCCACTCGAACGCGCGCGGCGCGCCGAGCAGGCGGTGGATGAAGTACGTGCCGCCCGAGTCCGGCACGAGCCCGATCCCGACGAAGCCCGGGACGAACACGGCGTTGTCGGCGGCGATGCGGATGTCGCACGCGCACGCGAGCGAGAGCCCCGCGCCCGCGCACGCGCCGTTGACCGCGGCGAGCACGGGCTTCTCGAGCGCGCGGATCGCGCGGATGTTCGGGTGGTACGTCTCCTCGAGCCCGGCGCGGACGTCCGGCATCTGGTTGAACTCGCTCAGGTCCTGGCCGGCGCAGAAGCCGCGGCCGGCGCCGGTGATCACGACTGCGCGCACCGCCGGGTCGGCGGCCTCCTTCAGCGCCGCGCGCAGCCCGTCGTGCAGCGCGCGGTTGAACGCGTTGATCACGTCGGGGCGGTTCAGCGTGATCGTCTGCACCGCGCCGTCGCGCGTGACCTCGACCTCTGCCATCGCGGCGGAGCCTAGCGTCCGGACGCGGCGTGCGCGAGGCCCGCGAGCGCCTGGAAGTCGGCGGCCGTCGCCTGGTCGGCGAGGAAGACGGAGAACCCCGTCGCGCCGTCGTCCGCGAGCAGCGGCACGTAGTTCGACGCGGGGTACTTGTGGTAGACGCCGATCACCGGGTGCACGTGGTCGGCCGTCCAGCCGGCGCGGAGCGCGTGCTGCACCGTGAGGTCGGGCCGGTAGAGCGGGTACTGGTTGTAGTACGCCTCCGGCAGCAGCTCGAAGCCCGCGTTCCGCCACGACGCGTAGTCGATCGGGAGCACACGCGGCGCGGGCGCCGCGCCGAACGTCACGAGCGCGGCCGGCAGCGTCGGCTGAAGCTGGCGGAAGACCGAGACGAAGTTCGCCGAGCGCCAGCCGCCGCGCTGCGTCGACTCGTACGACCGCTCCGCGTCCGCGATGTAGAAGTCGAAGCCGTAGCGCTGGATCTGGAGGTTCGCGAGCACGGCGTCGATCAGCGGATGCGTCTCGAGCGCGCCCCAGCCGCCGACGAGGAAGCCGCGCTCCCGGAACACCTGGATCCACTGCGTGTCGACGTCCTCCGACACCCAGCCGTCCATCGCCTTCAGCGCGATCCACGAGAAGCCGTCCCGCCGCAGCTCGTCCGCGAGCGCCCAGGGGCCGGGGAAGTTCCCCGGGTTGTCGACGAAGACGCCCGCGCCGGCGAAGACGTTCGCCGGCGGAGTGTCGGCGCGCGCGGTCGCCGTCGCCGCGCCGCACACGAGAGCGATCGCCAGCAGGACCCCGAGGCGCCGCACTACGTCCCCTTGAAGTCCGGCGGCCGCTTCTCGACGAACGCGGTCAGCCCCTCGGTCGCGTCGTCGGACGCGCGCGCGACGTTGAACGAGCGGCGCTCGAGCTCGACGCCGACGGCGAGCGGCGACTCGAACGCCGCGTCGATCGCCTCCTTCGCGAGCCGCACCGCGATCGGGCTCTTCGCCGCGATCTCGCCGGCGACGCGCTTCGCCTCGTCGAGCCAGAGCTCCTTCGGGACGACGCGCGCGACGAGCCCGAAGTCGAGCGCCTCGCGCGCCGAGATCATCCGGCCGGTGAGGATCATGTCCATCGCGACCGCCTTGCCGACCGCGCGCGTGAGCCGCTGCGTCCCGCCCGCGCCCGGAAGCACACCGAGGTTGATCTCCGGCTGGCCGAATCGCGCGGTCTCGGACGCGACGATCAGGTCGCAGGTCATCGCGAGCTCGCAGCCGCCGCCGAGGCAGTACCCGGACACGGCGGCGACGACGGGAGTCCGGAGCGCGCGGATCTCGTCCCACCGCTCGAGGCGGCGCGACTCGTACAGCGAGACCGGGGTCGCCGCCGCGAGCTCGCCGATGTCGGCGCCCGCGGCGAACGCGCGCTCGTTCCCGCCGAGGACGATCGCGCGGATCTCCGGGTCCGCGTCGAGCCCGGCGAGCGCGCCGACGACGGCCTCCATCAGCTCGGCCGACAGCGCGTTGAGCGCCTTCGGCCGGTTCATGAGCACGACGCCGACGCGGCCGTCGCGCTCGACCAGGACCGGCGCCTCGTCAGCCACCGCGCCGCTCCAGGAACGCGGCGATCGCGTCCTTCGCCTCGTCGCTGTGCATCGAGAGCGAGAGCCAGTCGCGCGCGTGGCCGACGGTCTCGTGCCACGAGATGTCGCGCCACCAGTTGAGCTGCTGCTTCGTGTAGCGGATCGTCTGCGGCAGCTTCGCCGCGAGCTTCTCGACGAGCTCGCCGACGACGGCGTCGAGCTCGCTCCGCGGGCAGACGCGGTTCACGAGCCCCCACTCGAGCGCCTGCTGCGCGGAGATCTCCTCGCAGAGGAAGAGGATCTCGCGCGCGCGGCGGTCGCCGACGAGGATCGGGAGCCACTGCGTCGCGCCGCCCGCAGGCACCGACCCGTGCTCCGGCCCGACGTGGCGGATGAACGCGTCGTCCACCATCACCGAGAGGTCGCACGCCATCTGCAGCTCGTTGCCGCCGCCGACCGCGATGCCCTGCACGCGCGCGACCGTCGGCTTGCCGATCTCGCGGAGGCGGTCGTGCATGTCCTTGAACGCGCCGAACCACTTCCAGTACTCGCGCGGGTTGTCGACGAGCCCGGCGCCCCAGCTGCGCAGGTCGGCGCCGACGCAAAACGCGCGGCCCTCGCCGGTGACGACGACGACGCGGATCGCGTCGTCCCAGCTCGCGTCCTCGCACGCGCGCGCGATCTCGCGGAGCATCCGGAAATCGAACGCGTTGAGGACCTCCGGCCGGTTCAGCGTGATCGTCGCGCGGTGGCCGTCCTTCTCGTAGCGGATCCGCTCGAAGCCGAGCTCCGCCGGGTCGAGCGGTTGCGGTGCGTCGGGCTCAGGCAAGCTCGGCGATGTAGACGCTGTGCGCGTAGCCCATGTCGTGGGCGTCCTTCGAGGGCGCGGCGAACGAGGGGCCGGCAGCCGTGTACGTCTCCAGGTCCGGGAACTCGTACTCCGCGTAGTACGCGAGCGGCTCGCCCGCGATCGTCTGCGTCACCGGGCCGTGCCGGAACGCGGTCGCGCCGGGAACCTGCTTGCACAGCTCGACGTGCTGCGCGTACCGCTCCGGGTCGGGCAGATCGGTGTAGATCACGAACGCGCGGATCATCGTTCCTCCTGTCGGCTCGGTTGCGCAGGGAGCGTAACCCGAAGTACCGTCGAGTGACCGCGACGAATGGAGGCGAAGATGGCCGGGGAGATCGTCCACATCGAGTACCCGTGCAAGGACGTCGACCGGGGGCAGGCGTTCTGGGGCGGGCTGTTCGGCTGGCAGTTCGGCGAGTCGGCGATGCCCGGGATGGACTACCGGATGGCGCAGACGGGCGAGGGCTCGGGGGCCGCGGTGCTCGAGGCGCCGCCCGGGAGTCCCGTCTACTACTACGACACGCCCGACATCGAGGCGTCGATGGCGAAGGTGGCGGAGCTCGGCGGCACGGCGGGCGACAAGACGCCGGTGCCGACGCACGGCTGGCTCTCGCACTGCACCGACAGCGAGGGGAACGCCTTCTCGCTCTGGCAGAGCGATACGAACGCGGGCTAGCCCGCGCGGCGATCCAACACGCGCAGCGCCTTTCCCTCGCTGCGCGGAATCGAGCCGGGCGGGCCGAGGTGGACGCTCGCGGTGAGTCCGAGCGCGCGGCCGAGCCGCTCCTCGACGAACCCGTGCAGCCGCTCGCCGCCCGGCTCTCCCTCGCGGAGCTCCGCCTCGACGGTCAGCTCGTCGAGGTGGCCCGGCCGCTCGACGAGCAGCCGGTAGTGCGGCGCGAGCTCCGGGATCGCGAGCAGCGTCCGCTCGATCTCCGAGGGGAAGACGTTGACGCCGCGGATCACGAGCATGTCGTCCGTGCGCCCGACGACGCGCGACATGCGCGCGAGCGTCCGGCCGCACGCGCACGGCTCGCGCGTGACCGACGCGAGGTCGCCCGTGCGGTAGCGGAGGAACGGCAGCGCCTCCTTCGTCAGCGTCGTGAAGACGAGCTCGCCGAGCGCGCCGTCGGGAAGCGGGTCGCCGGTCGCGGGGTCGACGACCTCGACGAGGAAGTGGTCCTCGTTCACGTGTGAGCCGTCGCGCCCCTCGACGCACTCGAACGAGACGCCGGGGCCGACGATCTCCGACAGGCCGTAGATGTCGACCGCGACGAGCTCGAGCGCGTGCTCGATCGACTCGCGGAGCTCGTGCGTCCACGGCTCGGCGCCGAAGATCCCGGCACGAAGGCTCAGCCGCGCCGGCTCGGAGACGTGGTCGGCGATCGCGAGCGCGTAGCTCGGCGTGCAGCAGAGGATCTCCGCGCCGAGATCCTCGAGCAGCTGCGCCTGGCGCGGCGTGTTGCCGCCCGACGCGGGGACGACGGTGCAGCCGAGCCGCTCCGCACCGTAGTGGAGGCCGAGTCCGCCGGTGAAGAGCCCGTAGCCGTATGCGATGTGGACGAGCGTGCCGGGCCCACCGCCTGCGGCGGCGACGGCGCGCGCGCAGCAGTCGGCCCAGAGCGCGATGTCGTTGCGCGTGTACGCGACGATCGTCGCCTTCCCGTGTGTCCCCGAGGAGGCGTGGATCCGCACGCACTCCTCGAGCGGGACGCGCAGCAGGCCGAACGGGTACGCGTCCCGGAGGTCGGACTTCTGCGCGAACTCCTGCTCCGGCAGCGCCTCGAGCTCGACGCCGAATCGCTCCCGGAGCCGGGCGCGCTGGAGCGACTCCAACGCGGGGCGGTCGAGCGTCTCCACCTCCGGTTGGAAGATCACGGGCGCAGTATCGTACGGCGGTGTCCGGCAGCGCTCTCGCAATCGTCATGGCGATCGTCGCCGGGCTCGCGGGCTCGGTTCAGGTTGCGGTGATGTCCGCGCTCGGCGCCCGCATCGGCGTGACGGGCGCGCTCGCGTTCGCGACGACGTTCACGGCGATCCTCGCGATCGCGATCGTGCTCGTCGGCCAGCACAGCCTGCACGCGTTCCCGCGGGCGCTCGAGCAGCCGTGGTGGTTGCTGAGCGGCGGCGTGATGGGGCTCTTCATCATCCTCACGATCACGTTCGCCGGCCCGCGGATCGGCGTCACCGCCGTCGTCGCGATCCTCATCGCCGGGCAGCTCGTCGCCGGCGCCGCGATCGACCGCTTCGGCTGGTTCGGCGTCGACCGGATCGCGGTCGGCTGGCCGCGCGCACTCGGGATCGTGCTCCTCGGCGTCGGCGCCGCGCTCTCGCTGAAACGCTAGAAGTCGAAGCGGGTGGCGTCGTTCGGATACGAGGCTTCCGTCCACGCGAACGCGCGGCGGGGCCGCGCGACGAACCACGTGCCGACCTCCGCCTCGAACGGCATGTACTTGTCCGAGTACGCGGCGACCATCGCCTCGCTCACCTCGAAGCGCTCGACGTCGCTCTCGACGATCACGACCTCGTCGCCGCTCTCGAGATGGATCACGACGCGCGGGTCGGCGGCGATGTCGCGCGCCTTGCGCGACTGCTCGCCGAAGCTGAAGACGAGGCCCTCGTCGCGCCAGAGCCCCCAGACCGGCGTCGTGTGCGGGCCGCGCTCCGTCGACGCGGTCGCGATCCAGTAGTTCCGCGACGCGACGAGCCGCTCCTCGGCCCAGGTCCACGGCAGCATCCCCTCCGGCTCGGTCGCGATCCCGTAGCCGAGGAACCGCGGCCGGCTCGCACGCGGCTCGGTCACTCGCCGATCACCACCGGCACCGGCGCAGGCGACGGCCTCGCGAGCGGCGACCGCGCGAGCAGCGCGAACGACGACTCGACGACCGGCCCGATGAGGAACGCGAACGCGATCGTCCCGATCCCGAACGTCCCGCCGAGTGCGATCCCGACGACGAGCGCGGCGACCTCGATCACCGCGCGGACGACGCCGACCCGGACGCCGGTTCGCCGCGAGCCGACGAGCATCAGCGAGTCGCGCGGGCCGGCGCCGAGGTCGGCGCCGATGTAGAGCGCGGTCGCGGGCCCGATCAGCCAGATCCCGATCACGAGCAGCGGGATCCGGATCGAGAGCCCCTCGCCCGCGAGCGAGCTCACGGCGTCGAACGACGTCAGGAGCTGGATGAACGTGCCGACGAGGATCGCGTTCGCAATCGTCGCGATCCCGGGAGGCGCGCCGAGCGCCCACGCGACCGTGAGCACGACGAGACCGACGGCGACGTTCGCCATGCCGAACGAGAGCGGCGTGTGGTTCGAGATGCCCTGGTTCAGGACGTCCCACGGCGAGAGGCCGAGCCCCGACTCGAGGATCAGCACGATCCCGAGCGCGAAGAGGAAGAGACCGACGACGAGGCTCGCCGAGCGGCCGACCCAGCCGCCGCGGACGCGCGGATGGGTTCCCCGGGCCACGGGCCCACGCTAGCGGTTTGACGTTTCCCGGCCGCGTCGGGCACAATTGGATCCGAGATCGGCAGAAATCGGCCCACGCACCCGCGAACGGGCAAAACTGGGATCCAGAGAGGAGCGGAGGATGTCGAGCCAGATCCACGTGGAGGCGGCACGGATCCCGGACCGCGATCGCCTGCTCAGCGAGCTCGAGTCGCAGGGCCTCCACGCGATCCCGGTCGACGAGGTGGGGATCGACGTCCCGTTCGCCGACGACGGCGACGAGCCGGCGATGTCGAATCAGGTCTTCGCGCAGGTCGAGGACACGATCATGCGGATCGGCGCGCCGTTCGTGCCGATCAAGCACGACGGCGTGATCTACGTCCGCCCGCCGGTCGGCTAGGCGGTTCGCTCGAAGAGCGCGGCCTGGCCCTGGCCGACGCCGACGCACAGCGTCGCGAGCCCGTAGCGGCCGCCGCGCCGGCGCAGCTCGTGCAGCAGCGACACGGCGAGACGCGCGCCGCTCATGCCGAGCGGATGCCCGATCGCGATCGCGCCGCCGTTCACGTTCACCTTCTCCGGGTCGAGGCCGAGCTCGCGCACGACCGCAAGGCTCTGCGACGCGAACGCCTCGTTCAGCTCCACGAGGTCGATGTCCGCGACGTCGACGCCGGTGCGCGCGAGCACCTTGCGCACCGCGGGGATCGGGCCGATGCCCATCACGCGCGGGTCGACGCCGGCGACCGCGCTGCCGACGAACGTGCCGAGCGGCTCGGCGCCGAGCTCGCGCGCCTTCTCCTCCGACGCGATCACGAGCGCGGCCGCGCCGTCGTTGATCCCGGACGCGTTCCCCGCGGTGACGGTGCCGTCCTTGCGGAACGCGGGCTTGAGGGTCGCGAGCTTCTCGAGCGTCGTGTCGGGGCGCGGATGCTCGTCGCGTACGACGTCGCCGACCGCGACGAGCTCGTCGTCGAAGCGGCCCGCCTCCGCGGCGGCCGCCCAGCGCTGCTGCGAGCGCAGCGCGAACGCGTCCTGGTCCTCGCGTGAGACACCCCACCGCTCCGCGACGTTCTCGCCGGTCTCGCCCATCGACTCCGGCGGGTAGAGCTCCGCGAGCTTCGGGTTGACGAAGCGCCAGCCGAGCGTCGTGTCGTACATCGTGCGGTCGCCGCGCGGAAACGCCGCGTCCGGCTTCGCCGTGACGAGCGGCGCGCGGCTCATCGACTCCGCGCCGCCCGCGACGAAGAGATCGCCGTCGCCGGCGATCACCGCGTGGCACGCGCCGCACACGGCCGCGAGCCCCGACGCGCACAGTCGGTTCACGGTCACGCCGGCGACCGAGTCGGGCAGCCCGGCGAGGAGCGCGCCCATCCGCGCGACGTTCCGGTTGTCCTCGCCCGCCTGGTTCGCGGCGCCGAACCACACGTCCTCGATCTCCTCCGGCGGGACGCCCGCGCGCGCGACCGCCTCGCGGATCACGAGCGCCGCGAGATCGTCGGGCCGCACGCCGGCGAGCGCACCGCCGTAGCGGCCGATCGGCGTCCGGACTCCGGCAAGAACGACTGCGCGCGGCACGGGCGCAGCCTAGTCCACGAACTCGACCCGAACGGGCGCGTCGTACGCGCCGACGGCCTCGGCCCGCGACAGCAACTCTCGGACCGCCTGCCGGCCCTCGTCGCCGTAGTCCTGCGTCAGCTCGTTGACGTACATCTCGACGAAGCGGTCGCCGCGCGAGTCGTCGAGCCCGCGGCCGAACGCGAGCGCGTACTCGAGCGCCGCGCCGCGATGCTCGAGCGCCGCGTCGATCGACGCGCGCAGCACGCCGGAGAGCTCGCGCACCCGCTCGTCTCCCAGATCGCGGCGTACGACGTTCACGCCGAGCGGCAGCGGCAGCCCGGTCTCGAGCAGCCACCACTCGCCGAGGTCGAGGCACTTCTCGAGGCCCTCGTCGCCGTACGTCAGCTGGCCCTCGTGGATCACGAGCCCCGCGTCGGCCGCACCGGACGACACCTCGTCGAGAATCGCGTCGAACGGCAGCGACCGCACGCGCAACTCCGAGCCGAGCGCCATCTTCAGCACGAGGTACGCCGTCGTGAGCGCGCCGGGGATCACGATCTCCGTCTCGCGCAGCTGCTCGAGCGTCAGCTTCTCGCGCGCGACGACGACGGGCCCGTACCCGAGGCCGAGGCTCGCGCCGTGCGGCAGCAGCATGTACGTGTCCTGGACGAGCGGATACGTCGCGAGCGAGATCGCCGTCACCTCGAGCCGCCCCTCGAGCGCCCATTCGTTCAGCGTCTGGATGTCCTCCGTCACCGGCTCGAACTCGAAGCCGCGCGTGTCGACGGTTCCCGACGCGAGCCCCCAGAACATGAAGGCGTCGTCTGGATCTGCGCTGAATCCGACTCGGACGAGCATGGAGCGGGGACCCTAGCCACGTACACTGCTGCCGTGTCGCAGGAGCCGCTCACCGAGGCGATCCAGCACTACCTCCGCGAGATCTACAAGCTCTCGCAGTCCGAGCCGCGGGTGTCCGTGAGCGCGCTCGCGCGTGCGCAGCACGTCTCGAACGCGTCGGCGAGCGCGATGGTGAAGAAGCTCGCGGCGCTCGGCCTCGCGGAGCACGCGCCGTACCGCGGCGTGTCGCTGACGCCGGCCGGGGAGCGCGTCGCGCTCGAGGTGATCCGCCATCACCGGCTGCTCGAGCTCTACCTCGCGGAGACGCTCGGCGTCGACGTCGAGGACGTGCACGAGGAGGCCGACCGGCTCGAGCACGCGCTGTCCGAGGAGCTCGAGGCGCGCATCGACCGCGCGCTCGGCTATCCGACGCACGACCCGCACGGGGACCCGATCCCCGACGCGAACCTCGAGTGGCCGCGCGCCGCGACGACCTCGTAGTCAGCGTCCGAAGAACCAGGCCTCGAGCGGCTTCAGGCACTCGTCGCGCGTGAACGGGCGCACGTGGTCGCCGCGGCCGTCGGCCTCGGAGACGGTCAGGTCGTCCTCGAGCGCGGCGTTCGCCTCGTCGAGCGCGTCGTCGAGCTCGTAGCCCTCGAAGATGAAGTCCTCGGGCCGCGGCTCGGTGTCGTTGCGCAGCTGCGGGTTCACCGCACGCCCGACACCCCAGACCGCGCCTTCCTTGCGCTCGATCCAGATCACGACGACTTCGTCGTGTCCGGCGTCGTCGACCCCGTGGAGCACCCGCTCCGCGAACCGACCGTGGTCGGACGAGGCGTGCACGACTCGACTATACAATCGGCGCGATGGCCAAGCTCGGCAGCATCCTGAAGACGCCGTTCTCGTTTCTCTTCCCGGGCTCGGCGAAGGAGGATCGCGTCGCGCAGTACGTGATCCGCGAGCATTCGCACGGCCGCTCGCTCGACGATGTCCTCGCCGACCACTACGTCGAGAACCGGCTGACGCCGGCGCAGGTGGCGCGGATGCTCGACCGGCCCGACGTGATCGACGCGCTCGGCAAGGGCGCCGTCGACGACGCGCGCCGCAGCATCGCGTCCGAGGGCTCGAGCTAGAGCTCGACGCCGGCGCCGCGCTCGCGCGCGCGCTCGACGACGGCCGCCGCGGCCGCGACGTCCCACGCCGCGAGGCCGTTCGACTTGAAGACGACGACGTCGTCGTCCGACTGCCGGCCGCGCACCTCCCCGGCGACGACCTCCTGCAGCTCGTGCACCTCGAGCCAGTCGAGGACGCCGCCCTCGACCGGCTCGACGAGGTCCGCGGACTCGAGCCGCGCGTCGTCGACCGAGTCGCAGCAGACGAACGTCGCGCGCTCGAGCACGACGTTGTCGAGCTCGCGCCGCCGCAGGTCGTTCGCGCCGACGGCGCAGACGAGCGCACCCGTGCGGAGCCACTCGCCGCGGAGCACGGGATCCGCGGAACCGGTGACGGTCACCACGACGTCGCACTCCGCAGGGTCGCGGTGGCTCTCGCCGGCGTCGGCGTCGTTCGCCGCGCAGAACGCCGCGAGGCGCTCCTCCGTCCGGCAGTACGCGACCGTTCGCTCGATCGTGGGAACCGCAGCGCGGATGCACGCGACCTGCGACTCGGCCTGCCACCCGCAGCCGATCACACCGAGGCTCGCCGCGCCGGCGCGCGCGAGGTGCCGCGCGGCGACGCCGCTCGCGGCGCCGGTCCGCAGCTGGCCGAGCTTGTCCGCCGCGACGACCGCCACGAGCTCGTGCGACTCCGCGCCGAAGAGCAGCACGGCAAACGTCGCGCCGCCGCGGCCGGCCGCGTAGACCTTGGCGCCGGCGAAGCCGAGCTCGAGATCGGCGGCCGCCATCACCGCGAGCGAGCCGCCCTCGAGCCCGAGCCGGTAGCGCGGCCGGTTCTCGACCGCGCCGCGCGCCATCCGCGCGAAGCACGCCTCGACGACGTCGACCATCTCGGCCGGCGAGATCAGCCCGGCGACGTCGGACTCGGAGAGGTAGAGCGGCACGGCGGCGATTCTCTCACCCGCTTGACATGTGACTATTTAGTCACCTATTATCGAGCCGTGACGGACGACGGCGATCTCGTCTTCAGGGCGCTCGCGGACCCGACGCGGCGGCATCTCCTCGACCGGCTCTTCGAGCGCGACGGCCGAACGCTCACTGAGCTCGAGTCGGAGCTGGAGATGACGCGCTTCGGCGTGATGAAGCACCTGCGCGTGCTCGAGGACGCGGGACTCGTCGTCACACGGCGGGAGGGCCGGACGAAGCTCCACTACCTCAACCCGGTGCCGATCCGCCTGATCCACGACCGCTGGATCGACAAGTACACGGAGCACCGCGTGTCCGCGCTCGCGGAGCTCAAGACCGAACTGGAGGCGGCAGGATGACGACCATGACGGCACAGACGACGCAGGTGTACTCCGTCTTCATCCGCGCGACCCCGGAGCAGATCTGGGACGCGATCACGAAGCCGGAGTTCACGGCGAAGTACTTCTACGGCAGCCTCGTCGACTCGGACTTCGAGGTCGGCGGCGAGCACAAGAGCTGGTCGCCCGACCACTCGCAGGTCTGGGTCGAGGGCGTCGTGCAGGACGCCGACCCGCCGAAGCGGCTGTCGTACACGTGGCGGGCGCTCTACGACGAGGAGACCGCGGCGGAGGAGCCGAGCCGCGTGACGTGGGAGATCGACCCGGGCGAGAACGGCGTCGCGAAGCTGACCGTCGTCCACGACCAGCTCGAGGGAGCGCCGAAGACGGCCGCAAACGTCGCCGGCGGGTGGATGTACATCCTCAGCGGGATGAAGACGCTGCTCGAGACCGGGAAGCCCCTCGCGGGCTGACGCTACGGCGGGAGCGTGACGGCGGGCCCGGCGGCCGACGCGACGTTCGCGTTGCCGGCGAGGTCCGTCGTCGCGCCGGCCGCGATCGCGGCGGTGACGGTGCCCGGGCCGGCGAGCCCGGAGACGGCGATCGCGTAGTCCGCGGCGTCGATCCGCGTGACGACGGTCGCCGCGGAGCCGAGGCCCGCGGTGCCGCCGAGCACGACGCCGCCCGCGCCGAGGCCCGTGACGGGCTCGGAGAACGTCGCGACGAAGCTCACCGGCTGCGTCGTCGCGGAGCTCGGCTGGCCCGGCGCGAGGGCGACAGTCGCGGTCGGCGCGGTCCCGTCGAGGGCGACCGTCCCCTGTCTCGTGCCGGTGTTCGCCGCGAGGTCGCGCGCCGAGACGGAGAACGCCGCGCCGCCGGGTCCGTGTGCCGACGCGGTGAGCTGCGCGCTCGCGTAGTGGAACGTCGACGTGCTGCCGTCGGGATTCGTCACGGTGAAGCCCGCGACGCTGAACGCGAGCGGCACCGCCGGTCCGCCGCCGGTGAGTGCGCTCACGTCCGCGGTGAGGCTCGACGTGTCGACGCCGCTCAGCGCGTCGTTCGCGTCCGCGTAGACGACGTACGTCCCGCCGGGTGCGACCGAGCCGGTGACGTTCGTCGCGGTGCTCGCGATCGCGGCGGTCACCGTCGGCTTCGTCGCGTCGTATCTGAAGGCCGGGCTGAGGCCGTTGGCGACGTTGCCGGCCGCGTCGGTGCACGAGCGGCTCACCTGCACGGCGCTCGAGTCGGGGCCCGAGTACGCGAGCGACTGACACGAGACGATCCCGCTCGTCGCGTCCGTGCCGGTCGCCGTCCAGGTCACCGGCGCGTCGTACCAGCCGTTCGCGTCGGGCGGCCGGCTCGGGGAGACGGTGACCGTCGGGCCGGTGCGGTCGAACTGGAACGCGGCGCTCGTCCCGGTGCCGGTGTTGCCGGCGTTGTCGGTGCACGTCCGCGTCACGGTGAGGCCCGAGCCGTCCGGCGAGGCGTAGACGACCGCCGCCTGGCACGACGCGACGCCGCTCGCCGCGTCGGCGCCGGACGGCGTGAACGTGACCGCGTGGTTGTACCAGCCGTTCACGTCCGGGCTCCGGCTCGCGGTGACGGTCACCGTCGGAGCGGTCGCGTCGAACGCGAACGCGGCGCTCGTGCCCGTTCCGGTGTTGCCGGCCCTGTCGGTGCACGCGCGTGAGACGGTGAGGCTCGCGCCGTCGGGGCCGGCGTACGCGACCGCCGGATCGCACGACGCGACGCCGCTCGTCGCGTCGGTCGCGGTCGGCGTGAAGGTCACGGCGTGGTTGAACCAGCCGGCGTGGTCGGCAGCGCGACCCGCGGCGACGTCGACGGACGGCGCCACGGTGTCC
>Ga0335071_10004534_pt1 | contig 14504 bp, 9 predicted proteins | sample Lox_Sample_15_FD_206724 | JGI IMG/M metagenome (GOLD analysis project Ga0335071, IMG submission 206724) | Soil microbial communities from Loxahatchee National Wildlife Refuge, Florida, United States - Lox_Sample_1.5 | ecosystem: Environmental > Terrestrial > Soil > Wetlands | place: USA: Florida... | reverse complement strand
GGGAGAACCGACCCGAGAAAGGACTTTGAGACCGTTATGAATGAGGGCCCTGAACTTCTTGCCAGAGGAACCTCAATAATTATTTTTCCGCAGAGCACGAGAAGTGAAGTCTTTGTACCCTCAGAGTTCAATTCACTTGGAGTGAAGCTTGCAAAAAAAGCAGGTGTGCCTGTAGTTCCTGTCGCTATTAAAACCGATTTCTGGGGGAATGGAAAAATAATAAAGGAGATAGGCAAACTCGATCATACTAAGACAATCCACATTAAATTCACTGAACCATTGATGATTACCGGTAACGGTAAAGACGAAAATCAAAAGGTTATCAGCTTCATCGAAGAGAACCTCAAAGAGTGGAACGCCACCCGCTAAGGGGACTCGGTCTTTTTCCTGCACAGACCTGAAAATATTTTTTAAGTGTATATATTACAGTTAAAAAATTATTAGATTTGTATGTAATGTGGTTTAATGTGAAATAACCTATCAGTTTTAAATATCCCGACAAACCTTTAACCAACCTGAGATAAATGCAATCATTAGACTGGATCGTACTGCTGGTTTTCAGCTTTGTACTTATGGCCATTGTGGTATGGGTACTCAAGCGTAAAGATGATACATCATCTGATTATTTTCTTTCCGGCCGGAGTGAAACCTGGCTTGCAATTGGGGCGGCGATATTTGCCGCGAATATCGGATCGGAACACCTGGTAGGACTTGCAGGTTCGGGAGCGGAAAGCGGAATGGCTATGGCTCACTGGGAGATGCACGGATGGATGATACTTATCCTGGGCTGGGTATTTGTGCCATTCTATGCAAGAAGCAGGGTATTCACAATGCCGGAATTTTTGTCGTTAAGATATAACAGGGGTGCAAGTTCATTCCTTTCAATAATAACATTAATAGGTTATGTCCTGACGAAAGTCTCAGTTACCGCTTACACTGGTGGTATTTTTCTCAAGACTGTCTTCGGTATCGAGAGCATTGGCAATATTGACTTCTTCTGGATAGCTGCCATAGGGCTTGTACTTGTTACCGGACTGTTCACTGTCCTGGGTGGAATGAGGGGGATCATGATGATCTCGGTTATTCAGACTCCGATATTGCTTGGTGGTGCGCTTACGATCCTTATCCTCGGATTGATGAAGCTTGGTGGGGGCGGATTGTTTGCAGGATGGCACGAGATGGTAAAATATACCGATCATGTTAACCCGATCTATATGCACCTTACACGTCCGGTGACTGATCCTAAATTCCCTGGAGTCGGAGTCTTCGTAGGAGCTGCCATAATTGGCTTCTGGTACTGGTGCACCGATCAGCATATCGTACAGCGTGCTCTTACAGCCAAGAACCTGACCCAGGCAAGAAGGGGATCAATATTTGCAGGTTACCTGAAGATTTCTCCTGTTTTCCTTTTCCTTATACCCGGGATGATTGCTGCCGTTCTGAGGGCAAAGGGCCTCGTAATGTTTGATGGTAACGACAAGGCATATGGTAGCCTTGTGACATACCTCCTTCCGATGGGAATAAAGGGTCTCGTTGTTGTTGGGTTCGTGGCTGCACTTATGACTTCACTGGCTGCACATTTCAATTCATCCGCAACATTATTCACAATTGACTTCTATAAGAAATACAAACCCGACACCAGCGAGCATAAGCTTGTCTGGATTGGAAGGCTGGCAACAATTTCTGTTGTCGTTCTCGGTCTGGTCTGGATCCCCATGATGAAGGGCCTGGGGGCAGTGCTCTACGAGTACCTTCAGAATGTCCAGTCGCTCATAGCACCTGCCATTGCTGCGGTATTCCTCCTGGGTGTCTTCAACAAGTGGATTACACCCAAGGCAGGGCAGTGGGGACTTATCATCGGGTTCTCCCTTGGAATGTTCAGATTGTTGCTGCTGGTATTCAAGCCCGCATTCCTGCAGCCTCTTATTGACATCAACTGGCTGCACTTTGAAATATTCCTGTTCCTCTTTACAATGGCACTCATGTTCGGAATAAGCTTCTTTACACCAAAGCCCGACCAGGCCAGTATCCAGGGTATAACTTTCTTCTCGAGGACACCCGAACAGATAGCCGAATCGAAAGCAAGCTGGAGCAAGTGGGATGTGGTCAACTCTGTCGCTGTGCTGGGAATATGTATTGCTTTTTATATTTACTTCTGGTAGGAGGATTGAAATCTAACATTTAATAAGATGACTATCAATTTTAATAGGATGGAGGTCTGGTTCATCACGGGGAGCCAGCATCTTTACGGTACTGAGACACTTAAGCAGGTAGGCAGGGATTCTACGGAAATCGCGGCATACCTTGGCAAAACTGAAAAATCGGGGGTGAAGATTGTTTTCAAGCCGGTTCTTACAACACCGTCGCAGATTTACGAATTGATTCTTGCGGCGAACAACAGCCCATCATGTATAGGGTTGATAGCCTGGATGCATACTTTTTCGCCGGCAAAGATGTGGATAAACGGGCTCAGTATCCTGAACAAGCCGATGCTCCATCTTCACACCCAGCTGAACAGGGACATACCCTGGGATTCGATAGATATGGATTTCATGAATCTGAATCAGTCTGCACATGGCGACAGGGAGTTCGGCTTTATAAATACCCGCATGAGGCTGGACAGAAAGGTTGTGGTGGGGCATTATAAGGATAATGAAACCACAGCCCGGATTTCTGTATGGATAAGGGCCGCAGCTGCCCTGAACGACGCACGGATGATGAAGGTTGCACGGTTTGGCGATAACATGAGGGACGTGGCGGTCACTGAAGGAAATAAGGTCAGCGCCCAGATGAAACTTGGTTACTCCGTGTACGGGTACGGTGTCGGCGACCTTGTGGCTTGTATAAACAGCGTTAAGGACACGCAGGTGAAAAAGCTGATAGGCCGGTACGGGGATGAATTCAGGATGACAAAAGCTGTCGCGGGATCAGATACGCTGAAAGAGGCGGCAAGGATAGAAGCGGGTCTGGAAAATTTTCTTACTGCAGGCGGCTTCTCGGCCTTTACAACCACATTCGAGGATCTTCACGGATTGAAACAGCTGCCGGGCATTGCCGTACAGCACCTGATGGCAAAAGGGTACGGCTTCGGCGCCGAAGGCGACTGGAAAACCGCGGCTCTCGTCAGATCAATGAAGGTAATGTCGGAAGGTCTCAGGGGAGGAACATCCTTCATGGAGGACTATACATATCATTTTGATCCCAAGGGGATGAGGGTTCTTGGTGCCCACATGCTCGAGGTTTGTCCGTCAATAGCCCAGGAAAAGGCGGCTGTTGAGGTCCATCCTCTTTCAATTGGCGGAAAGGGCGACCCGGCAAGACTGGTTTTCAAGGCAGCGACGGGGAATGCAATCAACGCCTCGCTGATAGACCTTGGCAACAGGTTCAGAATGATCGTCAATGAAGTAGAGGTGGTCAAATGCCCAGATATGCCAAGGCTGCCTGTTGCCAGCGTTCTCTGGAACCCTATGCCCGATCTTAAGAGAGCCGCTGCTGCCTGGATCTATGCCGGTGGCGCACATCATACAGGATTCAGCACTGCCATTGATGCTGAATATATTGTAGATTTTTCCGCGATGGCGGGAATTGAATTTGTGAATATCGGTAAGGACTTTGATATGACTTCATTCAGGAACGAACTCAGGTGGAACGAGGTGTACTATCATTTTGCCAAGGGTATCGGTTAGTGCCGATGCCGGAAGGCGTGGACCCGAGGCGCAATTTCGGAGAGATAAAAGATGACCTACAATGACATTCCAAGGCATCTTGCCGCTGTCGATTGTATCATCTTCGGATACGATATAATCGACAAGGAGATAAAGCTGCTCCTGGTAAGAAGGAACTTTGAACCGGCGAAGGGACTTTGGTCGCTTGCCGGAGGTTTTGTCATGGATGATGAAAGCCTCGATGAAGCTGCCTCACGGATTCTGTTTAACCTCACAGGCCTGAGAAACGTCTTTCCCGAACAGTCGTACACATTCGGAAACCGGGAAAGGGATCCGGGTGCAAGGGTCATCTCCACATCATATTATGCCCTGATCAAAATACTTGATATTGACCACAGCATCGGGGGAAATAAAGATGCTGAATGGTTTCCGATCTCAGGTCTTCCTCAACTGATTTTCGATCACGATGAAATGGTAAGGAAGGCACTTGCCTGCCTCAGGAGACAGGTTAAGATTAACCCGGTCGGATTTGAACTGCTGCCTGAAAAATTCACGATGGTACAGCTCCAGGATCTTTATGAAGCAATCTACCAGAGAAAGATCGACAAGCGTAATTTCAGGAAGAAGATCGTTTCAATGAAGCTTCTTGAAAAGCTTGATGAGAAGGAGAAGCTCACTTCAAAGAAAGGGGCATTTTATTACAGGTTTATCAAGGAGGAATATGAGAACCAGAAGCGGAATGGTTTTTATTTCAACCTCGACATTGGAAAATAAAAAACAGATATATGCTTGAAAAGCTGAAAGAACGTGTTTATCTCGCCAATATCGATCTCGTTGAAAAAGGTCTTGTGATCCAAACATGGGGCAACGCGAGCGGGCGGGATCCGGATTCGGGATTTATCGTGATAAAGCCCTCCGGTGTTGCATACGACAGAATGACACCCGACGATATGGTCGTTTTATCGGCCGACGGGAAAAAGATCGAGGGTAGCCACAAGCCTTCAACTGATACTCCGACGCACATTGAGCTTTACAGAGCCTTTGAAGGCATGGGCGGCATTGTACATACTCACTCCACGTATGCAACTTCCTGGGCACAGGCCGGAAAAGAGATCCCTCCCTTCGGTACAACTCATGCCGATCATTACCACGGGTCGGTGCCATGTACCAGGAAGATGTCAGGGAAAGAGATCATTAAAGATTACGAGGCTAACACCGGGAAAGTGATAATTGAGAAGCTGAATGAGAGTGGCCCGGCCGAAGTATCATCAATTCTTGTTCATTCGCATGGGCCTTTCTCCTGGGGCAATGATCCTGAAACGGCTGTCTGCAATGCCGTTGCCCTCGAGGAGATAGCAAGAATGGCCTTCTATACCGTGCTGCTTGGCAGGACAGAGCCAATTGACGGTACCCTGCTCGACAAGCATTATTTCAGGAAGCACGGCAAGGGTGCTTATTATGGCCAGAAGTAATGTCCGTTTGAGATTATGGAACAGGTGAATTTTTGATCAGAGTCAGTTCAGGAAAAATTTATTATATGGATGACAAATATGTTATAGGAGTTGACTACGGAACCGACTCGGTGAGGTCGGTAATTGTCAATGCCATGAACGGGACGACTGCAGGAAGTGCGGTTTTTGAATATCCCAGGTGGAAGAAGGGCCTCTGTTGCGATCCGTCCATTAACAGGTTCAGGCAGCACCCGCTCGATTATATCGAAGGGCTTGAAAGATCTGTTGCCGGGGCGCTGGAGGGCCTGGGCAGCGAAATCAGACGCAATATATCAGGTATAACCGTTGATACAACCGGATCAACTCCCGTTGCTGTTGACAGGCGGGGAACCCCCCTGTCGCTCACTGAGGGGTTTGAGGATGATCCCGATGCCATGTTCATACTGTGGAAGGATCATACCGCTGTAGAAGAAGCTGCTGAAATAAACAGGCTCGCGAAAGAATGGGGCGGTGAAGATTTTACAAAATTTGAAGGAGGGATATACTCATCGGAATGGTTCTGGTCCAAGATCCTGCACGTGATCAGGCATAATAAAAAAATCAGGGATAATGCATGGTCGTGGGTGGAACATTGCGACTGGATACCAGCTCTTCTGACCGGGAATACCGATCCACTTGTTTTAAAAAGAAGCAGGTGCGCTGCTGGTCATAAAGCCATGTGGCATAAAAGCTTCAACGGGCTGCCGGGGAGAGAATTCCTTGAAAAGCTAGATCCTTCACTGGGTCAGCTGCGCGGAAGGCTCTATTCCGAGACATTTGCATGCGATACAGCAGCCGGGACAATCTCCAAGGAATGGGCGTCACGGCTTGGTCTTCCTTCAGGTGTGGTAATTGGTGCCGGGGCATTTGATGCTCACCTGGGAGCCGTAGGAGGTGAAATTTCGCAATATAATCTTGTGAAGGTGATGGGTACCTCAACATGCGACATGTTAATTGCCCCGCCCGACAAGAAGGGTGAAAGGCTTGTTTCGGGAATTTGCGGACAGGTTGACGGTTCGATAGTTCCGGGAATGCTTGGCCTGGAAGCCGGACAATCGGCGTTCGGTGATATCTACGCATGGTTCTCAAAGCTCCTGATGTGGCCGGCCGAGGAAATACTGCCCGGAGTAAGCTGGCTGGACGGTAATGTAAGGGAAAAGCTGGTGTCGGAGATTTCAGAAAAGATAATTTCATTGCTGAGCGACCGTGCAGTGAAAATTCCTGTCGGTGAAAGTGCAGTGCTGGCACTCGACTGGATGAATGGCAGAAGGACCCCCGATGCAAACCAGGCCCTGAAGGGTGCTATTACCGGACTGTCGCTGGGGTCTGATGCCCCAAGGATTTTCAGGGCTCTTGTGGAAGCAACTGCTTTCGGCTCGAGGATGATAAACGAAAGGTTCATCTCAGAAGGAGTAAGGATCGATGGTGTTATAGCGCTGGGGGGCGTCGCCAAGAAAAACCCGTTCGTTATGCAGACCGTGTGCGATGTGCTTGATGTTCCCATAAAGATTGCCAGGTCGGACCAGACGTGTGCACTCGGATCAGCCATGGCCGCGGCCGTAGCAGCAGGGATCCACCCCGATATACCCGCGGCACAAAAAGCGATGGGCGCAGGATTCGAGAAGGAATACAGGCCCGATCCTGAGAATGCCCTGCTGTATAAAAAATTATATCTCAGGTATAAAAAAATGGGGGCATTTGTTGAGAATGAACTGACAAATAAATAATATAAATGAAAATGAGAATACCAGGCTTGCTAATTGTTGTTTCACTTCTTTCGCTTACCGGCCTTTATGCCCAGAAAGAAAATATTACCGTCAATCAGCTTGTAATAATTGCTAACGATCCGGGGCCGGTCATCAGCAAGGATATTTATGGTCATTTTTCAGAGCATCTCGGAGGATGCATCTACGGGGGAATCTGGGTCGGACGTGACTCCAGGATCCCGAATACGGACGGCATAAGGAATGATGTGATCGCTGCCCTGAAAGAAATGAAGATCCCTGTACTGAGATGGCCGGGCGGCTGTTTTGCAGATACTTATCACTGGAAAGACGGGATCGGTCCCCAGGCCGGCCGTGCCTCCATAATAAACACTAACTGGGGAGGGGTGACAGAGAATAATTCATTTGGCACCCACGAGTTCATGAAGCTCACGGAACTTATCGGCTGTGATGCATATATAACGGGAAATGTTGGATCAGGTACCGTCAGGGAAATGGCCGAATGGGTTGAATACATCACATCAGGGGCCGAGAGCCCGATGACAAAAATCAGGAAGGATAATGGCCGGGAGCTTCCATGGAAAGTCAGGTACTGGGGGATTGGAAACGAGACCTGGGGTTGCGGCGGTAGCATGACGGCAGAATACTATTCAAATATCATGAGGCAGTACTCAACATACCTGAGGGATTTTCCCGGGAACAGCCTCTACAGGATCACCTGCGGTGCAAGCGATAATAATTACGGCTGGACAGAGACACTGATGAAGGACCCTGATACCAGGGGGATGTTCCAGGGAATTTCACTTCATTACTATTCTGTCCCCGGGGGCTGGGATTCAAAGAATTCGGCAACCAGATTCTCGGAAGCAGACTGGTTCGAGACTTTCAGGCTGAACTTCCAGATGGACAACCTGATTACCGGCCATTCGGCAATAATGGACAGGTACGATCCTGAAAAAAGAATCGGCCTCGTTGTTGACGAATGGGGTAACTGGTTCAGGGTGGAACCCGGCACAAACCCCTCGTTCCTTTACCAGCAGAATACAATGCGCGATGCTATCACCGCAGCGATCCATCTTAATATCTTCAACCAGCATGCCGACAGGGTAAAGGTTGCCAATATTGCCCAGACAGTGAATGTTCTTCAGGCAGTTATCCTTACACACGAAGACAGGATGGTGCTTACGCCGACTTACCACGTTTTCAGGATGTTCAGCGTGCACCAGGAGGCAAGGCTCCTCAGGACCGGGCTGAAATGCGAGGATTATGTAAACGGAACGAATCACATTCCTTCTGTCAGCGCTTCCGCATCAATTGATAAAGAAGGGAAGGTCCATATTTCACTTGCAAACCTTAACCCGTCCAAATCAATAACAATCGACATACCGGTGATAGGCGATACATTCGGAAATGCAAAAGGAGAAATTCTGACCGCACCGGAAATGAACGCGCTCAACAGCTTTGATAAGCCTGATTATGTCAGGCCGGCAGCATTTACCGGATTCACCCTCAGGCAGGGGGGGCTCACTGTAACCCTGCCGTCAAAATCGGTCGTTGTTCTTGAACTTACAAAGTAATCTTTATGAAGGCCTGCTCAAAATATATTCCTGCACTGGTACTTACCATTTTCCTGGCCGGCAGTTGCTCGCGGAAGGAGACAGGAGGTGATTATCCCATTAAGCCGGTACCTTTTACTTCGGTCAGGCTGACCGATGATTTCTGGGCGCCGAGGATAAGGAAAAATGCAGAGATAACAATTCCAATCGCATTTGGTTACTGCGGTTCCACAGGCCGGATAAAGAATTTTGAAGTTGCAGGAAAGCTTGATACCGGGAAGTTCAGGACGATCTATCCTTTTGACGATTCGGATGTTTATAAAATCATTGAAGGAGCAAGCTATTCCCTGCAGACATTCCCCGACCCGAAACTGGATGCATTTCTTGACACGCTTATCTATAAAATTGGCAAGGCGCAGGAGCCCGACGGATATCTTTACACGAACAGGACAATTGCCGAGATGCATGGGGGGAAAGGGCTGCATCCCTGGGCAAATAAAAAAAGATGGCTGAACGATTCGGTCAGCAGCCACGAGCTGTACAACCTCGGGCATCTTTACGAGGCTGCAGTGGCTCATTTCCAGGCAACAGGAAAAAGGTCGCTTCTTGATATAGCACTGAAATCAGCCGACCTGGTAAACCGCGATTTCGGCTGGGACAGGTGCCGGGTTTATCCCGGCCACCAGGTCATCGAACTCGGCCTTGTCAAGCTTTACAGGGTGACTGGAGATAAAAAGTATCTCGACCTTGCAAAATTTTTCCTGGATGTCCGGGGTCCGGGAGGACAGCAGTACAACCAGGCCGATCTGAAGCCGGTTGATCAGACGAGGGCAGAGGGCCATGCAGTAAGGGCAACATACATGTATTCAGGGATGGCCGATGTGGCCGCACTGGTGAACGACAGGCAATACCTTGATGCCATCACAAGAATATGGGAGGACCTTGTCTTTACAAAAATGTACATTACCGGCGGCATCGGGGCCACCGGAGGAAACGAAGGTTTCTCCAGCCCCTATGTTCTTCCGAATATGACAGCATACTGCGAAACTTGTGCATCGATTGGAGATATATTCTTTAATCAAAGGTTATTTCTTCTTCACGGTGAATCAAAATATTACGATATCCTTGAAAAAACGCTGTATAACTCTATGCTATCAGGGGTCTCGCTTTCTGCAGACAGGTTCTTTTACCCTAATCCCCTGTCTTCAGCAGGGCAGCACGAGAGAAGCGCATGGTTCGGTTGTGCATGCTGTCCTTCCAACGTCTGCAGGTTTATCCCGGCTGTGCCTGGCTATATTTATGCCGTGACAGATAAGGATCTGTACGTCAACCTTTTTATCTCCGATTCCGCTGAGTTTAATATCGGCAATGAAAAAATCAGGATCAGGCAGCAATCGGGATTTCCCTGGAACGGGAAAGTCACCCTCGACCTGAATCCGGAGAAAGAGAAAAAGTTCATATTGAGAGTGAGGCTGCCAGGATGGGCTGTTAATGAAGCTATTGCCGGTAACCTCTACAGGTTTGCCGACCAGGGCAGCGGGAGTTTTATGGTAGCTCTTAACGGTACTGCGCAGGAGATAAAAATGAACGATGGTTACGCTGTCTTTGAAAAGAAATGGAAGAAAGGCGACCGCCTCGAGATTAATTTCCCGATGCCAGTAAGAAAGGTAGTGGCAGGTGATTCCCTTAAAGATGATGCAGGCAAAGTGGCTATCCAGCGAGGACCGGTCATTTATTGTACCGAATGGCCCGATAATAACGATGGTAAAGTACTTAATCTGGTGCTTAACAGGAATGCCGGATTTTCTGCGGAATATGACGATAAGCTTCTTGGAGGCACAGAAATAATACGGACAACCGGTCACCAGACAAGAAGGAACCTGGACGGAAGGATTGAATCGCTGCAGGATGAACCCTTATTGCTAATTCCCTATGCATTCTGGAATAACAGGGGTGCTGGCGAGATGAATGTCTGGCTGCCCGTAAGCGACAGTGTTTCAATTCCCTTGCCGGCACCGACAATTGCTTACCGGAGCAAGGTCACAGCCAGTAAAACCACGAAATCCCTTAACCTGGTCAGGGACCAGGTAATGCCATTGAATTCTGCTGATCAGAATTCAGGATATTATCACTGGTGGCCCGATACTAATAAATGGGAATGGGTCCAGTACGACTTTGACAGGATCGAAACGATCTCAAAATCCAAGGTCTACTGGTTTGACGATTCTCCGGACGGCGGTTGCAGGATTCCCGACGAATGGAAAATTATGTACAGCTCGGGTAACCAATGGAAGCCGGTGAAGGAAATTTCACCGTACAGGATCACAAAGAATGCTTGGGATTCGGTCGGCTTTAAACCGGTGACTACAGGCTCAGTGCGGATCATGGTGAAGCTGAAAAAGAACTATTCTTCGGGTATTCATGAATGGGTTATTGAATAAAAGCTGACACAGGACTAAACTATTTATCTGAAATAAAATGAAAAAGACAATGACTTTCATTCTCGGCCTCCTTCTCATAGCAGGCTGCGGCAGGGGACCTTCAAAACTGGAATTACCGTCCCTTATCGGCGATAATATGCTGGTCCAGCAGAAAACAAATGTTGCAATATGGGGCAGGGCGCTGAAGGGAAGCACAATTCACATCGCGCCATCGTGGACCAATGAATATATTGCTAAAGCAGGCGATGATAAACTCTGGAAAGTAATGATTCCGTCCCCTGAAGCAGGGGGACCTTATACTTTGAAGATATCAGCCTCCGATACGACTGTCACAATCAATAATATTCTCAGCGGTGATGTCTGGTTCTGTTCCGGTCAGTCGAATATGGAAATGCCGATGGAAGGCTGGCCGCCTAATGATACAATTATGTTCTCCGCCAGGACAATTGCGGAAGCAAATATTCCTGATATCAGGCTGTTTATTGTCCAGCGCAGGGTATCGGGTGAACCGCTCGACAATTGCACCGGGAAGTGGATGATCTGCACGCCCGAAAATGTTAAGCAGTTCAGTGCCACGGGGTTTTTCTTCGGGTTGAAGCTTCATAATGAGCTGAAACAACCGGTCGGCCTCATCGAATCATCGTGGGGAGGAACACCATCGGAGGCATGGACTTCGGCAGGAGCCCTTGAGGGTGCCGGGGAATTTGTTCAGCAGATGAAAGAAATAAAAGAGTCTGCGCCTCTTATCTCAACTTACCAGGCCTGGCTGGCAGGTCATAGGCAGCAGGAGATCAAACCGGGGGACGATAAATACAGCGACCTTGACTTTAACGATAAAATGGTCCCAGCAGTGTCATTTGACGATAGCAGCTGGCCGGTAATGAACCTGCCTGAACTTTTTGAAACAGCGATCGGTGACTTTGACGGGGCGGTCTGGTTCAGGAAAATGCTTGAGATCCCGGCTTCACTTGCAGGAAAGGATCTTTTGCTTTCTCTCGGCCCGGTCGATGACATGGACCGCACATGGTTCAACGGGGAGGTCGTCGGTTCGACAATGATAAGCGGTGCATGGCAGGTTGACAGGAACTACAGGATTCCCGGAAAGCTTGTCACGAAAGGCACGAACGTGATTTCGGTAAGGGTCCTGGATACCGGGGGCGGCGGTGGTATCTATGGGAAGAAAGGATCGATGAAGCTTACCGTTGCCGGTACAAAACAGGCTGTTGCCGATATTGAGGGTGAATGGAAATACCAGCCTGTTGCCGAGCTGGCAGATGGAAAATTTTACCTGTTCGACCCTGTTAAAAATGATTATTTTGCTCAGAAAAAACCTGTTTCAATAGGCCCCGGTTCGCCGGCTTCGCTCTATAATGGAATGGTAAACCCCGTGAAGGAGTATAAAATAAAAGGGGCCATATGGTACCAGGGAGAAGCAAATGTGGGTAGGGCCGGCCAGTACGCCAGGATATTTCCTCTTATGATCAGGAACTGGCGGGAGACATGGAACGAAGGAGAATTCCCGTTCTATTTTGTCCAGATCGCACCATATATATATTCCGGCATTGATTCAACGGAGCTGGCCCCTTTGCGCGAGGCGCAGACGAAAGCGCTGGAACTGCCCAAAACCGGTATGGTGGTAACCCTCGATGTTGCCACGGTTAACAACATTCACCCCCCCTTCAAAAAAGATGTCGGCGAAAGGCTCGCTAACCTTGCCCTGGTGAATGATTATGGGAAAAAGGCTGCCGTGGCAGGGCCGAAGCTTAAATCGCTTGTAAGAGACGGAAGGATAATTAAAGTCAGTTTCGAGAACACAGGTTCAGGACTGAAAGCGGCGAAGCAGCCATTGACGGGATTTGAACTCGCCGGCAGGGATAAGAAATTCGGAAAGGCCCATGCCACTATTGTCAAAGACCAGGTTTGGGTCGATCTTCCTGGGATAAAGGAGCCGTGCTTTGTGAGATATTGCTGGAGAAATGGGGATGTTGCGACCCTGTTTGGAGGTGATGGCTTGCCGGCCGAACAGTTCAGTGCAGGATTAGAAAAATGAGCATATAAAATTGAAATGATGAGAAAAGGATTCTGTTATTTATCTGTAATGGCCGCAGCGCTTTTCCTGATTACGGCTTGTAAAATGACAACAAAAAATAAATCAATGATCACCAGGGAATTAATCGGAAATTATAAAGGCAAGGATGTTTACCAGCTTACACTTGTCAATAAGCAGGGAAATACAATTAAGCTGTCTAACTTCGGAGCCAGGATCACCTGGATTGAGGTACCTGACAGGAATGGCAGGAAGGAAAATGTAACATTCGGTTACGACACTTTCGATGGTATGGTAAATGGTGATCCCTACTTCGGCGCAGTTGTGGGCAGATACGCGAACAGGATCGCAAAGGGAAAATTCACACTGTCGGGAAAGGAGTACAGCCTGGCACTGAACAACGGACCAAATTCACTCCACGGCGGGCCCGGTGGATGGCACAGTGTCGTCTGGGATTGTCCACCAAGCAGCGAGGTGACAAAGTATCCGACCGTGTGCTTTACCTATCACAGCCAGGATATGGAGGAAGGCTATCCCGGGAATATGAATACCGGGGTTACCTATACCTGGACCGATGACAATGAAATCATCATCGATTATACCTGCACCACTGATAAAAAGACTGTCCTCAATATCACCAACCACGCTTATTTCAATCTTCACGGGGCAGGGAACGGTGATATCCTGGATCATGAGCTGATGATAAGGGCAGAAAGGTTCGTGGCTGTCGATTCAACTCTTATTCCGACAGGTGAGCTGCGTCATGTGGAAGGTACGCCATTTGATTTCATAACGCCCCATAAGGTTGGTGAAAGGATAGGAGCCGCATATGATCAGCTTAAGCTTGGCAAGGGATATGACCATACATTTGTTCTGAATAATGACCAGCCGGTTGACGCTTCCGTGTACGATTCTTCGACCGGGAGGCTGATGGAAGTAATGACCGACCAGCCGGGCGTACAGTTTTATTGCGGTAACTTTCTTGACGGGAAAGCTGTCGGACATGGGAACAAGCCCTATATCTTCAGGTCAGGGCTGTGCCTTGAATCGGGTCACTACCCGGATAGCCCGAACCACCCGGATTTTCCTTCAACGGTACTGAATCAGGGTGACAAATTCACTTCCCGCACCATATACAGGTTTTCTGTTAAATAAATTGCTTTTTCAGGTTACATCGCGGTCCAATATATCTGTTTAAGATGAAAAAAATATTCACAGTTCTTTTCCTTCTGGATGCGGCATTGATGTTAAATGCCCAGCAGGCAGTCAACCAGATGCCTTTCATGAACAATAATCTATCTGCCGAAGAAAGGGTCAATGACCTGGTATCAAGAATGACACTTCAGGAGAAAGCCGACCAGCTGCTTTACACTGCACCAGCAATACCCAGGCTCGGTATTCCTGCATATACCTGGTGGAACGAAGCACTTCACGGAGTAGCCAGGGCCGGCTATGCGACTGTCTTTCCGCAGGCACTCACCGTGGCCGGCTCGTGGGATGAGACACTACTGCTGAACATAGCAAATGCTATTTCGGATGAGGCACGGGCGAAATACCATGAATTCAGAAGGAGGGGAGAAA
>Ga0335071_10004533_pt1 | contig 14505 bp, 12 predicted proteins | sample Lox_Sample_15_FD_206724 | JGI IMG/M metagenome (GOLD analysis project Ga0335071, IMG submission 206724) | Soil microbial communities from Loxahatchee National Wildlife Refuge, Florida, United States - Lox_Sample_1.5 | ecosystem: Environmental > Terrestrial > Soil > Wetlands | place: USA... | reverse complement strand
GCCGTAACTCTTGCGGCTCAGCCAGATAGAGTGAACGCCGTGGGTTCGACCCCGCATCGCCCCAGGGTCGTCGTCGTCGGCGCCGGCTTCGGAGGCCTCGCCGCGGCGCGGCGGCTCCACGGCGCTCCGGTGGAGCTGACGGTCGTCGACCGGCGCAACCATCACCTGTTTCAGCCGCTCCTCTATCAGGTGGCGACGGCCGCGCTGTCGCCGGGCGACATCGCGTATCCGATCCGCGCGACCCTCCGCTGGCAGGCCAACGCCCGCGTGCTGCTGGCCGACGTCGTTTCGATCGACGTCGCGCGCCGCGAAGTCCTCCTCGCCGACGGCGCGCTCCCCTACGACTTTCTGATCCTCGCGGCGGGCGCGGGGCACGCCTACTTCGGCCACGACGCATGGGAGAAGGACGCGCCGGGGCTCAAGACGCTCGACGACGCGCTCGAGATCCGCCGCCGCATCCTGCTCGCGTTCGAGAGAGCGGAGCGGGAGACCGATCCCGCCGTGCGCCGCGACCTCCTCTCCTTCGTGATCGTCGGCGGCGGCCCCACCGGCGTGGAGCTCGCCGGCGCCATCGCCGAGATCTCGCGCCACGTCCTCGTCAGCGACTTTCGCGCCATCGACCCGCGCGAAGCGCGCGTGATCCTCGTCGAGGCCGGCCCCCGGATTCTCGCGGCGTACCAGCCGGCGACCTCCGCGCGCGCGGAGGAAACACTCCGCTCCCGAGGCGTCGACGTGCGCACCGGCGCCGCCGTCACGGGCGTCGACGCGCGCGGCGTGTCCCTCGACGCCGACCGGATCGACGCGCGCACCGTCGTGTGGGCCGCCGGCGTCGCCGCCTCCCCGCTCGCGCGCTCCCTCGGCACGCCCCTCGACCGGGCGGGCCGCGCCCTCGTCGAGGCGGACCTCTCGATCCCGGGACACCCCGAGGTCTTCGTCATCGGCGACCTGTCGGTGTTCACGCATCAGACCGGGCGTCCTCTGCCGGGGCTGTCTCCGGTCGCGCTCCAGATGGGCCGCGCCGCGGCCCGGAACATTCTGAGCACGCTGGCGGGCCGGCCGCGAGAAGCCTTCCACTACGTCGACAAGGGCACGATGGCCGTCATCGGCCGCGCCGCCGCCGTCGCCGAGATCGCGGGACTGCGCGTGTCGGGATTCGCGGCCTGGCTCCTGTGGTGCTTCGTGCACGTCTTCTACCTGATCGGCTTCCGCAACCGGATCATCGTCATGCTGGAGTGGGCCTGGGCCTACGTCACCTATCAGCGCGGCGCCCGCCTCATCACCGGCGACGTGGGCCCCGAGGGGCGATAGGATCGCGCCAGGTCTTCGCGGAGGACAATCGATGAGCCTCGACCGACGCAGCCTTCTCGCACAGGTGACGGGCGCCGCCGCTCTGGCCGCCTTTCGCGCGGACGCGTTCGCCCGCGTCGCCGAGGCCGGCAGACAGGCCGCCGGGCGCAGCCCGGCGGAGCTTGCCTCCGACGAGGCGTACTGGGCGGAGATCGGCCGCGCCTTCGAGGTCGATCGCACGCTGATCAACCTGAACAACGGCGGCTGCAGCCCGGCCCCGGCGCACGTCCTCGACCAGATGATCCGGGATCTGCGCTTCTCCAACGAGATCCCGGTCTACCAGATGTGGGTGGTCCTCGAGCCTCGCATCGAGTCCTGCCGGCAGCAGCTCGCGGCCGAGTTCGGCTGCGACCCCGAAGAGATGGCGATCACGCGCAACGCCTCCGAATCGCTCGAGACCCTCATCTTCGGCATCGACCTGAAGCCGGGCGACGAAGTCATCCAGACCAACCAGAACTACCCGCGCATGATCACCTCGTGGGAGCAGCGCGCCCGCCGCGACGGCATCGTCCTCAAGCAGATCTCCTTCCCGGTGCCGCCGCCATCGTCCGCCGATCTCGTCGAGCGCTTCCGCAAGGCGATCACGCCGAAGACCCGCGTCATCGAGGTCACGCACATCACGAACCTGACGGGCCAGATCTTCCCGGTGCGCGACATCGTGCGTCTCGGGCGCGAGCACGGCATCGAGGTCTTCGTCGACGGCGCGCACGCGTTCGCCCAGTTCCCCTTCAAGCGCGACGAGCTCGAGTGCGACTACTACGCGACGAGCCTCCACAAGTGGCTCTTCGCGCCGATCGGCACGGGTTTCCTCTACGTCCGCAAGAACAGGCAGAAGTCGATCTGGCCGCTGATGGCCGCGCCCGCCGCGATGGACGAGAACATCCGCAAGTACGAGGAGATCGGGACGCACCCGGCGGCCAACCACAACGCCATCGCCGCCGCGATCGCCTTCCACCGCGAGATCGGCTCCGAGCGCAAGGCCGCACGGCTGCGGTTTCTCCGGGATCGCTGGGCGATGCGCCTCGCCGCGGCCGACCCGCGCGTGAAGATCCTCACGCCGCTCAACGCGACGGAGTCCTGCGGGATCGCCATGATCCACGTCGACGGGGTCGACACGGAGAAGCTCCAGGCCTGGCTCTGGGAGAAGAACCGCATCATGACGACCCCCATCGTCCACAAGGAGTTCAACGGCCTGCGCATCACGCCGAGCGTCTACACGACCCTGCCCGAGCTCGACGTCTTCGGCGACCGCATGGAAGAGGTCCTGAAGAAAGGCCTCCCGGCCTAGGTTTTCCGGGAACCCGCGGCCGTCTCCGGTGTCCCCTTTGACCGGAGGGGACCCATGAAAAGCCCGATTCGCTCCACGTTTCCGGCTCTCGGCCTCCTGGCGGCTTCCCTGCTCCCGGCCCGCGAGATCCCTCAGCCCTTCGACATGGCCGTCCTGGTCGACGGCGCCGCCGTGCCCGAATACGCGAGCCGCGGCCGCACGTACATCGAAGCCTTCAGGGGCAGGGAGTTCACCATCCGCCTCTCGAACCCGACGTCGGGCCGCGTGGCGGTCGCGCTCTCGGTGGACGGCCGAAACGTCGTCGACGCGCTGCACACCACGGAACGCGCGGCCTCGAAGTGGGTCCTGAACCCCGGCCAGACCGTCGTGATCCCCGGCTGGCAGATCTCGGGCCAGACGGCGCGGAAGTTCTTCTTCACCGACACCCGGAGCTCCTACGCGCAGTGGCTCGGCGACACCGCCAACGTCGGTACCATCGAAGCCGTCTTCTTCCGCGAGAAGGTCCGGATGCCGCAGCCGGTCCTGAAGGACCGCGCGGCCGACGCGGAGAACCGCGCCGAGGCCTCGCGGGAGACGGCGGGCGCTCCCGCGCCGAAGTCGGCGGCCAGAGCACCGTCCGCGGCCGACGACTACGCGGCGACCGGCATCGGCGACCGCACGAGCTTCCCGGTCCAGTGGGTCGCGTTCGAGGAAGAAACCGCGCCCGCGGCACGCCTGTCGATCCGTTACGAGTTCCGGCCGCAGCTGGTCCGCCTCGGGGTTCTCCCCCGAGAAGACGACGGCCTCGCCTCCCGCGAGCACGCGCGCGGGTTCGAGCACGGGTACGCGCCCGATCCCGACGCGCACCGCTGACGGCCGGATCCGCCGTACAATCGCGGCCGCGCCCCGCGCGCGGCCCGATGCGCCCTTGACGCGACCCGACCGCACCGACGAAGAGCTCCTCGCCCTCGCGCGGCAGGGCGAGGAGGAAGCCTTCGGCGACTTCGTCCGTCGGCACACGGCCACGGTCCACCGCTGGATGGCCCGCGCGGTCGGCGAAGGCGACGCGGACGACATGACGCAGGAAGTCTTCGTGAAGGCATACCGGGGTCTGGCCCGCTTCCGCGGCGACGCGCCGCCGCGCGCCTGGCTCGCCGCGATCGCGGACAACGCCGTCAAGAACCGCTATCGCGCGCGGAGCCGGTTCCGCCGCGTCTTCGCCGGCAGCACCGACGACGAGACGGCGCCCGAGCCCGCCTCCTCCGGCGCCGGGCCGGAGGACGAAGCCCGCACGGGCGAGTCGCGGCGCTTCGTCGCCGAGGCCCTGAAGCTCCTCCCGCCGGATTTCCGGATGCCGGTGGTGCTGCGCGACATCGAAGAGTGGAGCTACGAGGAAATCGCCGCGTCCCTCGCAGTCCCGGTCGGCACCGTCAAGTCGCGCATCGCGCGCGGCCGGGGCCAGCTCAAGGAGATCCTGACGCCCCTCCTCTCCGGAAGGTTGCCATGAACGACACCCTCGACTTCACGCACCCGGCCCGCTCGCCGGAGTTCCTGTCTCGGCTGCGCGACGGCGAGCTCGCCGACGGCGAGGCGCGGGCCTTCGCCGAGCACCGGGCGGCCTGCGACGAGTGCCGGGAAGCGGCCGACGCCTACGCCGCGACGCTCGCCGCATTCCGCTCCTCGCCGACGGCCCCGCCCGCCGCGGACCTCTCCGCCCGAATCCTCCGAAAGATCCGGCAGCAGTCGCCGTCGCGGCGCCCGTTCGGCGTGACGTTTGGCATCGACGTCCGCTGGGCCGGCGCGCTACTGGCCGCCCTGCTCGTCGTGCTCATCTCGGCTCCGCTCGTCATGCGCCACGGCGCGCTCGCGCCCGCGAATGCGCCCCGGCCGCCCATCGCCGCGCGGATCCTCGAAGGCGCCGAGTCGAAACAGGCCGCCGCTCCGACGGAAGCCGAACCGGCGCCACAGCCGGCGGTCGCGGCTGCCCAGCGTGTCGAACCGGCCGCGCCGCCGCCGAGCTCGAAGGACCAGGCGCCGTCGGCCCGCGCGGCGACGAGCGACAACCGCGTGGCGGCAGCCCCGGCCCCGGCGCCGCCGGCGCCACGGGCGATGGCCGCCGAGCCGCCCGCCGACGAGGAGAAGACGCGCCTGGCGCTCGCGCCGCGAAGCGATCGGGCCGCGGCGGCGAAACGATCTTCGGCCGACGCGTCCGGCGGCGAGGCGGCCGCGCCGCGTCTGGCCGAAACCGTCGAGGCGGCACCCCGATTCTTCCTGCAGCCGATCGACGGAGAGGGTCTGCCTCCCGGGATCGCCTCCCGTCCGCCGAACGATCGCCTGGCGGCTCTGAAGGGCCGCGAGTTCGTCGTCCTCGTCGATACCGGGGGCCGCGTGCGCCGCGTGCTGACACCGGCCGGCGTCGCCGCCCCCGACGGCGCGCCGCTCCAGGAGCTGCGCTTCGTGGCCGGCGACCGGCCGCGCCGCCTTCTCGTCCGGATCGAGTGAGGGCCTCGCCGCAGCGCCTCAGAGGCGAAGGACCGCGGCGCCCCGAACCTCGCCTCGCTTGACCATCAACAGCGCCTCGTTGGCGGACTCGAGCGGGAGCTCTTCGGTCCTGGCGCGCACCGGAATCGCCGCCGACAGCGCGAGAAATTCCTCGGCGTCCCGCCGGGTGAAGTTCATGACGCTCCGCACCACGCGCTCGCCGTAGAGCAACGTGTAGTCGAAGGACGGGATCGGGCTCATGTGGATCGCGTTGACCGCGACCGTGCCGCCGGGCGCGACCCGCGACAGCGCCGCGGGAACGAGCTCCCCGGCCGGCGCGAACGTCACCGCCGCGTCGAGCGCCACACCCGGGTCGGCGTCGGCCGCGCCCGACCAGGCCGCTCCCATCTCGAGCGCGAGCCGCCGGTGATGCTCCTCGCGGGTGAACGCGTAGACCGGGCAGTTCCAGTGCAGCGCCACCTGGATCGCCAGGTGCGCCGACGCCCCGAAGCCGAACAGCCCCAGGCGCCCGCCCGGCTGGATTCCCGAGAGGCGGAGCGACCGATAGCCGATCACCCCCGCGCAGAGTAGCGGGGCCGCGTCGCGCGCCGTGAAGCCGGGCGGAAGCCGGTAGACCCACCGCGCGTCGGCGATCAGCCGCTCGGCATAGCCGCCGTCGCGGTCGCGTCCCGTGAACGTCGCTCGCGGACAGAGGTTTTCCCGGCCGGACCGGCAGTACTCGCAGACGCCGCACGTCGAAGCGATCCACCCGACGCCGACCGCGTCGCCGACCGCGAATCCGGCAACGCCCGGCCCGAGCGCGACGACCCGGCCCGCCGCCTGGTGCCCGGGCACGACCGGCAATCTCGCCGCGACCTCGCCCTCGACGAGATGGAGGTCCGTGCGGCAGACGCCGCAGGCCTCGACCGCCATCGACACCTCGCCGGGCCCGGGGACGCGGGCCGGAAGCTCGGCCACCACGAGCGGCCTCGTCTCCGCCGGCGCCGCGCGCTCCAGCCGCATGCTCCGCACGAAAAAACTATACTCGGCGCGGATGAAGCGGATCGACGCGCTCTTTTCCGACTACGGCGACGCTCACCGCGCCGCCGGCAACGTCGCCTGCCACTCGGTCGGCATCTCGCTCATCGTCTTCGGGGTCCTGTCGATGCTCCAGGGCGTCCGGATCGCCGGGCCCTTCACGGCGAGCGAGGCTCTCGTCGCGGCGGCCGGCGCCTGGTACCTCGTCCTCGACGTCCGCCTCGGGCTCGCGATGCTCGCCACGGCCGGCCTCGTGGACGCCGCGGCGCGGCTCGTCGCCGACTGGCGGGTCGGCGCCGCCGCCTTCGTCATCGGCTGGGTCTTCCAGGGAATCGGCCACGCCGTCTACGAGAGGAACTCGCCCGCCTTCTTCCGTAACCTCGTGCACCTGCTCGTCGGGCCGGCGTTCCTCGTCAACAAGCTCGTGCACGCCCGACCCGCGCCGCGCACGGCCGGCTAGTCGCGCGCGGCGCTCAGCTCGGCGTCGACGGCGCGGCCCGCGCGGGCGACGATCTCGGGGATCGCGTCGACGTCGGCGGCGCTCGTCCGGAAATTGACGATGCAGGCGCGCAGCAGGAACCGGCCGCCGACGACCGCGTTCGAGAGAAACACCTCGCCCTCGCGCTGCAAACGCTCGAGGAGCGCCGTGTTCAGCCGGTCGAGGTAGGCCTCGTCGCGGACTGCCGCCGAGCCGCCGCCGCGCGGCACGTAGCGGAACGTGGCGATCGAGAGGCCGACCGTGCGCGCCTCGAGCTCCGGGTGCCGGCCGACCGCTTCGAACAGACGCCGCGCCAGCGCCATGTCGTCCGCGACCATGCGGCGCTGCCCGTCCCGACCCGCGACCCGCAGGCCCAGCCAGACTTTCAGGGCTCGCAGGCCGCGCGAATTCTGGAGCCCATACGAGTGGTAGTCGATCGTGTCGGGCTCCGCGTCGGCCGGCGGGTAATACGGCGGGCGGTACTCGAACGTGTGCCGAAGCCCCTTCGGGTCGCGCACGAGCGCGCACCCGGCTTCGAGCGGCGCGTAGAGCCATTTGTGCGGATCCACCGCGATCGAGTCGGCGCGCGCGAGGCCCGCGAGGTCCTCCGGCGCCCCCGGGACGCCCGCCGCGAACCCCCCGTAGGCCCCGTCGACGTGGAACCACAGACGCTCGCGCTCGGCGATCCCGGCCAGCCGCGGCAGCGGGTCCACGGCGCCGGTCGACACCGTGCCACCGCTCGCGACGAGGAGGAACGGAAAGCGCCCGGCCTTACGGTCCTCCCGCACGAGCCGCTCGAGATCGCCCGGATCCATGCGGAGCGAGGCGTCGACGGCGACCCACCGGATCGCGTCCGTCCCGAGGCCGAAGAGATCGGCGGCCTTGTGAAGCCACGTGTGCGTCTCGTGCGTGGCGTAGACCGAGAGCGGCTGCGCCGACGCCCCCGCCATCCCCGCCGCGCGGGCGTCCCAGGGCACTTTGGCCCGGCGCGCCGCGAGAAAGCCGACGAAGTTGGCGACGTTGCCGCCGCTCGTCAGGAGGCCGCCGCACGAAGGCGGGAACCCCAGCATCTCGGCGATCCAGCGAATCGTCTGCGCCTCGATCTCGGTCGCCATCGGCGCCAGGTGCCACGCGCCGAGATTCTGGTTGACCGCCGCGGCGAGCAGGTCCGCGAGCGCGCCGATCGGAGCGCCCGCGCCGACGACGTATCCCGCAAAGCGCGGATGCCCGGGAAACACCGAGGCATCGAAGAGCAGCCTCCCGGCCTCCTCGAGCAGCGGCCCCGCCGGGCTCCCCGCCGCCGGCAGGCCTCCCGTCCCGAGGCGCGCGCGGATCGCCTTCGCGTCGAGCCCGGGCGCCACGCGCCGGTCCGGGAGGGCCGCGAGAAAGCCCGCGATCCGATCGACGAGGGCGTGCCCCTCCTTCCGGAACTCCTCGGGCGACATGTCGAAGGGCGCGTCGCGCGTGCCGGAATCCCTCCTCGTGCCGCTCAACCCGCGCCGCCTCAGCAGAACGTCGCGAGGACCGCGTCGGGGTGATCGAGCCGGTAGCCCTCGCCGGCCGGATCCGGGTCGAGCTCGATCACGGCCCCTCGCAGCGTGCGGAAGGAAAGGTCGTCCATGACGACCGGGATGCCCGCCGACTCGAACCGGTGACCTTCGTCCGGTGCGTTCTCCTCGACCGAGATCCGGAAGCCGCTGCCGCCGCAGCCGAGGACGTGGCGGACGCACAGCACCGCCCGCGAGAAGTCGGCCTCGGCCCGCAGGCGCGCCGCGGCTTCCGGGGCGATCGCGAGGGGGCCGGCGTCGGGGGCCATAAGATCGCCATTCTATGAACAAGACGCCTCGCGCGCGCGGCGCGCGGCCCCCGACGGCCGTTTCGATCGCCGCGTCCGACTCGGGCGGCGGCGCCGGAATCCAGGCCGACCTGCTGACCTTCGCGGCCCACGGCGTCTACGGCGCGACCGTCCTGACGGCGGGCACGGCGCAGAACACGCTCGGGGTCCGGGCCGTCGAGCCGTTCTCCACCCGCTTTCTGAAGGCACAGCTCGACGCGGTCTTCGAGGACCTGCGGCCCCGCGCGACGAAGATCGGGATGCTCGTCGACGGCGCGCGCGTCGTCGCGGTCGCCCGGGGCCTGCGCCGGCACCGGGCCGAGAACGTCGTGCTCGACCCCGTCATGATCGCCAAGAGCGGCGCGCGGCTGCTTTCTCCCCGGGCTCTCGGCGCGCTGCGGCGGGAGCTCCTCCCGCTCTGCGATCTCGTCACGCCGAACATCCCCGAGGCGGCGGCGCTCGCCGGCATTCCCGTCGAAACGGTCGGCGACGCGCGTCGGGCCGCGGGACTCCTCGCGGACCTCGGGGCGCGCGCGGTCCTCGTCAAGGGCGGCCACCGCCGCGGGCGCGAAACGCGCGACGTCCTCTTCGACGGCCGGTTCTTCGCCGAGATCGCCGCGCCGCGCATTCCGACGCGCGCCACCCACGGCACCGGCTGCACGCTGTCGGCCGCGATCGCCGCGAACCTGGCGCTCGGCCGATCCCTCGAGGACGCGGTCGTCCGGGCCGTGGCCTACCTGCGCGCCGGGCTCGCGCGCGGCCTCTTTCCGGGCCGCGGCTTCGGCGTGCCGGACCACTTCCCGGGTCAGCGGATGTAGTAGCCCGAGACGCGCCACACGCCGCTCTTCTCTCTCATCGGCGTGATCGTCTCGGTCGCCCCCGCGAGCTTCTCGAACTGCGTGTCGTATTGAAGGACGACGTACTCCCCGGGCGGTGCGCCGGGCACCTCGGTGCGATACGTCGCGCCGCGAAGCTTTCGCGAGAGCGCTTTGCCGAGCGGCCGACGCACGCGGTCGAGCGCCTGGATCCACTGCGCGCGCGTGATCGCCGACTGGAAGAGGCCCGCGCCGGCGTCCCAGCTCTCACCGTACTGGCCGGCATCCACGATCGCGAGCCAGGCCTCCGCCGCGGCCCCGGCGGCTTTTTCCGCCTCCGCCCTCGCGGCGGGATCGGCGGCCCGCCCCGGTGCGGCGACGAGCAGGGCCGCCAGGAGCGGAGCCAGCGCGCCGAAGCGGCGAGAGCGCGTCATTCCCAGAGCGAGAACGCGTAGCCGAGCGACGCGTACGCCGTCTCCGAGATCGCGGTCTGCTCCGCGTCGCGATTCTTGTCCATCTCCTTCAGGTGCCCGACCATCCGGTACTTGGCGCCTTCGACGAAGCTCCGCGCGACCCGCACCTCGTCGGCCGCCTTGCCGGCGCCCCGCGTCTGGATCGCGGCGGTCGCGCGCGACAGCACCGCGAGCGACGCGTACAGGTCGATCGCGACGTTGGCCAGCCGCTCCTGGTGATACTCCTTTCCGATGACGCCCTTGCCGTACTTGCGCAGGAGCGTTTCGACGGCGCCGTTGGCCGCTCGCGCGTAGCGCGCGACGAGCTCGCCTTCGCGCGCGAGCTCGGGGGCGATGCGCGTCAGCCGGGACGGCGCGACGGCCCCCTTGAACTTCTTCGCGGCGTACTCCGACAGGATGCCGAGCGACGAGAGCGGCGCCTTCAGCGCGCGGCCGACCTCCTTGAGGTCCTCGCCGACGTCGCGCATGCCCGAAAGCGCGACGAGCACCCGCAGGATCTCGTTGGTCCCCTCGAAGATCATGTTGATGCGCGAATCGCGCAGCGCCTTCTCGTACGGGTACTCCTCCATGAAGCCGTTGCCGCCGGCGATCTGGAGGGCGTCGTTGATGTTGCGCCACACGGCCTCGGTCCCGAAAATCTTGCAGCACGCCCCTTCGAGCGAGTAGTCCTCCAGGCCGCGGTCGATGAGGCCGGCGGTCAGGTAGACCATCGACTCGAGCGCGTAGGTCGAGACCACCATCCGGGCGAACTTGGCCCGGATCATCTCGAAGTCGGCGATCCGCGTCTGGAACTGCTGGCGCTGCGTCGCGTGCCGGGCGGCCTCGCGCAGCATGACCTTCGAGCCGCCGATGCACCCGGCGCCGAGGGAGGTCCGCCCCGTGTTCAGGATCTCGACGGCGATCTTGAATCCCTGCCCCCGTTCGCCGAGCACGTTGAAGGCCGGCACGCGGACGTTCTCGAGCTCGATCGGCACGGTCGAGGAGCCCTTGAGGCCGAGCTTGCGCTCCTCCTTGCCCGGAAGCACGCCGCCCAGGTCCTTCGTCACGGCGAACGCCGTGATCTTCCGGTGCTCGTCCTCGGCGGGCAGGCGCACGTCCTTGGCGAACACGGTGAAGAACTCGGCGAACCCGCCGTTGGAGATCCAGTGCTTCGTGCCGTTCAACACGAACGTGTCGGTCGTCTCGTCGTAAACGGCCGTCGTCTTGATCGACGCGGCGTCCGACCCGGCTTCCGGCTCCGTCAGCGCGAAGGCCGCGATCATCTCGCCCGAGGCCAGGCGCGGCAGCCAGCGCTTCTTCTGCTCCTCCGTGCCGTAGAGCAGGAGGCCCTTCAGGCCGATCGACTGGTGGCCGCCGATGAGGATCCCGAGCGACGCGTCGGTCTTTCCGATCTCTTCGGTGACCCGGCAGTACGCCGACGCGGAAAACCCGTAGCCGCCGTAGGCCTCGGGGATGCTCATCCCGAAGGCGCCGAGCTCGGCGAGGCCGCGGATCACCTCGGGGCCGATCGCGTGGTCCCGCTCGATCCTGGCCGAGTCGACGCGGTCGCGGGCGAAGCTCCGGAAGGAGTCGAGAAAGGCCGACACCGTCTCCTTTTCCGAGGCGTCGATCTCCGGATACGGGAAGACCGTGTCTTCCGGGATCTCCCCGGCAAAGAGCGACTTCACCACGGGGACGAGGCGGGACTCGGCCGGCGCGGCAGGCGCGGCGGTGGCGGAGGCTGAGGAACGGTCGTCGGTCATACGGTGATCTCCCTCGTGGAAACGGGCGCGTCGGGATAGAAGCCGCGCCGGGCGTTGGCGAGGCGTTGGATGAGTTCGGACGGCGCAAACCGGGGGCCGAGGCGCTCGGCCAGATCGTCCAGCCGCGAGAAGACCCGGCCGAGGCCGATCGCGTCGGCGTGGCGCAGCAGCCCTCCGCGAAAGGGCGGGAACCCCGTGCCGAACACCATCGCCAGGTCCAGGCGCGCCGGGTCGTCGACGATGCGGTCCTCGAGGCAGAACGCCGCCTCGTTGATCATCGGCAGGACGAGGCGGGCCTCCATGACGCCCGACGGGAGCGGCGATTCGGAGCGGCGCTCGACGCGCAGCGCCGCGTAGGCCTCGAGCGCCGGAGATCCGCGCTTGCCGTTTTCGTATTCGTAGAAGCCGCGGCCGTTCTTGCGGCCGAGCCGGCCAGCCGCGGCGAGCGCCTCCTCGCCGCCGAGCGTCAGGCGCTCCGGGAACGCCGCCTGGAGCACCTCACCGCCCTTCGACGCCACGTCGAGCCCGACGTCGTCAAGGAGGGCCAGGGGGCCCACCGGCATGCCGAACGCGGTCATGGCCGCGTCCACGTCCTCGATGCGGCACCCCTCCTGGACCAGCCGCACCGCTTCCGACAGGTACGGCGCGAGGATCCGGTTCACGAGAAACCCCGGCGCGTCCCGCACCACGACGGGCGTCTTGCCGAGCGTCTTCGCGAGCGCGAAGACGGTGGCCACGGTCTCGTCGCTGGTGCGCTCCCCGCGGATCACCTCGACGAGCGGCATCCGGTGCACCGGGTTGAAGAAGTGCATCCCCGCGACGCGTCCGGGCTCGATCGCGCCGACCGCGATCTCGGAGATCGGCAGCGTCGAGGTGTTGGAGGCGAAGATGGCCTCTTTCGGAACCGCGGCCTCCCACTCCGCGAGCACCGCCCGCTTGACCGCGAGCTTCTCGACGACGGCCTCGATCGTCACCGCGCAGCGGGCGAAGCCCGAGTAGTCGAGCGTTCCGGAGAGCAGGTCCATCTTGCGGCTCATCTGCCGCGGCGTCAGCCGCCGCTTGCGCACGGCTTCCTTCCAGATGGAGGCCGCCGCGGCGTAGCCGTGCGCCAGCGCCTCGGGCTGGATGTCTTTCATCCGCGCCGGAAGATTCCTGTCGGCGGCGAGCTGCGCGATGCCGCCTCCCATGACGCCGGCGCCGAGGACGCCGACGCGCGCCACCTCCTTCGGGCGCACCGCCGGGTCGGCCACGCCCGTCTCCCTCTTGACCTCCTCGGTCAGGAAGTAGAGGTTGAGCAGGTTCTTCTGGACCTCGCCGCCGAAGACGAGGCCGATGTGCCGCGCCTCGGCCGCGAGGCCATCCGCGACCGGCCGCCCGTAGCCCTCCTGGACGACCTCGAGCGCTTCGAGCGGCGCCGGATAGTGCCCGCCGGTCGACTCCTCGACGCTCTTGCGCGCGCGGGAAAAGATCACGTTTCGGCCGATCGGCGTCGCCTCGAGCGCCCTTTCGGCGAGGGAGGCGCGCCCGCGGTACGTCCGCGGCTTGCCGCGCCCGATCTTCTCGCGCGCGAACTGCCTGGCGAACTCGTCGAGGATCGCCGCCGGCACCGCCTCGTCCACGAGGCCGATCCGCCTGGCGCGCCGCGCGTCGAGAGCCTTGCCGGTCAGGATCAGGTCGAGGGCCGGCGCGAGGCCGACGGTCCGCGGGAGCCGCGTGCAGCCGCCCCACGCCGGAAAGATGCCGAGGCGGACTTCGGGCAGGCCGATCTGAGCCTTCGGCCCGTCGGACATGAGGCGATAGTCGCAAGCCAGCGCGAACTCCGTACCGCCGCCGAGGCACGCGCCGTTGATCGCCGCGACGGTCGGGTACGGCAGGTTCGCCAGCTGCTCGAAGAGCGCCTGCACGCGCGCGACGGCGGTCGCAGCTTCTTCCGGCGGGGTCGTCGCGAACTCCCGGACGTCCGCGCCGGCGATGAAGATTTCGGGCTTGCCGCTGCGGATCACGAGGGCCCGGACGCGAGCTTCGCGGGTCAGGCGAACGAGAACGTCCGCGAGCTCGGAGACGACGGCGGCCGAGAACTTGTTGACCTTCTCGCCGGGAAGGTCGAACGTCAGCGCCGCGAGCCCGTCCCCGTCCACCTGCAGCTCGAAGGCGCTCATGACGGCAGCAGCTCCACGACCGCGGCGCCGCCCTGGCCGCCGCCGATGCACATCGTCGCGAGGCCGAACTGCGTGCCGCGGCGCCGCATCTCCTTCAGGAGCGTCAACACGAGGCGGTTCGCCGACGACCCGACCGGATGCCCGAGCGCGACCGCTCCCCCGTTCACGTTGGTCCGGTCCCAGTCGAGCTCGCCGATCGGGCCGCCCGTGGCGTACTTCGCGTGCCACGCCGCCGACGGAAACACGCGCGCGCAGGCGAGCACCTGCGCCGCGAAAGCTTCGTTGATCTCGACCAGCCCGATGTCCGCCCACGCGAGCCCGGCGCGCTTGAGGGCGAGCGGCGTCGCGACGGCCGGACCCAGGCCCATCCGTTCGGGCTCGAGGGCGCAGAAAGCCGTCGCGCGGAGCCTGCCGAGAGGCTTGTAGCCGCGGGCCTTCGCCGCCCCGGCGCTCATCAGGAGAACGGCCGCGCCGCCGTCGGTGATCTGCGACGAGTTCCCGGCGGTCACGGTCCCGAAACGCCGGTCGAAATAGGGCTTCAACCTGGCCAGCGCTTCGAGCGACTGGTTCTCGCGCACGCCGTTGTCCTTCGTGGCGACGCCCTCGTATTTCGGCGGGATCGGAACGGGCACGATCTCTTCGGCGAGCTTGCCGCGCGCGAGGGTGACGCGCTGGTGAGAGCGCAGGGCGAAGGCGTCCTGCTCTTCGCGGGTGACCTTGTGCTCTCGGGCGAGCACCTCCGCCGTCTCGCCCATGTTCAGGCCGCAGACCGCGTCGGTCAGGCCGAGCTGGAGGCCGATCTCGGGCTTGAAGTGGCGCGGCCGGAACCTCGAGGCCGCCGCCACGCGGCCGCCCAGCCCCTTCGCCGTGA
>Ga0335071_10004531_pt1 | contig 14509 bp, 11 predicted proteins | sample Lox_Sample_15_FD_206724 | JGI IMG/M metagenome (GOLD analysis project Ga0335071, IMG submission 206724) | Soil microbial communities from Loxahatchee National Wildlife Refuge, Florida, United States - Lox_Sample_1.5 | ecosystem: Environmental > Terrestrial > Soil > Wetlands | place: USA... | reverse complement strand
CACGCGGGTGGAATTCCAGGACTTCAAACTCGCGGTCGAGCTTTTGAAAGAACTCAGTGACCCCGTGGCGCCCTCGGTAAGTGCCGGCGATTGGCGAACCCGCCCCGGGAGTGTGCCATTCCACATCCTCCGAAAGTAAAGCGACCAAACCGGGAATGTCCCGCCGGTCAAAAGCGGCGTATCCCGACTTAACCACTTGCACGTTGTCTTTTGCGGCCATGGAAATCCCTCCTCGTGAAGATACTGAGTCCCTACCGCACCAGAGCCCTCGCTCGCATAAACGGCTGGCTTCGACGCTGGGCGCCGGGGGCCTCGAACTCTATCTGGGTCGCAATAGGGACAAAACTACCCTGAACACTTCCATTAAACACACCCTTCCATTGGGTGTCAATGAGGGAGGTGCTGGACGTAGGCGTGTTCAGCGCCAGGAAGTGACCCCTATACACCTTAATGCTAGTTGTGCTCGCGAAAAAGTCGCAGGTCGTGAGAATCAGGTGAGGCACCCGAGTGCTGCCCGAAAGTAAGGGATGGTTTGGGCCAAGCCCGGTTCCAGACTAACGCTCGGTTCCCAGCCGAGTTTCTGGCGAGCAAGGGTGATATCGGGCTGGCGGCGCTGCGGGTCATCTTCGGGCAGGGGTTCGAACATGACCGAACTCTTGCTGGCCGTCGCCCGGACGATCGTCTCGGCCAAGCGCAGGATCGAGACCTCCTCCGGATTACCCAGATTGATAGGGCCGGTTTCATTCGAGATCAGCAACCGGTACAGCCCTTCCACCAAGTCACTGACGTGGCAGAGGCTGCGGGTCTGGGTGCCCTTGCCGTAGACGGTCAGGGGTTTGTTCTGGAGCGCCTGCGCCATGAAATTGGGCAGGGCGCGGCCGTCCTCCAGGCGCATGCGGGCGCCGTAGGTGTTGAAAATACGGACGATCCGCACCTTTACTCCGTGCTCCCGGTGATAGGCCATGCTGATGGCCTCGGCAAACCGTTTGGCCTCATCGTAGACGCTGCGCGGGCCGATGGGGTTCACGTGTCCCCAGTACGGTTCCGGTTGTGGGCTGACTTCCGGGTCGCCATAAATCTCGGAAGTGGAGGCCAGCAGAAACACGCTGCCGTGGGCCTTGGCCAATCCCAAGGCATGATAGGTCCCCAGCGCTCCCACCTTCAGCGTATGGATCGGATGCCGCGCGTAATCACGGGGGCTAGCCGGAGAAGCGAAATGCAGCAGGTAGTTCAGTGGACGGAGAAAAGGGGCCGCTGCGCCGCCGGCCGGCGCCAACAGGGTCGGCAAGTCAATCGGGTGAGTAATGTCGTGGAGCACGAAGCGGAAGTGGGGATTGCCGGCGAGGTGTTCGATGTTCTCCCGCCGGCCAGTGATGAGGTTATCAAGACAGATCACCTCATGGCCCTCGGCCAGCAGCCGGTCCACTAGATGCGAGCCCAGGAACCCTGCTCCACCCGTCACGAGACTGAACGGGGGCGAGGCGGGAAGATTCGGCATTGGCGATTCTCCTGCTTTCCCAGCGCGTCAAAGCAGTGGACGCCAAGCCGCGCTGCAACCTAAGTCCCTGATTATCAGGGGGGGACAAGCCCCACCAGGTTAGGTTGCTCCGAGTGGAAATGATCGCCGCGGCTTTCAGACCGTCAAGGCCGGGCCGGCCTTAACGGCCATTTGCGCTCCGTCACGGCCCAGGGAAATATACTCGAAGCCAGCCTTTTGCACAGCGTCCGGTTCGAATACGTTCCTGCCATCCACCAGCACCGGCACTTCCATTAACTCCCGCACGCGCCCGAGGTCAAGCTGCCTGAACTCATCCCACTCCGTCAACAGCAGGAGTGCCTGTGCACCGCGGGCCGCTTCGTAGGCGGAAGAGCAATAGGTAACGTTCGCGCCGGCCGGGAATACCCTCTGCGTATTGGCCATCGCCTGCGGGTCGTACAAGCGCAGGCTGCTTTTTTCTTCCAGCAGGGCCTGAATGATCTTCAGACTCACGGCTTCCCGGATGTCGTCCGTACCGGCTTTGAACGCCAAGCCCAGAATACCCAGAGTCTTGCCCTGCAAGGTCCAGAGTGCCTGTTGAACCTTGCGCAGGAAGATACCCACCCGCCGCTGATTGATGCGCTCCACTTCCTGCAGTAGGGAGAAGTCCACTCCGTGCTCCTGCGCCAGATAGATGAAGGCGCGGAGGTCCTTGGGAAAGCAATACCCGCCAAAGCCGATGCCGGCCTGGAGGAACTGTGGGCTGATGCGTGAATCTAGCCCAACACCTTGGGCAACTGCGGTAACGTCGGCGCCAACTTTCTCGCAAAGGTCCGACACCATGTTGATGAAGGAGATCTTCATCGACAGGAAGGCGTTGGCGGCGTGTTTGATCAATTCGGCCGTGCTGATATTGGTGATTACCAGGGGGCAGTTCAGCGGCCGGTAGAGCTGGGTGAGGATGGCTCGCGCCCGGTCCGACTCAACGCCGCACACAATGCGATCCGGGTGGAAGAAATCCTCCAGGGCTTTGCCTTCGCGCAGGAATTCAGGGTTGGAGGCGACGTCGAAGTCGAGGGGGCCGTCCCCGGAATTCCCTGCCCTTGAACCACCGGCGCCGGGCTTGGCCAAACTGTGCCTCGCAATCGTGCGCTTCAGCCACTGGGCGGTGATGGCCGGAACCGTGCTTTTCTCCACGATCAGTTTGTAGCCATTCAAGTTGCGCGCCACCAACCGCGCCACGGCCTCCACTTGGCCGAGGTCGGCTTGGCCGGTGGGTTTCTGGGGAGTGCCCACACAAATGAAGATGACGGAGCCGTTTCGCACGGCCGCTCCCACATCCTCGATCGGTTGGAACTGCCCGCTGCGAAGGTGTTTATCCAGCAGCTCGGCGAGCCCGGGTTCAAAGAAGATCGGATCGCCCTCCCGGATGCGGCTGATCTTCTGCTTGTCGTCGTCCGCACCAATCACACGCCGGCCCAAATCGGCTAACCCCAACGCGGTGGGGAGCCCAATGTGTCCCAAACCCAAAACGGTGATGGGGGCATCGGCAAGGTTCGATGGTTGCGGAGCAGAATCTTCGCTCGTCATATGTTTACCATTCTGTTAGCCATTTAGAATCACGAAAAAAATGTGCCGAGGCTTGGATGCATTCCCAACGAGCTTGCCATATAGCCGATTAGCGCACAAGCGCTTTCTCGGCAGGTAGCCTTGCCGCAGCCCCGAATTCTCCGCTAACCACAATGTAAACAACCAACTTGGGAGACTCCAGGATTTGGCGGACGGCCAGGGGAGGTGAAATCCCTGGCATTGACATCGGGGAAAACCCCGACATATACTAGGCCGCGAATTGCCGGTCCGGGAGATGACTTCACGCGTGCTAGCCCAGCGGGGCGGGCGCTTGCGCTGTAGATGGGCGGCTTCACGTAGGGCGGCAGCGGAGTGGCAGAGCGGCTCTGAACTGTCCGGCAGTCAGCATCGGACGCACTGAGGGCGAGGATATGTTGGGCAAACAGGTAAGTGCTGGCCGGCAAAGTTGGGCCGCAACGGCGAGCCTATTGCTGCTGGGCGCCATGCTGACGGCCGGTACCGGCCGGGGGTGGTGCCAGCAAGCCACGGCGTCGGCTGTACCACCAGTGAATACGGAGGACACGAATGTCACCGCGGCCGCCGTGCAGGTGGAAGGATACCATGTCAGTCCAGAGGATCTGCTGGACGTCAATGTCATGGACGTGCCGGAGGTTACCCGCATTTACCGTGTCAGCTCGAACGGAATGTTGACCTTGCCGTTGCTGCCCGAGCCGGTACCGGCAGGAGGGCTGACCCTGGACCAATTGGCCCGGACTATCGCGGGCAAGTTCCGTGACGCCGGCATGCTGAGCAACGCCCAGGTCACGGTTGCCGTTCGCGAGACCCGGTTGCACGCCGTGTTCGTCTCCGGCCAAGTGCGGAAGCCGCAGGCCTATCCGATATACGGTCCCACCCGGTTGCTCGACGTCCTTATCCAGTCCGGTGGATTATTGGACGACGCGGGCGATGAGGCGATCATCACGCGGGGTGAGCAAGGGATAAAGGTGGATTTGACCGAACCCACTCAGCCGGAAGCAATGGCCGCGGCTTCCACCGGACAGCCCTTTACTTTGAACATCCGCACCCTGGTGCAATCCGGGGACGAGAAGAACAACATCCTGCTTTACCCTGGTGATCGAGTCACCGTGCCCCGTGCGGCACTAGTCTATATTCTGGGAGCGGTGAGCCGCCCGGGGGGCTATGTGCTGAATGCGGCTCGCCAACAGATTACGGTATTGAAGGCCTTGGCGACGGCAGGTGATGTCACGAATGTCGCGAAGACCAAGCACATTACGTTGCTGCGCAAGGACCCGGCTCAACCGGGCAATAAGCGGGAACAGATTCCAGTGGATTATAAGTCGATGGTGAAGGGCCGCGTTGCCGATATGGAAATGAAGCCCGACGACATCCTCTACGTGCCGGAGAGCGGGAAGACTAAAGCTATCCGAGCGTCGGCTAACGCCGCGATTACCGTAGCAACCTATGGCGCCGGGGCATTACTGATATATCGCTAGAGCCTAACCCTTTAAAGCCTCTGCCGCTCCCAGGCGGCCCACGAGTAGTTAATACATTTACCTGGAGTTAAGGTGCCTGACAACGATTCCTTGTCGCCCATCGAAACCCACCTGCCGCAGAAGATGCGTGGGTTCCCCCCCAAGACGCTGGACATGGAAACCCCCGGGGATTCCCACTTAACCCTCGCGTCGTTCTGGCACATCATCCTGAAGCGCTTGGTAACGATCATTGGGATTGCTGTACTGGTCTTGCTGGGCACCGCGTTTTATACCTTCAAAATGGCTCCTGTTTTCCGCGCCACGGCTAGCATCGAGGTCCAGCCGGAGTTTCCGCAACTCCAGACGCTCAGCGAGGTCTACCGTCAGTCTCAGGTCGACGACAATAGCTTCCTGACGACGGAGATCCAAGTTCTGCAAAGTGACAACTTGGCGTGGGCGACGATCCAGCAATTAGGGTTGGATGGCGGCCCCGTGGCCACGACCCGCTTGAAGCCGGGACAATCGCTCGCCCAAGCGGCCGCGGTGCGTAAGACCAATGCCATCCAGGATTTCAAAGGGCAGCTATCGATTGAACCGCTAAAGGACAGCCGCATTCTCCAGGTGAACTTTGAAGACGAGAATCCTTCGCTCGCGGCCGACGTCGTGAACCACCTTATCAACAACTTCATCGACTTTAATTACCAGGAGCGCTACGACTTTACGCGCCGTGCCTCCGGCGGCATGGAGCAGCAACTGGGCGATTTGAAACGGAAGATGGAAGCCTCGCAGCAGGCGTTGATTGATTATGAGCGCCAAAACTTGATCATCAGCGTGGGTGACAAAGAGACGATCAACGACCAGCGTCTCCAAGAACTCAACAAGGAGTATGCTTCGGCCGAGAGCGACCGCGTCCAGAAGCAGTCGCTCTACGAGCTCGCCAAATCCAACGAAGGACAAGTTGGAATGGTGGTGCAAAGCGAATTTCTGCAGCGTTTGGAAGAGAAAGGCAGTGATCTGAGAGCGACCTATGCGGATGCTCTCGCCCAGTACGGGCCGAATTTCCCCAAAGTCGTGCGGCTGCGGGATCAAGTCGCCCAAATCCAGAACGTCATAGACGGGGCGCGCAAGCAGGCGCTGGAGAAAGTGCGCAATGAGTACTTGGCTGCTTTCAACCGCGAGAAGATGCTAGCTACCTCTCTAGCTCAGGCAAAGACCGAGGCCGGAGCGATGAACCAGCGCATGATCGAGCACAACATCTTGAAGCGCAACTTTGAGGTTGACCAGCAGCTTTACGAGAGCCTCCTGCAACGCTTGAAGGACGCCACCCTCTCCGCCAGTTTACAGGCCACTAACATTCACTATATCGACCAGGCGACTCCGCCCTTGCATCCGATTCGTCCTAACCGGCAGCGCAGCCTGGCGGCGGGACTGATGGTCGGATTGATTCTTGGCGTTACGCTGGCCTTCGTGCAGGAAGCACTGGATAGTTCAGTGCGCACGGCAGAAGAAGCCGAACGGATAGTGAATGCGCCGGCCCTCGCGGTGATTCCCATCGAAGCCAACCCCCGCCGGCGCAAGCCCTTGGGCGCGGGCAGTTCGGCCGGGGCGCCGAGCTCGGGTGGTGTGGGTTTGGTGGTTTTGAAGCGCCCGTCCTCGCCTTTGGCGGAGTCCTACCGTAGCCTGCGCACGTCGGTCCTGCTCTCCACCGCGCCGCGACCTCCGCAAACCATTCTGGTTACCAGCGCGCAAGTGGGAGAGGGCAAGACTTCCACGGCCTGCAATCTAGCTGTGTCTTTTGCCCAGCGCGGCGGTCCGGTGCTGATTGTCGATGCGGACCTGCGGCGCCCCTCGGTGGCCAAGACGTTGGGGGTTCCCAACGAGAAGGGTCTCAGCAGCTTCCTTACTGGGGCCCATTCCCTGGAGGAAGTGCTGGTTCAGTACGACCACCTTCCCAATCTCTGGGTACTGCCTTCCGGCCCGCGGCCTCCCGACCCCGCCGAACTACTCTCCTCCTTGATGATGGAGGGGACGCTGAAGGACTTCTTGAAGCGGTTTACGCAGATCATTGTAGATTCTCCGCCCCTGCTGCTGGTGACCGATGCGGTCGTGCTTTCCGCTATGATGGACGGAGTGATCCTGGTGGTTTCCAGCGGCACCACGGCGCGCGGTGCACTCACTCGTGCTCATCGCATTCTGGACAATGCCGGCTCTCGCGTACTCGGCATGGTGCTGAACAAAGTCGACATGCGGTTCGATACGTACTACGGATCCTATTACGGGCCCTACCACAACGCTTACTACGATGAGATCTCCGTCTCGAACCCCTCTCATTCGTCAGGAGGCCGCGCCCGGTCCAAGGAGTCAAGCCGCCGGGTATGAGTGTGGCGCCCGGGAAGTGCTCAGCGTGTCACTCCGGTGGCCACGGATTGAGGTTTTCGGGACTATTTCCCCATGCGTCAGTTTTCCCAATCTGAGATCGGCACCGAGCGGACCCCTAACTGGCTGGACGTACGGGACGTCAAATGGTCGTTACGCCCGGCGTGGCGCACCTTTCTGTTTCTCGCGCCCATCATTGCGGGCGCTGCATACCTCATTTGGGATGGAATCCGAGTCTCGCAGGTCACCTACCAGGTGAATACGGTTTCGGTCACCGATATCAAGAAGGCCATTCAACGGGATCCGGCCAACGCTGACCTGATCCACCGCCTAGGCGTTGTGCAGTGGTCCAACCCCGCCGATATCGACCTCAACGAATCGCTGAAAAACCTCCGCCAGGCGGTTGTGCTGAATCCTCGCCGCTGGGACTACTGGTTGGATTTGGGAACCGGTTGTGATTCGGCTGGCGACCGTGCTGGTGCCGACGAAGCATTTGCGCGTGCTCTCGCCCTTAACCCAATGACGCCCGCGACCCAGTGGGCTCTGGCCAATCACTACCTACTGACCGACCGCCAGGAGATGGCATTCCCCTATTTCCATCGATTGCTCGAGATGGATCCAGCCTATCTGGGCGCGGTCTACCGGCTCTGCTTCCGCGCCCTGCGCGATCCGCAGGCAATCTATGCGGGGGTGGTACCTAAGGACAAAGACGCTTCTCCCCGGGTGGCTTTCCTGATTTTCCTGCTCGCGGCGGACGACTACGAGAATGCCATGCGGATCTGGGCGCAGATGCTCGCCGGACCGGACCGCACGCCCGCAGTAGCGCAGATTAAACCCTTTCTTGACCTCTTAATCCAGAAGGACCGGCTCGCTGAAGCCGGCACGGTGTGGCATGATTTGCAGCATGCTGGAGTGGTGCCTCCTGGGCCCCCTTCCCCTGACGGCAATCTGCTTTTCAACGGCAGCTTCGAGCAGCCTCCCCTGAACACCGGCTTTGACTGGCGCACGAGCGATTCCCCGGAGTTGGACTTCAGTTTTCCGGAATCTTCGGCCTATGAAGGCGCCAAGTGTTTGCGGGTCGATTTCGTTGTCGGACGCAATGCCGAAATCGCCGTGCTGAGCCAAGTAGTACTCGTCAAGCCGTCTACTCGATATCGCTTAACCGCCTTCGTGCGCTCCGATAACCTCAATTCCGAGAGCGGACCCCAACTGCGGATGGATGAAATAGGCTGCCAGAGTTGTGGCCCGCGGACCAGTGAAATGACGCTGGGAAATACGCCTTGGCACCCGGTGGAAGTGATATTTTTGACGTCGCCGCAAGCCCAGGCCGTGAGGGTTTCGCTTTATCGGCCGCAGGACCACAACTACCACAGTGACATAACCGGAAAATTATGGCTGGATGACGTGGCGCTCCGCCCTCTCGACGTCCATTCGCCCGAAGCAAACTCAGGGAGGCCGCGATGACGCCCCCAACGCTCGCGCCGGGATCTTCTATGGATTCGGACGGACCGTCGCCGAAGCATGGTCATCCGCGACCCTCGTCCCCTCTGCATCTGATTGCCCGAGTCCTGCTGATTGCGACCATTTGCCTCGCACCCTGGGCGTTTGGTGCGGTGCAGACCTGGGCGTGGGGAACGCTCATTGTCATGTCCCTGGTAATTTTCGCCCTGTGGGCGATGGGCTGCGCACACCGGGGCGTTCTGGAAATCTGTTGGAGCCCACTCACCTGGCCCTTCCTGGCTTTGCTGGCCATTGCCCTGGTACAACTCTGGGCCGGTCTCAGCACCGATCCCGTTGCCACCCGCGAGGCAGTGCTGAAACTAGTCGCCAACCTGCTTTTCTTCTTTCTGGCAGGCCAGCTTTTCAACGGACAGCCGCAGAATCGCAAGGCCTTGAACCATTTTGGCCTCGTCGTGACCTTGCTGGCCATTGCCCTTGCTGGTTTCGCCCTCGCGCAGTGGTCGTTGAATAAAGACCCGGGAATGATTTACTGGACCTACCGGCCCCATGGCGCGCCCTTCGGACCCTATGTCAACCACAACAACTACTCCGGCCTGATGGAAATGCTGCTCCCCATCGCCGCCGCCTATCTGCTTTCCCGGCTGTGGCATTTCGGCATGGTCCTGGTACTTTGGGGCGGCGTCGGCTTAGCCATCATTTCTGTGTGGGTGGGAGGATCGAAGGCGGGGGCCGTGGTCCTCGTGGTCGAGGGGTTGCTGTGGGTTGGCATTCTCGTGTCGCAGCAACCGCGCGGCGTAGCGCCCAAGTATCTCGCCGCGCTGGGGGGAGTGGCACTGATTTCTGCCGTGGCTTTTTCCTGGCTGGTGGCGACGGGGCGTGCACGGGGCCAAGCGTGGTCCGTTTTCAGCTCCAGCAATCCCTTAGAGGTGAGTTTGAGGGACCGTCTCAGGGTAGGGTGGGACACATTGCAGATGACCCGCAAGCATCCACTGACCGGAATCGGCGCGGGATGCTTTGAGTCCGTATACCCCAATTATTTGGGCTTCCCTTCCGAACTCCACTGGACCCACGCCCACAATGACCTCCTGGAAGGCGTGGCTGAAACCGGGTTGCCCGGCTTGGTTTTGCTCGCCGTGTCCTTCGTACTCTTCTTGCGCTTGGCGTTTCGCCAGGTGAAAGTGCGCCTGCGGCATGGTTCTGGATGGGTCCAGATGGGGGCGGCAGTAGCTGTGATAGGATTTCTGGTGCACAGCCTGGTGGATTTCAACCTGCGGATTCCGGCCAATGCGGCGTGGTTCGTGGTGTGCTTGGCGGTCGCCACCCATTACCGCGTCAACCTCGCGCCAGAGCCGGAACTGGAAGTTGAGCCAGAACCCGAGACTGAGCAAGAAACCGCCTGGGAGCCCACCGCCAATCAGACTAGCGCGTATCTTACCTAACCGCGCGGTTCGACTGGCGCGCGACAGGGAATCCCCCGAAGGGAGGAAAAATTGAGAGGTGTAATCCTAGCCGGAGGTACCGGTTCGCGGCTCTATCCGCTTACGAAGATCACCAATAAGCACCTGATGCCCGTTTACGATGCCCCCATGATTTACTATCCTCTGTGGACTTTGGTGAACGCCGGCATTCAGCAGATTCTCATTGTTACCGGTGGCCGCAACGCCGGAGACTTCCTGCGATTGCTCGCGAATGGCAGGGAGTTCGGTCTGAAGCGGCTGAACTACGCCTACCAGGAAGGGGAAGGCGGCATTGCCGATGCTCTGCGCTTAGCCGAGTCCTTTGCCGAGGGCGAGCGGATCTGCGTCATCCTCGGCGACAACATCCTGGAGGGCAGCATTCAAGAGGCGGTGCAGACGTTCGAGAAGCAGGAACGCGGCGCCCACATTTTGCTGAAAGGTGTGGCCCACCCGGAACGCTTTGGCGTACCCGTGTTCGACGGCGACCGGATCGTCCGTATCGAGGAAAAACCCCCTCAGCCGGCCAGCCAATTCGCCGTTACAGGCGTCTATTTTTACGATTCGACAGTATTCGAGAAGGCCAACCGGCTCAAGCCCTCTCACCGCGGAGAGCTGGAGATTACGGATGTTAACAATGCCTATCTGGAAGAAGGCACGCTGACGCATAGTATCCTGGAGGGTTGGTGGACCGACGCCGGGACTTTTGAATCTCTACGCCTCGCCACGAACCTGGTTGCGGAGATGCGCGCAAAGAAGTAAGTTGGAGTTTCTTTGGCGTGGAGATGGGAAGCACTTTGGGGAAGTGAGGCGCACGCGGCAAGATGAAGCTTTTGGTTACGGGTGGAGCTGGGTTCATCGGGTCGAATTTCATCCGGTACATTCTCGCCCATTATCCTGATGATTCGGTCCTGAACCTGGATAAGCTGACCTATTCGGGCAATCTCCAGACTCTGCGGGACGTGGAAAAAGACGAGCGGTATTCGTTCGTCCGGGGCGACATTGGCGACCGCCGCAAAGTGGAAGGGATTCTGAGCGGCGGGTTTGATGCGGTGGTGCATTTCGCCGCGGAAACCCACGTGGACCGCAGCATCCTGGGTGGGGCGGCGTTCGTCAAGACCAATGTGATGGGAACGCAGTGCCTGCTCGACGCGGCGCGGCAAGCGAAGGTGGCGCGCTTCGTGTTGGTGAGCACGGATGAGGTGTACGGCAGTGCGCCGTCGGGCGAGAAGTTTACCGAGCAGTCGCACCTCGCTCCCAACAGCCCTTACGCGGCCAGCAAAGCAGGTGCTGACCTTCTGGCCCGCGCACAGTTTCGCACCTACGGGTTCCCCGTCGTCATCACCCGCTGCACGAACAACTACGGCCCTTATCAGTATCCGGAAAAATTCATACCCCTGATGCTCTCGCGCGCCGCGAACGACCAGAGCATTCCGGTGTACGGCGACGGCATGCAAGTGCGGGACTGGATTTGGGTGATGGACCACTGCGCGGGCGTGGACGCCGCTCTGCGCCGAGGCCGCGACGGCGAGGTTTACAATTTCGGTGCGGGCAATGAGTGGCCCAATCTGGAGATTGCCCGGCGGCTCTTGCGGCTCCTGGGAAAGCCGGAATCCTTGCTTACCTTCGTTCAGGACCGGCCGGGGCACGATCGCCGTTACGCGCTCGATAGCGAGAAGGCGAGGCGCGAATTGAGCTGGTCGCCGCAGACCGATTTGGAGGAAGGGCTGAAGCAGACGGTGGAGTGGTACACCGCCCATGCCGATTGGGTCAAGCACGTGTCTGCCCGCGGCTACCGTTCCTATTATCGGAAACAGTATGAGCAGCGTGACTCGACGCTGGCCAAGGTGACCGATCCGGGAGGCAAGCATTAGCCGCGTTCTCGTTACCGGTGCGCTCGGAATGCTGGGCTCGGTGCTGCTTCCTTGTCTCGACAAGGATGGCCACCAGGTCCACGGCGTCGACCAGAAGGACTTCGATATCTGCGACGCGGCCGCCGTCCAGCATGCCTTCCGTGAAACGCGACCGGACTTTGTCTTCCACTTGGCTGCGTTTGCCGATGTCGATGGATGCGAGTTGAATCCGGCCAAGGCCGAGCAGGTGAATGCGCAGGGCACACGGAATGTGGCGCGGGCCTGTGCGGAGACCGGCGCGGGCCTGTTGTACGTTTCGACCGATTACGTGTTCGACGGCAATGCCAAGCGGCCCTATCGTGAAGACGACTGCCCCCATCCGGAGAGCGCTTACGGCTTGAGTAAACTGCGCGGGGAGCAGTACGTCCAGGCGCTCGTGCCCAGGCACGTGATTGCCCGCGCAGCGTGGCTTTTCGGCCCGAATGGCAAGAATTTTGTTGCTACCATTCTGCGGCTGGCGAGCGAACGGCCTGAGCTGCGCATCGTGGCCGACCAGCGCGGCTCCCCAACTTACACCCGGCATTTGGCCAGCAAGTTGGTCCAGCTTTTTGCTGCCGGCGCACGCGGGGTCTTTCACGTCACAGGCTCCGGTATTTGCAGTTGGTTTGAGTTTACCCAGGCCATCGTTCGCGCGGCGGACTTGGCGGCAGTTCGAGTTACACCCATCACCAGCTTGGAACTGGCGCGCCCCGCCAAACGCCCAGAGTTCTCCGTGTTGGAAAATGGCCGTTTGGCGGATGGTCAGTTGGGCTTGCTGCCTCACTGGACTGAGGGTTTGGCGCAGTATCTTGAGGAACTGCGGGCGGGCCGGTAGAATCGCCGTGCCTGAAGCGCGGGAGGTTGCGAAAGATGAGTGCTGAAACTGCCAGACTGATCGAGGAACGCGGCGGCGTCCGGCTGATTATTCCTAGCCAGCGTACACTGGGCTGTGGAGATGTGATTAACAGCCTTCGTTCCCCGAAACTCATCCAGGGTGTGGAACTCGAGCCCATGGAGCGCTTCGCGGACGACCGCGGCTCGTTCGCCGAACTCTTTCGCTTTGGCGAGCCGGGCCTTGCCCGCGACTTTTCCTCCTCCAATGGTAAGGTCCAAGTGTCGTTCACGACTTCTTATCCCGGCGTTATCAAAGCTATTCACTATCACTTTGAGCAGATCGACCTTTGGGCTCCCCTTTCGGGGATGCTGCAGGTGTTGCTGTACGATCTGCGGGAAACGTCCCCCACGTGCGGACAACTGAACACGGTATTCATTGGTGACTTGCGCCCGTGGAAAGTGCGCATTCCCGCCGGCGTCGGGCACGGATACCGCGTGATCGGACCCGAATCCGCTGCGATGGTTTACGCCATGGACCGACTTTACAATCCGAAGGACGAGGGACGAATCGCGTTTGACGACCCCGCAATAAATTACGATTGGGTAACTCGGCCAAGGTAGAATTCTTCGTCCTGTCCGGTTGCCTCCAGGTACGAGGTTGCACGTTCATTCGAAGGAGATCATTTGAAGGACGTCGTTGTCATCGGCGCCGGACCGGCCGGCATTCACGCGGCCAGTCTGCTGGCGCAAGCGGGGCTGGACGTCTCGCTTCTCGAAGCGCAAGCTCGCGTGGGCGAACGCGCCATATGCTCCGGTGTCGTCGGGGAAGAAGCCTTTACCCGCTTCGACCTGCCCACCGCCACTGTCCTGTCGGAGATCCGTTGCATCCAGGCCATCTCGCCCGGCGGGCGGAAGATGGAGCATCGCACCGAAGTTCCGCTCGCCAGAGTGATCGACAAGGCAGCGTTCAACCGGGCGCTGGCGGAGCGCGCGGTCAGCGCCGGGGTAGAATTGCAGCTCGGCGCCCAGGTGAATTCCCTCGACGTTGACAAGCATACGGTGAAGGTTCAGTACCAGTCGATCGAAGCGGGTGCGGGTGCCGGTGCCTTGCGGGCCCGCCTGGCCGTAATCACCACAGGCGTTAATGCCTCGCTCAATTCAGGACTCGGCTTGGCACGTCCGCGCCAGGTTTTGCGCGCCCTGCAGACGGAACTGACGCTGCCGCCCAATGGTCATGGCAACGCCGCGCGGGTGTTTGTCGGCCGAGACGTTGTCCCCGGTGCGTTTGGCTGGGAGATTCCCCTGGGCAATAATCGCTGGCGCGTCGGCTTGATGACCGAGCACAACCCGGAGCCCTACTTCAACAAGCTTCTGGGAAGAATTGCTCCCCAGACCGATGTGGCGAAACTACGAATCGACCGAAAGGGCATTGCCCAAGCTTCTCTCGGTCGTTGCGTAGCGGAGCGGGTAATCGCCGCCGGTGAAGCGGCCGGGCATATCAAAACCACCACCGGCGGCGGAATCTACTACGGGCTGCTTTCCGCGGAGATGGCAGCGCAGGTGGCGATTCGCGCCTTCCATCGCCAGAATTTCAGCGCGCGCTCTCTCGGCGAGTTCGAGCGCTACTGGCGCTCGCGATTCGGCAGTGAGTTGGTGGTAGGATACTTCGCCCGGAACCTGGCGGGCTGCTTTAGCGACGCCCAGATGGACCGTTTCTTCGATGCGGCCAACGCTACGAATTGGCTGGTCCGCTTGAACGGCAAGCTGAAATTCGACTGGCACCATCGCGCCCTGCTCGCCACCCTGCGAGGTCTGTTGAGCATGCCGGGGGGGTTGGGCAAGTAGGGCATCTCTCACGACACACCCATGTTCAAGCGCGCTTTTGATGTGTCGCTCTCCGGCATCGGGCTCATTCTCTCCTCGCCTCTGTGGGCGCTGATCGCCGTGGCCATC
>Ga0335071_10004528_pt1 | contig 14511 bp, 9 predicted proteins | sample Lox_Sample_15_FD_206724 | JGI IMG/M metagenome (GOLD analysis project Ga0335071, IMG submission 206724) | Soil microbial communities from Loxahatchee National Wildlife Refuge, Florida, United States - Lox_Sample_1.5 | ecosystem: Environmental > Terrestrial > Soil > Wetlands | place: USA: Florida... | reverse complement strand
GTCATTGCTTTGGTGGGTTGCCGCGTGAAATAGCTCGTATATTCCGAGGGCGCCAACATGGGAAGTCCCTTCAGACCGCAAAAAGAATAGGCCCCAGCCATGTACAGTTGCGCGGCCACCTTGGAGCCTTCCTTGTGAATTGCCTCTGTGAACCTCCGCAAACCCGGGATGTACCGATCATCCTTGATGGACACCATCAAATCAATTCCTGAAGCTTCATCGTCGATTTCAACTCCTCCGATGATTATCAGACCTACGCCCCCGCGGGCCCGAGCAGCGTAGAAATTTATGAATTGATCGGTCATTTCACCGTTGGGGGTGTAATTCAGATGCATGGCGGGCATGACGACCCTGTTTGATAAAGACATAGAGCCTACCGATATGGGATCGAAAAGCTGTGTGATCACGGGACCTCCTCGTTTCCATGTGCACGGATATTGATCTTCCAAAATAAGCATTCAGTTCCGCAGGCAATCATCGCTCTCTGTCATTGCGAGGAGTGCATGGTGGGACAGGCGTCTCGCCTGTCTGTTAGAGATGACCGGCAAGATGCCGGTCCCACCAGCAATCTCCCATCCTGCGAAGGCGGAGATTGCGCTCGAAATGGCAATCTTTCGCCGCCTGTAACTGAGTGATTACCTTTCAAGCGCCTTTGAACTTCGCTTCCCGCTTCTGCAAGTACGCGGATATTGCTTCCAGCAGATCTTCCGACGGAAGTATCATACTGGATTTGGCGGCATTGTAATCCAGGGCGCGGTCCAGAGGGACCTCTTCGTTCAGGAGGAACACGTCCTTCGCTCCTTGCACCGCCAGTGGCGCGTTCCCTGCGATTTCCAGAGCGATTTCCTCGGCCCCCCGGTCGAGCGCTTCTTTATCCGGATATACATCATTTACTAACCCAATTGCTTGGGCACGTTTCGCGTCTATCCTGTGGCCGCGGAATGCCATTTCTCTGGCATGCGCTTTACCTACCACCTGTGGAAGCCTTTGGAGACCTCCCACATCCGTGATGATTGCGAATTTCGCTTCAGGCAGAGCAAATTTCGCATCTGCGGAGCAGAAACGAATATCGCAGCAAAGGGCCAGTTCCAGGCCGGCGCCTATACAGTGGCCGTGGATGACCCCGATGGTCGGCTGGCGGAGGCATTCGAGATTGTTGTGTATCTGGTGAAGTCGCCTCAGGTCTTTGTAGAATGCCATTTTTTGCGAAGCGTCGGGCGTTCCGGTGATCTGAGAAAGCACCTCATTGTCCGGACTCAAATCCAGTCCCGCCGAAAAACAGCGTCCTTCACCACGAACCAAAATCACTCGCGCCTCGGTATCTTGTCCCGCCTGGTCCACTACCGTGCCCAACGCATTCCACAGCGCCATATTTATCGCGTTGAGTTTTTCCGGCCTGTTGAGTGTGATGAAGCCGAGATGACCTTCGCGATGGTATGTGACAAGTCCTTCTTTCCTGGTCGCGCTTTCGTTCATGCTCCATATCTCCTTTTCAAATTCGACTCGCATGTGAACCGTCATGTGTGAAGTTCCGTCGGCCGGTCTTCAGTCACCTCGGGAATCGGCGCCGGTTCTAAAAAGTAGTATGCTCCCCGTTACGCCATCCGTGTACGACCGGTTCAGGCAAGCGGTTGCCTCTCGCCATAGCTTCCCTGTCAAGGCCGGCTCTTAGCTTAAGCTCCAACACATCCTGCTCAAGCGGCCGTATACGCACTGAATCCGGTCGAGCGGCTTTCAGGCACTGGAGGAGCGTCTCCTGAAATTGAAGATCAGGAGTCTCCGACAAGGTTTCGAGAAGTATCATGGCCTCATCCGCTTCACTCAATCTCAGGAGGCATTGAACTCGTTTCAGAATGGGGGAACGCATATTTTCAGACACCGCATGGTAATAATCGAGGGCCCACGCGCATTTCCCGGTTCCGGCAAGAGTGTCGGCCAAAGCGTTGAGCGCCGCGGGCTTCCCTCGAATGAGGGCGGCCAGCCGGGTTATGTCGTCCCGTTTGTCGAGTTTCGCCAGCCGCTGGATCAGATTAAGAAAATGGCCCGGCTTATGTAGTAACCTCGCGTGATCGGAATCACGCAATGCCAGATAATACAGTATTTCGTTCTGTTCTCGTAGCAGATCCAAGTCGTCAAACAGGTACTTGTTCTTGATCCCAAGACCCTTCAATTCCGCAATGGTGTTAACCTTTATCGCAGCGAATACCTTGTGCACCTTGGCCTGAATCTGCACTTCTTTTCCGCGCAACTCCTCCTGGTGGTAATCTTCCGGGAATGAGAAAAAAAACCCGGCTTCCTCGCCCTGTTTGACCCCTACAAGACCTTGTTCAAAAGCAGGGAGAAGCAGGCCCCTTCCAAGGAGCACATCCCAATATTTTCCGGATATCCCCGTGAATGGAATGCCCGCAATCCAGCTACGGGAATCGAATATTACGCGGTCCATCGAACCGGACGGTCCTTCTGTCTCCTGGAACAGAGTCAAAGCCGAAAGGATTTCTTCCTCTAGTCCTTCGTGAATTCCCCGAGCATTCCGCGCTCCCTCAACGAATTCGATGATTAGATCGAATTCCTCAATCGCGTTGGCGGCAAGGGCGCCATAATGGTAAAAGGCCGGTTCTTCATCAAGGTCTGCTTTGTTTTCCAGCAGAAACTGCAGGATATCGAAGATGTGTTGCTTGTAATGGACGTCCCTCTCGATCTGTTCATTTGCCAGTGCCCAGATACTCCGGATTTTCCTGATCTCGGTCCTCGACATGCTTTGCGTCTCGTATTGATCTCCCACAGAGAAGTAATGAGGTCGATATCCGGGCCGAGGCTTGATACCGTAATGTTCCGGATGTTTTTCATAAATTGAGCCGAAATAGAGCTGCATCTGTTGAGACCCCGAATTGGACCGAATCGGAACGCCCAGGGACCGAACGAACTCGATGGTTCGCCGAGCATCCTCAATGGTTTCATCCGGAAGCCCGAAAATGGAAAAAAGCTCGGCATCCATTCCCAGAGACTGCGTAGTCTTGACGTTTTCTTTCAACTGTTCCAGCCGGATCTTTTTGTTCGTTTTTTCCAGGACACTGTCACTTCCCGATTCCAGGCCGAATGCAACTGTATCGGCCCCAGCCTGGCGCAACTTCTCCAAGAGCGCTGAATCCACGAGGTCAGACCGAGTTTGACACCAAAATGGCGTGGAGATGCCTCGCTTGATCTTTTCATCCAGCAGTTTGTTTGTTCTTGCGCGGTCCTGGGAGAAGTTAGGGTCAGCGAACCAGAAGCGTTCGATCCCCATACCTGATAGCAGTTCCATTTCCGAAACGACCCTCTCCACCGAGTGGTAACGGACTCGTCCACCACAAATTCGAGGCGTAATACAGAATCGGCACACGTGGCGGCAACCGCGGGAAGACAGCAGAATCGCCGTATTCTTGCCATTGAGATTCAGTACACCCGTGAGGTACGGCGATGGGTAATAATCCAGATTTTCTGGTGGCTCCGGACCTTGACCAGTGTCGACCAACTGTCCGTTGGACCGACACGTGATCCCGGCGACATGGTCCAGGGGCTCTCCGGCTGCTAGTACTCTGGCCATTTCGGGCATGATCAGCTCTGCCTCTCCGCGAACCAGAGCGTCCACGTCCTGCAATTCCTCCAGCGCCTCGGAAGGCGCGGCTACTGCCTGAGGGCCTCCTAAAACTACGTGGATATCGCTATGCCTTGACTTGATGTACCTGCAGAGAAATCTGATGCGATTCAGAGTGCTCTGGTAGGCTGTGAAGCCGATTACTGGCGGATTCACACGACGTATCCATTTTTCCAGGCTTGCCAGCATCAGGCCGCGGTCACGCAGATCGTCAAGGATTACACCGTCCCAACCTTGATTTTTCAGGGCCGCAAGTATGTAACCCATGGAGATGGGAATGCTTTCCGACGATTCAAACCCAACCTCATGGTTGACATTGATGAAGAGAAATCCCACCTGCTGCTCTCGATTGTGCCGGAATTAAGATCTTGTGCCAATTCGCATTCAAAATCCCCCCTTCCCCCCTTTAATAAAGGGGGGTTAGAGGGGATTTTCTTACAGACTTAAAAGCGAATTGGTATTGGGGAGCATAGCACTAAACGGATCTTGCGAATAGCCGGGTACATTGACCCGGGCGGCGGAAAACTGCTAGACGTTATGATTATGAAGCGAATTAAGAGCCCATGGTACGAAATCGTCTGGATTTGCGTTGGGACCGCGGCATTGATTGGGGTTCTTGCCACCGGGATGTTTGATATGCGGGAGAGCATTGGGTTCGTCCTGATGTGGGCCGTACTGGTTGGGATTAATGTCTATTCAATGGTTCTTTATTTCAGGTCCCCCAGGCGAACTGTTTCCGCCGCTGCATCAACCGGTCCTACAATGCCGGGACTCAATTCCCCGTGCCCATGCGGATCGGGTAAGAAGTACAAACGTTGCTGCGGGGCTAAGAGCGAATAGGTCACATGAGCACGAAAGCTACTTCCTTTTGCTGTCCCGTCGAGAGAGAGGATTGGTAGGACCGTCCCGCGCGGAACGCGGGACTGCCGGTCATCCGCCTGGACCGGCAAGATGCCGGTCCCACTCTAAGCAAGACGGGAGGCTTAGGGGAATCAATTACAGGGCACATTTTTCGAGGGGAGAACGAGCGGCATGGCCAAACACGTAACTATTCACTTACAGCGGGTCTGTCCGTGGTGGGTCGGATATTTTCTGATCAGTCCGATACGTCGCTGGTTGCAAAATCCTGAGAAGATCTTAGCACCGTATATCAATGAAGGCATGACCGTGCTGGAAATTGGCCCGGGAATGGGTTTCTTCACCATTCCCGCGGCCCGTATGGTGGGCGAAAGCGGCAAAGTCATCGCGGTGGACGTTCAAGAGAAAATGTTAACGGTTCTGCGCAAGCGAGCTGAAAAAGCGGGGGTGGCGGACCGGGTCGTTACGAAGCGGTGCAAGCCCGACAATATTGGTGTTTCTGATCCAATTGATCTGTGTCTGGTGATTAACGTGGCTCACGAAGTCCCGGATGCGGCAGCGCTCTTTGGTCAGATCAGGGCCATTCTGAAGCCGACTGCGAGAGTGCTTCTCTCGGAGCCCGGCGGATGGCACATTTCCGAGGAAGAGTTCCAAGAGACTTTGGCTGTGGCCTCAGCCCAGGGCCTTAAGGTCATTGAGAAGCCCAAGATACCGCGAAGCCGGTCCGCACTTCTGGCACTGAAGCGAGCCGCACTGTCCCAAATGATGGGGTCTTCATGCTAGGCAAGACTTCTCAACGCGCTATTCTGTACGTGCTTTCGATTGTCATGATGACGTGACTTCTCGCCTGTTCTATGTTCCAACCACTTTTGAGAAGGCACGTGAGGTACATTCGGGCAGCCATCTGCATCTCCGGCTCGGACCGGGCCTGCGCTATCATCATGGGGTAGCGCGAACAGTCCGGTCGTTGCTGAGTCGTGAGGGGTGGTTGCTGCCCGGGGACGGATGCTATGTGAGAATTGTGACCTGGTGACTGTCGGTGATTCCCGGGAGAAGACTGAGCCGGCGGCGGTCCGTATTCAGCCGGCGGAACGGAGGGATGAGACGGGGATGTCCCGGATTGCGACTCATCGGAGACATAGGGACGCGCCCCGCGAGCGTCAATTTCGGGATCAGGTGCGGCCGGCTCCAGGCGACGCTTGGAACGCTTTCGCGGAGTATACGTGTCCGCCCCTCCGGTTTCGATATGGTTTCCCTCGCTGTCGAATTCCGGGGCCTGTGGAACACTGTATGGAAAGTCTTGAGCCGGCGAGATCTGCTCTTGAAGAGACCCTAAAACAAGGAGAATTCCCAGGCACAATAGAGTGAGACTGGATCTGGCCATAAACCTAACCTACCCGTTACCTGGGCACCAACTATAGCATACCTTTGCTCAAAGGCCAATTCCGGCTGAGGCATGCGGATCGGTCAGGCCTGAAGCCCTGGACGAAACTATGCGCGGTTAAATATCCTCGATTTTAAATTTGGAGATTTTATTTATGAGCCCTTGCCTGGAAAGGCCAAGCCTTTTGGCCGTGAGCGTCCTGTTTCCACTACAACTTTTGAGTGTCTCCCGAATCATTTTCTCTTCAAGCTCATCCACGGCCTCTTTCAGGGTTACGGATTCCCCTGTGGCCCTTTTATCACCCATTTTTTCCGATGACTGAGTGACGCGGCGTGACAAACAACGCGCGGATAGACTTGACCCTTCCGGACAGAGGATGTGAGCGCGTTCGATTTCATTCTCCAGTTCCCGAACATTGCCGGGCCAGGGATAGCGCGTCAAAAGCTCCAAGGCCACCGGGTCTGTGCCCCGAATGACTTTTCCCGTTTGCACCGTAAATTTGTCCAGAAAATGTCGGACCAGATGCGGGATATCTTCGCTCCTTTCTCTCAGAGGCGGAAGCATAATGGGGAAGACGTTGATACGGTAAAATAAATCTTCACGAAAAAGTCCCTGTTGCGCAGCATCGCGAAGATCGCAGTTGGTCGCTGTTATGAGCCGGACATCCACCATTTGGACGCTGTTGTCTCCGACGGGTTTTATCTCACCGACCTGCAGTGCACGGAGAAGTTTCACCTGCATGGACGGGGACGTTGCTTCAATCTCATCGAGAAATAGAGTCCCCAGATGGGCGGCCCGAAAAACCCCTTTGTGATCCTCCACCGCTCCCGTGAAGGCGCCCTTCTTGTGGCCGAAAAGCTCACTTTCAATAAGTTCCACAGGAATCGCGGCGCAGTTGAGAGATATAAACGGTTGCTCTGCCCGTGGGCTTAGCCGGTGAATCGCGCGAGCGACCAGTTCTTTTCCCGTTCCGGACTCTCCCTGTATTAGAACGGTCGTATCCGTTGGAGCGACTTTTTCTATCATCGCACGCATATCGCGTATGGACCAGGTGTTGCCCACAATGTCTCCGAGTGGGTCCGTATGCCTCAACTGGCGCTTGAGACTCAAATTTTCCTGCTTTAGAAGTGATGCCCTTTCTCTCAGGCGATCCCATTCCATGGCCTGGTTAATGGATCTGGCCGCCTGCGACGACAATATCTCAAGAATTTCCTGGTCTGTAGGTGTGAAAACCCCGGCCCGTTTGTTGAGCACCTGGAAAACCCCGATCACCGGACCGCCAGGGGACCGCAACGGCACGCAGAGCAGGTTTTTTGTCCTGAAGCCGGTTTGAGGATCAACTTCCCGGTTAAACCTCGGATCACTGTACGTATCCACGATATTAAGAGATTCTTCATGGGTGAAAACCCAACCCGCGATACCTGAGTTCCACGGTATCCGTATCTGATCATGACGCACTCCCACGGCGGTGTGGGAGTAGAGTTCCTCGGAATCGTAATCAGCCAAGAATATCGTGGCGCGTTCCGCGTTCATCACTGTGGGAGCTTCGCGAACCAGCAAATCCAAGAGAGAGCCCACGTTGGTTTCGCCGCTCATGAGTATTCCCATTTTAAAAAGCAAAGATATCCGTTCCAGGTAAGAGCCCAGCGGTCGCCACGACGACGACCTCGGTCGAGCTGAGTCTTTTTCCATTCCCAACGATTCCTGGAGCAGGGTGATGTCCATATGGATCGTCAGGGCCTGGAGCAGCTCATCCACCGATATCTTCCCGGCAAAAAGGAGGATCTCATGGGGCGATTTGCCCGTTCGCTTCGATTCACGCATAGCCGACGAATATTCTTCGTTATTTATCCTCCCCGTTTCCAGAAGCAGACGACCTATCGAATGTCGATCAACCACCTTTTTCCTCCGGGACCGGACCGTACAGAGCGATTTCCCCTGTGCGCCCGTGAATAATGAGTTTGCTCCCCACCACCACTTCGAGGTCGTTGAACCTAACGGATTCCGGTCTTCCTGCGAATTTCACTATCTGACGCACCTGACCCACATAAACCTTGCCCAGGGCCTTCGCGATATCAGCGGCATGAGCGCCCCTTCCTCCCAGACGACTCACCAGCGCCGTATTAACGGGGAGTGAAAAGACTTCTTCCATGATCTCCTCGGGGATCGGATCGTTTACCACGAAAATAAATCCGTCAAGTTTCTCTCGTTCGGAGAGCTGTTCGTTCATCGCGTCGATGATCGACTGAGCTTTATTTATGTGCCTGAATGGAGCGATCTGGTTTCGGTCGGTGACCATGATGCCTCGGAATATTTTGCCCGAGACACCGGTTCCCTGACTGATTACGCGATATCCGAATTCCTTCAGGGATTGAACTCTCTCCTTTCGCTCCCTATCCTTCCGAATCTGCAGGATGTACACTTTTCCTTTTTCAATGGTGTATTCGATCCTCGTGTCCAGATGGAGACGTTCAGCGGTGCGAAAAAGTATCGACGACAGTTCTTTCCACACCTGAGGCATTTGCGAGGACAATGTCTCTCGGCTACGCCAGAGATCAAATACCGGGATGGTGTGCACCTTCCCGTCGACCACATCGGTTCCTTGGTCTGCCAGAGCAAAGTCACCTCTCAGGTCCATGGTGAACGGATTATACGATACTACTCCTGTCCCGGATGTATCTCGTATCATATTACCGTAAACCATTCCCTGAACGATCACGGGCGTTCGCCAGTTGCCGTGAATTCCTGCAGCTTCCTTGTATTTCCGCACAGGCGGGCTCTCGGGAGAGCGCATCACCGCTACCGCACAATATATCAGAATATCAAGAAATTTGCCGTTATCCAATAGTTCTATAGCCTTGGGAGCCAGTTCACCGACGCGCCTCTTGTACTCGAAGGCGACCTCCTTCATCTGGTCCGGACTCATCTGCGCCTTCTGTGTGATCCGCAATCGGTTCTTGCTCTCATCTATTATTTCCTGGAACTCTTCTCGCTCGACCCCGAAAACGGATTGGCTGAATTCCTGCAAAAAGCGCCTGTAGCAATCATAAGCGAACCACGTATCTACGATCCCGGCCAGACCTTCGGCTATTTCGTCGTTGATTCCCACGTTGGTAATAGTGGTCATCATCCCCGGCATGCTGATTCTCGCGCCCGAACGAAATGAGAACAAGGCTGGGTTGGAGGGGTCGCCGAGAGTCCTCCTCCAGCGCGCGCCCAATTTGTCAACCGCTTCAGCGAATTCCCCGCGGAATGTTGAGTCGCTAAGCAGTTTTTCCGGCGCAGACCAGGGTTGATCGGTGGTGATAACAAAATAAGGTGGCGTTTTCTCCGCGAAACGCAGCAGCAGAGCTTTTAATCCGATCTTACAGGCGGAAACCTCGGGGCCTTCCGGGAAATAGAATGGAGCCGGTGGTTCGTGGGGTCCGGTTGTTTCCACAACCCTTCTGCCGGACTCCGCAAGCCTTTCATTCAGAAATGCCTCGATCTTGTCCACAAATGTTTCGAGGACCCTCAGGTTCCCGTCTCTGGCCTGGAGGTCCGAAATGTAGAGAGTCTTAAGATAATTTTTGAAAAAGTCCGTATCAGGGATTTCTTTCAGGGTGGTCAGGTCTTTAAGCTTTCGTGGAAGCCGCTCCATGGGACAAAACATGAGAAAATTGTCAAACGGCTCTTCGAACCAGTTGCGATAAAAGGCATGAATGTCGTCAAGTTCACTCTTGATGACTTTGAGTAAGTCTCGCACCTTATCCAGCGTGAGCCCCAGCTCCCCCGCTCCGTGCAAATCGCTTCCTGCCTGCAGCAAGTAATAGCTGGAATGGCCGTTCACCGACAGGCCGCGGACCAGATGGTCCACGAAAGTCAGGGCCAAAGGAAGGGTCTCGTGGGTGATCTCCTCGAAATACGTGTTGTTAATGCTTGTGGCCAGGGTCTCTTGCAGGGCTTCCAGTCTCAGATCTTTATTGAATGCCTCGAATCGATCTTCAATGTACGTGGCCTTCTGCGCATACGCGTGACCGGCTTTCTTGGAGCGGGATATAATGGGGGTGTCAGGTTGCTCTCTTCTGATTCGTTCAATCTCCGAGACGTAATCTTCAGATCCTTCGGTGAGTGTCGCGCATGGCGGCATGGGCTCGCGAATATCCGGGGTGAGAAATTTGTCTTTGAGTTCTCCTCGATCCACGATACCGCTATTTAGCTTCTCCAGATCGTCAATAACACTGGAACCCGACATGGCCTGCCGCGCAATGAAATACTTATTATAAAGACCCTGAAGCAGTTCAATCACATCCAGGACCATTCGCCGTGAAAATTCCGGCCAGGAATCGTTCTTCCGGTAAGGCGACAGATCCAGAGTCACCAACGCCATCATGCTGTCTTTTTCCGAAGGATTTATTTTCAAGTCGGAAAAAATCTGTCCGCACAGATCGGCCATTCCTCGGGCTTCCTCGGGAGAGCACCACTTTTCAAGGCTGAGATAAGGCATCGACTCCTGAGGCATCCAATCGGCCAAGGCCTCGCGTTGTCCGTCCGCAAAATACTGTATTATCCCCTGACAAAAGTAGAAATTTTCGATACTTCCTCTCCAATGAATGTCACCGCGCAGCTTTCCCAGGAAGTTGCCAATCGGCTTGACCCCTCGATTCGCCAGTTCTTTTGCCAGACCGGCCGCAGTGAGTCTGAGCGCATCCAGCGGTCCTATATCCTTAAAGGAGTATGGGACGGCCTTGATCAAGGTGCGAATCAGGAAATGGGTCACGGGTGAGTTCGCGCGCAATAGGCTCGAAATCCAGTACTGAATCAAGTCTTCGTCGCACAGTCGAGCGCCGCCGACTTCTATCTGAACGATCAGATAAGGGACGAGTCGGTGCATTATCCTGGGATTGGCTGCGACAATTGCCATCAGTGCCTTGATATGTCGTACGTGGGCCTGTGTCGCTCCGGCTTCTTCAGCAACGACGAGAGGTTCGCCTGTATCATCATCTTCAATGGTGTATTTGGTCTTTCGAGGAGAGATCAGCGGCCGCTTCACGAGGTGCTCGATAAGCACATCGGCCATAAGGAAATATTTCGCTCTGGCAAAGGTCACACCCAGCGCCTCGATTGCCTTGAGTGAGGAAACCACCTCCGCCGTGTCATCCGAAGAATACGCCTTGTCCAAGAACAGAGCGGCAAAGAAGTTCACAAGGTCTCTGGATGCCTGTTTCCCGGTCTTTTCCAGCCTTACCACGATTTGGCAAAGTCCTTCTATGAGGAGATCTTTAACTTCCTTTTTGTCCAGCTCCAGTATCTGAACAGCCAGAATGCGCGCAAACGCCTGTTGCACTGCAGGAGGCAGTGAATCGACAATTTCCCGGAAAGCGGTAAGTATGAATCTCCACTCCTGAGCAAGGCTTTCGACAAAAGAAATACCTTTTGCAATTTCCACTTCATCCGGTCCAGAATTTTCCTCAAGGGCCGTCAAATAAGTTCGTTGACGCTTTTGGATTTCTTCGATCGAATGAAGCTTAATCCGCTCCAAAATGTCTGCGCGAAAGCGATCCTTTTGAGGAAAGTCCGTTTCTTCGAGAGCTTGTTCGAGGTCCTTTAACAGTCCCGCCGGGCACGGCTTGATCTCCCCCAGCGCTGTTACAAGGGCTTGAGCGGCCATGAGGTTTATCCGCTGCAACAGATAGCCGGCCAGGCCATCGGATCGCTTATTCAAAGCCGATCTGAGTCCGGTGACCTCGACGACACGGCGCTCGAACGGACTGGACGAAGATGCAAAAACTGTTGAAGTGAGGAAGCTTATACCGCGTTCCACAAAAGGCAGATATTTGGGCAGCACCTTCGGGTCGGTGGACCGAAGTATGCTTTCCATGAGCCTGCAGAGAGCGTATTCCCCTTCAGAACTGGCTTGCGCGTCAAACGGCTGGAGAATTGCGGCGCACAGGAAGCTCAAAAGAATTTCCATCACGTGCGCACGATGTCCCTCAAGCGATTCGTCGTCACGTTCGAGAGAATATCTGGTTAGCACTCTTACCAGATCCAACCAGTTCGGGATTTCGTAAAGCACCGGGATCAGGTTTTCCCTAAGCGCCTCGCGTCTGCCCTGGAACGAAGTTAGATGAACGAGTTCTTCAAGTGATTCACGTGGAAATCTTGGAAAGAGCACGAGGCGCGAATCGGTTTGCTTGAGATCGATCAAGTAAGGCGCTGCCTCCGCTCCGGTACGGTCCAGGACCATTAAGACATTTTCAAGGCGTTCTACCTCAAGAGAGGCCTCCTGGCGGAAGCTCGGCCCGACTTGACCGAGAACAGCAGCCATCCCAGCCACCTGGTATGGATTCAGTGGCTCCTGCCTGCCTACCTTTGCAATGAGATCTCTGGCTTCCAAGTTACTGCTCGAAGTGTTAACGATTGTAAATCATTGTCATTCCCATCGCAAGAGAATCAGTCGGCTACAGAAATTCCTTGCGGAGATTTATTGGAGACTTCACTAAACGCTTCTATTATATAGAAGGAGGAATTTGGAGGCGGTAACAGGTCATGAAAGTTCAGATTCATTTGTACGCCACTCTGGCCTCATATCTGCCGGACAGCGGGGCCGAAGCAAATTCCATAGAGGCAAGCGATGGGAGTAGTATTGGCACTGTCCTGAACCGATTAGGGATTCCTCCCGATGCACCGAAAATCATTCTTTTGAACGGAGTGCACGCTGATCTACAAACTATTCTCAAAGACGGAGATAAGCTTGCCGTCTTTCCCCCCATAGCGGGAGGATAGAAAAATCCCGAGAGAAAGAACCGCCCCACAATGGATCATATCATACCTCGGTACAGTCGTCATGCACTGCTGAAGATGATTGGAGAGGAGGGCCAAGCAAAGATTGAAAAATCGCGCGTATTTATCGCGGGTTTGGGGGCTCTCGGGTCTCTCATTGCAATTTTGCTTGCGAGGGCCGGCGTCTGCTTCCTAAGGGTAGTCGATCCGGACTCACCTGAACTGCACAACCTTCACAGACAAATTCTCTATGATGAGTCTGACCTGGCACGCGGTCTGTCGAAGGCCGAAATTGCCAAACAACGCTTGGTGGAAGCAAATTCGGCCGTAGAAGTCGAAGCAATCGCAACAGCGATAGGTCTGGATAATGTTCACGAGCTTATTAGTGGTGTGGATCTGGTGGTGGACGCGCTCGACAACATGAAAGCCCGCTATTTCATAAACGATGCCATCGTCCGCCGGGGCATCCCTTACGTGTTCGGTGGCGCGGTGGAGGCCGCGGGTAACGTCATGACCATTATTCCGGGGCGAACTCCCTGCCTAAGATGCCTGTGGCCGGACCCTGCCGCGGTTGAGGACCATCCGAAAGCATCCAGCGTTGGCATTCTTTCTTCAGCAGCGACCACGGTCGCCTCCATAGAGGTGACGGAAACGCTGAAGGTCCTTGTTGGAAGTCTGGATAATATTCTCCCCGGCCTGCTAGTAATGGATTTCTGGCGCAACCAGTTTCAGATCGCTAAGGTCAAACCGGACCCGTCTTGTATGTGCAACCGGTCGGCTTCCCTTCCTGAAGGCGAGCCCATATGAAAGTTGTCCCACCATTAAGTCCACCTATCTCCGCGTTGGTGCTGGCCGGAGGAATGGGTACCAGGCTTCGTTCAGTAGTTTCAGATCGGCCGAAACCGATGGCATTGGTGAATGGTGTACCCTTTATCCAGCTATTGATCGAATCCCTTGCCGCCAAAGGGATCAGAGATTTTGTGCTTCTGGTCGGATATATGGCCGAGGTCATTGAAAGCCATTTCAAGGAGCATTCCGGCAAGAAATTCACGATCCGATTCTCCCGTGAACAGACCCCCTTGGGCACAGGAGGCGCGGTCAAGAAATCTGAGGCTTTCGCGACTGATCCTTCATTACTGGTAAATGGAGATACTTTCTTCGATGGCGACGTTGAGGCGCTGCTACGATTCCATAATGAGAAAGCCGCGGATGTGACGCTCTCGCTCTTGCCGGTGGATGACGTCAGCCGCTACGGTTCGGTAACTACAGATGAAGACGGAAAAATAACCGGGTTTCGTGAAAAACATGAAGGAAACCGCGGACCGGGATTGATAAATGCCGGTTTTTCAGTGATTTCCAAGGAGTTCGTTAGGGGCCTTCCGGAAAATCGGGCTTTTTCAATGGAGCGAGAGATCTTTCCGTTGTTGGCGGGCTCCGGCCGAATGTTCGGTTTGACGATGAATCGGCCGTTTTTCGACATAGGTACACCGGAAAGTTACGACGCGTTCAAAAAATTCATTTGTGGCGGCTGATCTGCATCAGACGAAATGTTGTCCCTTGATTTCAACAAGGCGAGAAATTGTCACTGAGGATTTCTTGGGCCGGCCGCGGCGGAAAAGTTGCCTCTTAATACGGTCTTCTGCTGAAAATCCGAATCCTCCAGCTCTATCACGTCAACTGTTTCCGAATTCGCTTCCGAACTCTTCAAATCTTCGAGACCGTCCGAGACCACTGAACCGTCCCGGATTCGAATAATTCTGTCACAAGCCAGGCCGATTTCCTCTTCATGTGTCACCAACACAACTGTATAGCCTTGGCGGGCCACCGCTCTCAGTTGTTGGACAACCGCATCGGTGTTTTTCTGGTCAAGCTG
>Ga0335071_10004527_pt1 | contig 14511 bp, 11 predicted proteins | sample Lox_Sample_15_FD_206724 | JGI IMG/M metagenome (GOLD analysis project Ga0335071, IMG submission 206724) | Soil microbial communities from Loxahatchee National Wildlife Refuge, Florida, United States - Lox_Sample_1.5 | ecosystem: Environmental > Terrestrial > Soil > Wetlands | place: USA... | reverse complement strand
GGGCGGCCGGGTGGGTCTCGCGGGCCCGAGGAGGCCACGGGGCGGTCCGGGAAGCGGTCGAAATGCTGTTGCGGGCCCGCCGGGCCTGGCCACCACGTAAATAGGCGCCGAAGCAACGCTTGCCGGGCCCGTTTCTTGTTTACCTGGTCTTGAGCCCTGTGCTAGTCTGGTACCGAAATTGCATATGGACAGAATAGCCGCCGGCATCGCGCTGGGAGTCATCCTCTTCGTGACGGTCATCATTGGTGTCCTCATCGTGAAGGGGCACCGCGCCCCGGCGGCGCGCGAAGAGGCCGTGTCCACCCAGACCGACCAGGCGCTGAAGGAGGTTCACCTGCGCGAGGACGCGAAGAGCGGGAGCTATCGCTGGAGTCTCGACGCCGAGCGCGCGGAGACGCTGGCCGATGGCGGCAAGACCTTGCTCTGGAAGGTCGCGATCGGCGTCGAGGAAGCGGACCGGAGCTGGACGGTCACGAGCGACGAGGGCGATCTCCTCAAAGACACGAAGGACGTGGAGCTGCGCGGGAACGTGGTGCTCATCTCGAGCGATGGCCTTCGCGTGGAGACCACGATCCTGCGATGGAACAACGCCGAGGGCAGGGCATGGACCGATCAGCCCGTCACCCTGTACAAGGGCGGCGGCGTCGTCACGGGCCGCGGGCTCGAAACACGCCCCTCGGAGGAGTTCACGGTGATCGGCGGGCGCGTGAAAGCGACCTTCGGCGTGTCCAAGAAGAGCGGCGCGAAGCCGCCAGCGGGCCCCCCGGCGCCGGCTTTGCCATCCCGGGACCGGGAAGCGTCCGAGTCGGCCGGCGGCGCGCACGCCGGGAAGGGCAAGTCGTGAGGGCCCTGGTACTGACAAGCTTCGTCACTCTCTGTGTCATGAGCGTCGCCGTGGTCGGCGCCTGGGCCCAGAGCCCGGCCCCGCGGCCGCGCCCGGCCGCGCCCGCCATGAAGCCACCGCCGGACGATCCGACCAAGACCGATCCGGGCAAGGACGACAAGAACGCGCCCGTCGTCGTGGACGCCGACACCCTCGACAGCTTCCAGAAGCAGGGCCTGGCGATCTTCAAGGGCAACGTGGTCGCGCGGCAGAACAACTCGGTCCAGTACGCCGACAAGATGGAGGTGTACACGGACTCGAAGACGGACCGCGTGGAGCGCGTGGTGTCCACGGGCAACGTGCGCATCGTCACGCGCGACTGCCGCATGGGCACGGCCGAGCGCGCCGAGTACTACGATGCCGAGCAGCGCGTGGTCCTGATCGGCAACGCGCGGGTCTGGCGGGACTCCGACGTGGTGACGGGCGACCGGATCACGATCTACATCGCCGAGGACCGGAGCGTGGTCGAGGGAGGCAAGCAGGAGCGCGTCAAGGCCATCTTCTACCAGACGCAGGGCAAGGCAAAAGGCGAGATCAAATACGGCCCCGCCGGGCCGATATGCCCCTGAGATGGAAGGCTTGATCGCCCAGGGTCTCAGAAAGCGCTTCAAGAGCCGCCTGGTGGTGGACCGGGTGAGTCTCGACATCCACCGCGGCGAGGTGGTGGGGCTGCTCGGGCCGAACGGCGCGGGCAAGACGACCTCGTTCTACATGATCGTGGGCCTGCTCCGCGCCGACGGCGGGCGGATCTTTCTGGAAGGGCAGGAGGTCACGGACCTCCCCATGTACAAGCGCTGCCGGCTCGGCATGGGCTACCTGCCGCAGGAGTCGTCGGTGTTCAGGAAGCTCACCGTCGAGGAGAATCTCCTGGCCATCCTGGAGACCCTCGATCTGTCGCAAGAGGAGCGGCGGGCCAGGCTCAAGGAGCTGCTCGCCGAGCTGGATCTCACCAGGCTCGCCCGCCACCGGGCTCACACCCTGTCGGGCGGCGAGCGGCGGCGGCTCGAGATCACGCGCGCGCTGGTGACCAACCCGCGCTACCTGCTCCTGGACGAGCCCTTCACGGGCGTCGACCCCATCGCCATCGGGGACATCCAGGAGATCGTGGGCCGTCTCAAGGAGCGAGGGATCGGAGTGCTCATCACGGACCACAATGTGCGCGAAACCCTGGCCATCACGGATCGCGCCTACATCCTGCACGACGGAAAAATCCTGGCCTCCGGAACGGCCAGTGAGCTCGCCAACAACCCCAAGGCCCGCGAAATCTACCTCGGCGAGAAGTTTTCGCTGTGATGCGCCCGGCCGGAGCTGCCTGACCCATGCGCCTATCTCTTCGACAGACCCAGCGAGTGGTCATGACGCCGCTGCTGCAGCAGGCGATCCAGCTCTTGCAGCTGTCCACGCTCGAGCTCGAGCAGGTGGTGCGGAAGGAGCTCGAGGAAAATCCCCTCCTCGAGGAGGTGGCCCAGGAGACCCAGGACGTCGACGCCGAAGCGCCCGCGCCCCCCGAAGCAGGCGCGGCGGAGACCCCCGCGGCGCCCGCGGCCACCGAGCCCGTGTCGAAGGAGACGACCTCCGTGGACGGGGAGCGCGCGGACGAGCTGCCCTTCGATCTGACGGCCGCCGTGTTCGACGAGCCCGACGAGCGCACGCCGGTGTCAATGGAGGAGCGAGAGGAGCTGCCCTTCGAGAACCTCGGCCGCACCGGCACCTCGCTCGACGAGCACCTCAACGAGCAGCTGCGGCTGGCCACCGACGACCCCCGCATGGTGGCCATCGGCGAGGCGATCATCGGCAACCTCGACGACGACGGCTACCTCCGGGCGGAGGTGGACGAGATCGCGACCGGGATGGGCGTGTCCGTGGACGAGGTGGAGAAGGTGCTGCGGCTCGTCCAGGGATTCGATCCGACCGGCGTGGCCGCGCGGAGCGTGCAGGAGTGCCTCCTGCTCCAGCTCACGGCCGACTGCGAGCCCGATCCGGTCTCCGTGGAGATCGTCGAGAAGTACTTCGAGGACCTCGAGCGGCGCCGCTACCCCGACATCGCCCGGGCCCTCAAGCTCCCGCTCGACCGCATCATGGAGTCGATCGAGGAGATCCAGAGCCTCGAGCCCAAGCCCGGCCGCCGGTTCGCCACGGGGGACCAGCGCTACATCGCGCCCGACGTGTCCATTCACAAGGTGGGCGACGACTACGTGGTCGTGCTGAACGAGGAGGGCATCCCGCGCCTGCGCGTCAACGCGCTCTACCGGTCGCTCCTGCGCCGCTCGAGCGACGAGGCGAAGCAATACGTCGAACAGAAGCTCCGCTCCGCCGTCTGGCTCATCAAGAGCGTGGAGCAGCGCCAGCGGACGCTCCGCAAGGTGACGCAGAGCCTGGTCAAGTTCCAGCGCGAGTTCCTCGACAAGGGCGTGGCCTACCTGCGCCCGCTCGCCCTCCGCGACGTGGGCGAGGACATCGGCATGCACGAGTCCACCATCAGCCGGGTGACCACGAACAAGTACGTCGAGACTCCGCAGGGGCTCTTCGAGCTCAAGTACTTCTTCCACAGCGGGATCGCGTCCGACACGGGCGAGATGGTGTCGTCCGTGTCGATCAAGAAGAAGATCCGCGACATGGTGGCGGCCGAGGAGGCGACCAAGCCCCTGTCCGACCAGGACGTGGCGCTCGTCCTCCGCGGGCAGGGGCTCACCATCGCGCGGCGCACGGTGGCCAAGTACCGGGAGGAGCTGGGGATCATGCCCTCCCACCAGCGGCGGCTCGCGCCCAGGAAGCGGTGAGCGCGCTCAGCGCAGAGCCTCAGGCCGGCACGCCGGCGCTCAGGTTCGTGATCATCACCGGCATGTCGGGCGCCGGTCGCAGCTTCGCCATCAAGTGTCTCGAGGACCTCGGCTACTTCTGCGTCGACAACCTGCCGACCACCCTCATCCCGACCTTCGCCGAGCTGTGCGTCCACAGTAGCCGCGACATCCGCATGATCGCGCTGGGCGTGGACATTCGCGAGGGTGGCTATCTCGCGCATCTCATGGAGACGCTGGCCGAGCTGCGCGGGCAGGGGCACAAGCCGGAGGTCCTCTTCCTCGAGGCGGCGGACGAGACGCTCGTGCGGCGGTACCAGGAGTCGCGGCGCCGGCATCCCCTGGCCGGCGAAGGCAGCGTGCTCGAAGGCATCCGCGCGGAGCGCCGGGCGCTCAGCAACCTGCGCGAGAGCGCCGACCGCATCATCGACACCACGGGGCTGTCCGTGCACCAGCTCAAGGAGCGGCTCGTCGAGGGCTACGGCACGCAGCGCCGGCGGGACGCGCTCCAGGTGTCACTCATGTCCTTCGGGTTCAAGCACGGGGCGCCGTACGATGCCGACCTCGTGTTCGACGTGCGCTTCCTCCCGAATCCGCACTTCGTGGACTCGCTCAAGCGCCTCGACGGGCGCGATCCCCCCGTCGACGAGTTCGTGATGTCGTTCGAGGACAGCCGGACGCTGCTCGGCAAGATCGAAGACCTCCTCCGCTTCCTCCTCCCCCTGTACGAGCGGGAGGGGAAGGCGTACCTGACCGTGGCCCTGGGCTGCACCGGTGGGCGTCATCGGTCCGTCACGCTCGTGGAGCGCCTCAAGCGCTCCCTCGAAGCCGCGGGACGCTCGCCCGACGTGCGGCACCGGGACATCGACCGTGAGTGACCCGACCCGCTTCCTCTTCGGCGTCCACAACCACCAGCCCTCCGGCAACTTCGAGTCCGTCATCCTGGACGCGACTCGCCAGGCGTACCATCCGTTCTTCGAGGCCGTGCGCGACCTCCCCGGCGTGGTGCTCACCGTGCACTGCTCCGGCGGGCTCCTCGCGTTCCTGCGCGAGCGGGCGCGGCCGACCTTCGACCTGCTCGGGCGCCTCGCCGCCGACGGCCGGGTGGAGCTCCTCACCGGGGGCTTCTACGAGCCCATCCTCTCGATGCTGCGCGATCCGGACAAGGTGGGGCAGATCCAGGCGCTCAGCGAGTTCCTGCGCGCGCACTTCGGGGTGCGCCCGCGGGGCATGTGGCTGGCCGAGCGGGTCTGGGAGCCGCAGTTCCCTGCCGCGCTGCGGGCGGCGGGCGTGGAGTTCGTGCTCGTGGACGACGCCCACTTCGCGCTGGCCGGCCTCGAGCCGGAAGCGCTCGAGGGCTACTACCTGACCGAAGAGCAGGGCGTCACCGTGGCCGTGTTCCCCATCAGCCAGCGGCTGCGCTACCTCGTGCCCTTCAAGGAGCCGGCGGAGACGGTGCAATACCTCGGCGAGCGGCCGGACGCCCGCGCCGTGACGCTCTTCGACGACGGCGAGAAGTTCGGGGTGTGGCCGGGCACGCACAAGCTGGTGTACGGGGACGGGTGGCTGGTGAAGTTCTTCGACGCGCTGCTGGGCGCACCGGGCGTGCGCCTGTCGACCTTCTCGGCGTGCCTCGACGAGACGAAGCCGGCAGGCCGCGTGTACCTGCCGACGGCCTCATACGCCGAAATGGGCGAATGGGCCTTGCCGGCCCCGGAAGGCGCCGGCCTGGAGGAGATGCGCCAGCGGCTCGCGGCGTGGCCGGATGGGGCGCGCGTGTCGCGGCTCCTCCGCGGCGGCTTCTGGCGGAACTTCCTCGTCAAGTACCCGGAGATGGGGGACGCCTACTGGCGCATGCTGCGCCTCTCGGTCCGCCTGGGCGAAGCACGGGCCCGGCGTCCCGACGATCCGCGGCTGCTCGAGGCGCGGGAGGCTCTCTGGCGCGGCCAGGGCAACGACGCGTACTGGCACGGCGTGTTCGGCGGCGCGTACCTGCCGCATCTCCGCCGTGCGGCGGTGAGCGCCCTGCTCGAGGCCGAGCGGCGGCTCGACGAGGTCGAGGGCGCGCCGCCGCTCACGTGGACGCACGCCGACGTGGACGGAGACGGGCGGGCCGAGGTGGACGTCCGCACGCGGGAGCTGGCGGTCACCATTCGTCCCGAGGCGGGGGGCACGGTGACGCACCTCGGATTCCGGCCGCGCGATCTCGATCTGGCCGGCGTGTTCACGCGACGCCCGGAGATGTACCACGACCGGGTGAAGGAGAGCGGGGTGGCAGGGGCGACGAGCGAGGTCAAGACGATTCATGCCGCCCCCGAGGCGAAGGAGAGCGGCCTCGCCGAGCTCCTCGACTACGATGCGTTCCGGCGCGCGTCGGTGTCGGACGGCCTCTTCCCTCCGGGGGCACCGCCCGATCCGCTGTCGCCGTGGGCGCACGCGCTCGCCGTCGTGGGCGAGCGCGCGTTCGCGAGCCGCATCGGAGCGGCCGGCCGCGGCGTCGGCATCGAGCTGAGCGTGCCCGCTCTCGCCGCGCTTCCCCTCGCGGTCGACAAGCATCTCTTCGTGAGCGCGACCGGCGCCGAGCTGAAGGTCCGCTACCGGCTGGCCTGGCGGGGACCGCAGGCGCTCACCGCACGATGGGGCACACAGCTCAACCTCACGCTGACGGCGGGCGACGCGCCGGGACGCTACTATCGCGTGCCCGGCTCGCCTTCGCTGGGCTCCCGCGGATCGCTGGCGCAGGCCCGATCGCTCACGCTCGTCGACGAGTGGATCGGCTGCGAGGTCGAGATCGGCTGGAGCGGGGCGGCCGACGCCGGCTGGGCGCCCATCGAGACGGTCTCGCTCTCCGAGGCGGGCTACGAGCGGATCTACCAGGGCTCGGCCATCGTGCTGAGCTGGCCGCTGACGCTCCCGCCCGGCGGCGCGTGGGAAGCGGAGCTGCGCCTCTCGCCACGCGCGATCGCCCGCATGCAGTGACGCGACCGCGACGGCGCCCGGCCCAATTCCCTTGAGCCCTCGACACGCCCATGCTAGGCTGCCGAGAGTGCGTGTGCGGGCAAGGCGCCGCAGATCTACAACACGTGGAGGAGGATGACGATGGCGCGTGAGGAGTACCTGTTCACTTCGGAGTCCGTGACCGAGGGACATCCGGACAAGATAGCCGATCAGATCTCGGATGCCGTGCTGGACGCGATCCTCACGCAGGATCCGACGGGTCGGGTGGCGTGCGAGACGCTCCTGACGACCGGCCTGGTCGTGGTGGCCGGCGAGATCACGACCTCCTGCTACGTGGACATCCCCAAGGTGGCCCGCGAGACGATCAAGGGCGTGGGCTACACGCGCGCGAAGTACGGGTTCGACTACGAGACGTGCGGCGTCATCACGGCCATCGACGAGCAGTCGGGCGACATCGCGATGGGCGTGGACAAGCTGGGCGCGGGCGACCAGGGCCTGATGTTCGGCTACGCGTGCACGGAGACGGAAGAGCTGATGCCGCTGCCGATCATGCTCTCGCACCAGCTGGTGCAGCGGCTGACGGCGGTGCGGCGGGCCGGCACGCTCGACTATCTCCGTCCCGACGGCAAGAGCCAGGTCTCGGTGCGTTACGTGGACGGCAAGCCCGTCTCCGTGGAGACGGTGGTCATCTCCACGCAGCACGGCCCCGACGTGACCCTCGAGAAGATCCGCCAGGACCTCATCGAGCACGTCGTCATCCCCACCATTCCCAGGCATCTCGTCGACCCGAAGCGCATCACGTACCACATCAACCCGACCGGGCGCTTCGTGACGGGTGGGCCCATGGGCGACACGGGCCTCACGGGCCGGAAGATCATCGTCGACACGTACGGAGGCTCCTGCCCGCACGGGGGCGGCGCGTTCTCGGGCAAGGACCCGACGAAGGTGGATCGCTCCGCGTGCTACATGGCGCGGCACGTGGCCAAGAACATCGTGGCCGCGGGGCTGGCCGAGCGGGCGCAGGTGCAGGTCGCGTACGCCATCGGCGTCGCCGAGCCGGTGTCGATCATGGTCGACACCTACGGGACGGGCAAGGTGCCGACGGCCAAGCTCGAGCAGATGATCCGCCGCCACTTCGACTTCACGCCCGCCGGCATCATCAAGTACCTCGACCTGCGGCGGCCGATCTACAAGAAGACGGCGGCCTACGGGCACTTCGGCCGCAGCGAGCCGGAGTTCAGCTGGGAGCGCACGAACCGGGTGAAGGACCTGCGCGACGACGCAGGCGTCTGAGCCACGAGCGAATACCGGGCCCCGCGACCGGCAGCTGGAGGCCGGCGCGGGGCCTGACTGTGACCGGGGCCGGCATCGCCTGATGCCCGGCGAGGAAAGGACGGAGCATGGCTGATCACGACGTGAAGGACCTCTCGCTGGCGGGCGCGGGGAAGCTCAAGATCGAGTGGGCCGAGCAGTCGATGCCCGTGCTGCGGCAGGTGCGGGAGCGCTTCACCAAGGAGCAGCCGCTCAAGGGCGTGCGCCTGGGGGCTTGCCTGCACGTGACCACGGAGACGGCCGTGCTCATGATCACGCTCAAGGCCGGCGGCGCCCAGGTGGCGCTGTGCGCCTCCAACCCGCTCTCGACGCAGGACGACACGGCCGCCGCGCTCGTGAAGGAGTACGGCATTCCCGTCTTCGCGCAGAAGGGCGAGGACAACAAGCGCTACTACAGCCACCTGGAGGCCGTGCTCAAGACGGGGCCGCAGGTGACCATGGACGACGGCGCCGACCTGATCTCCCAGCTCCACGGCGAGCACAACGCCGGCACGAGCCTGCTCAAGAACGTGATCGGCGGCACCGAGGAGACCACGACCGGGGTCATCCGCCTGCGCGCCATGGAGAAGGACGGCGTGCTGGCCTTTCCCGTGATCGCGGTCAACGACGCCGACACCAAGCACCTCTTCGACAACCGCTACGGAACCGGCCAGTCCACCGTGGACGGCATCCTGCGCGCCACCAACACGCTGCTCGCGGGCAAGACGGTGGTGGTGGCGGGCTACGGCATGTGCGGGCGCGGGGTGGCGGCGCGCGCGCACGGCATGGGCTCGCACGTCATCGTCACGGAGACGGCGCCCATGCGGGCCCTCGAGGCGGTGATGGACGGCTTCCAGGTCATGCCCATGTCCAGGGCGGCCGAGGTGGGCGACGTGTTCGTCACCGTGACCGGCAACATGGCCGTGATCCGGCAGGAGCACTTCGTCGTCATGAAGGACGGCGCCATCGTGGCCAACTCCGGCCACTTCAACGTGGAGATCGACCTCGAGGCCCTGGGCAAGCTCGCGCAGTCGCGGCGGGCGGTGCGGCCGTTCGTGGAGGAGTTCAGCCTGCGCGGCGGCCGGCGCATCTACGTGCTGGGCGAGGGGAGACTGATCAACCTCGCCGCGGCCGAAGGCCATCCGGCTGTCGTCATGGACATGAGCTTCGCCAATCAGGCCCTGTCGGCGGAATACATGGTGAAGCACGGCAAGAGCCTCGAGAAGAAGGTGTACGTGGTGCCGCGGGACATCGATCTCGAGATCGCCCGGCTCAAGCTCGCGTCGATGGACGTCCAGATCGACCAGCTCACGCCCGCCCAGGAGGAATACCTCTCCTCCTGGACCCACGGCACGTAGCGCCAGGCACGCTGCGCGCGCACGCAACCCGCCGCCGATGTCCGGCGGCGACGCACGAGCCGCCCTCGGACGGACGTTGACGCTCCCGGAGCACGGCCCTCCGGGAGGTGGAGGATCGCGGTGGCGAACGGACGGCGCCCTCCCCGGCTCGGCTTCTGGCTGCTGGTCGGCCTCATCGTCGTGGGCGGCGCGGGCCAGGCGGTCCCGCTCTACACCGACTGGCTCTGGTTCAGCGAGGTCGGGTTCACCGAGGTCTTCACGACCGTGCTGTCGCTCCGCGGATGGCTCCTCCTCGGGGCGGGGGGCGTGGTCTTCCTCTTCGTCTACGGCAATCTCTGGCTCGCCGCCCGCACGGCGGCCCCCGATGTCCTCTGGGAGCTCGACGACCAGTTAGGCTTGCCCGGACGCGCGGTCCTCGAGCCGCTGATCCGCAGGCTCCTCGTCCCCGTCATCGCGATCATCGGCATCCTGTCCGGGCTCCGGGCCAGCGCGTCGTGGGAGATGATGCTGGGCTTCCTCAACCGCGTGCCGTTCGGGAAGACGGATCCGCTGTTCGGCCGCGACATCGCCTTCTTCGTCTTCGAGCTCCCCCTGTGGCGCTTCCTCTACGGCGGAGCCATGACCATGGTCATCGGCACGCTGCTCCTGAGCGTGGCGACGTACGTGCTCCTGCGCAGCCTCGTCCTCACCGCGCAGGGCCCGCGCCTGGCCGCGGGCGCCCGCACGCATCTGCTGGCGCTGGGCGCCCTCCTCCTGCTCCTGCGCGCCCTCGGCTTCTGGCTGGACCGCTACGAGCTCGTCTACTCGCCGCGCGGCGTGGTCTTCGGCGCCTCGTACACGGACGTGCACGCCGTCCTGCCCGTGCTGGGCGCGCTCACCGCGCTCGCGCTCCTGTGCGCCATCGCGTGCCTGTTCCAGATCACGCGGCCCGGCTGGGGCTTTCTCGTGGCCGGCTTGGTCGTGCTCGGCGTGGCCTGGGCCGGCGGGCTCGGCGTGTGGCCGGCGCTGCTCCAGCGCTTTCAGGTCACCCCCAACGAGCTTGTGGCGGAGCGGCCGTACATCGAGCACAACATCCGCATGACCCGCCAGGCCTACGGCCTCGACGTGGTCAAGGAGCAGGATTTCGCCGCCGAGGAGCGCCTCACGGTGGCCACCCTCGAGCGCAACCGCCTCACCATCAAGAACATCCGGCTGTGGGACCACCGGCCGCTCCTCACGACCTTCGGCCAGCTCCAGGAGATCCGGACGTACTTCAAGTTCGCCGACGTGGACGTGGACCGGTACACGATCAACGACGAGCTCCGGCAGATCATGCTCTCGGCCCGCGAGCTGTCCTACCAGCACCTGCCGAGCCGCGTCTGGATCAACGAGCACCTGACCTTCACGCACGGCTTCGGCCTCGTGGGCGGGCCGGTCAACCGCGTCACGCCCGAGGGCCTCCCGGATCTCTTCGTGAAGGACATCCCGCCGGTCGTCGCCGGCGGATTCCCGAAGATCACGCGGCCCGAGCTCTACTACGGCGAGCTCAGCAACGAGTACGTGATCGTGCGCACCCGCTCGCAGGAGCTCGACTATCCGGCGGGCGACCAGAACGTGTACTCGCGCTACTCGGGCCAGGGCGGGGTGCCGTTGAGCGGGTTCCTGCGGAAGCTGGCCTTCGCCATGCGCTTCGGCGAGATCAAGATCCTCCTGTCGGACGACCTGACCGCCGAGAGCCGCCTCATGATGTACCGCCGCGTGGCGGAGCGCGTCCGGGAGGCCGCGCCCTTCCTCCGCTACGATCGGGATCCCTACCTCGTGGTGACCGGCGAGGGACGCCTCGTCTGGATCCTCGATGCCTACACCACGACGGATCGCTATCCGTACGCGCAGCCCGAGCGCGGCCTCAACTACATCCGCAACTCCGTCAAGGTGACGGTGGACGCCTACGACGGCAAGCTGACGTTCTACCGGGTCGATGCCGCGGATCCCCTGATCGGCGCGTGGGCGCGCGCCTTCCCGGGCCTCTTCACGCCGGTCGACAAGATGCCGGCGGGCGTCCGGGCCCACATTCGCTACCCCGAGGATCTTTTCAGCCTGCAGGCGAGGATGTACGGGACGTACCACATGCAGGACCCGCAGGTCTTCTACAACAAGGAGGACCTGTGGACGATTCCCCGCCTCACCTTCGAGGGGCGGGACCGCGAGATGGAGCCGTACTTCACGATCATGCGGCTGCCGGGGGGGAAGTCGGAGGAGTTCGTCCTCCTGTCCGGCTTCAACCCGGCGCGGCGCGACAACATGATCGCGATCATGGCGGCCCGCTCGGACGCGCCCAACTACGGCGGCCTCATCGTCTACACGTTCCCGAAGCAGAAGCTCGTGTACGGCCCGCGCCAGATCGAGGCCCGCATCAATCAGGACCCGGTCATCTCGGCCCAGTTCTCCCTGTGGAACCAGCAGGGATCGCGCGTGCTCCGGGGCTCGCTCCTGGCCATTCCCATCGAGGACTCGCTGATCTACGTCCAGCCCATCTACCTCTCGGCCGAGCAGGGGGCGCTCCCCGAGCTTCGCCGGGTGATCGTGGCGTTCGGCAACCAGATCGCCATGGAGCCGACGCTCGAGCAGTCGCTGCAGCGGATCTTCGGCGCGCGCGTCCGGGCCGACGAGGGCGAGGAGCCTCGCACGGCGGATGGAGCCAAGCGGGACGCGGTCAGCCCGCCGGGGATGAGCCCACTCGCGCAGCGGGCGTGGGATGCGTGGCAGAAGGGGCAGGAGGCGCTCCGGCGCGGCGACTGGGCCGGCTACGGCCAGGCGCAGAAGCAGCTCGAGGACTCGCTCCGCCAGCTTCGCGAGCTCCGGTAACCCGGGGGCCGATAAGGGCCCATCTGCTTTGTTGCCGCGCTCGTCCGCACGCTCAACGTACAGGGAGTACGCCTCGCGTACGGCCTTCGCGCGGCGCCTCGCATCTGGACCCTTCTCGACCCCCGGGTCCGGCCAGGGTCAGCGGGCTGGCTTGGCCGCCCGTCTGGGCCGGCGGACCAGCCTCAGCTTGCCGCTCGGGCCTCCGCCGCAGAAGAACTGATCGCGGCCATCGGATTCGAGACCGGAGACACCCGCGCCGCGCGGCATCTCGAGGCTCTCCAGCACCTCTCCGGTTCCCGGATCGACTCGCCGCACTTCGCTCTGGTCGTCTTCCCAGGTGCCGTGCCAGAGCTCGCCGTCCACCCAGGTGACGCCGGTCACGAACCGGCTGGACTCGATCGTGCGAAGAATCGCGCCCGTGTGCGGATCCACCTGGCGGATCTTCCGGCTTCGATACTGCCCGACCCAGAGCGTTCCTTCTGCCCACGCCAGCCCCGAGTTCCCGCCGCCATCGGGCGCCGGGATCGTGGCGAGCACCCGACCGGTGGCGGGATCGATCTTCTGGATGTGCTCCCCGGCGATCTGGAACAGGTGCCGGCCGTCGAAGGCCGTCCCGGCGCTCGCCGTCGTATCGAGCGAGCGCACCATCTTCCCGGTGGCCGGATCGAGGGCGTTCAGCCGGTCGCCGGCGGCAAACCAGATGTGCTGTCCGTCGTACGTGACCCCATGCACGTGGTCGACGCCCGGGAAGGGGCCATACTCGCGGACGATGTCGGCGGCGGATCGATTCATGGCTCCATCCTAGTCGCTCGGCAGGGGAAGGGGGAGTAACAAGGCCGTCGTGAATCCAGGCACCGGCGAGGTCATCCAGCGGCGGGCGCGCCCGCGACCGCGCGCCTGCACCGTCCCCGCCGCCGCCAGCGAGTCGAGCGCCCGCTGCACGGTGCGCTGGCTGGCTCCCAGCGCGAGGGCCAGGGCCGAGCTCGACCACGACTCACCGTCGGAGAGGAGGGCAACCACCGCGGCGTGCTCGCCCTCGACGGGCGGCGCCAGCACCACCACCTCGCGGGCCCGGCGCGGGGCCAGGACAAACCCGTGCGCCGTCGCGCTCACGCCGGCCAGCGTTCGGAGCGCTGCGCGAAGGCGCCCGACTTCGACGCGCAGCCGCACGCGATGCGATTCATCGGCGAGCTTCGCTCCGAAAGCCCGCGCCACGAGCCGGTCCCTCGGCACGTCTCCGGGCCATGCCTCGCCCAGCGCCCGTGCGAGCGCGAAGAGCACCGGGCGCCGGGCGAGCGGGATCAGCGTCCGGCCGTCGCGCACGACGTGACGGCAGGCGTCGACCACGAGCGCCCTCGACCCGAGCAGCGCCTCGACCTCCTCGAGCAGGAGCAGCCGCTCCTCGCCCCTCGCGATCCGCCGGGCCGCGGGCGTGCGGAGGGCGAGGGAGGCGCAGTCGACTTCGGCCATGAGGGCAGGGATGCGGGCCTCGCGCGCGGCGCGCCCGGCGCGAGCGAGCGCCGCCCGCATCGCGGTCGTCCGGAGGCGCCGCATGGCGATGCCCGCGCGCACGAGCTCGTGCACGGCCCGGGAGGGTGACGGGAGGCTCGCGGCGTCGAGCCGGCCGAGCGCGCGCTCCGCCTCGTCGAGGCGCCCGTTGAGAAGGAGGCGGCGGACCTCGAGGTATCGCGCGTACGCGGCATTCGCCCGGTCGCCGTGCTCTTCGAGCGTGGCCCGCGCTGCCTGGAGCGCCCTGGCCGGCCAGCCCGGGTCGCGCGAGGCGAGCGCGATCTCGGCCTCGGCGACGACGCACCGCGCGCGGGCCACGGCCTCGTTCGGGCCGAACGCGCGCCTCGCCCGACGCAGGAGGGCTTGGGCCCGCGAGAGATCGCCCAGCTGCGCCATGGCGATGCCGCGAAGCGCGAGCGCGGGCGCATCGTCCCGCAGGGCCACCCGGTTGAGGGCCGCCAGCGGATCACCCGCGGCGAGCGCTCGCGCGGCGGCCGCGATCAGCGAGTCCACGGCAATCCCGTCACACTTGTCACTCCCATTGGGGCGCGGTCCGGGGCTAAGTGTATCCCGTGACGAGCGGGCATTGGACCGCGGCGGAAGGCGGCCGGACACATCAAACCAAGGAGGAGCACGCGATGACAACGCACAGGATCGGGACGCGGGAAGAGTGGCTGGCCGCGCGGCTCGAGCTGCTCGGGGCCGAGAAGGAGCTTACGCGGCGCAGCGACGAGCTGGCGCGGCAGCGGCAGGAGCTGCCGTGGGTTCAGGTGGCCAAGGCGTACCGGTTCGACACGGACGCCGGGCATGCCTCGCTGGCTGACCTCTTCCGCGGGCGCTCGCAACTCCT
>Ga0335071_10004526_pt1 | contig 14513 bp, 10 predicted proteins | sample Lox_Sample_15_FD_206724 | JGI IMG/M metagenome (GOLD analysis project Ga0335071, IMG submission 206724) | Soil microbial communities from Loxahatchee National Wildlife Refuge, Florida, United States - Lox_Sample_1.5 | ecosystem: Environmental > Terrestrial > Soil > Wetlands | place: USA... | reverse complement strand
ATGCCCAGCGTCTGCGGAGATTCCACTTCCTGGCCGTCATAGATGAGCGGGCGCCCCGGCAGCAGCGCCTCGGCGACGTAGGCCGCCCGCGCACCGGCCGAGCCGCCGAACAGGATGACCGGCGGTTTGTCCCACGCGGTTTCGTCGTGGTTGGTGGTGAACCGCATGCGGGCTCCGCCCCGCGGCATCGCGGTCTGGTCGGCCACCTGGGCCGAGACCCACGCGGACGCCGGCTTCCCCCTCCAGACGTCCTTGAGCCCGCCGTAGGAGTCCCACGCGTAGGTCAGGTCGAACCCGAAGCGATGCATCTTCAGATCGCCCCACTCCGCGAGGAGCATGAGGGGCCGTTTCGCGGCCGCCCGGAGCGCGGGAATACACTCCTGCCAGAACTGGTCGGACACGAAGCCGGCGGCGTCCATCCGGAACCCGTCGATGCCGTAGGTGTCGACCCAGTAGCGCATCGCGGCGATCATCGCGCTGCGGGTGTCCGGGTTCTTGTAGTCGAGCTGCGCGACGTCGGTCCAGTCGGTCAGGTGGCCCTGCGGATCGACGGGGACGGAAATTTCCCCCTTGGCGTTGTGCACGTAGTACGCGGGGTGCTCCGTGATCCACGGGTTGTCCCAGGCGGTGTGGTTCGGGACCCAATCGAGGATCACCTTCATTCCCCGCGCGTGCACCGCGCTCACCAGGGCGCGGAAGTCGGCTGCGGTGCCGAAGGCGGGGTTGAGCCCCTCATAGTCACGCACCGCATATGGGGACCCCAGGGCGCCCTTGTGGTTCAAGTCCCCCACCGGGTACACGGGCATCAGCCAGATCACGTTCGCGCCCACCGACTGGATCCGGTCCAGTCCCCGGATCACGCCCTGGAAGTTCCCGGTGGGTGAGAAGTCGCGGACGTAGACCTCGTAGATGGCGCTGCGTGTCACCCACGACGTGTCGGGGGCGGTTTGGGCGGTGACGGTTGCAACGGGCAGTGCGAGAAGGAGCAGAAGGGGTCTGGTCATGTAGGAGAATCTACAGGAAACCCCGCTGCTCGGAGAGCGGTAGGTCCCTCCGTCCCCTGCAGTGCGCGACCAGAGCGGGTCCCGTGATCCGGGATGGGCGCACTGACGCGGACTCCGGGACCTACCGCTCTCCTTGCAGCGGCCCACAGACCCTGCGTAGCGGGTTTACAGACCCCGCTCTAGTTTCATGCCCCATGCGCAAGTTCCTCACGCCATTCGCGTTCACCCTGCTGGCGGCCACGGCGCTCTCCGCCCAGGTCCGGGTGACCTCCCCCGACGGCCGCAACCAGGTCACGCTGCAGATCGACAGCGGCAAGCTCAAGTACGCGATGAGCCGCGCCGGCCACCTCCTCGTCCAGCCCTCGGTGCTGGGGATGCAGTTCGCCGGGGCTCCCGCGTTGCGCGATTCGCTCCGCATCACGGACTCGTCCCGCGACACCCACGACGAAACCTGGACGCAGCCGTGGGGCGAAGTCGCCCGGGTGCGGGAGCACTACAACGAGCTGGCCGTCTCGGTCGAGGAAACGAGGGCTCCCAACCGGCACTTCACGGTGCGGGTCCGGGCCTTCGACGACGGCATCGGCTTCCGCTACGAGTTCCCGGCCCAGCCCGCGCTGGCAGACTTCGCGATCCTGGACGAGCTGACCGAGTTCGCGTTGGCCGACAACGGCAAGGCCTGGTGGCTCCCGTCCAACCGGCCCCGGCTGGACCGCTCCGAGTTTCTGTTCTCGTCCTCTCCGGTGAGCATCCTGGACAGCGTGCAGACTCCGCTCACCATCGAGGAATCGGACGGCCACACCATACTGGTCATCCACGAGGCGGATCTCGAGGACTACGCCCGGATGTTTCTCGCCGGCCCGCGGATGGAGGGGCGGACCCTCCGGGCCGCCCTCGCGCCCATGCACGACGGCGTCAAGGTCCGGGGACATACGCCCTTCGTCACCCCCTGGCGTACCATCCAGGTCGCCGATTCCATCACGCAGGTCGCTCCCTCGGTGCTGGGGCTTAACCTCAATCCCCCCAACGTCCTGCCGTCCACCGACTGGATCAAGCCGATGAAGTACGTCGGCATCTGGTGGGGGATGCACCTCGGCATCTACACCTGGGCCACCGGGCCGAAGCACGGCGCCACCACCGCCCGAGCCAAGCAGTACATCGACTTCGCGGCCGCCAACGGCTTCGGCGGTGTCCTGGTGGAAGGATGGAACGTCGGATGGGACGGCGACTGGATCAAGAACGGCGGCCAGTTCTCGTTCACGAAGGCCAATCCGGACTATGACCTCGCGGAGGTGGCGCGGTACGCGAAATCCAAGGGCGTACGGCTGATCGTCCACAACGAGACGTCCGGGGGCATCGTGAACTACGAGCGCCAGCTGGACAGCGCCTTCACGCTCTATGAGTCCCTCGGCCTCGACGCCATCAAGACCGGCTACGTGACCGACACCATCGCCAACGGCGACTCGCACTATTCACAGACCATGGTGCGGCACTACCGGCACGTCGTCGAAGCAGCGGCCAGGCATCACATCGCGGTGGACGCGCACGAGCCGATGCACGACACCGGCGAGCGCCGGACCTATCCGAACTTCATGTCGCGGGAAGGCGCGCGCGGGCAGGAGTACAACGCCTGGGGCGGCGAGGGCGGGAACCCCCCCGAGCACGAGACCATCCTCTTCTTCACCCGGATGCTCGACGGCCCCTTCGATCAGACTCCCGGAATCTTCGACATTCTGGAGCGCTCGAGCGGACACGCGCACACGCTGGAAGAGCCGCGGGTCCGCACCACCCTCGCCAAGCAGCTGGCGCTCTACGTCGTCATCTACTCGCCCCTCGTGATGGCCGCCGACCTGCCGGAGAACTACGAGCATCAGCCCGCGTTTCAGTTCATCCGGGACGTGGCGGTGGACTGGGACACGACCCGCGTGCTGGCCGGGAGGATCGGCGACTATGTGGCGGTGGCGCGCCGGGTGCGCGGCGGCGCCGACTGGTTCATCGGCGCCATCACGGACGAGAACGGCCGCACGCTGGATGTGCCGCTCTCGTTTCTCACGCCGGGCAAGCGCTACGTCGCCGATATCTACGCCGACGGTCCCGGCGCCGACTGGCGCACCAACCCCCTGCCGGTGACCATCACCCACCGCCCCGTCACGTCGGCGACCCGGCTCACGCTGGTGCTGGCCCCCGGCGGCGGCCAGGCGATCCGTATCCATCCCGCGCCCTGACGCCATGGAGGACCTGAGCGCGCTCCACGCTCTCGCCGCCGAGATGGGCGTGCGGACGTCGTACATCGACGGGATCGCGCGCCCCGTCACCGTGGGGCCCGACACCTTGGTCCGGGTCTGCGCCGCGCTCGGCGCGCCGGTGACGAGCCCCGCGGACGCGGGGGAAGCCCTGGCCGCCGTCCGGGCCGCACACCAGGAGCAGGTGATTCCGCCGGTGCTCATCGCGTGGGACGGCGCCCTCCCGCCGCTCGATCTGCCGCACGGCACTCACGCGGAGCTGCGGCTCGAGAATGGACCCCCCGCTCCCCTCGACGCCCCTCTCCCCCTCGGCTACCACCACCACACCGGCGACACCCCGAACCGCCGCTGGACCTCCACCGTCATCGCCGCGCCGAACACCGCGTGGCGCCGGGGTGACGCGAGCAAGAGCTTCGGGGTCGGCACGCACCTCGCGGCGCTGCGGTCGTCCCGCTCCCGCGCGCTGGGAGACCTGGCGGACCTCGAGTCCGTATGCCACTGGGTCCGCCGCCAGGGCGGCGACCTGGTCACCGTCCTCCCGCTCCTCCCCACGTTCAACTCCCCGCCCCCCGAGCCCAGCCCCTACTCTCCCGTCAGCCGCCTCTTCTGGTCGGAGCTGATCCTCGACCTGGGGGAGAGCCACCGTCCCACCCCGGCCCCCGACCGCCTGGACGTCCTGCGCGCCGGCGCCGAGGTCCGCGCCGCGCTGGCCGGGAAGACGGCGCCGGCGGACGTGGATCCGGAGCTGGCGCGGTACGCGCGGTTCCGGGGCGCGCAGCGCCGCCTGGGCCGCAACTGGCGGGACTGGCCGTCCGAGGCCCGGTCGGGGTCGCCGAGCGCCGACCAGATCGATGCCGAGGAGGAGCGCTTTCATCTCCTGGCGCAGCGCCTGGCCCGGCAGCAGATCCACGGCCTGCGCGAGCGGCTGGACCACGCCGGGATGCGCCTCGGGCTCGATCTCGCGGTGGGGGTCCACCCCGACGGCTACGACCCCTGGTCCCGCCAGGAGCTGTTCGGCGACGGGATGTCGGTGGGCGCGCCGCCGGACCGCGGCTTCCCCAGCGGGCAAGACTGGGGGTTCTCGCCGGTGCTGCCCGCGGCGTCCCGCCGCGAAGGGCACCGGTACATCGCGGCGTCCATCGGCCACCAGGCCGAGCTGGCCGGGGTGCTCCGGATCGACCACATCATGGCCTGGACCCGGCTTTACTGGATCCCGCACGGCATGGCGCTGGACCAGGGGACGTACGTGTCGTATCCGGCGGAAGAGCTGTTCGCGGTGCTCACCCTCGAGTCCCACCGTCACCGCTGCGAGATCGTCGGCGAGAACCTCGGGAACGTGCCGCCGGAGATCGACGAGGCGCTGCCGCGGCGGAAGATCTGGGGGATGTACCTGGCGGAGTTTCAGGACTGGTACAAGCCCGACGTCGATCCCGCGCCCCCCACCGCGCGGGACGTCGCCCTGGTCGGCACGCACGACACGCCGACTTTCGCCGGGTGGCTCCGGGGCAACGACATCGGGGACCGGCTCCGCACCGGGCTCCTCAAGCCCGAGGCGGAAGAGGAGGTCCGGGACGAGCGCGCGCGGAACGCGGCGGGGATCGCCCGGCGCTTCCACGGCTCCCCCGACGACCCCCGGGGGCTCCTGGGTGAGGTGCTGGAGTGGCTGGGCCGCTCCGAGAGCCCGCTGGTGGTGCCCTGGCTCGAGGATCTCTGGCTCGAGGACCAGGGGGTGAACCTCCCGGGTACCACGTCCGCGGCCCATCCCAACTGGCAACGCCCGATGCGGAGGCTGCTCGACGAAGTGTTCACGGACCCCGAGATTGGAGCCTTGATCCGGCGTCTCGCGCAGGCCCGCGCAGGGTAACCTCGAGGGGGACATGGAGAAACCCAGGCTCTCGGTCTGGCAGATCTGGAACATGAGCTTCGGGTTCCTGGGGATTCAGTTCGGCTTCGCGCTCCAGAACGCGAACGTGAGCCGGATCTTCCAGACCCTCGGCGCCAACGTCGACTCGATTCCGATCCTCTGGGTCGCCGCGCCCTTCACGGGCCTCGTGGTCCAGCCGATCGTCGGGTACTTCTCCGACCGCACCTGGAACCGGCTGGGCCGGCGCCGGCCGTACTTCCTCACCGGTGCCATTCTCGCTTCGCTCGCCCTGATCCTCATGCCCAACTCTCCCGCGCTGTGGGTCGCGGCCGGCATGCTGTGGATCATGGACGCCTCGATCAACATCTCGATGGAGCCGTTCCGGGCGTTCGTCGGCGACAATCTCGCGGCGTCGCAACGGGTAACCGGGTTCGCGCTCCAGAGCTTCTTCATCGGCACCGGAGCGGTCGTGGCGTCGCTGCTGCCGTGGATGCTCACCAATTGGCTCGGGGTCGCCAACGAGGCGCCGGCCGGCCAGATCCCGCCTTCGGTCCGCTACTCCTTTTACCTCGGCGCCGCGGCCTTCCTCACCGCGGTGGTCTGGACCGTCGTGTCGTCGAAGGAGTACTCGCCCCAGGAGATGAAGTCCTTCTCGGAGCCGCGGGGGCCTGAAGAAACACTCGGAACCGCCGCTTCCGCGGGGGCCCGTGTCGGAGGACACCTCATCAAGCTGGGCGTCGTATACGCCATCGGCGGCGTCTTGCTCACGGTGGCGCTTGCGCTCGGATCGGCGTATCAGGTACTGGTCCTCTCGGTCGGCGGCTTCATCTTCGGAATACTCCTCATTGTCGCCGGCGCGCTGATGCGGAACCGGCAACCTCCCTACGGCGCCTTCGTCACCATCCTCAATGATCTCCTGGATATGCCCCGGACCATGAAGCAGCTGGCCTGGGCCCAGTTCTTTTCCTGGTTCGCACTGTTCGCGATGTGGATTTACACGACCACCGCCGTGACCAGCCACATCTATCACACCACCGACACCACGTCCGCGCTGTACAACCAGGGCGCCAACTGGGTCGGCGTGTGTTTCGCCGTCTACAACGGGGTCGCGGCCGTCGTCGCGTTCGGCATCCCGCCCCTCGCACGCTGGTCCTCGCCCAAGATGGCCCATATCGTCTGCCTCGCCTGCGGCGGACTCGGCCTCCTGTCCATCACGATGATCGGCGATCCCAAGTACCTCTTGGTCTCGATGATCGGCGTAGGAATCGCATGGGCCAGTATCCTGTCGATGCCGTATGCCATCCTGACCGGCGCGCTGCCCCCCGCCAAACTCGGGTACTACATGGGAGTATTCAACTTCTTCATCGTCATCCCGCAGATCGTGGCCGCCGCAATCCTCGGCTACCTCGTCAAGCACTTCTTCGGCGGTGACACCCTGTACGCGATCGTCGTCGGCGGAGCCTCCCTGTTCCTCGCCGCGCTGTTGATGCTTCGCGTGAAGGAGAACTGAACCAGAGACCCTCATGAGACCCATTTTCGCCGCCGCTCTCACCCTTCTCGTCACGCTCCCCGCCCCGGCCGCCGCCCAAGGCCAGCGCCTTTCGATGGATCCGGGCTGGCGTTTCGAGCTGGGAGATCCCGCCGGCGCCCAGGCTCCCGGGTTCGACGACCACACGTGGCGCCGGCTCGACTTGCCGCACGACTGGAGCATCGAAGGCACCCCCGCGCCGGACGCGCCCGCCGGAGGCCGCGGCGGGTTCTTCCCCACCGGCATCGGCTGGTATCGGAAGGCGTTCCGGATGCCGGCCTCGGCGAAGGGCCAGCTCGCGTGGCTCGAGTTCGACGGCGTCTACATGAACTCGGATGTGTGGATCAACGGCTTCCACCTCGGGCAGCGACCCTACGGATACAGCTCGTTCGCCTATGAGATCACGTCGCATCTCGTCCCGGGGGTGAACGTCGTGGCGGTGCGCGTGGACAATTCGCACCAGCCGAGCTCGCGCTGGTACACGGGCAGTGGGATCTACCGGCACGTCTGGCTCGCGACGGCCGGTCCGGTCCACGTCGAGCACTGGGGCGTCACCGTCACCACGCCGGACCCCGACTCGAGCGGGGCCACCGTCGTGGTGCGGACGCGGATCCACAACGCCACCGCCGCCAGCGCGCGCCGGACGCTCCGCTCCGCGATTCTCGGTCCCACCGGAGACCCGGCCGCACGGGGCGACACCGCCGTCACCATTCCCGGCGACAGCACCGTCGAGGTGGAGCAAGCGATCCGCGTCGCGAATCCGAGCCTGTGGTCGGTCGAGCGGCCGAATCTGTACACGCTCCAGTCGGACCTCGTCACCGGCCCGGCGACCGCCGCCTTCCGGCGTGCGGCCCACCCTCACGATGCGACCACGCCGTTCGGAATCCGGAGCGCCCGGTTCGACAAGGACCGGGGGTTCGTGCTCAACGGCCGGTCGGTCAAGCTCCGGGGCGTGAACCTGCACGTGGACGGCGGCGCCGTGGGCGTGGCGGTGCCGGAGGCCATCTGGGAGTACCGGCTCCGGATGCTCAAGGCCGCCGGAGTCAACGCCATCCGGACCTCCCACAACCCGCCGGCACCCGAGTTCCTCGATCTCTGCGACCGGCTGGGGTTCCTGGTGATGGCCGAGGCGTTCGACGAGTGGACGTACGGCAAGGTCCCCGAGGGCTATCACAAGTATTTCGCCGAGTGGGGCGCCCGGGACGTCGCCGACTTCGTGCATCGGGACCGGAACCATCCCTCGATCGTGCTCTGGAGCGCCGGAAACGAGATCGGGGAGCAGACCACGCCGGCGGGGGTCGAGATTCTGAAGGGGCTGGTCCAGGTGTTTCACCGCGAAGATCCGACCCGTCCGGTGACGACGGGCAACGACCAGATCGACGCCGACGGCCATCCCGCGCTCCTCGCGTTCCTCGAGGCGGAAGACGTGGTGGGCTACAACTACGTGGACCGCTGGCACGAGCGCCGGGAGCTGTTCGCGGAAGAAGACCGGCATGACCATCCGGACTGGAAGATGGTCGGCACCGAAAGCGGGAACATCTTCGAGAGCTTCGACGAGCGGTACTCGCTCGGCGCGGACTCCTCCGTCCCGCACGCCAACTACACGACCGGGATGATCCAGGCCGAGCGGCTCTGGAAGTGGGTGACCCTGCACGACTACTTCTCCGGCGATTTCATGTGGACCGGCGTGGACTACCTGGGGGAAGCGTTCTGGCCCTTCAAGGGATTCCCCTCCGGGATCCTGGACATCACCAGCCGCCCGAAGGACTCCTACTATCTGTACCAGAGTCTCTGGACCGACCGGCCGGTGCTGCACCTTCTGCCCCACTGGAGCTGGCCCGGCCGCGAAGGGCAGACGGTTCCGGTGCTGGCGTACACCAATTGCGCGAGTGTCGAGCTGTTCCTGAACGGCAAGTCATTGGGGGAGAAGCGGAAGGAATTTCCGGCCCAGGGTACCTCGGGCGGATGGAACAGCTATGCCCAGCCGGTGGTCGCCGCCACGACCAGCGACCTCCACTTCGAGTGGGATGTGCCCTACCACCCCGGGGTGCTCAGCGCGGTCGGGAAGGCGCGGGACGGCACCGTGGCCTGTCACGCCGAAGCGCGGACGGCGGGGGCGCCGGCCGCCATCCGGCTCACCGCCGCGCGTGATACGATCACGGCCGGACCCGGCGACGTGGCCCTGGTATGGTTCGAGATCGTCGACTCGGCGGGCACGGTGGTGCCCAACACGGACCCGCTGGTTCAGGTGACGGTCGCCGGGGGCACGCTCGTGGCGCTCGACAATGCGGATCTGCGCAGTCACGACCCGTACCACACCGATCGCCGGGCCGCCTACAACGGCCGCGGCCTCGCCATCATCCGGCCGTCAGGCGCCGGCACGGTGACGGTCACCGCCGCCACTCCGGGTCTCGCCGCCGGCCGGATGTCGGTGGTCGTGAACCCGGTCGCTCCGTCGCCCGCCGTCCCCGCGGCCCGGTGACGCGCGTCGTCTGGCTCGCGGCGCCGGCCCTGCTCGCGGCGTGCTCCCTGGGCAAGGGACCCGGACCGACCACGCCCACCAGTCCGGCGCTCCCCTACGCCGGGGCGGATATCTCGGCGTTGACCCGGATCGAGCAGGCCGGAGGCGTGTTCCGGAGCAACGGTACCGCGGGTGACGCGGTCCAGATTCTCCACGCCCAGGGGATGAACACCTTCCGGCTCCGGATCTTCGTCAATCCGCCGGACACCGACGTGGTCGTGAACGATCTGCCCTACACGCTGCATATGGCCGCGCGGATCAAGGCGGCGGGCGCGAAGTTCATCCTCGACTTCCATTACTCGGATACCTGGGCCGATCCCGGTCATCAAGCCACTCCGGCGGCCTGGGCGCCGCTCGGTATCGACTCCCTCGAGGCCCAGGTCGAGCGATACACCGCGGGCGTGATCGCGGCCCTCAAGGCCCAGGGGACGCTGCCGGACATCGTGCAGATCGGCAACGAGATCGACGGAGGGTTCCTCTGGCCCCTCGGCCAGATCACCGGGACCGGCGACACGCTCACCCAGTGGACCCAGTTCACGGATCTGCTCAAGGCCGGCATTCAGGGCGTCCACGACTCCCTCGGCCCCGCCGACACCGTGCGGATCATGCTGCACTACTCGCAGGGCGGCAGCACCGGCGGGACGCAGTGGTTCTTCGATCACATGGGCGCGTACGGCGTGCCCTACGACCTGATGGGACTGAGCTACTACCCCTGGTGGCATGGGGCGATCGGTTCCCTGCAGGCGAATCTCGACGCCGCGGCGCTGCGGTACGGGAAGAGCATCATCGTCGTGGAAACCTCCTATCCATGGCGCGCCGGCGGGTGGGAGAGCATGGTGGTCGACACCTTCGCCATGGCGTGGCCGGCGACGACTCTCGGCCAGGCCCAATACGTCGCTCAGGTGGCGACCGTCCTCGCCGCCGTGCCCGGCAAGCGGGGACAGGGGCTCCTCTGGTGGTACCCCGAGGCGATTCCGGTCACCGGACTGTACGTGTACGGCGGCGGCTCCCTCGCACTCTTCGATTCGACCGGCAATGTGCTCCCGGCGGCGGCCGAGCTGCACGGTCCTTGACCGGCTAGGCTCCCGCGGCCCGTTCGAGCGCGGCGATGTCGATCTTCTGCATCTTGAGCATCGCCTGCATCGCGCGGGACGCCCGCCCGGCGTCTTTGTCGCCCAGGAGCTCGCCCAGGCGGGTGGGTACGATCTGCCACGAGAGCCCGAAGCGGTCCTTGAGCCATCCGCACTGGGACGGCTTTCCCCCGCTCGCCAGCAGCTTCTCCCAGTAGTAGTCCACCTCGGCCTGGCTTGCACAGCTCACGTAGAAGGACACCGCCTCGGTGAACGGGAACTGGGGGCCCCCGTTCAGCGCGAAGAACTCCTGCCCCTCCAGCTCGAAGGTCGCGGACATGACCGTGCCCTTCGGCCCGGGGCCGGCGTCGCCGTATCGGGTCACGCGCCCGACCCTCGAGTTCTTGAAGACGGAGCAATAGAGGTTCATCGCCTCTTCGGCGTTGTTATTGAACCACAGGAACGGGGTGATCTTCTGCATCGTACGACTCCGGAAATGGTTGACAACACTGGCTTCTCTGTTATATTACCATATGGTTATGGACAGCGCAACCCTCGACGCCGTCTTCAATGCCCTGGCGGACCCCACCCGCCGGGCCATCGTGGCTCGCCTCGCCAAGGGGGACGCCTCGGTCAATCAGCTCGGCGCGCCGTTCGACCTGAGCCAGCCCGCCATCTCCAAGCACCTCAAGGTTCTGGAGAATGCCGGCCTGATCTCGCGCAGCCGGGACGCCCAGCGCCGGCCGCGCCGGCTCGAACCCAAGCGCCTGGGAGAAGCCACCAAGTGGCTCGAGAGGTACCGGAAGCTCTGGGAGACCCGCTTCCAGGGTCTCGATACCCTGCTCGAAGAAATGAAAGAAGGAGAACCGACGTGAACGACCCGTCTCTCACCGTCACGGCCGTCTCAGACCGCGAGATCCGGATCACCCGGAGCTTCAACGCCCCGCGGCAGCTCGTCTTCGACGCGCACACCAAGCCCGAGCTGGTCAGGCGCTGGCTCTTCGGTCCCCCGGGCTGGGTCTTCGACGTCTGCGAGATCGACCTCCGGGTGGGAGGGGCGTACCGCTACGTCTGGCGCCACCCGCCCGACACGGTGATGGGCATGGGCGGCGTCTATCGCGAGATCCGCGCGCCCGAGCGCGTCGTCGCCACCGAGAAGTTCGACGACCCCTGGTATCCCGGCGAAGCGGTGGGCACCCTCGTTCTGACCGAGCACGGGGGGGTCACGACCCTCAACAACACGATCAAGTACGAATCCAAGGAAGCCCGGGACGCGGTGCTCCGGTCTCCCATGGAGAGCGGACTCAAGATGGGGTACGATCGCCTGGCGGCGATGGTGCAGTCGGAGAGGTAGGAGCCGCGAGCGGGCTTTGGGCCCCGGGGCGGTCACCGCTGCTGCCGGCGCGGCATGAAGCCGCGGCTCGGCATCTGCCGCGTGAGAGCGGCGCGTGCCCAATGTTGACTGTTGGTTGCCCGTACGCCTTCAATCTGTGGCCATGCGCCATAGGATCTACGCCCATCTTGTATGGGCCACACGAGAGCGGGCTCGGCTTATTGATCTGCGTGCTGCAACGTTCTTGGATCGGTTTCTGCGAGACGTCGCCCGACAAGAGCGTGCTCTCGTGCTGGAGGTGGGGTTCGTCCAAACTCATCTACATCTCCTGATCCGACACCATCCCCTCACGTGTATTCCGCATCTCCTGCAACGGATGAAGGGGGGAAGCGCCATCATCGGTGACCGGGAGCATCAGACGTCAGTGCCCCTGCGGTGGGCACGAGGGTACACCATCGAGAGTGTGAGCCGTCACTCTCTCGCGGAAGCTCGGGCGTATGTCCGTGACCAAGCAAGTCGACACCCCGCGGAGGCGATCCCCGGGTGGGTGGTGCCGACGCCCGTCTCTGCCGCTCGAGAGGAGGAATGGGTAGGGGAGCATCGGAGTTCGATTCGACCGCGCCGCCGTACCTGACCCTAGGGCAACACCTGCCCGTCTCATCGGGCAGACGCCGAGTCGCGGCTTTACGCCGCGCCGGCGACACCGAATCGATTCCTCGGTACTTTTCCCCCATGACCGCGGGTCACGCCCTGCTGGCCTTCACGGCCACCGCCGGACTCCTGACCATCACGCCGGGACTGGACACGGCGCTGGTCCTGCGCACCGCCGCCGTCGACGGAGGCCGCCGCGCCCTGCTCGCGGGGCTGGGAATCTGCCTCGGCTGCCTGGTCTGGGGGCTGGCGGTCTCCGTGGGGCTCGGCGGACTCCTCACGGTGTCGCGGTGGGGCTACGACGCCCTCCGTCTCGCCGGCGCCGCCTACCTCATTTACCTCGGTGCCCGGCTCCTCACCCGCCCCGCGCCGAGCCTCGAGCTCCCGAGTCTCCCTGAGCGCGCCGGCCACACGCCGAGCTGGTTCGCGCGGGGGTTGCTCACCAATCTCCTGAACCCCAAGGTCGGAATCTTCTACGTCACGTTCCTGCCCCAGTTCATTCCCGGCGGGGTACCGGTGACGGGGTTCAGCATGCTCCTCGCCGGCATCCACGCCGTAGAAGGCATGCTGTGGTTCGGGCTGATCGTCCTGGCGACCCGCCCCCTCACCCGTTGGCTGCGGCGCCCCGGCGTGGCGAAGGGGCTGGACCGCGCGACGGGCCTGGTCTTCGTCGGCTTCGGCGTCGGGCTCCTGCTCGACCGCCGCTCATCCTGAGAGGAACCCGCATGGCCGTCTCCCAAACCGAAAAGGGCCGCCGATTCCAGGCACTGCACGCCCGCCCCGGCATCTTCGTGATTCCGAACCCCTGGGACGCGGGGAGCGCGAAGATTCTGGCGGGCCTGGGCTTCGAGGCCCTCACCACCACGAGCGCCGGGCTCGCGTTCACCCTCGGCAAGAAAGACGGGGACGGCTCGGTGACCCGGGAAGAGACGCTCACCAATGCCGGGGCGGTGGCGGCCGCGACGGACTTGCCGGTCGCGGCTGATCTCGAAAACGGCTTCGGACACTCTCCCGAGGCGGCCGCCGAGACGATCCGCCTGGCGGGCGAGCGCGCGGGCCTGGTGGGGGGATCGATCGAAGACGCCACGGGGGACCCCGCGAAGCCCATCTACGAATTCCAGCATGCCGTGGAGCGGATGGCGGCGGCCGCGGAGGCGGCCCACCGTCTTCCCTTCCCCTTCATGCTGGTGGGGCGGGCCGAGAACTACCTGCACGGGCGGCCCGATCTCGACGACACGATCCGCCGGCTCCAGGCCTTCGCGAAGGCGGGGGCCGACGCGCTGTTCGCCCCGGGGGTCGTGCGCGCGGAGGACATCGCGACCATCTGCAAGTCGGTCGCGAAGCCCGTCAACGTGGTGATGGGCTTGAAGCAGTCAAAGTTCTCACTGGCCGAGCTGGCGGCGCTGGGCGTCAAGCGCGTCAGCCTGGGTTCGTCGCTGGCCCGGGCGGCGCTGACGGGCTTCGTGGCGGCCGCCCGGGAGATTCACGACCGGGGCACCTTCACGTTCGCGGACGGAGCGATCTCGTATGCCGAGGCCAATGCGCTCATGAAGGGGAAGCCTTGATGACGGTGTAATGGGTGGCACAGCCCCGGCACGGAACCCTCACTCCCACAGAGGCTTAGCAGGCCAGCGCAACTGTCTGGCCGGCTCGCGCGTCATAGACAAGATGACCCGACGCTGGGAAGCGCTCACCCAGGATCTGAAGTACGCCCTCCGCGGCCTCCGCACCCGTCCCGCTTTCACCGTCGCCATCATGCTCACCCTCGCGCTCGGCATCGGGGCGAACGGCGCGATGTTCTCGGTGGTGGATCGGTTGCTCTTCCGGCCGCCGGCGATGCTCCGGGACCCGGCGCGCACCCACCTCGTCTATCTCGGAGAGACCTACCGCGGCAAGGAGTACAACGCCGGCAGCGTGCAGTACGGACGCTACGTGGACCTCACCAAGTGGACCCGCGCGTTCGAGCGTACCGCGGAGTTCTCGGCCCGGCACATCGCGATCGGCGTGGGCACGGACGCCCGCGAGATGCAGGTCGCCACGATCAGCGCGAGCTTCTTCGGATTCTTCGACGCGCCCCCCGTCCTCGGCCGCTACTTCACGACCGCCGAAGACACCGTGCCCGTGGGCGCCCCGGTGGCCGTGCTGGGCTTCGGGCTCTGGCAGACGCGGTACGGCGGCCGCGCGGACGCGCTGGGACAGACCATTCAGATCGGCGCGACCCTGTACACGATCATCGGCGTCGCGCCCCGGGGATTCGTCGGACTCTGGGCGAATGAGCCGCCGGCCGCGTACGTCCCCATCA
>Ga0335071_10004524_pt1 | contig 14514 bp, 16 predicted proteins | sample Lox_Sample_15_FD_206724 | JGI IMG/M metagenome (GOLD analysis project Ga0335071, IMG submission 206724) | Soil microbial communities from Loxahatchee National Wildlife Refuge, Florida, United States - Lox_Sample_1.5 | ecosystem: Environmental > Terrestrial > Soil > Wetlands | place: USA... | reverse complement strand
CCACCAGGACTGAAGCGTGAACATGGACGATGCGCCACTTTCCGTCGATTTTGCGATAGACGTCGGTTTCGCGAAGATTTAGCACAAACGGCCGTCCGTTCTGCCGCGTCCCCCTGATTATCTGGAGCATGTGGGTATAACCGAAATCGTCGTCACAGCTCGCAGTCAGATAGGTCAGCTTGTAGCTGATGGGACCTTTGAGCCCGTCGATAAAATTCTTCCAGTCACCGCGGAAGGCATCCCAACCGATATAGGCCTGCGGCGGATACATATCGAAGACGAAGAGTTTATCGCCAGGGATATACGGCGCCATGATCGCGTCGAGGTCACGCCGCTCCGCCGCTGCGGCGATCTCTAGCTGGATCGATTTGATTTCAGTTGCGCAATCCGCGTGAGCAATCTTCGGGAGCGCGATTCCTTGAAACAGAGTGGCAAGCGGCGTCAGCAGTGCCGCCCAACCCAATCGTCCTTTTCGCATCCTGAGTTAGCCTTTCCGAGAGGCTTCGGTCTCCGCAATCCTGGTTTTGATGAAACTCTTTCTGGCACAGAAGGAACTTGCCCGAATGCCGCTTTTCTAGTCCTACATCGACGCGCCGGTCAACTGGGAAGCGGGCGCCGATGGTCCGGCACCAAACCAAATTTTCGGCTTGGCGGGCACAGGTTTCATTCGAGCACTACGGCTCGATACCACAGCGAGACGGAATCTATCCCTCTACTTCTAACTCTTGCTCAGCGCTTGAACGGCCTCGCGATCGAGCCAGGCTCCATGTCCACTAGGACACGCAAAAACGGCGTGCGTCCCTTCCATCTTTGTGGCGAGCACAGCCTTGCATTTGGGACAGTGCAGATCTTCGGTATTGCGCTGAAGCAGCTTCTCCATCAGTACGCGATCTTGCTCACGCGCCCATTGGTCTTCGCGCGCCTTTTCGAGGTTGTGTAGCTTGTCGCCAAATCGATCTTTTTCGTCGCTCATAGATGCTCCACGGGCAGAACTACAAATGGTAGATCGCCCGTCCTTAAGTCATATCCTTGATTAGCTTGCCACTACGGGCCTTTTCGACTGTCTCGTCGAACTTGGAGCCCAAATCGACGCCCATCTCTTTGGCCCGCTTTTTTGCCCAGAGACCGACGTTGCGCGAATCCTTGTAGAAGGAATCATCTCGTGCCCCACCGGTACTGAAGTTATCGAGCCGCGATCCCTCGCTTTCATGCACCGCGAAGGACGACATCACCCGGCGCGTTCGCTTCGAATGGCAGCGCTCGCACGCAGGGCACGAACGACGCTTTGAGCCGAGGACCACGTAGTCTCCAGTTGCGCCACAGGCGAGGCATTCGTATTCGAAAATTGGCATCCGGCTTCAGGATAATCGAGAGGTCAGATCTGGGCAATTCGGATCATACGCTACGCCCCTCATCCACTAACGACTATCCCGTAATTCCCCGTCGCGCACACCGATACTGCTACGATATCTTTCGATGCGCACCGTAATTCTGTTGCTTATCTCCAATACCTTCATGACCTTCGCCTGGTACGGACATCTGAAGCATCCGTCCATCTCGATGGTGCAGGCTATCGTCATCAGCTGGCTTATCGCGTTTGGCGAGTACTGCTTTCAGGTGCCCGCGAACCGAATCGGCTATGGCGAGTTCACCGGGTATCAGCTCAAGATTATTCAGGAATGCATCACCCTGACGGTCTTCGTCGTATTCGCCTACCTCTATCTTGGCGAGCCGATCCGTTGGAATTACGCCCTTTCGCTGGGGTGCATCATGGGAGCGGTCCTGTTCGCCTTTTGGGGACGAATCTAAGGCGAATCGACGCCGAGGACCATGTTCAATTGGCCTTACTCGAATCGCCCTTCGGCTCGTCGGGAGATTGAGCGGCACCGATTGCATAGAGCGCGGGCGGACCACCGCCGCCGAGCAGATGAGATTGCAGCACCAGATGGATACTCCGACGGACCGGCGGAGCGAGTCGATTCAATTCGCGCGGACGCGCAACTAAATAAACCTGCTGGTTCGCCTGCGCGCCGTGTTGGGCTATCGCTCCCGGCAATGGAGGCGCATCGGGGCCGTAGTACCAGGCGAATTCAGGATCGAAATACGCTACGTAAACCGGCGATCCTGCGGCCAAGGCTCTGACTTGTGCGGCAAAGGCGACCTGACTGCGTGAGTAGGTCTCGATCGGTCGAACGACGCCATTCCATATCACCGAACCGGCGACACAAAGCGCCGCCAAGCCAGCCCCTATTCGAGCCGCATTATTCCTCCGGTAGCCGGTGAACGCGACGTAACACGCAACCACAAGGGCAACCTCGAACACGATGAATGGCAAATTCTGCCGCGCCAACCCATCGACGACGATCGACGCGTAAGACGCATCGCTCGATTGGAGCTGAGCACTGAGAGACCCTAGCGTCAGCAACCCGTTGCCAATGGCGGTAACACCGATCGTCGCTACGAAGACGAGAGCAAGAATCGCAAGGCAGGTAATATCGCGAACTTTTGCTGCGCTTGCGCGGCCTTCGGTCCTAACTTCAGTAAATAGTCCGGCAAAGAGAGTCGCCAGCGGAGGAAGCGCCGGAAGGATATAGTCGTCGCGCTTAGCGCTCGCTGCAGAAAAAAAGATCAGCACCGCCAAAACCATCGCGAGCTGAAAAAAGAGCGGACGCCGCGCCGACGGAACAAACTCATCATGCGCGAAGGCGATTCCGATCGCCGGCAGCAGCAGCGTCAGCGGCAATGCTCCGCTGAGTAATCGCACCAGGATGTAATATACGGGTCGCGCCGCCTCTCCTGTCCCACCCATGCTCGCAGGCATAAAGTGGCCGAAGTTCTCGTCGATAAAGACCCCGGAAAGATCATGCGCGCGGCCGGCAAGGAAAGCCGGGATATACCATCCCGCAGCGATAACGATCGCGATCGCGAAGATCATCCAGGGCCATCCCCGAGTCAGCAGTATGAACGGATTGCGCCGTAGCATCAGCAGATAGATCGCGGCCGCGAACCCAAACAGCACGATAACGATCGGTCCCTTGGTCAGTACGCCGAGACCGAGCAAGAGCCCCGCCGTGACGATCCGCGAGCGAGCCACCCGGGTCTCATCCAACGCCGGATGGATAAGGTAATAGACGGCGATCAGGAAAGCCGACATCAGCATATCGGTGAGCGCTGTCGTCGCGCGCGAGGCGAAGGCATAGCTGCCGATGAGAAAGAAGAAGGCGAGCCATCCCGACGCCGTTCCAAGCATCGCCGCTGTCCATTCGAGTACGACCGTCGCGAGTGCGGCCCCGGCAATCAGCGAGACCACGCGCGCTCGCGTTTCGTCCACGTATCCGCCGGTAGCTTCGGAGATACCCGCGGCCATCCAGTAAAAGAGCGGCGGTTTACGATCGACGAGGCCGTAATAGTCGAGGGGCAGTAGCCAGCGCCCGTTGTGCACGATATCGACGATCCACTGGGCCGATTGCGGCTCAGCATCTTTCACGAAGGGTGTAGCGATACCTTGCCCCAGAAGGATGAAGGCAAGGATGAGAGCCGCAACTGGTCGTAGTATCCGGTTGGCTTGCCCTGCAGCTTTGTAAGGCGTCGGCTTGTTCGGTGGTTGATTTGACACTTCAGTACGGGCGCAATAGAGCTTCGGTTTCGCTGAAACAGGACTCCACGGAGGACGGCCAGTGGCTCATTTAGCTGGAAAGGTTGCAATTATCACTGGAGCATCGCGCGGCATCGGGCGGGCAATTGCCGAACGTCTCGCTCGCGACGGCGCCGCAGTGGTGGTCAATTATGCTCGCAGCGCAGAGGAAGCTAAAGCCGTCGTCGCCGCAATCGCAAACGGCGTTGGTAAAGCGATCGCGATCCAAGCCGACATCGGCAGCGTCCCCGACATACGACGGCTCTTTAAGGGGACCATCGCGCAGCTTGGCCGTATCGATATCGTGGTCAATAACGCGGCGAAGACGGTCTTCAAACCGATCGAAGCTATCACCGAGGAAGAGTTCGACAGCGTCTTTGCCGTAAATGCGCGCGGACCTCTCTTTGTGCTGCAGGAAGCAGCGCGAGCGCTCGGGCAAGGTGGGCGCGTCATCAATATCTCGACCAAAGCGGCCCAATTGGGTTTCCCGCTGCTCGGAGCTTACTTGGCGAGCAAGTCGGCTTTAGAGCAGTTCACGATGGTCTTGGCGAATGAACTGGGGCCCCGCGGCATCACAGTGAATACGGTCAGCGCGGGTGTGACCGAGACCAAGATGCTCGAGGAGCTATGGGGACATTTCCCGCCGGAGTTGAAGCAGGTCAGCATCATGCGTACTGCTCTGGGTCGACTCGGTCAGCCGGACGAAATCGCCGACGTCGTCGCGTTCCTGGCCAGCGAGGACGCTCGATGGATCACCGGTCAGAATATCGTTGCGGACGGAGGATTCCGGTAGAGCGGCAACTTGCTTCAGTTACGACTGTTCAAGCAGGCTCTCACTTCTATCGCGCCCTTGTGACCTTCTTCGCAGTGAAGCGCGATAAGAGGTTTACCGTATAGCCGATATGCCACCTGAGCGTGAGCAAGCCGAGCTCGTTACTATCTACACAAATCTTGATGTGATGTTGTTACATATAGCGAGAGAGCTTCTCCGTGATGGGGGAATTGAGGCCTATATCTTTGACGCAGAAACCTCCAGAATCCTTGGAATGTACGGGCGTGCAGCAGTTCCACCGCGTCTCATGGTATTCGCAGATCGCGTAGAAAGTGCTCGCGAGATATTGAGCGCACAGGGGTTCAACTAACAGCTATCTGAAAAGCGAGGGAACGACGAGATGGCGCGAGCCGCTATTGAGATCGAACGTCGCTATCTCCATCGCGTCGGCGTTATGGGCAAAGCCGAAGCGGCCGCGCTTATCGACCGCGATGACGCCCGCTTCCGACCCGGTTACGGTCCACAACTCTTGAATCGCAAGCATGGAGGCCTCTTGGGCGGATTTCCGCCCGAGACCTGCGACGGTCTTACGACAGAGCGCCGTCTTGATAATCGCCTCGCCCTCGCCGGTCGCCGAGGCCGCACCCCTGACATCAACGAATAATCCAGCGCCGAGAATCGGCGAGTCGCCAATTCGTCCAGGCAGCTTGCGTGCAGTTCCACCGGTTGAGGTTGCTGCCGCCAGATTTCCGTGCGCATCGACAGCGGCTGCGCCGACTGTGCCGTGCCGATCAACTGTCGAAGCTTTCTTGCCGCCTTGGGTTCCTGCCAGCCAACGTTCATGCGCCCGCGGCGAAATCAAAACATCGGGCCGGCAGAGCTTGATTCCAATTGATCGCGCAAGGCGCTCGGCCCCCGCTCCTCCCATCAGGACATGCGGCGTGCGTTCCATCACGGCGCGCGCCAGCATGATCGGGTTTCGAACGCGACGCACCAGCACCACACCGCCCGTTGATACGGTTGTGGCACGGCGTTGAGTTTTGTCGGTGACAACTTCCATCGATGCGACGGCCGCATCCATCTCGACCTGCCCTTCGGTGGTAAGGAAGGAGCCGTAGCCAGCGTTGAAGAGCGGATCATCTTCAAGCACCACGACCGCAGCGACGACCGCAGCGAGAGCCGAGCCGCCATCACGCAGGATTCGCGCGCCCGCCTCGACTGCCGCGAGCAAGCCCCGGCGTCGCCCTGGTCGTTCAAACTGCGGCGCACGCCCACCGGCGCCGCCGTGAACAATCAACGCTGGATTAATCGTTCGCGGCGGCATCAAGCTTCGGGTCGCTGGGCCCAAAGGAAGAGACGCCGGAAGTTGAAGATCAGTTCGCCCAAAGTTCCATACGCCTGCTCGAGGCGTCGGGTGAACTCGGTCGTGAACTCGGCGTGCCGCGCGGCCGGGATACGATCGAAAAACGGGCGCATCGCGGTGGCACGGCAAAACTCGACGACCGCGGCCGGATTTTCCATCGGATGGTGAAAAATCTCGTAGTAACAATCGACGTCTGTGAAACCGATAGCGGTCAGCATCGCGGCGTACTCTTCAGGCGCTCCCACTTGATGAGACGGCGTCTTCAAATCGCCGATCAGGTCCCGCCAGCGCGAGTCAGTCGCGAGCGCGCCGAGCGTCGCTTGCGCGATCTCCTGATGGTTCGATGGCATCTGGACAACCATCCTTCCGCCCGGAGCTAGCGTGGTGAACCATCGCGTGAGAACGCTCCGATGGTCCCTGGCCCATTGCAACGCGGCATTCGAAAAAACGAGCGAGTAACGTCGCTTTTCAACGGGCGCCTCGAAATTCCGCTCAACGAAACTAATCCGCTCTTGAAGTTCCGGTGGAAGCGATGCGTGCAGTTCCTGCGCCTTGGCGATCATCGCCGGGGAAGAATCGACCCCGATCGCGTGTCCCGCTTCGGTCCGTCGCGCCAGTTCGATCGTGTTCTCGCCGGTGCCACAGCCGAAATCTATAATTCGGTCATCAGGCCGAAGCGGCAGGCGCGCGAGGATATGCTCAAACGGTTCGGCGCGATATTTGGCAAAACGACGGTAGAGTTCCGGATCCCAATCGGCCATCCGCTACTCCTCGCGCTGAGCCACAATGAAATGTTTGCGCGCGTCGGCCGCACGGCCCGCCCGACGAAAATCGAAACGGAGCGGTGTACCAACGTCTTCCAGGTTGAGCGCGGCTCGAAAGCGGCTTTCGAGAAAGCGCATGTAATGGGCCGGGATATCGCGCTCAAGATTGGTAAAGAAAGCCAGCCGCGGCGGCGTGGTCGACACCTGCGTCACATACATCAGCTTAAGCCGCCGACCAGCCACCAAAGGAGGATCCATCGTCGCCAGCGTGTCGGCGAGTATCTTGTTGAGCGCCGCGGTCTGGAAGCGTGATCGCCATGCTTCGCCCGCGCGAACGGCTGTCGGAATTATCTGATCGACGCCATCACCGGTTAGCGCCGAACTAAAGAGAACCGGTGCAAAATCGAGAAACGGATAGCGCTCTCGCAGCGCGCGGACAAAAGTGGGAACTTTCTTTCCCGATGCCGCCGCCGCGTCCCACTTATTGCAAATGATAACCAGGCCGCGATCGTTGCTCTCAACCAATCGCGCCAGACGCGCATCCTGATCGGTAACTCCCTCGGTTGCATCGATCACCAGCGCCAGCACTTCGGCACGCCGTATCGTTTCGATCGCGCGCCCGACCGAGTGTTGCTCCAACTCCCCCTCGACCTTCGTGGGCCGTCTGATTCCCGCGGTATCGACGAGCAACAGACTCAGGTCGCGATCTTCGAGCCGGATATCGATCGGATCACGTGTGGTGCCCGGCCGGTCAGCAACGATCGATCGCTCATACCCCGCTAACCGATTAAACAACGAAGACTTTCCGACGTTGGGTCGACCAATAAGCGCGAAGCGCAGATCCGGCGGCGCTTGCTCCGCCGGTTTTTCACTTTCGGGCAGCAACGCCACTATCGCATCGAGTAGCCCTTCGATTCCGCGGCCATGCGCAGCCGAAATATTAACGACCGTCGGTACGCCCAGCGCATAAGCTTCGGCTGCAGCCACGTCCTGACTTGGATTATCGAGCTTGTTGACGGCGACAATCACCGGGCGACCGGTCTGCCGCACCAGCGTAAGCACCTCGCGATCGCCGGGCGATATTCCAGCGCGCCCATCGACAACCAGAACTACGACAGCCGCCTGCGCGACTGCGCGCAGAGCCTCTTCCGTCGCACGCTCGGTCTCCGGCTCTGAAGCATAGAGTTCGAGACCGCCGCTGTCCGCCACCATGAAGTCGTGACCGCCATACGACGCATCGCCGAGGTTCAGATCGCGAGTCGTACCCGCGATCGCGCTGGTGATTGCGCGACCGCGCCGACTGATTCGATTGAAGAGCGTCGACTTCCCGACGTTCGCGCGCCCCGCCAGCACCACAACCGGCCGCTCGCCAGCCGCGTTTGGCAGTATTTCGGCCGACGCTTTCTTGTTACGTGCCATCCTAGAAACCCAACTCTCGCAGCTTGCGCGGATCCCCGGTCCATCCGGGCTCAACCTTCACCTGCAAACCGAGAAAGATATGCCGCCCAAGCAGCTCTTCGAGTTCCTGGCGCGCCGCCGAACCGATCGCCTTAAGCTGTCGTCCACCGGCGCCGATTACCATCCCCTTATGTGATTCGCGCGCAACGATAATCAGCGCATTGATTCGGGTCAGCGCTTCCTCATCGACAAATTGCTCAACTACCACGGCCGTCGAAAAAGGAATTTCCTGGCGCATCGCTAGGAAAATCTTCTCCCGCACGATCTCCTCAGCCAGCATCCGCTCGGTCTGGTCGGTGTACTCTTCCTCGGGCATCAGAGGCGGACTCGCCGGGAGCAGGGGTTTGATCACCCGCAGTAGAGCATCGACGTTATCGCCGGTCAGTGCACTAATCGGAACTATTTCGGAGGTCGGCATCAGCTGATGCACTCCCTCGATCAGCGGGAGTACCCGTTCGCGTGCAACGCGATCAACCTTGTTAATCACGATTACTGTGGGCCGACCCAAAGCGCGGACCTCGTCGAGCAGCGCCCGATCTTCTGGATCGAGTTTACGACCCGCCTCGAGAATCAGCGCAATTACTTCACCCTCAGCGAGGCACCGGCGCGCCGTGTCGATCATCCGACGATTCAGCGGATGGCGCGACTGATGGAAGCCCGGGGTATCGATCAAGATGATCTGTGCATCGGGCTCACTGCACACTCCCACGATTCGCCGTCGCGTTGTCTGCGGTTTGGGGGTAACAATCGCAATCTTTTGCCCCACCAGACGATTCAGGAGCGTCGATTTGCCGACGTTGGTACGCCCCGTGAGCGTCAAAAAGCCCGCGCGATGGGTGCCGCCCGGGCTGGCGTCTGTTGCCGTACTACTCATTCAATACTCACGCCTGTTCGGCGTTGTTGTTGCTGATCTGTTCGAGCGCTTCGCGGGCTGCAGCCTGTTCGCTTTGCTTCTTGCTCGCGCCCTCGCCGATGCCAAGCTCACGGCCGCCAATTCGGATTCGCGTGGTGAAGCGCTTGGCGTGATCGGGGCCCTCTGCCCCAATCAATTCATAGACCGGCTGCGACCGGAATTTCCTATAGGATATCTCTTGCAGCTCGGTTTTGTAATCGCGCTCGACCGCTGAACTGCCGATATCGTCGGCAAACAATCGCTCGACCACTACCTTGGCCGGTGCAAGACCGCCGTCGGAATAGATCGCACCTATAATAGCTTCGAACGACGCCGCCAGGATCGAGACCTTGGTGCGGCCACCGCTCTTCTCCTCACCCTTGCCCAAACGCAACCGCGGGCCGACGCCGATCTCTAGCGCCTTGTTCGCCAGTGTCCGGCCATTGACGATCGAGGCGCGGTCTTTGGAAAGCGTGCCCTCTTTCGCGTCAGGCGAACGACGCATCAGTAGGTCTGCGATCGCCAGATCAAGCACTGCGTCGCCGAGGAATTCCAGACGCTCGTAATGCGGCTCACCCGTATTGGCAGCGCTCGGATGAGTCAGCGCGACGGTGAGCAGATCGCTCTGTTTGAAGCGATAATCGAGCGCCAACTCGAGTTCGTGATCGAGATTCTCAGGCGATTCGGGGCGCGGGCCTGCCGCTGCTTTCGACCGCAGCCATCCCGACAATCTCCCCCACCAACTCTGCGCGCCCTGCAAGCGAATTGGTCACCTCAACTTCTACTTCATGATTAGTCATGGCGAGCTCGGCGCGGGTCAAGACCCTGAGATAATTTCGGCTATAGCCGCGGAGCAGTCCGTTGCCCGCAGATTCCTCAAGTAACACTTGAAGTTTATGGCGATTGAACCGCGTAGCGAAAGTGCGGCGCTTCGTCTCTCCCAGCTCTCGCAGGACTGCCGCTCGACGCTTGATTTCGGCCGCATCAATCTGGCCGTCCATCTTGGCAGCCGTCGTACCGGCACGACTCGAGTAAGGGAACACGTGAAAATAAGCCAGCGGTAGGCTTTCGACGAACTTAAAGTAATTGTCGAAGGCCGAGCTGCTCTCGCCCGGAAACCCCGCGATCAAGTCGGTGCCGATCGCGATATCCGGCATCGCAGCCATAAGCCGATCGACCCGCTCGCGAAACTCATCGGTCCGATAGCGCCGGCGCATCCGCCCGAGCGTCTCGTCGGTTCCCGCCTGCAGCGGCAGATGGAGATGATGGCAAAACTTACTGCTCTGCCGGAGGATTTCAATAATCCGATCACTCAGCTCTTCCGGATCCAGCGAACTAATTCGGATACGCCCGACCGGCGCTCGCTCGTCGATCATCTCAAGCAATGCTTCGAGCGAGATCGCTGGTTCGAGATCCTTGCCATACCCCCCCAGGTGGATTCCGGTGAGAATCACTTCCTTGAAGCCCTGCTCGTAGAGGCCGTCGATCGCTTCGAGGATTCGGCGCGGTCCGACACTGCGTGACCGGCCGCGCGAGGTCGGAACGATGCAGAAAGAGCAAAACTGATCGCATCCTTCCTGCACCTTGAGGAAGGCGCGCGTATGCCCCTCCAGCACAACAGCACCAAGCTCTATCGGCGCCCTCTCCTTGCGCAGGTTCGAGACCATCGTGCGCTCGCTATTCGTGCCGAGCACAGCGGCCTCGAGATCATTCGGGCGTCCCAGACCGACCACTGCATCGACCGCCGAGGACTGATCCAAAGACTGAGGACTCGCCTGAGCGAGGCATCCGGTCATGATCACGCGAGCTTCGGGATTCAGCCGGCGCGCCCGCCGTGCGATCCTCAGACTCTCGGCGTCCGCACGATCGGTCACCGTGCAGGTATTCACCACATAGACATCGGCGACCTCATCGAACTCACAGCGCTCGAAACCAAGCCGCGCCATCCGCGACTCGATCATCGCAGAGTCGTACTGATTGACCTTGCATCCGAGGGTTGCGATCGCGAAGCGCACTAGTCCTGTGCCTCCAGCGCTCGCTCGATAAAACCGCCACCGAGAACTTCATCACCGCGATAGAAGACGCAGGCCTGTCCCGGCGATACAGCCGGACCATCGCCATCGAAACGGACCTCGGCGAATCCGGGCTCATCGAGGAGGCGGACGGTCGAGGGAATTCCATGATGGCGATAGCGAATTCTCACGTCGGCCTCGAAAGTCGGCTCGCGCCGAGGCCAAACCATGTTCACTTGCCGCGCTTTCAAGCCCTTCGCGCTGAGGCATTCGCGACGACTGATCGTAACGTCGCCCGTATCCGGATTGATCGATCGCACATAGAGCGGCTCGCCGGTCGCGACGCCCAGGCCACGCCTCTGTCCGATCGTAAAGTGATGGACTCCATCGTGACGTGCTAGTTCGGCACCGTTGTCGTCCAGGATACGACCCGGACGAAGCCCGACTCGCGCAGCCTTCTCTTCGACAAAGCGTGCGTAATCGCCGTTGGGTACGAAACAGATTTCCTGACTCTCGGGCTTGTCGGCATTAGTCAGTTTCAGATCGCGCGCTATATCGCGAACCTCGGCCTTGTTCATCGCACCCAGTGGAAACAGCGTACGCGACAATTCCTTCTGGCCGAGATTGAAGAGGAAATAGGTCTGATCCTTCGTGATATCCACCGCACGACAGAGCCGATAACTGCCGTCCTGCGCTTGTGCGATCCGCGCATAGTGACCGGTCGCGACGAAGTCCGCCTGGATTGCCTGCGCGCGCTGCCACAGACGATCAAACTTGATCTCGCGATTACACATCACGCAGGGATTCGGTGTCCGTCCGTGCAGATACTCGCTGACGAAATTTTCCATCACACGCGAAGCAAAGTCTGCGCGGAGATCGACTACATAAAAGGGAAATTTCATTCGTTCGGCGACCCGGCGCGCATCTTCGAAATCATCATGCGAACAACAGGTGCCCCGCCGACTCAAACCGGTCGCGGTGCTATCGGGCGTCAGGCGCATAGCTACGCCGACCACATCGTAACCCTGATCATGCAGTAGCGCGGCAGCCACCGAGCTATCGACACCACCCGACATCGCGACGAGAACTCGCGGCTTCATCAGGCGGCCTCCGTCGTCGGGATTGGTTCAGCCTCCGCGATACGCTGCCATACGCGGGGGATAATTTCGCCGGCAAAGGCTATCTCTTCGGCCGTGGTGTTCCATCCCAGGCTGAGGCGCAGGGAACTTCGCGCGGCGGCGGCGCTCCGACCCATCGCGAGAAGCACATGCGAGGGCTCGACAGCACCTGCCGCGCACGCCGAACCCATCGAGACTTCGATCCCTTCAAGATCGAACGCTATCAGCAAAGTCTCGCCGAGCACGCCAGGAAAAGTGAGGTTGAGCGTATTCGGAAGACGGTCCTGCGAAGGACCGTTCACGGCCAGGCCTGGGATTGCGGCCGAGAGACGATCGAGCAGCTGCTGCGATAGATGACGGAGCCGCTCCGACTCCTCATCGAGATTGGCAGCGGAAACCTCCGCCGCGACTCCGAACGCGATCGCGCCGATTAGATTCGGTGTCCCAGCGCGCAACCCTGACTCCTGCGGTCCACCAAGGATAGTTGGTACGATCCGCGCTCCGCGACGAAGAAAAAGGGCCCCGCTGCCTTCGATCCCGCCGAGCTTATGCGCACTGAGTGTCATCAGATCGCACCGAAGCTTACTCACATCAAGCGGAATCCGTCCGGCGGCCTGGGCCGCATCGAGATGAACCAGCGCGCCGGCATTGGCAGCACTTTCGGCAATCGGCCCGATTTTCTGGATCGAACCAACCTCAGCATTGGCCAGTCCGATCGATACCACGGAAGTTTCGTCGTTTATCTGCTCGGCGACGGCGGCAGGATCAATCAGCCCTTCGCGATCCGGCTTAACGCGGATTATTTCGTAACCGCGGCTTTCAAGATCAATCAGCGGCGTCAGAAGCGAAGAATGCTCGATCGCAGTGGTGACGATTCGATGACGCTTGGGCGCTGCGCCGATCGCACCAAAGATCGCGAGGTTATTCGACTCGGTGCCGCCGCTGGTGAAGACGATCGTTCGCGTGTGAGCCCCAATCAGGCTCGCGACTCGTTCGCGAGCCTGTTCGAGTTCGCGTCGGGCCTCTTGCCCCGATCGATGGACCGAGGACGGATTCCCGTGCGTCGCACGCGACAGGTAATCCGCAATCGCGTCGCGAACTTGCGGACGGATCGGAGCACCCGCGTTATGGTCCAGATAGACTCGCACCGTTCGATACCAATTGAATCGATAAGCGTACCGCACCCGAAGCTCCGGGGACAGTCCCGCCCGGAGCGCCCCGGATCGCGGCAATCCACTTCATCGAGCTTCTCCTTCGATCTGACCTAGCGCATCGATCCGGAGTCAAGTGCGATCCCTACTGGTCCGTCAAGGCCGGTATCGGGACCTTGAATGATCGCGTCCCTAATAATCCTGCCATCGCTCAACCGCATCGCCGGAGCGACATTGCCGTTGCTGCCTGGCGGATAGACCGTAATCGAGTCGAGGCTGGTCCCGTCGCCACTTTGAACGTTGGCGACGTAGATATTTCCGATCGAGTCAACTGCGATGCCACTCGGCATCTTAAGTCGCGTTCGAGGCCCTGAGATGGAGGCAATCGGTGCGACGTTGCCATTACTGTTAGCCGCGTAGATTGCGACTGAATCGGGGCCGTAGGTGGTGACCCCCTCCTTCGATACATAAGTGGTAGCGCTGCCTTCGTTGGTGACATAGACCCTGTTGCGGCTGTCTACAGCAAGACTCGTTGGCGAATCAAAGCCCATTTGTTTGTCATCACGAGCGCCGCTTATTGTCCGTACAGGGGAGGCATTCCCGTTACTGCCCGCGGCGTAGATGCTGACGCTGCCGGCCGGGGCGTTCTCAGTCGCCCGGTTCAGCACGTAGAGAAGTCCTGAAGAATCTGTCGCGAGTGCGAGCGGGAGACTTAGCCAGGTCCGATCACCGCTAATCTCGCGGATTGGCGGAATATTGCCACTGCTACCCGGCGCATAAACAGTTACGCTCTCAGCCTGACTGTTCAGCGAATAGATTTCGCCTTTCGGGCCTACCGCGACCCCCGCGGGGTCCGACAACTTGGTCTTATCTGGCTCGCCGGCGGGGGCGCCGATAGTCGCGATCGGCGCTACGTGAGCGTAACTTCCGGCCGGGTAAATCGTGATGCTATCGACTCCGCGCCCGCCAGTGCCACCATTAGCTACGTAGATCTTTCCGCTCTTGTCGAACGCAACGCCGCTGGGGCGATCCATGGCGCTGTCGGGACTCGAGATGGCCTCGATTGGCGCGACATTGCCGCTTACATAAGTTGTGGGTGTGCAGCCGCCCGCGCCGTAAGCGTGCATATACTTTGGCTCGGGCGACGGTGTAGGCCGTGCAGCGAGCTCATGTCTAAGCGGGGCAAAGATCGCCACACGGTTAGCGCTTATATCGGTGACGTAAATCCTCTCTTTGGAATCCAGAGTGACTCCGGCCGCTTGGCTGACGCCAGTCGCTCCGCCACAAATCATAGCCTTCGGCATCGCGCAACCGTCGATTATCCTGTAGGAGCCGTCCCTGCCCTTTGCG
>Ga0335071_10004523_pt1 | contig 14515 bp, 13 predicted proteins | sample Lox_Sample_15_FD_206724 | JGI IMG/M metagenome (GOLD analysis project Ga0335071, IMG submission 206724) | Soil microbial communities from Loxahatchee National Wildlife Refuge, Florida, United States - Lox_Sample_1.5 | ecosystem: Environmental > Terrestrial > Soil > Wetlands | place: USA... | reverse complement strand
CGGCTTGCGCGCGGTCGGCACTTACGAGGAAGCGGTCGAGAGCATCAGTTGCGATTCGTGGGCCGCCGACTACCTGCTCTTCCAAGGCGACAACTCGCTGATCGCGCCCGCCTATCATTATCGTGATCCCCGCGGACGGGAGGGCATGCAGCGGGTGTTTGCGCTGGTGCCCAAAGAGACGATTTACCAGGAAACAGGCGTCTGCCCGATGCCGGCCAACACGCTGTTCCAGTTGGGCGCGGAGCGGCCCCGGCGGCTGAGCCGGGCGCAGCACCTCTTGCCGGTCGCCGATGGCTTCAACTATCTGCTGGCCGGGGTGCCGCGCTTCGAGCGATCCATGGCCGGCACCACCCAGCTTTACAACCCGGTCGCGCAAACCTGGTCCAACCGCCTGCTGGAAGCCCTCGAGCTCTCCCCCACGCTCTTTCCGCCCCTGGTGCCCGCGGGCACCGAATTGGGACCGCTGCGCCCGGAGATCGCCGCCGCCAGCGGCCTGGAGGACGCGCGCGTCGTCAGCTCCTGCTCGCATGAAACGGCGGCTGCCCTGGTGGCCTTGCCCGTTCGCCCGGGGGAAAGCTGGGCCTACCTGCGCCTGGGGTCCTGCACGAACCTGGGCACTGAAATCCCCCAGCCGATCATCACCGACGCCAGCCGCGACCTGCGTTTCACCAACGAGCCGGGCTACGGCGGGACGACCCGGTTCTCCAAGCAGACCATCGGCCTCTCGCTCCTCGATGAATGCCGCCGGTTCTGGAAAGAAAAGGACCGTGAGATTGATGACAGCCTCCTCACGCACCTTGCGGGCTCGGCGCCGCCGTTCGAATCGCTGATCAACCCGGCCGACCCGCGCTTCGCCGAGCCGGGCGACATGCCGCTCAAGATCCAGGCCTTCTGCCGGGAAACCCGGCAGCCCGTGCCGCGCAAGCCCGGCCCAATCATCCGGTGCGTCCTGGAAAGCCTGGCCCTGCTCTGCCGCAAGACCCTCCAGGAAATGGAGGACCTGACCGGGCGCCAGGTCGCGCGGCTCTACCTGCTGGGCGGGTCCGGTAATGCGCTCCTGAATCATTTCACCGCCAACGCCGTGCGCCGCCCCCTGGTCGTCGTGCCCGGCGACGCCGCCGCCACCGGCAATGTGATCGTCCAGGCCCTGGCGCTGGGTCACCTGCCATCCCTCGAACAGGCGCGCGACCTCGTCCGCACCTCCCTCAAGAGCGAGACCCTCGTCCCCTACGCTACCGCCTGGGACACCGCTTACACGCGGTTGGCGCAGCTCTGCCCGGCGTGATCGGCGCTCACTGAGATCTGGCAGCCTACGCTGCCACGGCTGGCTCGTGTTTGAGGGCTTTGGGACCGGGACGCCGTTCTATCGTCCCGGTTGACATCCGCATCGCCGCACAGGAAAATGCAGCGATGCAAGTGACGCTGACAAAAGACCTCAAGGATTTCATTGCCCGGAAAGTCAGGGCGGGGGGCTACGCCAACCCGGGCGAGGTCGTGCGCGAAGCCTTGCGCGATTTTCGGACCAAGGATGACCCTGCCGAAGACGATTCGCGGGAGCTGGCCGACCTGTTGCTGCCGGCTGTTCGCGGGCGGCATCGTCCGTTGACCGCGAAGCATTTTCGCCAACTGCGGCTCCATGCCCGGCGCAAGCCGGCTGGCTCGTGAGCCTGCGCATCCAGCAATCGGATCACTTCTGGGCCGACCTGCTCAGGCAGGTGGACTGGTATCGGGACCACGCCGGCTCCGAAGTTGCAGAAGGATACGTCAATGCCGTTGAAGCCACCTTGCAGGCGTTGGCGAGGACGCCGGGGCTCGGCCGGCCTCGCTTTGCGGACTGGCCTGAGCTTGTTGGAATTCGTTCCTGGCGGGTGCAGAAGCCCTATCACCGCCATCTGATCTTCTACCGGCACGACCGCGAGTCGCTGATGGCCGAACGCCTCTTGCATGGCGCGCGCGACCTGCCTCGTCGTTTGGTCCAGGCTCCGTACGAGGCCGCAGACTGAGGCGACGCCTTACGAAAGCGCCGGCAAGCGGGACGCACCCCAAACGCTTCGCGCAACTCCTTGCGGCTTTGCGCCTTTGCGGCTTTGCGTTGATTCGCCAGCGGCTTCCACTACACTTGGGCATTCGGTTGACGCAGTGATGAACCTCGGCCGATGAAACCGGCCTGGGACAAAAGACCGTCATCCTGCCCAGCCGGCAACACAGCGCATATATGTTGGAGACTAGCCTATGAAGATTCTCGATATCCCCCGGTCCGGGAAGTGCGGGCAGACCGTGGCCTTTCAATCCCGCTACGGCTTGTGTTTGCGGCAGCACGTCCCGCAAAAGGCGGGGCTCACGCCGGCGCGGCAGCAGGTGTGCGCCGCCTTCGGCAGGAACTCCGGAAAGTGGAGCCGCCGGCTGAGCGAGGAACAGCGCAACCGCTGGATTCTGGCCGGGGCGCAGGTGATGAGCCACCCCCGGCTCGGCCAAAACGGGCCGTTGACCGGCCAGCAGTTCTGGCAGGCCATCAGCACCGTGCGGTCCGTCGTGGGTCTGCCGGAGACCCTGGAGGTCCCGCCACGCCCGGTGTTTGCCCTCAGCAACGTCGGGCCGCTGGTGATCGAGAACGGCGCGGACGGGGTGCGGCTTTACGTGGTGGTGTCCGGGGAGCTGAACGAGGACATCATGGTGTTCGGCCAAGCGCCGTGCAGCTGCGGCCGTTACAAGCGCCGGAATATCTCCTATCTCGGCCTGCTGGCGCCCCCGATTAACGGTCGGAGCGAGATCACCCCCCTCTACCGGGCCAGGTTTGGCGAGCCGCGCCCCGGCCAAAAGGTCTTCCTCGTCACCTGCCAGGAAAAAGATGGCTGGAAGGGACTGGACCGGGAGACCAGCGCCACGGTCCCGGATCGGCCAACGGACCTCCAAGCGACCGCCAAGCCACCAGGTAGCCATCCCATCAACGTGCACACCGGAGGTACACTGGATGCAGTGAGGTATGTAGCTCCAGTGGATGGCTACCCCCAAGCCAGTAAAGAGCGAGGAGTTGGGGCGGGAGACGCCTCCGGAGCGCCTTTGGAGGGCAAGAAACCACCGGAACGGGAGGGCGACGCTCCCAGTTGAGGGGGTGTCGGAGCGCAAAACGAGCCGAGATGACTCCAGGGAGTGCCGGGGCCGCAAGGTCCCTGCCCGCCGAGGGTCAGCGGATGGCGTTGGCGATGGCGGAGGTCGCCGGCGGTTGGGCGCCCATGACGACGGCCACCGAGCTTGAGAGCGTGTCCAGCACGCGGGCGGGAGCAACGCCGAGCGCCAGGATGCCGCCGATCAGCAGCACGCACAGCGCGCGGGTCGGCCAGTCGAGGCGGATCGGGGGGCGCTCGCCGGGATCGCGGAAGACCGCCTCGCGGATGACGCAGAGGTAGTAATAGACGGCGATGGCGGCGTTGAGGACGGCGATGATGACGAGGTAAACATGGCCCTTAGCCAGCGCGGCGGAGAGCAGGCTGAGCTTGCCCATGAAGCCGACAAAGGGCGGGATGCCCGCCAGCGCAAACACCCCCACGATCAGGGTCAGCGCGAGCAACGGCGAGCGCTTGTGCAGCCCCGCCAGCTCCTCAATGGAAACGTTGGTGCCGTCCTGCGAGACCTTGCAGATCACCACGAAGCACGCCAGCACCATCAGGAGGTAGCCGATGATGTAGTAAAGGGCGGCGGTGTAGCCGAACTGGTCGAGGGCCACGAACCCAATCAGCGCGTAGCCCGCGTGGGCAATGCCGGAGAAGCCGAGCAAGCGCTTGAAGTCCTTCTGCATGAGCGCAATGAGGTTGCCGTAGAACATCGAGCCGGTCGCCAGGATCGCGAGCATGATGGCGACGGTATGGTTGTCCGGCGAGGCCAGGGAAACGAAGCGCACCAGGACGGCCACCGCGCCGATCTTCGGCAGCGAGGCGACGAGCCCTGCCGTTTCGTTGGAAGCGCCCTGATAGACATCCGGCGTCCAGAAGTGGAAGGGGAAGACCGCCAGCTTGTAGTAAAGGCCGCAGAAGGTCAGGGCCAGGCCAGTGATGGCGAGGGGCGAATGGATGATCGGCTGGAGCCGGGGCAGCAGCTCGATCAGCGAGGTCGTGCCGGTCAGGCCGAAGAGGTAGCTCATGCCGAAGAACATCACGCCGTTGGCGGCGACGCCGAACATGATGTACTTGATCGCGGATTCCATCTGGCTCTTTTGGCCCTCGCGCTCGCGGCGCATGGCGACCAGGAAGTAGAGCGGGAACGCCGAGACTTCCAGGGCGATCACCAGGGTGATGATATCCACGCAGCTCACGAGCATCATCAGGCCGCACACACTGAGCGTCAGGAAGAGGAAGTATTCGGCTTTAACGTCCTCGCGGATGTCCGCCAGGTTGCCGCTGAGGAGCAGGATGAGGGTGAACCCGCAGGCAAAGACGAGCTTGAGGACCTGGGAGAACTGGTCCACGCAGTACGCGCCGCTGAAGAGCGTGGCCGCTTGCCCCAGGCAAAGCACGGCGGCGACGATGGCGGCGAACGAAGTGACCAGGGCGGTGGTCCGGGCCGGCCGCACGCGCACCTCGCCCAGCGTAAACAGGAACACGACCAGCGCGCCGACGAGGAGCACCAACTCCGGCAGGAAGGCTAGGAAAGGGGAGGAGGTCATGGGAGGCTGGGATGCGGCGGGCGGGCGAGATCCGAGGGCCGAAACCCGAAGGCCGAAAGAAGGCCGAAAGCCGAAGGCCGAACTTGCCAGGTCATGACGGCTTGGTCCCGGAGGGACGGGCGGGCCTGGAGCAGTTTAGGGCGCGATGGCATAGGTGTTAACAGGCTGACCCTGCTGCGCCTGTGCGAGCAGATGCTTCACGCTGGCGTCGAGCACGTGGGTGATCGGCTCGGGATGCAGGCCGATCCAGAAGACAAACAGCAGCAGCGGGGCGAGCGTCAGCACCTCGCGCAAGCCCAGATCCCGCAGGTGGGAATGGTCGGGGTTGCGCGTGCCGCCGTAGGCGACCTTTTGCAACATGCGCAACATATAGGCGGCGGCCAGCACCACGCCGGGCACAATGCACAGCATGGCCACAATGAAGCCGTGGTTCACCGTGGCGAGCTTGAAGCCGCCGGTCATGACCAGGAACTCGCCGATGAAGCTGTTCGTGCCCGGAAAGGCGAGCGAGGAGAGGGCGAACACCCCGGCAAACAGCGCAAAGATGCGCATGGTCCGCCCCATGCCGGCGGCCTCCGCGAGGTCGCGGGTGTGCAGCCGTTCGTAGATGATGCCGACAACAATGAACAGCGCCCCCGTGGTGATCCCGTGGTTGATCATCACCAGCACCGCGCCTTCGATCCCCAGCCGGTTCAGGGCAAAGATGCCCAGCGTCGCAAAGCCCATGTGCGCGACGCTCGAATAGGCGACGAGCTTCTTGAGGTCCGTCTGGGCCAGGGCGGTGAGGCCGCCGTAGAGGATGGCGATGACGGAAAGCCAGAGGATGTAAGGCGTAAAGACCTGGGTCGCGTAAGGCGTGATCGGCAGGGAGAACCGCAGGAAGCCGTAGGTGCCCATCTTGAGCAGGATGCTCGCGAGCAGCACGCTGCCGGCGGTCGGGGCTTCCACGTGGGCGGCGGGCAGCCAAGTGTGGAAGGGGAACATCGGCACCTTGATGGCGAAGCTGATGAAGAAGGCGAGGAAGATCCAGCATTGGAAGCTGTGCGAGTAGTTGTGCCCCATCATGTCCGGGATGCTGAAGCTGCCGACCTGCAGGCGCAACGCGATGATGGCGACCAGCAGCAGGACCGAGCCGGACATGGTATAGACAAAGAACTTGAGGGCGGCGTAAACCTTGCGGGGCCCGCCCCAGACGCCGATGAGCAGGGCCATGGGAATCAGCATGGCCTCCCAGAAGACGAAGAACAGGACGAAGTCCAGCGCGCAGAACACGCCGATCATGGCCGTCTCCATGATCAGCAGGCAGATCATGAATTCCTTGACGCGGGTCTGGATGTAGCGCCAAGAGGCGAGCACGCACAGCGGCAGGATCAGGGTCGTCAGCAGCACCAGCAAGAGGCTGATCCCGTCTATGCCGACGGCGTAATTGATACCCAGGGCCGGAATCCAATGGGCGGACTCGAAGAACTGGAAGTCGGCGGTCCGCGTATCAAACCGCAGCCATAACTCCAGTGAGAAGAGGGCGATGGCGGACGTGAATGCCAGAGTCCACAAGCGCAGGAAGCGTTCGTTGCGGAGAAAGGCGGCGACCGCAGCGGCGGCCAGCGGGCTGAAGATCAACACGCTGAGCAGGTGCGAGCTGGTATTGGGGCTGAGCGTGGTCATCGGGCGAAAGCGTTGGAATACCAGAGGAAGGCGATGATCAGGATGGCAGCCACGGCAAAGGCAAAGGCGAGGTTCTGCTGCATCTGGCCGCGCTGGGCCAAGCGCAGCCGGCGGCTAAAACCCCGGATGCTGTTGGCGAAGCCGTCCACCATGCCGTCAATGACCTCGTTGTCGAAAAGGCCCGCCACGCGGGCGCTCAGCATCAGCGGCACCAACCCGGCCACGCGATAGAGTTCGCCGACGAGCGTATCGGTGGCCTGAACCGGCTTGCGGGCCACCCAGAGGAAGACGCGCCAGCCTTTGCGGTAGAACCAGTCCAGATCCAGGCTGATGGTGGGGTCCGGCACCAGCTTCTTCAGCAGCAGGAAGAAGCCCAGGCCGGTGAAGAGCAGAATCTGCAAGGTCTCAAAGACGTGGTAGGCGGTGTAAGGATGGTATTCGGCGGCCACCTCGGGGTAAGGCAGCATCTTGTAGAGATAAGGGGTGTAGCAGCCGATGAAGATGCAGAGGGCCGACGCGACGATCATCGCGGCGTTCATGTTCCACGGCGGTTCGGCGGCCCGATCCCAGGTTTCCTTCCTGGGCTGGTTCTTCCCGAACCAGATGAAATAGGGAACCTTCAGCCCGGTGTGCAGGAACGTGCCCGCGGAAGCGAGCAACAGCAGAAAGCCGACCCATAGCTTGCCCTCCTCAAAGCCGGCGCTGACGATCATGGACTTGCTGACAAACCCGCTGAAGAGCGGGAAGGCGGAGATGGACAAGCCGCCGATGAGGGTGAAAACAAACGTCCACGGCATCTTCTTCCACAGCCCGCCCAGCTCGGTGAACTTGCTCTCGCCGGTCATGTAGAGCACCGAGCCGCAGCCCATGAACAGGAGGCCCTTGTAGAGGATGTGGGCGAAGGCATGGGCGCAGGCGCCGTTGATGGCCATCTGCGTGCCCAGGCCAACCCCCGCCACCATGTAGCCGACCTGGCTGATGATGTGGTAAGCGAGCAGGCGGCGGCAGTCGTTTTCCAGCACGGCATAGACGACGCCGTAGAGGGCCATGATCACCCCCAGCACGATCAGGATCTCCATGCCCGCGAACCCGCGGCAGAGGGCATAGACGGCGGTCTTGGTGGTGAAGGCGCACATGAACACCGAACCGTTGAAGGTGGCTTCGCCGTAGGCGTCCGGCAGCCAGGCGTGCAAAGGCGGCACGGCGGCGTTGAGGAGGAAGCCCGCCATGATCAGATAGATGGCGGTTGTCGGATGGTGGACATCCAGGAGGTTAAAGGACCAGTCGTGGCCGGGCGCGTTGCAGTGGAGCACCATGCCCGCCAGCAAGGCCAGGCCGCCGACGACGTGCACCAGCAAATAACGGTAGCCCGCAAACAGCGATTCCCGCCGGCCCCGGAACCAGATGAGGAACACCGACGAGAAGGCCATCAGCTCCCAGAAGAGGAAGAGGGTGATGAAATCCCCGGCGTAGATGCAGCCGACGGACCCGGCGACGTAGAACCACGAGGCGATGTGCTGCGCGTCGTCCTTGACGTGCAAACCGTAGAGCGTCCCCAGGATGCACATCAGGCTCATGATGTAGCCGAAGACGGAGCTGAGCCCGTCCACGCGGCCAAAGACCAGCGTCCAGTTGAGGATATGCACCTGGCCGAACTCGCCGCGGTGCATGGTGAGAATGCGCGCAAAGAGCAGGATCGGGATGAGCAGCAGGTAGCCCCGCTTCAGGCGCGCGGGCACCGCCAGCAGCAGGAGGCTGCCCAGAATCAGGATCAGCGAAGGATGGAGCCAGAGGTCAGTCATGCTTGCCCCCTCCCGGAGCGCGCCCGTCCCCGGGCGCAGCAGGCTTCGAATTGTCCAGCGCCTTGGAATGTTCTGAGGCGCCTCCACTTCCGGACGTCGCTGCGCCCGGGGACGGGCGCGCTCCGGCGGCGCTCGCAAGCTGGGCCGGCGGATCGTCGTAGTAATCCTCGCGGGTCATGATGCCCAGGTGGCCGTACCACTTGGAGAGGACGATGATCAGGACGCAGCCGACGAAGCCGAAGATGGACCAGAAGAAGGGGATGTGCTCGACCGCGGTGTGGGCGTGCTCGTTGCTCACCAGGAGCATGCCCAACGCAGCGACCAGCACCAGGAGGCCGATGCCGACCAGCTTAACGGCCTTCAACCGGCCGCGCAGAAACTCAATTAGCTGGGCAAGTTTCATTACAGGACCGCTCGCACGAAGTGCATCAGGAAGCCGGGGTAGATGCCGATCAGGACCGAGATGATGGCGGTGATGACGAGGGGAACCACCAGCGCCGGGTGCGCCTCGCCGTACTTGTGGTCCGTGTCCGCCTGCGAAGTTTTGCCAAAGAAGCCGTTATAGACGACCGGGGCGAAATAGGCGGCGTTGAGCAGCGTGCTGATCAGCAGCACGATGATGATGCCGACCGACCCGGCGTCGAAGGCGCCGTTCAACAGATACCACTTGGTGACGAAGCCGGCGACGGGCGGCGCGCCGATCATGCTGAGCGAGGCCAGCGCGAAGGCGCCAAAGGTGAAGGGCATCGCCCGTCCCAGGCCGTTCATCTCCGAGATGTTCTTCTTGTGGGTAGCGACATAGATCGCGCCCGCGCAGAAGAAGAGGGTGATCTTGGAAAAGGCGTGGTTGGCAATGTGGATCAGCCCGCCTTCGATGCCGGGCCGCGTCATCAAGGCGACGCCCAGAATAATGTAGGAGAGCTGGCTGACCGTGGAATAGGCGAGCCGCGCCTTCAGGTTGTCTTTGCTGAGCGCCACGATGGAAGCGATGATGATCGTAATGGAGACGAAATAGGCGGTAGGGAGGCCGAGGTTCAGCGCGCGCATGGTATCCACGCCGAAGACGTAGAGCATCACCCGCACGGTGGAGAAGACGCCCACCTTGACCACCGCGACGGCGTGGAGCAGCGCGCTGACGGGGGTGGGGGCGACCATGGCGCTCGGGAGCCAGTTATGGAAGGGCATCACGCCGTTCTTGGCGAAGCCGATGATGCAGCAGGCGTAGAGGGCCGTCACCACCCAGCGATTGACGTCCGGGGGCAGGATGCCCGTGTTGATATTGTTGGCGAAGTCGAGGGTGCCGGTCAGGACGTAGATCACGACCATGGCCGGCAGCACCAGGCCCTTGGCGGTGGCGGTCAGGTAAGTGAGATACTTCTTGCCGCTCTCGTAGCTCTCCTCGTCCTGATGGTGGGCGACAAGGGGATAGGTGCAGATGCTGACGATCTCGTAAAAGAGATAGAGGGTGAGCAGGTTGTTGGAAAAGGCGCAGCCGACCGCGCCGAACAAGGCCAGGGCGAAGCAGGTGTTGAAGCGCGTCTGCTCGTGCTCGTTGAGGCCGCGCATGTAGCCCGCTGAGTAAAACACTGTGACGACCCACAGGAACGAAGCGCACAGGGCGAAGACCATGGAGAGCCCGTCAGCCCGCAGGGCGATCTCCAATCCCCCCAGAAGGTGGAACACGCAGAAATACAGGGTCTTGCCGGCCAGAACGGCCGGGATCATCGAAGCGGTGAGGACGAAGAGCGTCGCGGCGGTGAAGAAGGAGCACGTTTCCCGCGTGTTGGGCCGGTTGCCCGTCAGCATGACCAGGCCCGCCCCAACGAGCGGGGCAAGGATCGCCAGCAGGAGCCTGAGGTCGTGAATCGGTTCCATGGGCCTAGCCGTTCAGTTCGGACAGCTCCCGGGTCTTGACGGAGCGGTAGTTGCGATAGACCGCGATGATGATGCTCAGGGCGATGGCGATTTCCGCCGCGGCCAGCCCCATGATGAACAGCACAAAGATTTGCCCTACGGCGGGGTCGGGCGCCCGGAAGCGATTGAACGCCATCAGGTTGAGCGAAGCGGCGGAGAAGATCAGCTCGCCCGAGATGAGCATGCCGATGAGCGTGCGGCGCCGCAGCAGGCCGAAAATGCCAATGGCCAGCAGCAAGGCGGCGACGGTAAAGTAGATTTCCGGGCGGTCGGGCAGGGGCATGGGATTCATGGTTTGGTCCTTCCGGTGCGGGCGACGGCCAGGGCGCCGATGATGGCGACGAGCAGCGCAAGCGAGATCAGCTCAAAGGCCATGCTGTAGGTGGTCAAGAGCGACTTCCCGATGGCGCTGACCGAGCCGTCGCTCACCCGGGCGACGGGAGCGGTCCAGTCCTGCTGTGCGCCCAGATGCCAAACGCCCCAAAAGATCGCGGCGCTCACCACCAGCGCCACGCCTCCCCAGAGGAGGCTCGTTCCGCGCTGCTCATCGCGGACGGGCTCGTCCGGCTCGGCCAGCATCACGGCGAAGACGATGGTGACGCAGACCGCGCCGACGTAAATGAGGATTTCCATCAGGGCCAGGAACGGGCTGTGGAGGAAGTAGTAAAGCCCGGCCAGCCCGATGCAGCAGATCGCCAGCCCGCACACGCTCCGGATGATGCGCGCGGTGAGCGCGGCGATCAGCGCCCCCACGACCGTGGTCGCAAGGCACAGGAGGAAGATCGCACCGACGATCATCTGCGAGGCGGGGAACGCAGTCATTTCGGGGCAGCCGGGGGCTGGGCGCCGGGGGTTGCGGGTTGGTTGGCCTTGGGTGGGTCGGCGGGTGGGGAAACACCGGGCGGGACGCCCGGTAAACCGGCAGGCGCGGACGCCTGCCCTACGCTCTCGTCCTGCAAGCGTTCGCTTTCGAGGCGCTTAAAGAGGTCCATGATGTAGTCCTCCTTGTTGGTGCTGGCCAGGTTGTATTCGTGGGAGTAGCGGATGGCGCCGTCCCGGCAGGCCTCGACGCACGAGCCGCAGAGACTGCACTTGGTGAAGTCCAGAACGTAGTGGGTTACCGACTTCTTCTTGGCGCCGTCGAGCTTGGCCCCTTCCACCGTGATGCAGTCGCTCGGGCAGGCGCGCTCGCACAGTTTGCAGGCGAAGCAGACGGCTTTGCCGGTCTCGGGGTCGCGCACCAGCTCGATATGGCCCCGGAACCGCTCCGGCATCTTCAGGGATTCATGCGGGTAGTGGACGGTGACGGTCGGCTTGAAGAACTGGCCGAGGGTAATCCGCATGCCTGTGACCAGGCTGTTGAAGCCGGTGGCAAATTCTTTGAGAGACTTCTTCATGCGTGGATGAGCTTCATCATCGCGCTGGAGAGGATCAGCGTGAACAGTGAGACCGGGATGAGGATCTTCCAGGAAAGGTTAAGCAGGCCGTAGAACTGGGTGCGCGGGAAGGTCCAGCGAATCCAGACCACCGAGAAGATCAGGAAATACATCTTCACCAGGAACCAGAATACGCCCGGCAGGATGCCGATCGGGCTCTGCCAGCCGCCGAGAAACAGCACCGTGGCCAGGGCGCAGCCGAGCAGGATGTTGGCATACTCGGCCATGAAGAAGACGCCGAAGCCCATCCCCGAGTATTCGGTGTAAGCGCCGGCCACCAACTCGCTCTCGGCCTCGGCCATGTCGAAGGGCGCGCGGTTGGTCTCTGCCAGCATGCAGGTGTAGAAGATGAGAAAGGTCACCGGCGCCAAGGGGTTCACCCACACTCGGAAGATGTTCCAGTGCCAGAACCCGCCGGCCTGCTGCAGGACGATCTCGCTCAGGTTCATCGTGCCCGTCACCATGATCATGGTGATGACCACCAGCAGCATGGGGATTTCGTAAGCGACGTTCTGGGAAACCACGCGGGCGGCGGAGATGATGGCATACTTGTTCCGCGAAGACCAGCCGCCGAGCATGATCGCCATGACGTTGATCGAGCCGAAGGCGAAGATCATCAGCAGGCCGACGTTGATACTCCGGGCGGCGAGGTGCTCGCCAAAGGGGATGATCGCCAGGCTCATCAGGGCCGGGGACATCATCAGCAAGGGAGCGATGCGGAACAAAGTCCGGTCCACGCCCGCGGGGACGATCAACTGCTTGGACATGAGCTTGGCCGCGTCGGCGATCGGCTGCAGCAAACCCGCCCAGCCGACCTCGGTCGGACCGGGGCGGCGCTGGAACCGGGCGGCGCCCTTCCGCTCCACCCAGACCAGGTAGGCGGCGTTCAGCCCGACAAAAGACATGATGCCCACCACGAACAGCACCAACCGGAGCGGCTCAGGCCAGAGGGAAAGGATGAAATGCCAGATGGACTGGATCATGGTCAGGATCGTCCGGTCCTCGCAGTGGAGAGGTGCTGGGGGCTGGAGAAAGGCCCGTTCCCCCTCACCCCGTCCCACTCCCCAAAGGAGAGAGAGAAGCTACCTGCGCCCATCAATACTCCCAACGACTGCCGTCTAGCCGGCCGACTGCCGTCTATTCTCCCTCTCCTCTGGGGAGAGGGCTGGGGTGAGGGGGAATAGAACATCGGCAGCACCTCCCCCTGCCCCTGAATGGTTAGCGGCAGCCCAATCATTGGTATGGGCTGCTGGTTCGGCGCGGCAGAAGTGCCGGAGCTGAACACGTATTGGCGCATCGGCGTCCAAGGTACCCAAAGCCCTTGCCCGGACTCCACATGGCTTGCAAATTCCTGCGCATTTATTGCTCTCACGCCGGCAAATAAGGTTGCCTAGCGGTCAATGTCGGGGATCACCAGATCCAGGCTGCCCATGAGTGCCAAGGCGTCCGGCAGCAGCATGCCCGCGCTGGCTTCCTCGAACAGGCTCAGATTGGAGAGCGAGGGCGTGCGCAGCTTGACCCGGTAGGGGATTTCCTTGCCGTCGCTGACAATCCGCACGGCAAACCGGCCGCGGGCGGCCTCGACGGCGTAGCAGTAGTCGCCGGCGGGCAGCTTCAGCACGCGCGGCACCTTCTCAGCCATGATCGGGCCGGCGGGCAGCTTGTCCAGCGCCTGCTCGATGATGCGCAGGCTCTGGGCCATCTCCTCCATCCGCACCAGGTAGCGCGCCATGGAATCGCCTTCCTCGAAGGTGGGAACCACAAAGTCGAACTCGGGATAGGCGGAATACGGCTCGACGCGGCGCACGTCGTAGGGGATCCCGGAGCCGCGGATAACCGGCCCGGTGGCGCCATACTTCCGGCACATCTCCTGGCTGATGGGGCCAATCTCGATCAAGCGCTTGCGCAGGATGATGTTGTCGGTGACCAGGCTGCGATACATCTTCAGGCGGGGGCGCATCTGGGCCACGAACGCGCGCGTCCCCTTGAGAAAGGTCTCATCCACATCGTTGTAAAGCCCGCCGATGCGGAAATAGCTGTAGGTCAGGCGCGACCCGGTAATGCCTTCCAGCAGGTCGAGAATCTTCTCGCGGTCATCGAAGGCATAGAGCAGCGGGGTGAAGCCGCCCAGGTCGAGCAGGAAAGCGCCCCACCAAACCAGGTGGCTGGAGATGCGGTTCAGCTCGGAGGTGATGACGCGAATATACTCCGCCCGCGGTGGCACCTGCAGCTTCGCAGCCCGCTCCACGGCCCCGACGAAGCCGTGGGTGTAGGTCATCGCCGACAGGTAATCAATCCGGCTGGTATTGGGCAGGAACTGCGCGTAAGTGCGGTTCTCGCCCATCTTCTCCTGCATCCGGTGGATGTAGCCGCACACCGGCTCGGCCCGCACGATGTATTCCCCATCCATCGTCATCTTGACCCGCAGCACGCCGTGGGTGGCGGGATGCTGGGGCCCGAGGTTGATGACAAAGGTCTCGCGCGGCGTGCCGTCGGCGGTGACTTCCGTCTTGAGCTGGTCTTTGACGATCACGACGTGAAATCCTTCCTCAGCGGGTGGTAGTCCGCGTCCTCCGGCAGGAGGAAGGGCGTCAGGTTCGGATGACCGAGGAAGCGGATGCCGAAGAAGTCGTGCGTCTCGCGCTCATGCCAGTTGGCGCCCGGGAACACCTTCAGGATGGTGGCAAGCTCCGGGTTGTCGCGCGGGATACGGGTGCGCACCACGACCCGCAACGCCTTGGCGGGGTGAAAGTAATCATAGACCACCTCGAACTGCCCCTCGGCCAACCAGTCCACCCCGGTGATGGTGTCGAGGGAAAGACCTTCCTTGTCCAGCAACTCGGCGGCGGCTACCACCTGGTCCGGGGTGACGGTCGCCTCGCAGTGATAGCCTTTGGCGGCGTAATCCACCCCCTTAAAGGGGAGCGGCAAGTGCGGGAGAGGGTTGGGCGGCGGCGGCGGCGCGCTGACTGGCGGTGCGACCGGAGCGCGCCCGTCCCCGGGCGCAGCGGGTTTCGATACGGCGGCGACGCTAGCAC
>Ga0335071_10004522_pt1 | contig 14517 bp, 9 predicted proteins | sample Lox_Sample_15_FD_206724 | JGI IMG/M metagenome (GOLD analysis project Ga0335071, IMG submission 206724) | Soil microbial communities from Loxahatchee National Wildlife Refuge, Florida, United States - Lox_Sample_1.5 | ecosystem: Environmental > Terrestrial > Soil > Wetlands | place: USA: Florida... | reverse complement strand
GGACCCGAGGCGCTCGAGCGCACGCTCGTGCGCTTCGCCGAGGAGTACCCGCCGCTCGCCGTCTACCGCGATGGGACTCCGGCGGCGACGTGGCTCGCCGCGGGCACGGCGGGCGTGCCGAACCGCGCGATCGCGCTCGAGGAGCTGCTCATGCTCTGGCTCACGGCCGCGAACCCGGCGTGCGAGCCCTACCGCGACCTGTGGGACGACCGGCCGCTGGCCGCCTCGAGCGCCTACCCGCGGCTCGCCGCGCTGCTGCGCGAGTACTTCGAGACGCGGCCGCGCTTCGGGCCCGAACGCAGCAACCTGCTCGACTTCCTGCGCGCTCCGGCGCTGGCGGCGCCGGGCTCGCTGTTCGCGCAGCTCGATTTCGTGCGCGAGCGCTGGAGCTGGCTGCTCGGTGGCCTGCTCGAGCGGCTGCTCGTCGCGCTCGACGTGATGCGCGAGGAGCAGCGCTGGTTCGCGGCCCGCGAGCACGCGCGGCAGCTCGCCGCCCAGCGCCACTTCGGCGGCGAGTCCGGGCCCGGCGCGATCCCGCGCTACGGCCCCGGCGACGTCGAGTACGAGCGCTTCAGCGCCGACGAGGAGTGGATGCCGCGCTGCGTGCTGCTCGCCAAGAGCACGTACGTGTGGCTCGACCAGCTCTCGCGCGAGTACGCGCGGCCGATCACGCGGCTGGACGAGATCCCGGAGCAGGAACTGGAGAAGCTGGGCCGCTTCGGCGTCACCGGCCTGTGGCTGATCGGGCTGTGGGAGCGCAGCCACGCCTCGCAGCGCATCAAGCAGCTCTGCGGCAACCCGGACGCGGCCGCCTCGGCCTACTCGCTCCACGACTACGCGATCGCCGCCGACCTGGGCGGCGAGGACGCCTGGCACGTGCTGCGCAACCGCGCCGCGGCGCACGGCGTGCGCCTGGCGAGCGACATGGTCCCGAACCACATGGGCCTCGATTCGCGCTGGGTCGTCGAGCACCCCGGCTGGTTCCTGTCGCTCGACGCGCCGCCCTATCCGGCCTACGCCTTCAACGGCCCGGACCTGTCGTGGGACGCGCGCGTCGGCATCCAGATCGAGGATCGCTACTACGACCGCGCGGACGCGGCCGTCGTCTTCAAGCGCACCGACCGCTGGACCGGCGCCGTCCGCTACATCTACCACGGCAACGACGGCACGAGCACGCCCTGGAACGACACGGCCCAGCTCGACTACCTCCAGGCCGAGGTGCGGGAAGCCGTGATCCGGACGATCCTCCACGTCGCCCGCCTCTTCCCGGTGATCCGCTTCGACGCGGCCATGACCCTGGCCCGCCGCCACATCCAGCGGCTGTGGTTCCCGGAGCCGGGGACGGGCGGGGCGATCCCCTCGCGCGCCGAGCGCGGCCTGACGCGCGAGCAGTTCGACGCGGCGATGCCCCGCGAATTCTGGCGGGAGGTGGTCGACCGCGTGGCGGCCGAGGCGCCCGACACCCTCCTCCTGGCCGAGGCGTTCTGGCTGATGGAGGGCTATTTCGTCCGGACCCTGGGCATGCACCGGGTCTACAACAGCGCCTTCATGAACATGCTCCGCGACGAGGACAATGCCAAATACCGGCAGGTGGTGAAGAACACGCTCGAGTTCGATCCCGAGGTCCTGCGCCGGTACGTCAACTTCATGAGCAATCCGGACGAGCGGACGGCGATCGAGCAGTTCGGCGACGGCGACAAGTATTTCGGCCTCTGCACCCTCCTGGCCACGCTGCCGGGGCTGCCGATGGTCGGCCACGGCCAGATCGAAGGCTACGCCGAGAAATACGGCATGGAATACCGACGGGCCTATTACGACGAGCGGCCGAAGGCCTGGTTCGTCGAGCGCCACGAGCGGCGGATCTTCCCCCTCTTCCACCGCCGCCGCCTGTTCGCCGGCGTCGAGCGCTTCCTCCTCTACGATGCCTTCCGCGAGGACGGCCGTGTCGACGAGAACGTGTTCGCCTACTCCAACCGGGACGGGGACGGGGAGGAGGCGGCGAGGGCGCTCGTCATCTACCACAACAAATACGCGGAGACGTCGGTCTGGATCCGGACCTCGGCGGCGTTCGCCGGGAAGGGCCCGAACGCGAGAGGCGGGGGCGGCGAGAACCGAGGAGAGGGCGACGGTCCGAGGGGGCTCGTCCGCCGCGATCTCGCCGACGGCCTGGCCCTCCCCGGCGACGCGGGGGCCTGGGTCGTCTTCCGGGACCACGTCTCCGGCCTCGAATTCCTGAGGAACGCGCGCGAGCTCTGGGAGAAGGGCCTGCGTCTCGATCTCCGAGCCTATGAATGCAAGGTCTTCGTGGATTTCCGCGTCGTCAGGGACGCGGATGCCGTGGCCGGCGGACCCCACGCGCCCGAGGGCGCCTGGGCGAACCTGGCGGCGTATCTCCAGGGCGGCGGCGTGCCGAATATCGAGGAGGCCGCGCGGGAGCTCGCCGCCCGCCCCGTCCGCGAGCCGTTCCGCGAGCTCGTCAACGCCGGCTTCTTCCGTTGGCTCCTGGAGCAGCGGAAGGCGGCCAAGGACGAGAAGCTGAAGAAAGAGGCGGGAAAACAGGCCGCGGCGAAAGCGGGGAATGTGGCGCGCGGCGTCATGCGGCTGGCCGGCCGGGAGGAATCCGAATGCGACGGCAACGTCGTGGCGGCGGTCGCGGCGGCCGTCCGGCGCGATTTCGCGGCCATCCTGGGGCTGCCGGCCGTCGCCCGCATTTTCGCTCCCGGCGGCCCGCGGGAGGCGAAGGAAGGACGGGCGGCGGCGAACGAGCTGCTATCCGGACTCGAGGAGGGCGGAGCCGGCTGGACGTGGCTTTTCTGCTGGGCGGCGCTCCGGACGCTCGGTTCGACGGCGCGCGTCGACGAATGGCGCCTCCGCCCGATCCTCGCCTCCGCGGCGCGCGACATGGGGGTGGAGGCGGGGGCGGTGGACGACTTCGTCGCCTCGGTTCTGGCTTTGGCGCCCTTTCGGCGCTGGCATGAGGCCGGGGCGACATCCACGGAAACCGCGGCGCAGCTCGCGGAGACGCTTTTCGCCGACCCCGGCGTCCGCGGCTCGATCGGCGTCAACGAATATCGCGGCGTGACGTATTTCAACAAGGAAGCGTTCGAGGCGCTCCTCTGGCGGCTGACGGCGATCGCCGCGGTGGATATCATCGCGGATCCGGAGCGGCCGGCGGCCGAGGTCGCCGGCGCGCTGCGCGCCGCCACCGCGACCATCGAGCTCTTCCGCGAAGCCGAGGCGCGCTCGGGCTACGACCTCAGCGCCTTCCTCAAATCGGTGACAGTAACCTGATTTCCTAATTTCGTTCGGAGGGAATCGGTGTCAGTTACCTGATTTCCTAATTTCACAACCCGAGACGGAACGGTAGAGTCCATCTCTGCGTTCGGTTGATCCGGCTTATCCCTTTCTTCTCTTGACTGCTTTCGATCGCAAATTCGGAAACGTGGTTACTGTCACCGATTTATTTTAGCTCGAATTCGGAAACGTGGTTACTGTCACCGATTTCGTTCGAGGCCGGAAAAGGCGTAGAGCCCGCGGCGAAGAAGGTTGTTGAGACCGGCCCGCGCTTTCCCGATCCGCAGGTCACCGGGTCGGATCTCGAACCGCCCCTCCCGGGCCAGCCGATCGATGAACCGCCGGAAGTCGCACGCCTGCGAGCGCGCCGTCCGGACGCTGGCCGATCCCGCGGCCACGCGGAACGAGGCCACGGGACCGTCCAGGACGAAGAGATCGCCCCGCTCGAGCGCCCGGCACCAGAAATCGAGGTCGAGGACGTAGAATTCCGCATCCCGGAAGCGGCCGACCTCCCGGGCCAGGGAGGTCCGCATCAGTACGGCGGCGGGCTCGCCGATGAGGTTGGTCCCCGCCCGGACGCAGGCCCGCACGGCCCTCCGGGCGTCCACGCGTCCCCGCGCCCGGCCGAACGACCGCGTCATCAGCGTCCGGCCGCCGCGGTCGACGACTTTCCGCGCGCCGCATACCAGCGCGACGCCGGCTTGGGCCGGATCGTCGAGGGCGTCCACCTGCCGGCGCAGGCAGTCCGGCTCGAGGAGGTCGTCCTGGGGGAGGAGCTTGAAGAATTCGCCGCCCGCCGCCTCGAGCGCCCGGTCCCAGTTCGCCCGTTGGCCGACGTTCCGGGGATGCGCCTCGATCCGGAGCCGTGGATCGGCGAAGCCGCGCGCGATCTCGACGGTCGCGTCGGTCGAGCCGTCGTCCACGATCACGAGCTCGAAATCCCCGTAGCTTTGGGCCAGCGCCGAGCGCACCGCCGCGCCGATGAAATCCGCCCCGTTGTAGGACGGGATGCAGACCGAGACGCGCGGCGCCGCGGGGCTCATGGCCGGGCGCTTCCGCTTTCGCCCGCGCGCCCTTCGCCCAGCGGGTCGCGGCCGGGCTCGAATCCGACCGTGGCCGCGACGACGTAGAGCGGCCGCTTCTTGACTTCCCGGTACTGGCGCCCGAGGTAGAGCCCCAGGATGCCGAGCGAGATGAGCTGGATGCCGCCCATGAAGAGGACGGTCAGGATGAGCGACGTCCACCCGGAGACGAGCGTCTCGGGGAAGCGGATCTTGTTGACGACGATCCGGAGGCCCATCAGGAACGAGACGGTGGTGATCAGGAAGCCCACGGCCGACGTGATCTTGAGGGGCTTGTCCGAGAAGCTGAGGAGGCCGTCGAAGGCGAACCGGATCATCTTCTTCAGGGTGAACTTCGTCCGGCCCGCGTAACGGCGGTCGCGCGTGTAGCGCACGCCCGCCTGCGGAAACCCGGCCCAGCTCACGAGGCCCCGGAGATAGCGGTTTTCCTCCCGGACGCGGCGGAGCGTGGCCACGACCTGGCGGTCGAGCAGGCGGAAGTCGCCGGCGTCGAGGGGCATGTCGGTGTCGCCGATCCACCGGATCAGGCGGTAGAAGGCCTTGGCCGTCAGCCGCTTGACCGGGTTCTCGCCCTTCCGCTTCTCGCGCACGCCGTAGACGACCTTGAAGCCCGCCTCCCATTTCGCGACCATCTCCGGGATGACCTCGGGCGGGTCCTGGAGGTCGCCGTCGATGACGACCGCCGCTTCGCCCCAGGCGTTGTCCAATCCGGCCGTGATGGCGAACTGGTGCCCGAAATTGCGCGAGAGGCTGATGATCCTGATCCGCGGGTCGCGGGCCGCGATCCCGCGCAGGATCTCGAGCGTCCGGTCGCGGCTGCCGTCGTCGACGAAGATGATCTCGTGCTCGTAGCGGTTCCCGAGGCCGTCCGCGACCGCCTTAACCCGGTGGGTGAACTCGGGGACGATCTTCTCCTCCGAGAACACGGGGACGATGATGGACAGGAGCGGCTTGGCGTTCATCGCGACCTCCGGCCGGGATCCCGGTCCGCCCGGCTTCTCAAAGCGGTCCGCAGCGCGTCGAAGGCGAGCCCGGCGGCCAGGCCGCCGAGGATCGTCGTGACGGCGAGCACGATCGTGTTCTGGACGAGGCAGGCGGCCACGACCCCCTCCGGCGCGACGTTGAAGAGGCCGAACACGCCGACGGCCACGACCTGGGGGCCGCCGTAGCCGGCCAGGCCGAGCGGGAGGGCGATGGCCGCGATCGTGAACGGCACGGCGACGAGGACGGCGGCCAGGGGCAGCGGCCGGCCGACGGCGCGGGCGGCGTAGACGAGCGTGCCCGCGTTCAGGAAGGGGATGGCCAGGCTGAGGGCGATCGGGAGGAGAAGGCGCCGCGGCCGGGCTGCGGCCCCGGTCAGCAGGTCGGCCGCTCCGCTCAAGGCGCGCCACATCCGCGCGGCCAGCCGCGGCTTCGGCGCCCGGCCTTCGACCCCGGCCGGAGCCGCGGAGGCTCGGATCGCCAGGAATCGCGAGACCTTTCCCCACTGGCGCGTCCGGGCGAGAAGAGGGGCCAGGAGGAGCCCAAGGCCGCCGACGAGCGAGGCGATGCCCAGGATGAAGACCAGGGCGCCGTGCCGGACGAGGATCCCTCCCTCGAAATGGAGGATCATGGCCGCCGCCCCGCCGACGAGGAACATCGCCCCGAGCCCCATCATGCGGTCGAGGAGGATGGACAGGGCGATGCGTGTCTTGACGCCGGCGGCGTCCGCTCCGGCCCCGGCCTTCGCGGTTCCCCCGCCCAGGCCGGCCATGAGGCCGAAGCGCAGGACCTCGGTGACCGCCCCGGATCCGGGCGCCCATTGCCCGACCGCCTGGCTGATGAGCCCCGCCGCGACGACGCGCGGCAGGGGCGGCGCGAGCCCGACGACGCGCAGGAGGACGGCGTACCGGACGAGGGCCACCGCGGTCATGGCCGCGAGGGCCCCGACGATCAGTCCGATCGCCGGATCGCGCCGGCCGAAGGCCTCGCGGAACAGCTTCAGGTCGAGGACACCGAGGATCTTGAGGAGCCCGAGGAACGCGGCGCTCACGGCCGCGGCCAGGGCGATGCGGCGCGGCTCGCTCCTCCAGCCGGGCGTCCCGGTCATGATCCTCCGTCCCCTCTGCGTCTCCGTGCGCTCATCCCGCCGGCCACCTCGAGAAACACCGCTTCGACGCGGTCCCAGATCGTCTCCTGATCGTAGCGCGCGGCCGCCTCCCGCGCCCCGGCCGCGAGCGAGCGTCGCAGCTCCTCGTTTATCAGAATCGGGCGGGCCTTGTCCAGCAGGTCGGCCGCGTCGCGGGCGCGGAAGAGGAACCCGTTGCGGCCGGGCTCGACGACGCTCCGCACGCCGGGGAGGTCCGAGGCCAGCACCGGCGCGCCGCAGGCCATGGCCTCGATGAGGACGATGCCGAAGGCCTCGGAGGAATCCGTGGAGGGCAGGACGACGAGGTCGGCCAGCCGATAGTAGTCGGGGAGCTCGGCCGGGCCGACCGGATCGGCGAAGACGACGCTCCGCCCGAGCCCCAGCCGCTCGGCGGCCCGCCGATAATCCTCGCGCAGGTCGCCTTTCCCGACGAGGAGCAGCCGCGCCCGGTCGGCGGCCAGGCCGCGCCAGGCCTCGAGGAGGAGGCCGACCCCTTTGAACGCATGGGCCCGGTCGAGTCCGCCGACGAACAGGGCGATCTTCTCGTCGGCGGCGAATCCGTATCGGCCCGCGAGCGCCGCGCTCTTCGGCCCCGGGCTGAAGCGGCCCCGGTCGACGCCCGGCGTGATCGCGGCGAACTTGGCCGGATTCGCGGCGAAGGTCCGCGCGGCCGCGGAGTGGGCCGCGTAGTCCGTCGAGGTGACGATGACCTTGTCCGCCGCGCGGAGGATGCGCGGCGTCAGGAAGGCGGCGTTCGCCTTGAAGGCCAGGCCGGCCGCGCCCCCGGCGAAATTGTCCATCTGGTAGTTGACGATGAGCGGCAGCGCCCGCCGCCGCAGCGACTTCAGTAGAAAGACGGCCTCCGCGCCGCCGTAGAACGGATAGTGGAGATCGACGACGTCGAAGCCTCCGAGGAGGGCGGCGAGCTGGGGGACGAAGGCGCTGTTGCGGACCCGCAGCCACGGTTTCAGCCGGCGGACGGCGAACGGCGCCGCTCCGGCGCCGTCGTCGTCGGCCTCTCCATAATCGGGGGTCAAGACCTCCACGCGATGCCCGCGCCGGGCCAGGCCCGTCGCGTAGGAGCAGGCCATGTTGCCCATGCCGCCCTGGTAGGGCGGGAAGGTGCTGACGATCAGGCCTAGGCGCACGGCGTCCGCCCTCCGATCGCCCGCGCCAGCCGGTGGCGCAGCATCCCGAAGTTGATCCGCAGGGCCGCCGGCAATCCTCTCAGGAAGTCCGCACCCAGCCGCTCCTTCAGGACGAGGGCGGCGTAGCGGGGGAAATAGAGCGGATTGAGCCAATAGGCGCCCGTGGCGAGCGAGGCGGCGAGCTGCATCCGATGCCGCTCCTCCGCCGGGAATTCCGGCGTGTCGCAGGGCGCGGCCGTCGCGGCCAGATCGAGATCGATCAGGCTCGACTTGTCCTCTTCGTCGAACAGCCGGCCGTGGGCCTCGAACCAGGCGCGGGCGGCCGTGCCCTTGTGGGGTTGGAAGAGGTTCCAGTAGATCCAGGCCGGCTTCAGCGCGCGGGCGAGACGGATCGAGTCGCGCTCCGCGGCCGGCGTCGACTCCGGCAGGCCGACGATGAAGCAGGTGTAGAGCCGGATGCCGTGGCGCTTGATCATCCCGGCCGCCCGGGCGATGTCCGCGAGCGTCTCGCCCTTGTCGATCGCGGCGAAGACGCGCGGATTGCCGGATTCGACCCCGATGCAGAGATGGTCGACCCCGATCCGCCGGAGAAGGTCCAGCATCTCGTCGTCGAACCGGTCGGCGCGGAGGTTGTCGATGTGGAGGGGCCGGCCGATCCCGCGGAGGGCGTACTCGCGGAGAAACGCCTTGAACCGGGCGAGGTCGAACGTCGGGCAGTCGTCCACGATGCGGACGACGCGCAGGCGGGGCAGGCCCTCCCGCGCCGTCCGGAGCTCGTCCAGGGCGCGGCCGGGATCGCGATAGCGGACCCGGCGCGTCGAGATGCGGCGGACCGAGCAGAACGAGCAGCCGAAGGGGCAGCCCCGGGACAGCTGGAGAGGGTAATGCCTCAAGGCGCCCGCGCCCCAGGCCAGCCCGAAGTCCGGCGCCGGAACGGCATCGAGGTCCGGCGCCTCGGCGGCCACGACGCGGGTCGGGGCCGCCCGCCGGATGTCCGGAAGCTCGCGGGGGAAGGCCAGGTCGCACTCGCCGCGGAAGACGACGTCGGCCAGGTCCTCGGCCGCGAGCTCGTCGGCGTAGAGCGTGGCGTGGGGCCCGCCCACGGCGAGCGGCGCGTCGGTGAGGCGGCGGATGTCGCGGATGAGGGCCCGCGCCCGGCCCATGTGGGCGGTATAAAGCGTCAGGCCGACGAGATCGGGGGCGCGCTCCGCGACGAGGCGTTCGATCGGCGGCGCTTTCGGGGCGAACGCGTAATCGACGACGAGCGGGGCATGGCCGAGCTGCCGGGCGCGCGTGGCCATCAGGGTCAGCCCGAGATGGGGCCAGGGCGAGACCGCGGGCTTGGCCGGATCGTGAGGGTTGAGGAGGAGGACGTTCATCGGCCCTCCGCCCGGGCGCCGGCCGCTGCGGCCGCCGATGGGGGAACGGGCCGCTTCCGGAAAACCAGGATGACGTCGCCATAGGTGTCGCCGAAGCTGTGGACGGATCCATAGGACCCCGCCGGCCGTTCGGCGAGGCCTTCGTCCTGGCGGTTGATCGCGAGGCTGAAGAGGGGATTCAGGACGCCCAGCGCGGCCACGACGCCCTCCGGGAGGCCGCCCCGGATCGCGCTTGCGGCCGCCGTCGCCCAGGAAGGGCGCCGCCGCACGGTGACGATCCTCTGGACGACGGCCCCGGCGGCCAGGGGCCGGATGAGATTCGCCTCGACGCGCCCCTTGTCGTAGATCCTCTGGAAAAAGTGGCGCTCGTCCGGCCGGACGCGTTCCACGGCGTGGGCCAGGCCGGCGATCGTCTGCTCGACGTAGCGCGGTCCAAAGGGGACGCTGAGGACGAGGAGGCCGCCCGGCTTCAGGACGCGGAGCATCTCCGCCGCGGCCGCGGTATCGGCTTCCCGCCCTTCGACGTGCTCGAGGACGCTCAAGGCGTAGGCCAGATCGAATGTCGCCTCGGGGTCGGCGAGGGCCCGCCCGTCGCGGAGGGCGAAGGCTATTTCGCCACGGGCTTTCCGCCCCGCGGCGCGCCATAGGCGCTCGTAAGGGGCGACGGCGAGCGGGCTGATGTCGCTCGCCGTCAGGCGGACGGGATAGCGGGCGGCGAGATAGAATCCGGCGAGCTTGGGGCTGCCGACGTCGAGCCCGTCGACCCGCTCTCCCGCGCCGGCCGCCCGTCGCTCCCGGATCAGGGCGGATACGGCCTCCTCGAGGATGCGGTACTCGGGGAAGCGCGTGTAGCTGTTGACCGGCTGGAGGATCGAGGAGGCCGTCACCCGGAAGCCCGCCCCGAAGCCGTTACGAAGAAAGCCCCGGACCCCGGCTTTCAGGCCGAAGCCGTAATAGGCGAGCTCCCGGTGATGCTGTGCGATCGACGCCCTCCGCTCACCTCGCCGGCGCCCCGCGTTCCAAGGCCCTGATCTCGTAATAGGGCGGATCGGCCCGGTTCTGGAGGCGGTAAAACGTCCGCTCCGGGAAGCGCTTCCGGAGGGCCTCCTCCGCGCCGGGCACGTCGTGGACGATGAGGATCCGGTCGGAAAGGTCGGGCCGGGCGCGCCGCCATTGGAACACCCAGCCGCCCGTCTCCCGGTATTCGGGGATGTTTTCCCACACCTTCCGGAACCTCGGCGCCAGGACGACCGAGCGTCCGCCCGGGGGCGGCGCCGCTTCGCGTTCGATCCGGGCGTAAATCGTCTTCTGCGGCTGGACGAGGCGGTTCAGGGCCGCGCCTTGCCAGACGATGAACGTCCCGAGGCCGAGCACGAGCGCGGCCGCGGTCATCGACGCCGGGGCGCCGAAGGGGATGCGCCGCCGGGCCGCCCAGCCCCGCAGGTTCGCCAGGCCGTGGACGGCGAGGACCGTCAAGGGGACCGCGCATTCCGAATAGTGGATGGGACCGACGATATGGAGCCCCTGGTTGTTGTGGATGAGGGCCGCGGCCAGGACGGCGGCCACGCCCAGGCCGAGGAGGCGCGTGAAGCGGTCGGTCAGGACCCCGAAGGCCGCCAGGATCAAGCCGAGCGGGCCGAGGAACCAGACGACGAGCAGGAAGAGGTTGAAGCCGGCGTTCTGCCCGAAGCGGGCCCAGAGGGAGCCCGAGCCGAGCGCGCCGATCGAGCCGTCGGCGGACAGCCGGGCGGACATCAGGGCGTTGCCCGTCACCAGCCAATTGTGCAGGCCGAAGAGGAGCAGGGGAGCCGCCGCCCCCAGGACGAGGCCATAGACGGCCCGGCGCCCCCCGCCCGTGCCCCGCAGGCTCCGGATCACGAGATCGAGGAAGAGCGGGCCCAGGAGGAAGACCGATTCGACGGGCCGGCAGAAGAAGGCGAATCCCGCGGCGAGGCCGACCAGGATCCAGGCGCCCCAGCGCGCCCGGCGCTCGGCCTGGAGGAAGAGATACAACGTCAGGGCGATGAGGCCGCGGGAGAGAAGATGGGCGTGCGTGGTGGCGGAGAGAGTGAAGGCCATCGGCGAGAGCAGGAAGAAGACGCAGCCCGCGATCCCGTAGCCCGCGGACAGCCGGAGGCCGAGGAGCAGGGCCAGGCTCAGCGCGGCCACGGCGGCCGCGATCGCGTAGATCCAGGGGCCCGTGTGCGTGATTTCCGAGATCGCCCAGGCCGCCTGGACGCCGGGGAAGTCGAAGCTCGTGGTCTTCCCGTCCTGGGAGATGAGGAAGAGCGTCGAGAAGGCCTCCCACGGCTCCGGCGAGGGCGCCGTCGCCTTGCCCATCGCCAGGACCTGGCCCCCGAAGCGCGTGGCGTATTCGTCGTCCGTGACCGGGCAGTCGGCCAGGATGACGCGATGCGAGAGCCGGGCCGTTCCCGCGGCGAAGAGGAAGATGATCAGGGCCGCGGCGGTCCGCGTCCGCCGGTCCATCCCCTCGGCGAGCTGCCACGTCCGCCGGAGGCGGGGCGCCAGCCAGGGGCTCAGCCCGAAGCCGATCAGGCAGGCGCCGGGGAAGAGGAGGAGCGCGTGGCCGAGCCAGAACAGGACTTCGCCCGGGGCCATGGAGGTCATGGGCGAGAGGAAGGTGATGACGAGGCCGGAGGCGGTCTCGGTCAGGCCGAAGAACGCCAGGAAGAACAGGCCGCCCGAGACGAGCGCCAGGACGTGCTCCTTGCGGAACTCGGCCCGGGGGAGGATCGGGGTCGCCGGCTCGTTCATCGCGCTTATTGTATGTGTTAGCGCCTCGCCAGGCAACACGAAAGCCTGCGTTGCGCTGGCGTTGATTGCTTCCGCGGCGGTTTTGGCATATCATCCTGAGAAAAGAGCGAGGGGATTTGGAAACACCGAATTTCACCGCAGGAAGTATTCCCGAAAAAGCCATCGCGAGAGTCGCGGGACGTTTCTCTTTCGAACCCGGTGAGCACGTTATCCTTTTTTATAACCTGTTGTTGTTCCGCTTCGGCGCCGCCGGCTTCGTCTTCACGTCCAAGCGCGTGGTCTGCTATGACGATAGAGATCTGTTTGTCGTTTCGAATTCCGACGTGAAGAGCATCACTTTCGACGGGTTGGATAAGAAGCGGGGAGTCATGAACCTGACGGTTGGTGGCAAGGAATACCATCTCGCTTTCTTTTCGAAAGACTACGGAGAATTGAAGGCCTTGCTCGCCCCGTATGTCCCCGTGGAACCCCCGGCCCGCGGTCAAGATGATGGGGACTTTGCGGAGAGGGCGCGCGTTCTCGAGGCGCTGTTTGCGCCCGGCGGCCCGGGGGACGCGACCTTGACGCTTGACGTTCCTGTCCATTTGCCCACGGGCGGGGGCCAGTTCGCGAAGAAGGTCCTCTTCGGCCTCGTGACGGGAGGGGTGGGAGCTGCCACGGAAAGCCGCTATACGATGGACGTCGTCCATCTCCCGCCGACCTGCCTCTTGTGCGGCGTTCTCAAGGGGACGAAGGTCAAGACGGTCCTCTACGCGTTCAGGCAGGGGAGCGGCTGGTCCTCTCTCGGGGGGGTGAATCCGAACGCCGTCATGCAGATGAGCTACGCGTTGTGCGAGCTCTGCGCCCCGCGGCCCGAGGCGGCTCTTAAAATCGTCGACTTCCGGAAAGACGCGGATAAATGGCTCCTGACGCTGAAGCTCCGCAATCCCGACGTCGGAAAGCTGATCGGAGAGCTGAACGTCGTCACCCCGAATGTGGCCAAATCTTGATACGAGGGTATAGGGCGGCCGGCCGGAGCGCGCCGCCGGGAGGGGATCATGAAAACGACCAAGATCGCGGCCCTGGTCGCGGGCGCGGCGCTCGTCGCGGCCTGCGGGATCAACCTCATCCCGTCGAAGGACGACTGGTACGCCATGCATTACTATGTCATGCAGGAATACGAGTGGCAGGCCTACAAGCAGCTCGTCCCCGAGGCGCGGCTGGAGTTCCAGAAGCTCTTCTGGACGGTCCGCTCGGCCTACGCCCAGGACGAGTTCGACAAGCGCGTGGAATACTGCCTGAAGACGTTCAAGCGGGAGAATTCGCGGCAGCCGTTCAACGTCGACCGGGCCCATATCTACATCCTGAACGGCCCCCCGGCGCAGGTCATCTTCCAGCAGAACGACGCCTGGGGCATCCAGACGGGGACCGCCACCGCGGCCAACGCGGGACAATTCTCCGGCTCGTCGAACGACCGGACGAACGAGGACGTGTCGGCCAACACCTCCGAGGTTTGGACGTATTCCGCCGGCGAGCGGCTGGTGAACTACGTGTTCCAATTCCGCTCGCCCAGCTCCTGGCTCCTGCAGCAGTCGGCCACGGACGAAGGCCGCTGGCGCCAAGTGCTCGAGCAGTCCAACAAGAACGGCTTCTTCGCCGTCACGGACCCGGCGGCCTACAAGCAGCAGCTCGAGGCCCTCAAGGCCATGAAGGAGCCGCCCAAGAAATAGGCCCCGCCTTCAGCCGATCTTCCGGGCGCACATGTAGCCGGCGGCGATCGCGCTCGGGATCCCCCCGATCTGCGCGACCCAGCACGACCCGATCAACAGGTTGCGCACGGGCGTCGCCACCGACATCTTCGTCAGGCCGCCGTCGTAGAACTTCTTGTTCGGATCCCACGACCAGGCCGACGTGGCGCCGTCGGTGTTCGCCGTGTAGCGCTCGTAGGTCAGGGGTGTGGCCGCGTCCTGGAACTCGACGGCGGCCCGGAGGCCGGGGACGATCGCTTCGGCGCGCTCGATGAGGGTCGCCGCGACCTTCTCCTTCAACGCCAGGTAGGCCGGCCGGTCGTCTTTGTGCCAGCCGTCCTGCCAGCCCGTCGGGCTGACGGCCTGGATCATCAGGGAAGATTTCCCCTCCGGCGCGAGGGCGGGATTGACCAGGCTGGGCGAGTACAGGCCGAAGCCGCGCTTGGCGAAGTGGTCCGGATCGCCGGGATCGCAAGCGGCCGGCTCCTCCGCCAGGGGGCTGTACCTGACGCTGTACGCCCGCATCGCCCGCTCGAGATCGGCGGGCGGGATCGCCAGCCCGAGATAGACGGTGAACACGCCTTCGGAGACCGGGGCGCGGCGGATCTTGTCCATTTGGGGCGCCGGAACGATCGTCGGGTCGTCGAGCAGGCTCAGGAACGTCTTCTTGTAATCGCCCGCCGAGATGACGACGTCGGCCTCGATCCGCTCCTGGCCGCATGCGACGCCGACGGCGGCCCCGGCGCGCGTCAGGATCCGGTCCACGCGCGTCCCGAGGCGCAGCGTTCCGCCCGCCCCTTGGAAGCTCGCGGCCAGGGCGTCGGCCAGGGCCTGCATGCCATCGGCCATGTGCCAGTAGTCCTCGGACATGGTGAGGAAGAACCCGACCAGGCCGTCGATCCCCATCTTGGGGTAGCCGAGCCCGCAGAAAAGGCGGTGGACCGGCGTGTCCCGCGGGAAATGCGCGTCGGCCAAGTCCTCGAC
>Ga0335071_10004521_pt1 | contig 14517 bp, 14 predicted proteins | sample Lox_Sample_15_FD_206724 | JGI IMG/M metagenome (GOLD analysis project Ga0335071, IMG submission 206724) | Soil microbial communities from Loxahatchee National Wildlife Refuge, Florida, United States - Lox_Sample_1.5 | ecosystem: Environmental > Terrestrial > Soil > Wetlands | place: USA... | reverse complement strand
GAACAAAATCACCACGGTTGAAGTAAGCGTAAGCCATCAAGATGTCCCGTCCCTGAGGGTCCGTTAACTCGATCACATTCGGTTCATAACTCACGGGGGGGATATTCATCGGCCAAGTCTGGAGTACCTTTCCATAGAACTTGGAGCCGGTTTGGAAGATTCCTTCCCGATTTATCAAAAAAGCGTCGGTCTTGGTATCCAGTCCCATGGACGCTATGAGGTCATCGAATCTGGTGGTATCGACAGTCACTCGGACAATCCACCATTCCCCGGATTCCGAAAAGTGCCTTACCGCCATGACGATGTGAGGAAACCGCCTATATCCCATGAATACATCGCTGATGTAAACTCCCGCGACCTTCACATGCTCAAACCATGCCTGGTCCGAGTAGTTTTTACCCTTCAACTCATAAGGGCCCGCATAGCTCACCTGGTTACCGCTGGAATCTATAAGACCGATATCTACGATGCCTTCGATTTCTTTCTTCAACACTCGAAAAATTCGCCCGAGATTTTTTTCATCCGCGAGTTCGTCGTACGTGTAAGCGGAAGCAATAAAGCTCACAGTAGACAGGCGACCCGCAAGGAAAAGTTCGAAAGAATGTTTCGTCTTGTTGATTAGGGCGCGCAGGGGGGCCAGGATCTCGTCCTTTAGGGCAGCTTGATACTGATAGTAATTGATCGCAGCCATTAGTACTAGAGGAACAATGGTTGTGACCAACATGAGGACGGTAATATTGCGGCGCAATATTCTGTAACGTTCCGGCGAGGTCCCCTCTTCCGGAATGTCGAGAAGCCCGCTGAAGACACTGCGGACCGATCGTCTAAAATTCATCCCGGCCTCGAAATATTGTCTGCCGCTATGGGTTTCAAGCAACTAGTCGCCCATTGCTTATGCAAGAGCAAGCTTTATCGTTTCCTGGCACATACACACATATCACAAAAACTGCAAAAAAGAATATGGTATAATCCTGACAACAATCACTGGAAGCCGCTCGATTCTGTGCTCAAAACGGTTTTTGTCAATGACGATGGACGGGGGGCATGACACTGCTTAAATTTTCATTGGGGATGTGAAACAGCGAAAGATGGCAGTTTCTCCGATGCAGGCGGCGCGGTCAAACATCAAGGTTGTCATTAGGCGAAATGCCAAGAGAGGAGATATCTTGTCGTGAAAGACAAACACGTCTTTTTTAATCCCCTTCGGATAATAAGCCCGAAACTGGATTCCGAAGCCGCGAGACTTGAGGATCTACATCAACAGCCGGTTTCCGAAACCTTCACGCTTGAAGAAGGCTTGATAATCTCTTTGAGCAAAATAATCGAGATGATTCGCCTTATTCGTGAGGCGTACGCGGCGACCTGCGACCAGAAAGACCTCATCGGTTGGGATAAACTGGCGCTCGAGGTGGACCAGCAACAACAATTGCTTCTGACAAATTTGACGTGCTCCACGACCATTCCTGCGAGGGAGTGCAAAGCTTTCATTTTGTTCCCCGACCACTTGGGGCGGGTCGGCAACTATTTGGAGCGCATTGGAAATTGCTGGCAGATCAAATGCGCCGATGATCTGAATTTCAGTGATATGGCCAATGAGGAGATCGAACAAACCTTCAAGCTGATGATGGACATGATGATAAACTTCCGAGATACGCTCATTGCTCCGAACAGGTTCCTGCTGGAACACGTGGTGGCGCAGTCAAAACATCTTGATGAAATATGCCAGGACTGGCAGTTGGCCCACGTCGAGCGTTTGCTAAACGGAACTTGCGCGCCTCGTGCATCTTCCGTTTATCTAGACGTGCTGGAATCGGCCCAATCTCTCAGTAGGCACGTCAAAGACATGGCTGAAAAGATGCTTGGATTTGTGGAACTATCTCAAAAGGAGAACTGATATTTGAGCTGAAGCAGGCCGCAATCAAGGAGCCCGTCCGGATCTTCCCACCGGAACCTGATCTGTTGTCGGGAATTCAGGAAAGGAGGTTACGATAATGGTTCCGAAGAAAATCCTTGTCTGCACGGATTTTTCGGAAAATTCCGTGCCCGCACAGGCCTCTGCACTGGAATATGCTAAGGCCTTTAAGGCCGAACTATTGATTCTCCATGTAGTTAACTCACGCCTGCTTGGATACCCAACATTGGAAGACAGGATCCCTGTGGACATGGGCTTACTCAAGAAGAACATCGAAGAAGGTGTCCGGCAAGAACTTGATTTGATAGTTAAAGACTGCAAAAGCGAACTAAAACGGGTTAGGGCTTTTTTCCGAACCGGCGCGCCGGCCGAGGAGATCGCGCGGGCCGTGGATGAAGAGTCGGTTGACCTCGTGATCATGGGAACGCATGGCTGGAGCGGGCTTAAGCATCTCGTTCTCGGCAGCACAGCCGAAAATGTAGTAAGGACCGCGAATTGTCCGGTACTGACGGTGAGATCAGGCCCCAAGCAACAAGTTGAGCGCTGACCCATTGTTGACTTGCAGCTTTGCGAGATGTTTGATCGACAATACAATATGACTCAGGCTGGGCGGCTACAGAGCTGTTGTAATTGATGGTTCAGTTTTCTCGATCAGTAATCAGATATCTTCTTGGTGGTCTTGTTTCTGGCGACATGAAGGAAATTAGAGTCTGTTTTTTACTGATCGAATCTGGAGAGACTTACATTCGAAATGAATTCAGCGGGACAAGATAGCGCCAGGTCAGGCATTTTAATAATGGCGGCAGCCGTCTGTATCGGCTTCGGCGTCATGGCACTAAAATTTTATGGATATTGGATCACTGGCTCGTCCGCTATTCTTTCTGATGCCCTGGAATCCATAATCAATGTCGTGGCAGGGGCTTTTGCGTTTGGAAGCCTTATTCTTTCGGCTAAACCTCCTGACGAGAGCCACCCTTATGGCCATGGCAAGATCGAATTTTTTTCGGCCGGCTTTGAGGGGGCATTGATAATCCTTTCAGCGGTTGGAATATTCGTGGAAGGCCTGCGACAGATCATGAGCCCCCAACCGCTTCCTCAACTTCATCTCGGCCTTTTCATTCTCTTGGCTGCAAGCTTGGTGAACTTGGGTCTCGGAATAGTGCTGATCAGGGTAGGAAGACGAACTAGGTCCCTCTTGGTGGAGGCCGACGGTCGGCATGTCCTGAGCGATGTGTACACGTCCGCAGGGGTTTTCATTGGGCTGGCGCTGGTTTATCTCACCAGTTATTATCGTATCGATGGATTGGTGGCGTGCATTGTCGGAGTCAGCATTGTTATTATGGGTGTCAAGATTGTTCGTCAGGCATTCGGAGGTCTCATGGACGCGTCTGACCCGGAACTGTTGACGGAAATCTGTGACGTCCTCGAGCGTCATCGCAAGGATACATGGATCGATGTTCATCGGCTCCGGGCTTGGAGATCAGGCAAGCTCGTCCACGCGGATTTCCATCTTATCTTGCCACGTGAGACACCACTGGAAGACGGACATAATGAAGTGAAAGAACTGGAAAACATTTTTGATCGGCATTTCCAGGGACTGGCGGAGATCTTGATCCACCTGGATCCATGCACAGACCCGGAATGCCCCGTTTGTCGCCAGCAATCATGCGATCAACGTAAGGAAGAAAACGTTGTTCACAGGAGGTGGCATCGTGATGTCCTGACCTGTGACCTCGACCCGGCACAGAATTCGACGGCAAATTCAAGATCGTTGATCTGAATAATTTCCTCCGAGCCGGGCGTGCTGACTTCACAATTTGTCGGCTGCTCTCGTCATTCCTGTTAAGAGTTGACAAAAGGTTCGGAATCGGGGCTTCTATTAATCTGTACAATCAGAATAAGTCATTCGCCGCCTTGATTCAGGCAAATTTACAAGGGGTGTTTTAATGTTCGATCCGTTACCTGAAAAAGCAACTGAGCTGGCAGGCTGGTCATGGGCAGAGTTCGAGCCTTATTTTTCCGATCTCGCTAACCGGGAGCTGAACACCCACTCTTTGCAGGATTTTCTCTCGGATTGGACTCGCGTGAGCGAACTTCTGGATGAAACGTTCAGCCGTCTTCACGTGGCTACAACGATTGATACGGCCGATAATGAGGCTGAACAGCGTTACCACAACTTTTTGGATCGCATCTATCCGAGGGCCGAGCAAGCCGAGCAGCAATTAAAGCAAAAGCTTTTGGCGTTTGGGGTCGTGCCGCCGGGTTTTGAGGTCCCTCAATCTAAAATGCGAGCCGAAGCCGAACTTTTCCGAGAACGGAACCTGCCTTTGTACGTAGAAGAGCACAAGCTTTCTTCGGAATATGACAAGATAATAGGTTCTCAGACCGTGCACTGGGATGGACAGGAAATGACCGTTGTACAGTTGAAGCCTGTCTTCCAGAACGCAGACCCAACATTGAGAGAGGGGGCCTGGCGAGCGGCTCTGAGACGACAACTGGAAGATCGGAATGCAATAGGCGATCTTTGGCGAAAATTCATGGCCGTACGCCTTGATTTATCAGCCAATGCGGGATTTGGTGACTATCGCTCGTTTCGATGGAAACAGATGCAGCGTTTTGATTACCATCCCTCGGATTGCATGCGTTTTCATGAGGCGATCGAGCAGGAGGTAGTTCCTGTCGCTGTTCGCATTTGCGAGCGCCGACGCAAGCTCCTAGGGCTTGAAACGTTACGGCCGTGGGATTTGGAAGTGGACCCCATGGGGAGACCGCCGCTCGTTCCTTTCCAAGACGTCTCAGAATTGATGACGGGCGCTTCATCGGTGTTCCACCGGATTGATCCGGTGCTCGGGTCCCATTTTGATACCATGATTCGCGAAAAATTATTGGACCTGGATAATCGTAAGAACAAAGCGCCCGGCGGTTACTGCACCGAATTCGCTTCGGCCAAACGGCCGTTCATTTTCATGAACGCGGTAGGTGTTCATGACGATGTTCAGACGATATTGCACGAGGCCGGCCACGCATTTCATGCTTTTGAAAGGGCTCATCTTCCTTATTACCAGCAACGGCAGGTTAACATGGAATTTTCCGAAGTGGCTTCTATGGCTATGGAGTTTTTGGCTTCCCCTTACCTGACTCGTGCGGAAGGTGGGTTCTATTCCGAGGCTGACCGCGCGCGGGCTGTGTGTGAGCATCTTGAACGGAGTATTCTCTTCTGGCCTTATATGGCAGTTGTTGATGCTTTTCAGCACTGGGTCTATGAACACCCTTCCGAATCGGTAAATCCGGCCAACTGTGACGCTTATTGGGCGACCATGTGGCGCAGGTTCATTCCCTGGATAGACTGGAGCGGTCTTGAGGACGAGTTAATGACAGGGTGGCAGCGTAAACTACACATCCATACAGTGCCGTTCTATTACGTAGAATATGGGCTCGCCCAACTCGGGGCCGCTCAAGTCTGGCGTAAAGCGTTGAGCGATCAGGCCGCTGCTGTGGCAGCATATCGTAACGCGCTTGCCTTGGGGGGCACAGTTGCGTTGCCTGCGCTTTACGCAGCAGCCGGCGCTGAATTTTCCTTCAACCCGGCAGTTCTCAGAGCGGCTGTATCTCTTTTAAACGATAAGATAGATGCCGCGCATCAAGTCGCAGAATAGTCAAATAGTGGAGTTCGGTCTCTTCCAGGGAAACCGGAGTAGTCAAGAGTTGCGTTGAGGCAGCACGTGGGGAGTGTTGAGCAGCGATGCCTCAATGAAGCGTCGCCACCCTTCCTAGAGAAAGGATTCCTCCCTCCGGCGGTGGAGAACAAATTTGGCAGCGATTTCCCCCTTCGGGTTGAAAACCGCTGCCCGATAGACATGTCTTTATCGAACGTGCAGTAGTTCGGTCGACACGTTACTTCTTCTTCGGAGCGGGCTTGGGCGCAGCCGGTGCCGCTTTCGCCTTGCCGGCTTTCTTCTTCATCGGGCATCCCCAATAAACGGGGCCGCAGCCAGGGCCATAGGCCCAATACGGAGTGATGCCGTAATTGTAGGGTGCGGCATAGCCACATCCGCCTCCACCCCAGAATCCCTTACCGAAGCCACCAAAAAAGGCAGAGGCCTGGTCCATACAAATGCCGCCCATAAGGCCCAGCGACACGGTCAGAACAACGATCAATACCAACTTCTTCATAAGTCAATCCTCCTTTGATACAAATCTCATCCGGTCGATGGAATTCACCCTCAGGGGATTCGTAGCATAAAGAAGAAGCATTGTCTAGTAACAGAATGCCAGAAATTTCCATGCGCAGGCCCATCTTGCATGATAAGCCTTTTCCGATGAGGTCGGTGCTAAGAAACATCCACATGATGCTTCGGCCGAAGCAATCGACCTGTCACCTCGCACAGGGACGGGTATGTTGTGTTACCGAGTTTCGTATTCGAGCAAGACTTTGACAACATCCGTATGGTGCATGGAAGTGGCCCACATCAAAGCGGTCCAGCCATTCCTGTCAACGGCCCTAATGTCAGCGGCTTTCTGCAAGAGTTGCTTTACCACGCTGGTATGGCCTTCTGCAGCGGCCATAATGAGAGCGGTCGCCCCATACTGGTCCGTATCCTCCGGATTGGCTCCTCGTTCCAGTAGAAGTTTCACCACTTCAGAGTGTCCTCGTCGCGCCGCTCGCATCAGCGAGGTCCAGCCGAACTCGTCTTTTGCATTAACATCCGCTCCATGCGCGATAAGGTGTTTAGCAACTTCAAGAAAACCTCTGCGACAGGCTTTCATAACAGACGTGGCGCCGTACTGGTCCTTCACATCCGGATTGGCTCCATGTTCCAGGAGCAACAAGACGATCTCTGGAAAATCCATAGCCGCTGCCCACATCAGCGCTGACCAACCAAACTCATCACGAGCGTTGGGATCTCCTCCTGCGACGAGAAGTCGCTTCATTTCGTCATAGTTTCCTGTTGTCGCGGCGCTTATCACTTGTTCTTCCATGAGTTGGATCTCCACGGTCATTTCTTGTGAATATGGTCTACGCAATCGTCGTACCACGCCGACAATCGGGGCTCAAGTTACTATGAGCCTAGTCTTCCCTTCTGTTGAAAATAGTCAGATGGTGACCAACACCGACTCGGGCTGTCGAATTCTTTTACATGATGTAAAGCAATCTGAGTATGCGACATTAGTCGTCTGTTGTCGAAAGAAATTCCGCGATCATCGACATATTGGAAGACTAAAATTGCTTTTGTGTACAACGAAAGGCCGGTGAGTACGGATAGAATTCCGTGCCATCTCGGGTACTTGCGAAATGGTCATGCCTTAGCTACACACATTGTGCAGTAACGGATTATGATTCGGGTAGCTTGGGTGGTCGGATCGGACAGATTGCTCCGATTCCTAATCAAAGCAACAACATGTTGGTGAGGGCCGCCTTTTCAGGTGATGCCAAAAGAAAACGAGGTGTGAGCCTATGCAGCGCTCACGCGACCGGGTTTGCGACCGAATATTCTTACCGAGTCACCGCTAGACCCTGTCGCTAAAGAATTTTGCCTTAGCGCACAGGCGACTTGATATCATTTGACTCGTGACCAGAGCAGGTCTTTGCCGTCCTTTATCGGAGAGAGCGTTATCATAAAATCAGCTTTGATTCCGTAGACATAAAAATCAACCTTGTTTCCGTTGGGAAAAGTGATGAGCATACGATGATCCTCTGCTGTCCATAGACCGTCAGATCCCATGGGATGTGCTTTACTGAATACCCTGCACGTGCCGTCTTTTCTCAACGTCATGAGCATGCGATCAGCTTGTCTGCGGTCGGTCTTCGCCTTTTCGTCGAGCGGATTATCTTCAGGGAGCACTTCCCAGGTACCGATCAGATCATTCCAATCGATCGTAGGCTGGTAAATCTGTTCGGGGGTTACCCCTCCGAAGCTTGGGAGTGCTCTCGATAAGACCACAATTAATATGAGAAATATGACTATATTGGACAAATTTTTCATCAATACTCCATTTTGATGTCACCTTTGGAACGTTCCAGAGGGTCCGAGGTCTTGAATTCTCTACATGATTCCTATTGTTGGACTTCAAGTCAAGAGAAACTATAGTTTTTGTTATCATTAAAATAAATGTTGTTATTACAAGATGTTGTATTTTGTAATTCATTGTATATATGGCAACCATTCCGTAACAGCTCAACATCAAATATTTTACTTGACACGCCAGATGGACCGTGGTACCTGCGCCACCAGGAACAGACGGGGAAGAGGCATCCCACCAGTCCCTACGCCGGCACACCCGAAACGTGTTGAGCGATTTCTAAGAATAAAGGAGGGTATGATGGTTAAGAGAGTCTTCACAATTGTTCTCAGCCTTATGATGCTGAGCTTTACGTGCCTTGCACTGGCGGGCGGGCCTCCCGCAGCGCCGTATGCCGCGCCGTGCGCGACGCCCTATCCTGCTAAACCTTGTGCGGTTGGTGGTAATCCTTGCGCTTATTGGGGTGACGCTCCGTTGCCGGGTCTGTGTGGTGGCGTTATCGCATTGCCATTTCTTGTTGTGGGGAGCCTCCTTGGAGGTAACACCATGGGACCGGGCGGTTGCCCGCCTCCAGCTTATCAATGTGGTCCCAGGCCGTACCCCACAAAAGTGTGCGCCCCACCGCCATGTGGGCCGGGATACGGATATGGCCCTGGGGCATACGATGGCTTGCTGACCGGACTGCCTTGCTTTGATCTGTGCGCGGGTTTGCTGGGCGGAATAACCGGCGGCCCAAGCCTGCTCTGGTAAAGTTTTATCCAAACTCACCACTTAATGGGGTATGGTCTTGTGTGAAGAAGCAGCGCGGGGAAACTTGTCAGGATTTTCCCCCGCTGCGGCTTCTGACATCAACCTTATCGACATTGCCCTCTGTTTTCTCACCACCTCGCCACGTTACATCTTGATCGGCACTTCCGCCTTCACGCAAATTTGTTCAATGCTCCTATGCGTCAATCACGGCATCGAGTAAATTATTTCAATCCTTGGGTCGCTTAACGATCCAGGTCTAGCTTTTCAAAAATTTTATTTTAATATTCCGGTTCATAGAAAAACATTTTACAGGAATCAGCACATGGCCGCGGCGCCGGATAAAAGAGGCTCGGATCGCCTTGAGACCCTTGAAGGTGTTCTTGACCGCCTCGTATTCACAAATGATACAAGCGACTTCGTTGTCGCCCGGCTCGTGGTGCGCGGTCGTCGTCAGCCGGTCACCATAGTTGGGTCATTGGCCCAACCGCACCCAGGCGAAACGCTGGTCCTGCAAGGCCAATGGGAGTTTGACAAAAAGTTCGGCGAACAGTTCCGGTTTGTCAGCGCGCAATCTCGTGCTCCTTCCACAGTCAAGGGTATCGAAAAGTATCTGGCGTCGAGTCTCGTCAAAGGAATAGGCCCGGAAATGGCTCGACGGATCACTGCCGTATTTGGTGAGGGCACTCTTGAGGTAATCGAGAAGGAGCCTGAAAAGCTTTTGAAAGTACCCGGAATAGGCCGAGTACGCGGTCACCAGATATCTGAAGCATTTCAGGAGCAAAAAAGCATCAGGGAAGTGATGCTTTTTTTACAGACGCACGGAGTCTCCACCACCTATGCTTTCAAAATATTTAAGAAATACCGTGAAGCCGCAATTCAGGTGGTTTCCAATAATCCGTACTGTCTGGCGACAGACATCCGCGGCATCGGATTCAGGTCCGCCGACAAGATAGCCGGCAGCCTAGGCATCGACATGCGATCGCCCAAAAGGGCACGCGCCGGCATCCTGTATGCTCTCGATGTGCTTCAGGGTGAAGGGCATGTTTATTATCCTCGGTCCGGCCTGCTGGAAAAAGCCCGCGAATTGCTGGGGATAGATTTCCACACTCTCGGAAAGGCGCTGGATGAGCTGATTGCATCTCGGGAATGCGTGATGGAGGACGACCGCGTCTATCCCGCGTCCATGGCATCAATGGAGAATTCCGTGGCTACGAAGGTACGAAATCTGATCTCGGCCCCGCGGTTTCTTCCCCCGATCAAGGTGGATGCGGCCATTGAGTGGATTCAAAGGAAGAATGAGATCACCCTCTCATCGGCCCAAAAAGAAGCGATGGCCGCGGCCTTGGAATACAAAGTAATGGTCATCACAGGGGGCCCTGGAACTGGAAAGACCACCCTGTTAAAGTGCTTGATCGACATTCTTGAAGCCAAGAAAATCAGAGTGGTCCTGGCAGCGCCAACCGGTCGGGCTGCCAAAAGACTTGCCCAAGCTACGGGAAGAGAAGCCAAGACAATCCACAGACTCCTCGAATACTCGCCTGCGGAAGGGGGCTTTCAAAGAGGGCCTTCAAGACCTCTGGAAGCTGAGTTCGTCATTGTGGACGAGGTGTCCATGGTTGACATCTCCCTGATGCATTATCTTCTGTCCGCCATCTACTCTCAAAGCAGCCTGGTTCTGGTGGGTGACGCGGATCAGCTCCCATCAGTGGGTCCCGGTAATGTGTTGGCTGATTTGATAGACGCAGGAAGAATTCCTGTGGTGCGTCTTCAAACGGTTTTCAGGCAGGCCCGCGCCAGTCTGATCGTTGAAAACGCTCACTTGGTAAACGCGGGCAAGATCCCCCAGAAAGAAGTGGAAGGTCACGAACCGGATTTTTACATGATCGAAAAAGAGGACCCGGACGAAGCTTTGCGGCTCATAAAGGAAATGGTGTGTCAGCGTATACCCGCCAGGTTTGGCTTTGATCCGGTCGAGGATGTCCAGATCCTGAGTCCCATGCACAAAGGAACTGTCGGCACGGAGAACCTGAACAGAGAACTGCAGCAAATGTTGAACCCGCGTGGTCGTTTGATTAAAGGTGATAAATATCGCGTGGGTGACAGGGTTATGCAGGTCAGGAACAACTACGATAAAGAAGTTTTTAACGGCGACGTTGGCAGGATTGTCTCATATGATCCGGAATGGGAAGAGCTGGTGGTGGATTTCGACGGTAGGGCCGTCTCCTATCATGTCTCGGAATTGGATGAGATAATACTCGCGTATGCCGTGACCGTTCACAAGGCACAAGGAAGCGAGTATCGCGCGGTCATCGTTCCGTTGAGCACGCAGCATTACGTGCTGCTGAGGCGAAATCTGCTCTATACAGCCATGACGCGGGGAAAAGAACTGGTCATTCTGGTGGGAAGCCCCAAAGCACTTCAAATGGCCGTTGAAAACAGAATCGTGGAACCGCGTTACACCGCGCTGGCAAAGAAGATTTAGCCAAAAGAAAGCGGGGAGCAAATTGCTCGTGAGAAACCCCGCCCCATGTAGACCGGAGGAAGATGGACCTCAGTTTCTTAATCAGTGGGATCATTATCGGCCTTTCGATCGCGGTGCCCGTAGGTCCTATCGGCGTACTGTGCATTCGGAGGACACTGGACGAAGGGCGTGCATCCGGCCTCGTCTCCGGTATCGGCGCCGCTACTGCAGATGCGATCTATGGCAGCATCGGGGGATTCGGCCTTACGTTTGTTTCAAACTTTCTGGTGGGTCAACGGGGATGGCTTCAATTAATCGGTGGCATATTTCTTTGCTATTTGGGCATTGCGATCTTTCTGAAGAAATCTGCCGCACAAACGGCCAATTCCAGTCGCTCTGGACTCGTCGCAGCCTATTGCTCGACGTTTTTCCTGACCCTCACCAACCCGATGACGATCATCTCTTTTACGGCCATATTCGCCGGCTTGGGGTTGGCGAATGCGAGCGGAAACTATCACTCTGCGGGAGTCTTGGTGACGGGGATCTTTTTGGGCTCAAGTCTGTGGTGGCTCATCTTGAGCAGCGGAGTCGCCGTATTCCGCACGAAGTTGGAGTTTCACCGTTTGCAGTGGCTCAACAGACTGTCGGGGTTGATCATACTGGGATTTGGTCTTTATTCTCTGCTTAGTTTGGGGTGGTGATCCTGGAGGCCGTGGGATACCTCGACACCATTCAACCTCTCAAGATTGCCTCAGCCGATCTAGGCCCGTGTGAGAGAGTCGTGCCTATCTCGAATGGCACTTTCATAGAGTCGCGCATATTCAGCAGCCGAACGGTTCCAAGAGTAATCTTTGTTCATACCGCGGAGCATCAATCTGTGCCAGGAGGCAGGGTCTTCCCGGAACACTTTCAAAGCCTTGACCAACGTTGATTCAAGTTCCGACGGTTCCGGAGTGATGAATTTGAATCCGGTACCGGCCTCGCGTTGCGGATCGAATTCTTCCACAGTATCCTGCAGCCCTCCCGTGGCTCGAACTATAGGCACGGACCCATATTTAAGGGCATAGAGCTGATTGACCCCGCAAGGCTCGTACCTTGACGGTACCAGGATCATATCACCTCCAGCGAAGATCTTATGGGCGAGAGCGTAATCGTACTTTAGAAATATCCCTATCTTACCCGGATAACGGCTGGCGATTTCTTTAAACGCTGCCTGATACCGGGCTTCACCAGTACCCAAAAGCACGAGATGCAAATCCTGCTTCATCAGCGAGGGAATGGCTCCCAGAAGCATATCCACACCCTTCTGATTCGACAGGCGGCTGACCACCGTGATAACTGGGATACCAGGCCGAACTCGCAATCCTGCAACTTTTTGCAGGTCGGCCTTACACATGGCCTTACCAGCCAAATCTTCGGGATGATAGTTGGCAGCGATGAAGGAGTCTGTGGCAGGATTCCAGATTTTGTAATCGACACCATTCAAGATACCGGAGAGCCGCTCATGCTTTTCCTGGAGCACCCCCTCGAGGCCGAAACCGAACTCCGGGGTCAAAATTTCATTCCGATATCCCGGCGATACCGTGTTCACAGCGTCCGCGAAGACTATACCACTCTTGAGGAAGTTAAGCCTGCCATGGAACTCCATATGCTTAGGCGTAAAAAACTCCCATCCTACACCCACAAGGGGCATGTCGAGATGCCAAAAGATCCCCTGATAACCCAAATTGTGGATGGTCATAACCGACGAGCTTTCTTCCAGACGGCTCACACCAGCGTAAAGTGTCCTGAGATAGACCGGAGTGAGGGCGGCCTGCCAATCATGTGAATGAAACACGTCGTAACGCGTATTACTGAAAATCGACATTTCGATGGCCGCCCTTGACAGGAACACGAAACGCTCTGCATTGTCTTCATAGTCTTTTTCGGGCGAGCCATAGAGATATTCTCTGTCGTAGTAATCGTCGCATTCCAGGAACAGATAACGTAGGTCCGGTCTCTCCTGAAGTTGCCATATCTTTGCTGAGACTCTCTTGGCATTGAGAGTCAATTCAATGGAGAGATTCGTCTCCTTAATTCCATATTTTTCAGGAACTATGCCACGATATTTGGGCATTAAGACATCGACTTGCAGTCCGAGAGCCGCAAGTTCCGCTGGAAGAGCAGAGAGGACCTCCCCCAAGCCGCCTGTTTGCGCAAATGGCGTCGCCTCCGAAGTAATCATAAGAACGCGCACTGCTCAAAACCTCCCGGACGACCAGGCAACCCGCGATGCATGTTTCTTGGCGCTAACATCTACCTTCGAGAATATGGGGTAGTTTTGGAAACGGCAGATGTCTTCTGAAAGAATTGCCAACCGCGTGCATTATACCATGAAACTTAATCGAAGCGCCAATTCCTATTATGATTAGGGCGGCTAATTTGCTCTCCGAATGTCCTGGTTTTCGATGCTCGTGAAGTTTCAGGGGAGCTTTCGCCGCGATAAGTTCCTACAACAATACCGAGTGTTCAGCCTGCAGAACGTTCCGCCCGTTTTCTGATATGTGGTATCAGGCCCCCATCCTGGACAAGCTCCTTCATGAACGGCGGAATAGGGGCAACGCTATACGTTTTTCCTGTGACCGCGTTTCGGATGACACCTTGGTCGGCGTCCACCTCCACAATGTCTCCTTCAGCGATTTCTTCCGCCGCTTGTGCGCACTCAAAAATGAGGAGACCCATGTTGAAGGAGTTGCGGAAAAATATTCTGGCGAAGCTTCTGGCGATCACGCATGAGATCCCTGCGCCTTTTATAGCTACCGGCGCATGTTCTCTTGATGAGCCGCAGCCGAAATTCTTTCCGGCAACTATTATATCTCCGCTTTGAACTTTGGACGGGAATTCCGGGTCAGCGTCTTCCATCACGTGTTCAGCCAGTTTCGCCGGATCGGAAAGACTTAAGTATCTGGCAGGAATGATTTCGTCCGTATTGACGTCATCGCCGAATTTCCAAACTCTGCCTCTGAACGCCATTTACACCTCCGAAGCTGGTTAGGGTTTTGATATCCAACCCTCGGTAACCAGCAGCCGTACTTTGTTTAACAGATAACATGTCCAAGGGAAAAAGTGCAGCCATCTCTCAAATCATGTTCCTGGCCCTGAGTTCCGCCTTGAGCCAGGCGTATACCACAGGCGCTGCTATCAGCCCGGGGAGTCCAAAAACGGCTTCCATTGTAAGCATGGCGCAAAGTAGCTCCCATGCCCTGGCTTGCACTTGTCCGCCGATAATACGAGCGTTAAAAAAATATTCCAGCTTGTGGATCAACACCAGAAAAACGAGCGAAGCCATTGCGACTCCCGGTGACACGCCAAGGCTGATCAAGACAATAGCGGT
>Ga0335071_10004519_pt1 | contig 14521 bp, 10 predicted proteins | sample Lox_Sample_15_FD_206724 | JGI IMG/M metagenome (GOLD analysis project Ga0335071, IMG submission 206724) | Soil microbial communities from Loxahatchee National Wildlife Refuge, Florida, United States - Lox_Sample_1.5 | ecosystem: Environmental > Terrestrial > Soil > Wetlands | place: USA... | reverse complement strand
AGGGCTCGGATATTCCGCCCCCCGGAGAGAACGAGCAAGTAACTGACCGTCAACCTGCCGAGATTCGCGGCCACGGTGAGCGGTTTGCTTTGGGTGTTCACTGGTCTCCTGTGCGAGGAGGTGTGAGAGGCCGCCTTCCGCTGCCCATCGGTTTCCCCCGCAATCGGGCGCGCGCGGGGGTGGAAGTGCAGGCTCTCCCGTCTGCAGGCGTTCCGCTCATTCCTCACGTCGGCGCCCACGTGAAGGCGGAGGGCGCTGACACCGGCAAGTGCCGTGGTCGAGCCTGGCCGGTTGGCCGCCTTACCCCCGGCTCCGCCCTCGGGCGCAGTCGCGGCGCTGCCGTCCCTCGGCTGCGAGTGCCGGCAGCGGCCTGGCACCGGTCCGCCCCCTCGCCGCTCGCCGGATCCCGGCGCGTTCTCGAGCGATGGCTCCCGCGAGGGCCATAGGTTCACTCTTTGTAGTAGAGGTACATCTCCTGCCAGTAGGGCGCCGACCCATCGCTCAGAGACGGCAGCAGCGGTCGGAGCTCCTGCCTGCCCGTGTCGTAGAGCAGCCGGAAACCGGCGCGCTCGATGTCGGCCGGTCCGAGGTGGCGGAAGAGCGGTCCAGTGTTGGCATCCCAGAACACCAGCGTCCCGCTCGGGGAGGCCCGCAGCAATTCCAGGTTCTTCTCCCCGTCGGCTCCGAAGGGCGGCCGCTCGGCCGGATCCCGCCCGAAGACGATGGCCATGTACGCCTGGCTGAAGACGAGCCGCTTCAAAGGACGCGGATGTGCCTCGAACCAGGCGTGGGTCCGGGCCACGAGGCCAGCGTCGCGGGACGAGCCGAACCGGTCCACGAACTTGAGACAGAGGACCGCCGCCCAGACGAGCACTGCCGCGCCTGCGGCCCGGGTGACGAGGCCCGGGACCCGCTCGAGCCAGTGGGCGACGGTGTTCCACCCGGCCAGCGTGGCCAGGGCGAAGGGCGGCGCCACGCACACGAGATATCGGGCGTAGCCCGCCGAGCCGAACATCCCCAAGCGGTAGAACACCGAGTGCAGCCCGGCGATGAGTGCCAGGCAAGCGAGCGGCAAGAGCGCCCGGCGGTGGAGGACCAGCGATACTGCCCCCAGGCCGAAGAGGATCCAGAGCGCCGGACCGGCCAGGATCTCGTTACGGACCACCCAGTAATGCCAGAGGGGGCCGGTCCCGTAGGCCGCACCTGCCCAGTTGGCCGGCCAGTTGTCGATGATGAACCGCGGGCTGCCGGTGAGCCCGTAGGCGGCGGCCCACCACGCCGCCACCCCGCCGGCCAGTTGCAGCGTGGAGAGGGATCGGAGGACGAGGCTTCGCCCGGCCCGCGGGTCGAAGAGGACCCAAAGGCCCCACAGGACACCCACGAAGAACCCCTCCGGGCGGGCCAGCGGCAAGAGCGAGGCCACCCACATGCTCGCCGAAAGACGCCCGGCCCGGTGCAGGCGGAGCGCCACCGCCAGGACCAGCGCGAAGAGCGGCTCGGTCATGGTGTCGGAGAAGATGAGCAGGAACGAGGGCTGCAGGACGAGGAGCGGGACGGCCAGCTCCGCGCGCTTCATCCCGCTTTCCCGGGCGAGCCGCCCCGTCTGCCAGGCGGTGGCCAGCGAGACGACGACCGTCATGAGCTTCGCCACCGGGTAGCCCAGGCGAGCGGGAAGGGCGTACAGGGTGGTGAAGAGCGGGCGCGCCCATACGCCGACGAGGTTCCGCGGGTGCTCGAACGCCCAGCGCGCGTAGAAGTAATGGTAGCCACCGTCCTGCTGGTAGCTGTCCGGGTAGAAGTGGACGAGCGCCATGCCCAGGAGGGCGAAGGGCAAGACCCACAGGGCCATCCGCACCCCGAGCGACAGGCGCGAGGTTGCCTCGAGCGACTCGACCTGTGGCTGAAGCGCCGGGCGTGAAATGTCGCACGCTCCTCGTGGTCTCGGAACCGAGTCCGGCCAGTTTACGCAATTCGAGCTCGCCTTCAGCGGAAACCGTCGCTGCCCAGGGTTGGTCATGCCTTTGGCCGGTCCCGCTCGCCCACCCGGGCTCCGACGTGCACCGAGAGGGGCCGCGGGAGACCGGCTTGCGAGAGAGCATCGGCCCGCCTCGGGCTCGCCCGGACCCCGGCGCGCGGTCGTCTGCTCGGCAGATGGCCGGGCCCGAGTCGGGCATCCCGGCCGATCGGTGCGTGGAGCTCCCCGCCTGCGCGCCGGCGATCCCTGAGGTACCCCGAGGCTCCTCGCCGAGCAGGCCGGACGGTCAGCGGGGCGCCGCCCTCGCTCTTGCGGCCTGGACGAGGAGCGGCACTGCGGCGAGCTCCAGCACGAGAGCGACGGTCACCATGATGGGCAAGGAGACGTCGTACAGCCAGCCGAGCAGCGCGCTCCCCAGGAACCAGAACCCTCCGAAGGCGGCGGTGAAGAGGCCGTAGGCGGTCGCCCTTCGCTCGGTCGGCACCATGGTCGCGATGGCCGCGGCGAGGATCGACTCGTGCACGCCCACGCCCAGGCCCCACAGGACCACGCCCCCGAGCGCCGTGAAACGGCCCGCGAGAAAGGCCAGCGGAGCGTACAGCGCCGACACGACGGTGAGCGGCACCAGGATCCCGATCCCCTTTCGGTCGAACAGACGACCGAAGGCGAGCGAACCCGCTCCGCCCACGCCCATGGCCACGGCGTAGAACACGGGAATGACGTCCTGCCGGACCACCGACGCCCGCTGCAAGTGGTAGGCGATCAAGGGGAAGTCCACGAATCCGGCGGCCACCAGGCCGGCACCGGCCAGGTAGATCCAGTACACCCGAGGATAGCGGGAGCCGTCGCCGCTCGTCCTTCGGGGCGGCTCGAACTCCTCGGTGTGCGGGTAGAGCAGCCGGGCGACGAGGAGCAGGAGCAGCGTGCAAGCGGCCGGCACGGCGAGCGCCGCGAAGGCCAACCGGAAATCGCGCCGCCAGGCCAGCACCAGGGCCATGGCGAGCGGTCCCAAGAGGGCACCGAACTGGTCGAGCGCCTCGTGCAGCCCGAAGGCCCAGCCGTAGCCGCCCATCTCGCTCCCGGCATGGGACAGCATGACGTCACGCGGCGGGTTCCGCGTCGCCTTGCCGACGCGCTCGAGGACCAGGAGGCCGGCGGCCACCTGCCAGCTCCCCGCCAGTGCCAGGGCCGGCACGGCGGCCATCTGGACGATGTACCCGGCGATGGTGATGGGCCAGTAGGCCCGGGTGCGATCGGCGAGCCCGCCGGAGACGAGGCGCAGGCCGTAGCCGGCGAGCTCGCCCAGTCCGCTCGCAGCCCCGACCACGACACCGCTCGCACCGAGGAGGGCGAGGAAGGGCCCGGCGATCCCGCGGGCGCCCTCGTAGACGAAGTCGGCGAAGAAGCTCATCGCCCCCACGAGCAGCACGAACTCGAGCGCCCGGCGGCCCCGGGCCGACCTCGCCGGCCGCTCTCGCCTCGCCTCGCTCATGCCCGCCGCTCGCCGACCACCACCTCGCGGTGCAGCTCCGCCACCCTCTCCCGGACGAGGGAAAGCACCGCTCGCCCCCTCTTCGTGAGCGAGTATTCCCGGCGAGCCCGCCGACCGCGGCCGGGATCGACCTTGCCGCGCAGCCAGCCGCGCTCCTCCATGCGGGCGAGCATGGGGTAGAGGGTGCCGGGGCTGACCTCGTAGCCGTGGCGCCGGAGCTCGCGCAGCGCCCAAAGACCGATGATCGGCTCGGTCCCGGCGTGGTGGAGGAGGTGGACCTTCCAGAAGGACAGCAAGATCTCGCGCCCGACGTCCTTCATCTCCGCTCCGGGCAGTTGTTACGATAACCGTAATTGGCCTCTTCGGTCCGTCAACCCGGAGGAGGGGCCCGGACCCAAAGCAGTCCTGGCGGCGCCGCCTTTTGCCTGGTGGAGCAGGCTGGGCTGCTCCAGCGCGCGACACCCGCTCCGCCCTCCTCATTCGACCAGGAGGGGAAGATGCGGCGAGGTGGCGGAGGCGGCACCGGCACGCAGCGCGCGCCATCGCTCGAGGCGGGACGAGGTCACCCCGTGACCGTGGCCGCCGCCACGGCGGTCAGCCGAGGACGGAGTTCCGGGCCCGGCTCCCTTCCGCGGTGAGGAGCGCGGAGCTCGGCCGGGTCAGGCGGCGAGGGCCGTGGTGGTCCGCTCCTCGTCGCTGACCTCCCTCTTCCGCCACAGGAAGTAGATGGCCGGGTAGACGAGCAGCTCCATCAAGAAGCTCGTCACCAGGCCGCCCACCATGGGCGCCGCGATGCGCTTCATCAGGTCGGCGCCGGTTCCGGTGGACCACATGATGGGGAGCAGGCCCATCATGGCAGCGAAGACGGTCATGGCCTTGGGGCGAACGCGCTTCACCGCGCCGTGGATGATGGCCTCGACCAGGTCCCCGCGGGTATGGAGCTGGCCCTTCTTCTTGTACTCATCGTGCGAGAGGTCCAAAAAGAGCAGCATGAACACCCCGGTCTCTGCGTCGAGGCCCATGAGGGCGATGAGGCCGACCCAGACCGCGATCGACACGTTGTAGTTCAGGATCCACAGGAGCCAGACGGCCCCCACCGCCGAGAACGGGACGGCCAGCATGACGATGCTCGCCTTGAAGGCGCTCCGGGTGTTGAGGTACAAAAGCCCGAAGATGAGCACCAGGGTGAGCGGCAGGATCACCTTCAGCCGCTCCTTCACGCGGAGCATGTTCTCGTACTGGCCACTCCAGGTGAGCGAGTAGCCGGCCGGGAGGTGGTCGGTCACGGACCGCACCGCATGCTTCGCCTGGGTGACGTAGGAGCCCACGTCGGTCCGGGACGTGTCGAAGTCGACGTAGACGTAGCCGGCCAACAGCCCGTTCTCGTCCCGGATCATCGATGGCCCCTGGGCGAGCTGGACGGTGGCGATCTCCTCCATGGGGATCTGGCCCTTCCCGCTGGGCAAGGGAAGGAGCACGCGCCGCAGCGCGGACAGATCCTCCCGATAGTCGCGGGCATAGCGGACGTTGATGCCGTAGCGCTCCCGCCCTTCGACGGTGGTGCTCTGGTTGTCGCCCCCCACCGCCGTCATGACCATCATGTTGGCGTCGTCGACGGACAGGCCGTAGCGGGCGAGCTGCTCGCGCTTCAGCACGAAGTCGAGGAAGTAGCCGCCCGCGACGCGCTCGGCGTAGACGCTCCGGGTTCCCGGGACCTTCCCCACCGCGCCTTCGATGTCCTGGGCGATCCTCTCCACCGTCTTCAGGTCGGCACCCATGATCTTGATGCCCACCGGGGTGCGGATGCCGGTGGAGAGCATGTCGAGGCGGCCCTTGATGGGCATGGTCCAGGCGTTGGAGATCCCCGGGAGCTGGAGCGCGCCGTTCATCTCCGTCTCCAGCTGCTCCTGGGTGATCCGGTCGCGCCAGAACGGCCGCAGCACCAACTTCAGCCAGGGCGGGGCCCAGGAGGAGTACCAGCGCGGCGTCTCTCGCCACTCGCTCTCCGGCTTGAGCGTGACCGTCGTCTCCATCATGGTGAAGGGAGCGGGATCGGTGGAGGTGTTGGCACGGCCCGCTTTCCCGAAGACGCGTTCCACCTCCGGGAAGGTGCGGAGGATCTTGTCCTGGATCTGGAGCGCATTCTGCGCCTCGGCCACCGACATCCCCGGCTCCACCGCGCTGGGCATGTAGAGGATGGTCCCCTCCCGGAGCGGGGGCATGAACTCCGATCCCAGCTTCCGGTAGGCGGGGAGGGTCGTCACCACCAGGAGGACGCTCACGGCAATGGTCGACTTGGCGTGGCGGACCACGAACCGGCAGGGCTTCTCGTACAGGCGGTGCAGGAGTCGGGAGATGGGGTGGCCTTCCTCGGAGTGGTACTTGCCCACCAGCACCCGCGTGGCCAGGGAGGAGAGGGCCCGGGGCCGGAAGCGGAACGGCTCGATGCGCGCGAAGAGCATGCGCATGGCCGGGTCGAGGGTGATGGCCAGCACCGCGGCGATGGCCATGGCCAGGTTCTTGGAGTAGGCCAGGGGCCGGAACAGCCGGCCCTCCTGGTCGACCAGCGTGAACACCGGCATGAACGCGACGGCGATCACGAGCAGCGAGAAGAACACGCCCGGCCCCACCTCGAGCAGCGCCTCCAGGCGGACGTGGTGGAAGTCCCCCTTCTTCCCGTCCTTCATCCAGTGGAAGATCTTGTTGTAGGCGTTCTCCACCTCGACGATCGCCCCGTCCACCAGCACACCGATGGAGATGGCGATGCCGGCCAGCGACACGAGGGTCGCGATCAGCCCCCCCGCCTTCATGGGGATGAAGGCCAGGGCCACCGAGACGGGGATGGTGACGATGGGGATGATGGCGGAGGGGACGTGCCAGAGGAAGATGAGGATGACGATGGAGACGATGACGATCTCCTCGACGAGCTTCCCCTTGACCGTCTCGATGGCGTGGTCGATGAGCTCGGATCGGTCGTAGGTGGTCACCACCTCCACCCCCTTGGGCAACGAGGGCTTGAGCTCCTCCAGCTTGGTCTTCACCCGCTGGATGATGGTGAGGGCGTTCTCGCCCTGGCGCATCACCACGATCCCGCCGACCACGTCGCCCTGGCCGTCCAGGTCGGCCACCCCGCGGCGCAGCTCCGGGCCGAGGGCGACGGTGGCCACGTCCTTCACCTTCACCGGGGTGCCGCCCTCGGAGCGCAGCACCAGGTTCTCGATGTCGGCGATGTTCTTCACGTAGCCGCGGCCGCGGACCATGTACTCGCGTCCGGAGAGCTCGACGAGCCGGCCGCCCACGTCGTTGTTGCCCCTCTTCACCGCCGAGATCACGTCGGCCAGGGGGATCTTGTAGGAGGCCAGCGCGTTGGGGTTGACGGTCACCTGGTACTGGCGCACCTGGCCGCCGACGGTGGCCACCTCGGAAACCCCGGGCACGCTCTGGACGGCGTAGCGCAGGAACCAGTCCTGGTAGGAGCGCAGCTCGTCCGAGGCGTGCTGTCCCGTCCGGTCGACGAGCGCGTACTGGAAGACCCAGCCCACGCTGGTGGCGTCCGGGCCGAGCTCGGTCTGGACGTCCCGGGGGAGCTGGGACTGGATCTTGGACAGGTATTCGAGGACGCGGCTCCGCGCCCAGTACATGTCGGTCCCGTCCTCGAAGATCACGTAGACGTAGCTGAACCCGAAGTCGGAGAAGCCGCGGATCGCCTTCACCTTGGGCGCGCCGAGCAGGGCGGCGGTGATGGGATAGGTGACCTGGTCCTCGATGATGTCCGGGCTCCGGTCCCAGCGCGAGTAGACGATAACCTGGGTGTCGGAGAGATCGGGCAGGGCGTCGAGCGGGATGTTCTTCATCGACCACCACGCGGCCAAGAGGGCCACGATGGTGGCGACGATGACGAGGTACCTGTTCTCCGCCGAGAAGCGGATGATGCGCTTGATCATGGCTCAGTCCCGGGCGGCGCCCGCTCCGCCCTCGGCCGTGGCCGGAGCGGTGCGGACCGGCGCCGAGCCGGAGGCGGAGGGGGTGCCGGCCCCGGCATGATCCGGCGCCTTCTGGCCACCGCTCAGGGCGGCCAGCGAGGCCTTGAGCCGCGACTCGGAGTCGATGAGGAAGTTGGCCCGGGTCACCACCCGATCGCCCGGCGACAACCCCTTCATCACCTCGACCCGGTCGCCATCGGCATCGCCCAGCTGCACCTCGCGGGGCTGGAACTTCCCCTCGCCCAGGGCGAGGAAGACGATGTTCTTGGTCCCGGAGTCGATGACCGCGTCGCTGGGAATGCGCAGGCCCCTGCGCGAGGAGCCCTGCAGCACCACCTCTCCGAACATCTCCGGCTTGAGCTCCCCGGTGGGATTGGCGAACTCCAGGCGAACGGCCACGGTCCGCGTGGCCGGATCCAGCTGGGGGGCGATGAAGGCCACCCGTCCCTTGAAGGTCCGGTTGGGATACGCCTTGAGCGAGAGGGTCGCCGACATGCCCACCTTCACGTGCCGGAGCTCGCTCTCGTACACGTCGGCGAGCACCCAGACGCGAGAGAGGTCCACCATCTCGATGGGCATGTCCCCGGCGTTGACCCGCATCCCCGGAAGCGCGTCCCGCTTGGTGATGACCCCGCTGGCCGGGGCGTAGAAGGTCAGCTCCTTTTCCGCCTGGCCGGCCTCCTCGAGCCGCTGAATCTCCGCCTCGGGGATGTCCCAAAGCTCGAGCTTGCGCCGCGCCGACTCGACCAGGTCGTTCCCGTCGCTGCCGTCCATGCCGCTCTTGCGGAGCTGGTCGCGGGTGCGGAGCGCCAAAAGGTACTCGTCCTGGGCGGCGAGCAGCTCCGGGCTGTAGAGGGTGAACAGCGGCTCGCCCTTCTTGACCGTCTGGCCCACGAAGCCAGCATGGCTGTGCCCCACGAAGCCGCCCACCTTGAGGTTCACGTGGTGGACGCGGGTCTCGTCCACGGTCACCTTGCCGTTCGTGCGCCAGGCGCCGCCGACCGAGCCGAGCTCGGCCGGAGCGGTGCGCAGTCCGATGAGCTGCTGGCGGTCGGGGTCGATGCTCACCGCCGTGAGCCCCTCGACCTCGGCGGACGCCGCGGTCGCTCCGTTCAGCTCGTCCTCGTAAACGGGGATGTAGTCCATCCCCATCGAGTCCTTCATCGGGACGGGCGAGGTCTCACCGTTCCCCATGGGGTTCCGGTAAAAGGCGAGCCGCCGCTCGCCCTTGGGGGCCTGCGGGCCCGAGCCGCCGCCGGGCACCGGGGTGGCCACCTTCACGAGCTTCATCCCGCAGATCGGGCACTCGCCGGGGTGGTCCTGCACGATGGTCGGGTGCATCGGGCACTGCCAGGTCTCCCTGGCCGATGCCGGGGTGGCCCCTGCGCCACCCTCGTGGACGTGGTCGTGCACGTGGAAGATGAGCCCGGTCCCGATGCCCAGGCCGCCGGAAAAGACGGCGACGAGGAGCAGGGCACCGGCGCCGAAGCGGCGGCGGGAGGGGCTGGGGGTCGAGGTCTCGGACGCCATGCGTTCACCTTCACTTCACATTCCGGAGGACATGCCACCGCCGGCCGGGGCCGCCGAGGATCCACCCTTCGCTGCGCTGCTTTTGGCCAGGCCGCCCTCCGACGTCCCGCCTGCCGCACCCGCGCCCGGCACGGAGCCGGCCATCCCGCCTCCGCCAGAGGCGCCGACCGGGACCATCGACACCTCGGCCGAGGCGATGGCGATGCGCTGCACCTCGCCGCTTGCCAACAGATGGGCCTCCCGGTCGGCCAGGTAGCCGGCGTTGGCCTCGAGCACCGATGCGAAGGTGACCTTGCCGACGCGGTACTGGGCGAGCGTGCTCTCGGTGGTGGCCTGCGACTGAACCAAGAGGCCCTGCCGGTAGATGCGGACGGTCTCCAGGGCCGACGAGAGTGCCGAACGCCGCTCGCTCACACGCTGGCGCAGGACCTGGAGCACCGCCTGCGCGCCCTGATCGCTGGCGGTCGCCCGCGCCTCGCTCTCGGCGACCGCCCGCGACTGCTTGCGGCCGGACCAGATGGGGAGCCCCACCGAGATCCCCACCGTCCACATCGGCTCGAGCGGCCCGCGCAACATGACCCCGGCCTGGACCCCGAGGTCGGGAAAGCGCTCGCGCTCGGCGAGCCGCACCTGGGCCTGGGCCTGCTGCTCGAAGAGGCGTGCCGCGAAGAGCTCTGGACTGCGGGCCTCCGCATCCGCCAGGGCAGCGTCCCCGTCCGACACCGCGGGGAGGGAGAGGTCACGCACCGCGCTGCCCGAGGCGATGGGCTCGTCGAGCGGATGGTCCCGCAGCCGGTTCAGAGCCTGGATCTGGGCGGCCTCCTCGGCCTTCATGGCCCAGCGACGCTGCTGGATGCGGAGCAGCTCGAGCTGGGCGCGCATCACGTCCGACTGCGCCCCCTCGCCGGACTCGTAGCGCGCCCGGGCGGTACCGATGGACCTCTGCCAGAGTCGCTCCAGCTCCTCGAGAAGGGCCAGCCGCTCCCGCACCACGAGCAGATCGAGGTAGGCGCGCCTTACCTCCGCCTCGGTCGAGAGCCGAGCCCGGGAGACGTTCGCCCCGGCGCCCTCGGCGGCCAGCCGGGCGACCTGTTCCCGCATCCCCCGCTTGCCCGGCCAGGGAAGCGGCTGCGACACCATGATCTGGTAGAAGCTGGTTTCCATCTTCCCCACCTGGATCGACCGGAAGCCGTCGTTCTGGATCCCCAACGACAAGGTCGGATCGGGCAGGGTCCCGGCCTGGGGCACGCGCTCCTCTTCCGCCTTCACCGTGGCTTCCGCCTGCTTGAGCTCAGGACGTGCAGCCAGGCTGTCGGCGATCAGCTGCCCGAGTACGCCGTCCGAGGGCAGGGCCTCCATGCCACCAGGATCGGCGCGGACGCCGGCGGCCGAGAAGAGGAACAGGGCCCAGAGCGCCTTTCGGAGCCGGGGGGACGAGAGCAGCCTTCTCGAGGAGTTGGTCGGGTGGGCCATGTCGACGGTGCGAGCCTTAGCAGCCGCCATGCCACCCGCTACGGGGCCTACCTGGGCGCGTTCACACGGCGAAATTGCCTGGCCAGCGCGCGGAGAAGAGAGTCGGTGCCTCCCTTCGCCCGGCCCCGCCCGTCACTGTGTAACAAGGCCGGTCACGCCGGAACGCAACCGAATCCGCGGGCCCAACCCGCTTCCCAGGGGTGCCGCGCCACCCTCGCTCCCGACAACACCAGCCCGGTACGCAGTCGGCACCGATGCCGGCGCGTCTCCTTAAGATCCCCGACAGCGCAAACGAAGCGGCACCTTGAGGGCGCGCAGTTCTCGCTCGAGGCGGCCCCGCGCCTCGTGGCGCACAGGGCACACACGACCATCCTCGGCAAGACGTCCGCCTGGCCCTGTCGCGCGGGTGCGCAGCACGCGCAGCACCGACGCGCGCAACCGGGGACCCCGGCCGAGGAACCAGCCCCAACCGGCCGACCCGGCTGGTACAGGGCGCAGCCGCCGGGCCGACGGGGAGGAAGGAGAGTAGAAGAGAGCTCCTGATCAGCGATCACCGGGGAGGACGTGGAATGTCGAGCCGGAAGGCCACCGCCCACACCTGCCGAACGGGGCTGCCACGAGCGCGCTACAGTACCGACCGCGGAACGGAACGGCCCGAGCGGGGGCCTGCGGGCGGGCACCTCAGGCGGGCCTCTTTGGCTCGGAAGCTACTCGCCGGAGCACTCCTCGCCGCCGCGGTCAGCGCGTGCAAGAAGCCGGCAGAGGCGGCCCGGACCGATGCCAAGCGGGCGAGCCCTTCTGGCTTGCAAGAGGCCGGGTGTGAACGCGGCGGGGACCGGGACCTCGACCAGGTCGCGAACTGCTTCTACCTCGGTCACCCCGCGGATCCCTGGCACTTCCTCTCGCGTGAATCTCGGCCCGAGGCGGGCACCCGCGACGACTTCAACAAGGCCTTCGCCCAGCCGAGCGACTGGCGAACCAATTCCGCCACGGTCCTCGGGGTCGAGTCGAGGGACGGGCAGGTGTTCGGTCGGGTGCAGGTGGTGTACGAGGCGGCGGTCAAGGGACGGAAGGCCTGTAGCGAGGTGCGGACGAAGACGTGGGCCCAGGAGGACGGTGCCTGGCGTCGGGTGGTTCGTCGCCACGAAGAGGAGCTGGCGGACAAGCAGTTCCAGAACGGAGACTACTCCGGGTCGGTGGCCACGGCCGAGAAGTGGCTCCGCCTCGATCCCTTCTCCGTCGAGGCCTACAAGCGCCTCGTGTTCGCACTCGCGCGAGACGAGAGCGGCTCCTCGAACGGCCGCTCGCTGCCGGATACGCTCCAGGCGGCGCTCGCCCTCGACCCGGCCGACTCGGTGGCCTTGTTCCTGGCGGTCACCTTCACGGAGGATCCCGACGAGGGCGAGACGCTCTTCGGGAAGCTGGCCCCGGACGACTGCATTCGCGAGCAGGCCGCCTTCAACCTCGCTCTCCGCATGAGCCCCGAGCGCCGGCTGGCCTTCCTGGAGAAGCTCGGTTCGACCTCGCCGCGAATCCAGATGCAGCTCGTGCAGGGCCTGGTGCAGCTCGGAGACAGCGAGCGGCTTCGCGCCCTTCTGACGCCCGACCTGGACAAGGCCATCCGTACCCAGCTCGAGCAGCAGGACGGTAGCAACGCTGCCTTGTGGTCCCTCACCATGGGCGAAGCGTGGCTGCTCCTCGAGAACCGGGATGCCGCGAAGGCGTGGGCTTCCTATGCCGGCACCCGGGATCCGAACCAGCCGGGGATCGCGGACCTCCTTCGCCGGGTAAAGGAGTGATCTCTGTCGCCCGTTGCTCCCCGCCCGAAGAGGTCCTCGGCGGTCGGCCATGGCGCAAGCCGGCGAGCTCGAGGAACTCCTCCTCTCGGTGCGATCGAAGGGCGAGCGGCCACTGGCTGCTTCTCGGAAGCGAACCGCGGGATGCCCAGCACATGGGCGGAAGGAAGCAAGCTCCGCCACTCGTGTCGGGTGATCCGTGGACGACGAGAGCCGCCGGAACGCCTTCGGTCATCCCCGACCAGTCAGCGGGGCGCTGGCCCTCGACCGGTCCGGTGATCGGGCCGGATGCGGGAAGGGACCCGCAAAGGGCCGTGCGCCCTCCCATTGCCTTGCTTAGCGGAGACGGGTGCTCGAGGGCCTTCCCGCCCTTCTTCCTTGCCGGGTCGTTGCGGCATTCCTGATCCTCGCCTTCTCCGGCGCGGGCGGGTTCGTTCCGCGCGCCCGTGCCGAGGAGCACCGCTGTCAGTGCCACGCGATGATGGTGGGCGGGCGCCACGTGTGCTCGTGCCCGATCTGTCGCTTGGCTGCACTGCGGAAGGCGGCGCACGACACCACCGCTTCGCCCTCCCGGCGGATGGCCGCGGTCAAGGCGCTGAGCGAGGCCATGGCTCGCGCCGGGAATGCTCTAGCCCCCTGCTACTCGTCGCAGTGTGATCGCCGCTCCGGCGGCTTCGACGGGGTGAGCCCGAGCACCGAGCCTTTCACGCTGCCCCGGTTCCCCGCGCTGCTCCCAAGCGCCCTGGCGCTCGAGCCGGTGGACGTCGTGCGTGGTCCCCGGGCGCGGCATACTCCTCCCGAAACCCCGCCTCCCAGATCCTGCCCGGCGTAGAGCGTCGGACGGCGGCATCCGGCCCCGAGCCGGACTCGCCGGCCTTTTCGCCGTGCGTTTCATTTCTGACTTTCCCCGGGCGGGGATGGAGGCATTGTCCATGTACGCGAAGGCGCCCTCACCAGGGCAAGGAGCGGTCCATCTGGAAGAACTGGGAGCACAACCGATGCCTGCCGGCCCGAGAAAGGCGGCGGACAGCCGGGCTGTGAACGGTGCTGCGAGCGCCTTCGACCCGGCGCTTCCCATGTTCAGCGAGTTGATGCAGGGCCTCGCCCGCACCCTGCGCGACGTCGAGGCCTTGCGCTACGCCATGCTCAGCCTCATGCCCGAGCCGGACAGGGTCTTGGCAGTGCGCCTCATCCAGAAGCGCTACCGGATCGGCAAGCGCCGGGCGCGGCAGATCCTCGGGCTGCCTCTGCATCCGGAGGTCTCTCCGTGAGCCCGAAGACGAGGACGGGACCATACCTGCCCTGGGCGGCGCTCGCGCTCATGGGTCTTTTCGCGGGACCTGACCGAGCGACGCCCGAAGACCCGACCCAGCCGGTGAGGCGCTACACGGTCCGCGCCGAGATCGTGCAGATGCCGAAGAGACCGGGCGGATACCTGACGATCCGGCACGAGGCCGTCGACGACTTCGTCGATGTGACCGGTGACCTCGTGGGGATGAACGCGATGGTCATGGGCTTCCCGGTCGCCAAGGACGCCTCGGTCGACGGCCTCAAGGTCGGGGACAAGATCGAGGCCACCCTGGTGGTCGACTGGACGAGAGGCTTTGGCGAGCTCGCTCGAATCAAGAAGCTTCCCGCCGAGACGATGCTCCACTTCCGGAAGGCGCGACCCGCCAAGAACGCGCCGCCGCCTCCCGATGGCGCGAGCCAGGAGAAGTGAGCATGGCCTTCCCCTTCAGGACCGCGCTCGCCGCGGCCGCGACCCTGCTCCTTCTCACTGCCGTCCCCTCCTGGGCCTGCTCCGTCTGTGGGTGCGGGGATCCGCTCCTCGCATCGAGCGACCCGGCGGCCATCAACGGCGGGCTCCGCCTTGAGCTCGACACGGAGTACCTGCGGGTCGACGCGGGCACCGACGGCCAGCCGGGCTACACCGACCAGCTCACCCAGTGGTCGTACCGGCTCAACGCCGTCTACCGGCCCATCGAACCCCTCTCGCTCAGCCTGACCGTCCCGCTCGTCAGCAAGGCCATCCGCACCGTGGGCGGGGGAACGAGCGTCTCGGACTCGTCCCTCACCGGGCTTGGGGACCTGGAGATCGGGGCCCGATACGCCCTCTGGACGTCGATCACCATCGGCGCACGAAGGGTCCAGGAGTTTGCGATATCGGCGGGCTCCGCCCTGCCCACCGGGAATCACAGCGCCAGGGACTCCCAGGGCAACCTCGTCGATCCGCACGGTCAGCTGGGGACGGGTGGGTGGGGGCCGTTCGCCG
>Ga0335071_10004517_pt1 | contig 14523 bp, 15 predicted proteins | sample Lox_Sample_15_FD_206724 | JGI IMG/M metagenome (GOLD analysis project Ga0335071, IMG submission 206724) | Soil microbial communities from Loxahatchee National Wildlife Refuge, Florida, United States - Lox_Sample_1.5 | ecosystem: Environmental > Terrestrial > Soil > Wetlands | place: USA... | reverse complement strand
CCCGCCCTATAGGGCAGGGTAGATGCATGGACATCGGATTCATCGGCCTGGGAAACATGGGCCAGGGCATGGCCGCGAACCTGATGAAGGCGGGCCACCGCCTCACCGTCTACAACCGCTCCCCCGATAAGGCCGAGGCCCTCGCGCGACAGGGTGCGACCGCGGCGCGCACCGTCGCCGAGGCGAGCCGCGCCGAGGTCGTGTTCACCATGCTCTCCGACGACCGGGCGGTCGAGGCCGTGGCTCTCGGCCGGGACGGGATCGTGGCCTCGCTGCCGGCCGGGGCCACCCACGTTTCGTCGAGCACCATCAGCGTCGCGCTGTCGGAGCGCCTTGCGGCCGCGCACGCGGAAGCCGGCCAGCGGTATGCCGCCGCGCCGGTGTTCGGTAGGCCCGAAGCCGCTTCTGCCGCAAAGCTTTTCGTCATCGCGGCCGGCGCACCCGAGGTGCTGCAGCGGTTGTCCGCGCTGTTCGACGCGATCGGCCAGCGCACGTTTGTGGTGGCCGGGCAGCCGCACACCGCCAACCTGGTGAAGCTCAGCGGCAACTTCCTGCTCGCGTCGGCGATCGAAACGATCGCCGAGGCCGTGGCGCTGGTGTCGAAGGCCGGCGTCGACCGCCGGCAGTACGTCGACATCCTGACGTCGACGTTGTTCGCCGCGCCGGCCTATCGGACCTACGGCGGGCTGATCGCGCGGCGGGAATTCGAGCCGGCCGGGTTCGCGGCGAGCCTCGGCCTCAAGGACGTCCGGCTGGTGCTTGCCGCCGGCGAGCAGCTGCAGGTGCCGCTGCCGGTGGCCAGCCTGCTGCGCGACCGTTTCCTCACCCTGGTGGCAACCGGCGGTGGGCACCTGGACTGGTCGGCGCTCGGTGCGCTCGCCGCCCGGGATGCCGGAAGTTCAGACGACTCCGCGTAACCCCTCGGCGCCGAATGCGGGTTCCAGCATCGCGGAGAAGTCGGGGCCGCGCCGCAGGATGTGGCCGCCGTCGACGTTGATGCACTGCCCGGTGATCCAGCTCGCCGCGTCGCTGAGCAAGAACATCGCCAGGTTCGCGACGTCCTCGACCTCCCCCACCCGCGGCAGCGGCGTGCAGTGCCGGTAGTCCGCGCTCAGCTCGGGTGATTCCGTGATGGGCACAACGAGATCCGTGCGGATCAGGCCCGGGCGAATGCTGTTGACCCGCACCCAGGACGGGCCGAGCTCGTCGGCGGCCAACTGCATCATGTGGTCGACGGCCGACTTGGTGACGCCGTAGGCGCCGAACCACCGGTGGGTGTTGCTGGCCGCGATCGACGAGATCCCGACGAACGAACCGCCGCCGCCGCGCACCAGCTCGCGGGAGGCGTGCTTGAGCACGTACATGGTGCCGTTGACGTTGAGGTCCACCGTGCGCCGCCAGGCCTCCGAGTCGACCTGGGTGATCGGCCCGATGGTCTCCGACCCGCCCGCGCAATGCACCACACCGTGGAGCCGGCCGTGCCACGCCGTCGCCGCGTCGACCGCACGGGCGGCCTCCTCCTCGTTGGTGACGTCGGCGGGTTCGTACCGGATCGAGCCGTTGGCCTTGAGCACTTCGACGTCCTTGACGGCGGCCGCCAGCCGATCGGGATTGCGGCCGACGATCATGACGGAGGCCCCGGATGCCACCAGCCCGGCCGCGACCCCCTTGCCGATACCGCTGCCGCCGCCGGTCACCAAGTACGTCCGGTTCTCGAAAGAAAGCTGCACGCCACGCCCCTTCACGCCGAAACTGAAACGGGTTCTAGCATAGGGGAGCCGTCACACCAGCCACACCGGTCTCTGGCCGGGGCGGTCGACGCAGCGGTTACCACCTCCGCCAGAGGCAGCTGGGGCGGATGCCTCGCCTCGGGGCAGCTGTTGCTAATGCGCTTCGCTAAGGCGTATCGCGGCGGGCGATCTGCGTCGGCTTGGCGTCCCGCCAATCCTCGACGTCGGGCGGCAGGCCGACCGCGTACCTGTTCTCGTTGTAGGCGGCCCAGTGCGCGTGGCCCAGTTCGTGGATGTGGAACGCGTGCCGCAGCGCCTCGGTGAATCCCATGGCGTCGGAGGCGGCGTTGACCGAGTCCTTGATGAGCAGCGCCGCCATGGTGGGCCGCTCCGCGATGCGCCGCGCGAACTCCAGGGTCTTGTCCGCGAGTTCGTCGACCGGAAAGACCTTCGACACCATGCCCAGCCGATAGGCCTCGTCGGCGTCCAGCGCGTCGCCGGTCAGCAGCAGCTCCTTGGCTTTGCGGGGACCGAATTCCCAAGGGTGGGCATAGTATTCGACGCCCGGCATTCCCAGGCGCACGGCGACCACGTCGCTGAATTTCGCGTTGTCGGCGGCGACGATCAGGTCGCATGCCCAGATCAGCATCAGCCCCGCGGAAATCGCGTTGCCCTGCACCTGGGCGATGGTGATTTTGCGCAAATCCCGCCAGCGGCAGGTGTTTTGGAAGAAGTAGTGCCACTCCTGCAGGTAGATCTTCTCCGCAATCGGGTCGCGGGTACCGCCGTTGATGCGGAAGCTCGGAAGCTGCTGCCGCTCGGCGATCGCCAGCTCCGAGCCCAGGTCGTGCCCGGCGGAGAAGTTCTTGCCGCGCGCCGCCAGGATCACCACGCGCACGGTGTCGTCGGCCTCGGCCCGCAGGAACGCCTCGTCGAGCTGGATCAGCAGGCCGCGGCTTTGCGCGTTGTGGGCCTCGGGCCGGTTGAGCCAGATCCGGGCGACGCGGCCGTCGTCGAGGGTTTCGTACGTCACCAGCTCATTGGCCGCCTGAGAACCGGCTTGTGCCCCCGCTTGGTCGGAGAGTGTCATTCCGCCCACCTTCTGTCAGATCCAGTGTTTACACATTACGGCCAGTGTGTAAGCGGTTCGCCGCGGGGTGGTGGCCGCTCAGCGACGGGATGCGGCGCCGTCGGATCGCCGGTCGAGCGGCAGCAGCCGGTGGTCTCGGGTGAACACCAGCCGGATCAGGCCAAGGGCGACGACGACGGTCGTGGCGGCAACCGAGCCGAGGATCAGGAACATCACCACGGCCTGCACCACCACGGCCTGCAGTGGGTGCACGCCGGCGAGTATGAGTCCGGTCATGGCGCCCGGCAGGAATACCAGCCCGGTCGCTTTTGTGGTTTCGATCTGCGGGGAGATCGCCGACCGCAACGCGATCCGCAGGTACGGCGACGCGGCCTGGCGGGAGGGTTGCCCCAGGGCGAGTCTGGCTTCGACCTCGTCGCGTTTGTCGCGCAGCTCGTCGACCAGCCGCCGGGCCACCAGCACCGTGGCGGTCATGGAGTTGCCGACCATCATTCCGGCGATCGGGACCAGGGTGCGGGGCTGCAACGGGAACACCCGCAGCCCGAAGATCACGCTCAGGGTGATCACCGCCGCGGCCGAGAAGGCCGCGATGGTCAGCGGGCCCAGCCGGGGCACCTCCGGCGCCCGCCGGCGCGCGACGTCTCCGGCGTAGGCGACCATGCCGGCGGTCCACGCCCACGACCACCACAGCGAACGGCCCGGCGCGAAGAGCAGCGTCAGCGCGCCGCCCACGAGCAGCAACTGGGCCAGCGCGCGGGCCGCCGCCCACACGAGCTGGCGCTCCAGGCCCAACCGCTGCCACAGGGAAACGGCCGCCGCGAACGCGACCAGGATCAGCGACGTCGCCAGCCCCAGCCAGCCGACGTGACCGTTCATCCCGGTCACCGCCCCTCTTCCCTGGATGCCACCGGGCCGAGCCCCAGACCGACGCCCCGCTCGATGCGTAAGATCCGGTCGGCGGCCCGCTCGACTTGCGCAGCGTCGTGGGTCACCCACAGGGCGGGAATTCCGTCGGCGGCCAGATCGCGAACCGCGCCTTCGATCACGGCGGCGGCCTCGGCGTCGACGGCGGAGGTGGGTTCGTCGAGCAGCAGCACCTGCGGTTGCGCCATCAGCGTGCGGGCCAGGCACATGCGCTGTGCCTCCCCACCCGACAGGGCGGTCGCGTCGCGGTCCAGCCACGATCCGGTCAACGCGACCCGCGCCAGCGTCTCCCGCATCCGCGCCTCGGACGCCCCCGGGTGGGCGACCCGCAGGTTGTCGGCCACCGTGCCCGCGAACGGCGTCGGCCGCTGAAAGCACATGCCCACCCGGCGCCGCAACCACAACGGGTCCACGCCGGCAATGTCCTCGCCCCGGAAGGACGCCCGCCCACTCGTCGGCACCTCCAGCCGATTGCACAGGTGAAGCAGTGTCGATTTGCCCGATCCCGACGGCCCGAATACCGCCGTCACGCCCCGCCCGGGAACGGCGGCGGTGAAGCCGTTCAGAGCCCGCACACCGCCCCGCTCCACGACGACGTCGACGAAGTCGAACACCGTCTCCTCGTCCACCACGCCTCCTCGCCCGCCAGCGACATGTGTACCCACCAGGTGGGCCTTTCGGCACCCGTTGCCGGTGAGACGGCGGCGACCCCGATCACACGTCGCCTACAGTTGTGTCATGCCTACGAAATCTGATCCTGCCGAACTCGGCGATGTGGAGCCGCTGGCCGACAGCACCGCGAGCCAGGCCAGGCGGGTCGTTGCCGCGTATGCGAACGACGCCGACGAGTGCCGCGTTTTCTTGTCCATGCTCGGTATCGGACCGGCCAAGCTCGACACCTAAATGGCACCCGCTGGCGGCCAGTCCTCGAAGAAGACGTCGAACTCCGACCGCCTCGGCGATTCCGACTTCGTGGTGGTTGCCAATCGGCTGCCGGTCGACCTCGAGCGGCTCCCCGACGGCACCACGGCGTGGAAACGCAGCCCCGGAGGGCTGGTCACGGCCCTGGAACCGCTGCTGCGTCGCCGGCGCGGGGCCTGGGTCGGCTGGCCGGGAGTGGCCGATGACGACGGCGAACTGGACTACGAGCCGGTCGTGCAGGATGACCTGGACCTGCATCCGGTGCGGCTGACCAGCGACGACGTCGCCGAGTACTACGAGGGCTTCTCCAACGCCACGCTGTGGCCGCTGTACCACGACGTCATCGTCAAACCCATCTACGACCGCGAATGGTGGGACCGCTACGTCGACGTCAACCGCCGCTTCGCCGAGGCCACGTCACGCGCCGCGGCCCGGGGCGCAACCGTGTGGGTGCAGGACTACCAGCTGCAACTGGTCCCCAAGATGCTGCGCGAACTGCGGCCCGACCTGACCATCGGATTCTTCCTGCACATCCCGTTCCCGCCGGTGGAGCTGTTCATGCAGATGCCGTGGCGCACCGAGATCGTCGAGGGGCTGCTCGGCGCGGATCTGGTGGGCTTCCATCTGCCCGGCGGTGCGCAGAACTTCCTGTTCCTGGCGCGGCAGTTGATCGGCGCCAACACGTCCCGGGGATCGGTGGGCGTGCGGTCGCGGTTCGGCGAGGTGGAGCTGGACTCCCGCACCGTGCGGGTGGGCGCCTTTCCCATCTCCATCGACTCCACCGCGCTCGACCAGGCGGCCCGCCACCGCGACGTCAGGCGCCGCGCGCGGGAGATCCGCGCCGAGCTGGGCAACCCCCGCAAGATCCTGCTCGGGGTCGACCGGCTGGACTACACCAAGGGCATCGACGTTCGCCTGAAGGCCTTCTCCGAGCTCCTGGCCGAGGGCCGCGCCAAGCGCGACGACACCGTGCTGGTGCAGCTCGCCACGCCGAGCCGCGAACGAGTGGAGAGCTACCAGATCCTGCGCAACGACATCGAACGCCAGGTCGGCCACATCAACGGCGAATACGCCGAGGTCGGTCATCCGGTGGTGCACTACCTGCATCGCCCCGTACCTCGCGACGAACTGATCGCGTTCTTCGTGGCCAGCGACGTCATGCTGGTCACCCCGCTGCGCGACGGGATGAACCTGGTGGCCAAGGAGTACGTCGCCTGCCGCAGCGATCTGGGCGGTGCGCTCGTCCTGTCCGAATTCACCGGCGCCGCCGCAGAACTCCGGCAGGCGTACCTGGTCAACCCGCACGACCTCGAAGGGGTCAAGGACGCGATCGAAGCGGCGCTCAACCAGACGGATGAGGAGGGCCGGCGCCGGATGCGCGCGATGCGCCGCCAGGTGCTCGCCCATGACGTGGACCGCTGGGCGCGGTCATTCCTCGACGCTCTCGCCGAGCCGCATCCGCACGACGCCAAGTAGCCGTGGTGTCGCGGCCGAAACGCTGTGATACTCGATGCAGCGTGAAGGGAGGGGCACTGTGAAACTCCGTCGCGGGCTGGCCGCCGGCGCCGGCATCTGCTCGGTCGTCGCACTGGGGATCGCGTTGGTGTCCGGCGACCCGGCGAGCGCCATCGGACCACCGGCGGATGGCAACTATACCTTCAACGAGGCGGGCGTATCGGGCGTCACCTGGACGATTTCGGCACTGTGCGATCAGCCGTCCGGAACCCGGAACATGAATGACTATTCGGACCCGATCGTCTTTGCGATGAACTGCGCTCTGAACATCGTGAGTTCGACGCCAGAACGGATCAGCGCCGCGGACAAGTTGCAGAACTTCAGCGGCAGGGCTCGCATGTCGAGCATGCTGTGGACCTTCAAGGTGGACAAGGCGGACGGCGTGTCGTGTCCGGGCGGCGGCACCGCGCCGACCACCGAAACGTACGCGTTCAGCGACGAAACCATGACCGGTACCCACACCATCCTCCACGGTCCCGTCTGCGGGATGCAGTCCGACATGAAGAAGCAACCGTTCTCGCTGCAGATGGCCGGGCCCGCACCCAGCCCGGTCGAGCGTTATCCGTTGCGCTGCAACAACATTGCGATGTGCTTCTGAGCCGGCGCGAACTCGGGCGCCGGCGCTAGATCGGCGTGATGTAGGCGATGAGCCATTGCGTGCCGACTTTTTTGAAGTCGACCCGCAACCGGCTGCCGTCGTAGAGCGGCTGCCGCGACTTGTCGGTCACGGTGCGGTTCATGTAGACCATCACCGATGCCGAGTCGCGCTTGGCCGACATCACGCCTGCGCCAACGACATTGGCCTGCACGACCACCTCGCGCTTCTTCGCCTCCGGAATGATCTGCGTGTTGGCGCTCTTCTGGAATTCTTGGCGATAGTCGGGAGTCAGCAACGGGTACGCGGCCGACAGGCTGCGCTCCACGGTCTGGTAGTCGTAGGCGAAGACCTCGGGTATCTCCCTGGCCGCCAGCCCCGGCAACACCGCACGCGCCGCCGACTCGCCGCGCGTCTGCACCCGCTCCCAGTAGAACCAGCCGCCCGCCGCGGAAAGGCCGACGAACGCCGCCACCAGGAGGGAACCCGCGGCGGCGATCAGCCACCGCATCAGTTACCCCCGTCGGGATACTTCAGGTCGTAGCCGGTCATCCGTCCCTGCTCGTCCTCGTGCACGATGACCCGCAGCCGATACGGCATGGACGGCTTGTTGGTTCCGTCGATGTCGGCGACCGTCACCCGTACCGACACCAGCACCGACGCGTTGTCGGTGACCGAATCGATGCCCTCCAGTGCGGCGCCGTTGACGACGGCTTCCGAGGTGGCGTTGGTGGAGCGGAACAGGGCCTTGAGGTTGTCGATGTTGTTGTTGGCGCCGAGCATGCCGCGCAGTGGGCCGCTGGTGCCGTTGTAGAACCGGTTCACGCTTTCGTCGACGTTGTCCTGCTTGTAGCTGAACATGTTGACCACGGTCTGCGTGGCGGTGTCGACAAAGCGCTGGTCGCGAGCCTGCCGCTCCTCGGCGTGCCGCTGCTGGACGATCAGCGCGGCCAGGCAGCCGGCCAGCGCTCCGACCGCCAGCAGCGCCGCGGCAAAGGAGGTCCGGAGCACCAGGGTCCGGTGCGGCCGGCGCCGTGGCGGCGGCTTGACCGGCTTGAGGGTCTTCGCCTTGTCGGCGGCGGGCTTCGGCGGCTGCTCGGGCGCGGCCGGGAGGTCGACCCGGGCGGTGGCGGCCCCGTTGGACTCGCTTCTGGCGGGTCCGGCCGCGCGCGAGGCCCTGCGGCGGACGCGCTGCGTCGTCGTCTGTTCTGCTGTCACTACGGAGTCCACTACATCGGCCTTGGATCAAGCATCAGGTCCACCCAGTTCTCGGCGCTGGACGCGCCGCTCGTGCCGGGCGCGAAGATACCAGTGCCGCCCGCCGGGTCCACGAAGGCTCCGGTGTGCTGGTCATAGGTGGTGTAGGCGGGCCCGCTGGCCTGCGGCTGGGGGCCGGGCGGCGGCCCCCATGGCTTCTCCGGTCCCGGACCGGCCGGCGGGGGATTGATCCCCTCCGGCGGCGCCGGCGGGGGGAGCCACTTCGGGTAGGGAAGGGTCGGCGGCACCGGCGGCACCCCCGGCGGCATCCACGACGGGTTGCCCGGCGGCGGCCCGCTGTCGTTGGGGGGCGGCGGATCGTATGCCGGCTGGTGGTTCGGCAACGGCCCGGGCCCGGGCACCACCCCGGGAGGGGGCGGCCCCACGATGGGCGTGCCGGGATCGGGTTCGGCGCCCGGCGGGATGTACGGGAACTTGTTGGGCGGCAACACGTTCAGCCCGTTCGTCACCGGGGTGTCGTAGGGAACGGGCGGACCGCGCCAGGGGTTGCGGCCGACCGGAACGTAACCATTCGGGTCACGGCACAGCTGGATCGTGGGGGCCCGTTTGCCGGGGAACTCCTGGCATGGATAGTTGCGGGCGCCGCGCACGGTGCTGGGATCGTTCTGGGCGGCCTTGCAGTACATGTCTTTCGGGAGCTCGCGCAGCGTCTCGTCGGCCGGCGTGCGCATCAGCGGCGGGGGCAGGAAGCCGACGGCGCACGGGGGCGGGTCGTTGAGGTCGAGCTTGAAGTCCAGCTTGGCGCCCTCGTCTTGCGGGGCGCCACCGGCGGCCGTGGTGATCGCCGCGAACAGCGCCGGCAACACCACCAGCAGCTGCTCGATCGACTTGTGATAGATGACTCCGACGCGGCCCAGGTTGGCCAGGCTGGCGGCCAGCGCCGGGAACGACGGCCGGATTCCGGAGAAGGCGGTGCTGGCCTCGTCGGTTGCGCCGGGCGCGGTGGCCAACGTCTGGCGCAGCTGCGGGTCGGCCTGCCGCACCTCGGAAGTGAACCGCGCCAACCCGTCAGACAGCGACTTGATGTCGGCGCCCGCGCGGACCTGGGCCTGCAGGAAGGGGCCGGCCTGGTCGATCAGCTGCGAGACCTGCGGGTAGTTGGCGTTGGCCTCGTCCACCAGCAGCCGGGCGGACTCGATCAGCCGGGCCAGCTCGGGACCGGACCCGTTGGCGGCAGTGAACGTCTCGTGCAGGAGCTCGCGCAACCGGGTGTCGCCGAGGCTGTTGACCAGCGCCTCGGCCCGCTTCAACAGGTCGGCGACGTCCTGGCCGATCCGGGTGTTCTGCCGGTCGATCCGAGATCCGTCGTGCAGCTTGGTCGATGCCGGCTTGCCCGGCGGCACGAGGTCGATGTACTGCTCACCCACGGCCGAGACGCTCTTCACGGTGGCGGTGACGTTCGACGGTATGGGTGTGCCGCTGTTGAGCCGCATTTCGGCGGTGACGCCATTGGGGTTGAGGCCCACCGACTCTACCCGGCCGACCGCGACTCCGCGGTAGGTGACGTTGGCGTTTTTGTACAGCCCGCCCCCGGCGGCGAAATCGGCGCTGACGTGGTACGTCCCGATGCCGAAGGTGGCGGGCAGTCGCAGGTAGAAGACGGCCATCACGCTCAGCGTGATGGCGGTGATCACCGCGAAGATGCCGAGTTGGACCTTGGTGAGTTTGTCGATCATCTGCGCCGCCCCTACTGCCCCTCAGAACCCGAAGCCGCGCCGGGCGGAATCTTGAACGGGTCGGCCGCCTGCCCCGACAGGTTGGCCAATTCGCCGGTCAAGAAATCGGGCGGGTTGAGGACCTCGCTCATGTGCATCATGTTCGGGTCTAGTGCATACGAGGTGGTGAAGAACGTCTCACCGATCCGGCGCAGGGTGAGGTCGAAGGTGGTGAACACGTTGAGGTAGTCGCCACGCACCGCCTGCTTGATGCCGAAGTTGGGGAACGGGAACGTCAGCAGCAGCTGCAGCGACGTGACGAAATTCCTGCGGTTGTCATTGAGGGCCTTGACTGCCGAATACAGGCCCTTGAGGTCTTCGGCGAAGTCCACCTTGCTTTTTGCCAGCACGTGGGAGGTCACCATCGCCAGCTTCTTCAGCGCGGCGAACGCGTCGACGATGTGGTCCCGGTTCTTGTTGAGCACCCGAAGCGCCTCGGGCAGCGTGTCCAGCGCCCGGCCCAGGTCGTCCTTGTCGCGCGCCAGGGTCGCGGAGAATCGGTTCAGCCCGTCGACCGCATCGATGATGTCGTTTGTTTGCCGGTTGAGCCCCGCCGTCAACTCGGCGAGCCGGGGGATCAGGTCGACGAACTGGTCCTGGCGACCGGCGACGGCCTGATAGGTCTCGTCGGTAATGTCTTCCAGCGCACCGAGATTGCCCTTGTTGACGACGACGCCCAACGCCGAAAGCACCTCTTCGGTCGTGGGATAGCGGCCCGTGTTGGCCTCCGTGATCCTCGAGCCGTCCTTGAGCCGCCCGGTCGCCGGCTTGTCCTTGGGGCGTGCCAGGTCGATGTGCATCGAACCCAGCAACGACGTCTGGGCCACCGTCGCAGTCGCGTTGGCCGGCAACACCACGTTCTTGTTCAGCGCCAGCTTCACCGCGGCATAGAAGGATCCGTCGGCCCGCTGCTCGGCCGAAATGCCCGAAACGCTGCCGACGGTGACGTCGTCGACCATAACCGGCGAGTTCTGCGGCAGCGTCGCCACGTCGGGCATCTCGACGGTGACCGAATAGGCGCCACTGCCGTGGCCGGCCGTGCCGGGCATCGCCAGGGAGTTCAGGCCGTTGAATTGACAACCGGCCAGCAGCACTCCGCCCGCCGCTAACACGCCGCCGCGCAACCAGATTCGTTTCATCCGCCGCCGCCCAGGTCGGCCGCCGGCGCGCCGGGCGCCGGGCTGGGCGGGGGGCCGGGCAGCGGACCGAACGCGTTGCCGGGCCCGGGGCCCGGCGGTGGAGCGGGGTTCGCGCCGGCCGGCGGCGGTCCCTGAGGAGCGCCGGCCTGCGGGGCCGTCGGGACCAGCAGGGCCTGCAGATCGGACGGATTCTGGGCGGGCGGCGCCGGGCGCGCACCCTGAGCCGGTATCCAGGTCAGCTGCGGTACCGGAGTGGCGGCCTTGGCCTGGGTCTCCGGGGTGTCGTAGATGATCTGGCCCTTGTACGCGGTGATCGTGTTGAGCGGGTGGAACATGACCGGTGGGTAATTCACCGCGAGCCGGCGCAGCACCGGGCCGAGCCGTTCACGGCAGAGCTCGGCGCGCCGGTAGTAGTCCGGTGCCCTCGGCCCGGCGGCGGTCTCGAAGGAGCCACCGCAGATGAACTGAACGGGGTTGGCGAATTCGGGTATCGACAACAATCCGTTCAGGGTGCCCTGCGCCGGGTCGTAGATGTTGTAGAAGTTGGCGATCCCGGGCCCGGCCACGTGCAGCACCTGCTCGATGTTGTCGCTCTGGTCGCTCAGCGTCTGGGCGAAGTCGTTGAGGTTGTTGACCGTATCGATGATCGTCGAGTTGTTCTCGTGCAGGAATCCCCGGATGTCCGAGAGCGCCTGGTTGAGCGTGCCCAGGGTGTTGTCCAGATGCCGCGAGCTGTCGGCGAGCACCTGCGACACCGAGGCCACGTTCCCGGCGAACTGCACGATCTGCTCGTTGCTGGCCGACAGCGCGTCGACCAGCACCTGCAAGTTCTTGACCGTGCCGAATATGTCGCTGCGCGAATCCCCCAGCCGCCCGGCGACTTGCGAGAGCTCGCGCAACGCGTTGTGGAACGACTCGCCCTTGCCGTCGAGCGTGTCGGCGGCCTGGTTGATCGCCCGGCCCAGTGGCCCCTGCATCGACCCCCCCACCGATCCCGTCGGGCCCAGCTGAACGGCCAGTTGGGTCAGGGACTCCTTGACCTCGTCCCATTCCACCGGCACCCCGGTGCGGTTCAGGTCGATACTGCCGCCGTCGGGCAACACGGCCCCGCCGGTATACGCCGGGGTGAGCTGAATGAACCTCGCCGACACCAGGTTCGGCGAGATGATGACGGCCCGGGCATCCCTGGGGATCTTCACGTCCTTGGCCACCGACATGGTGATCTTCACGTCGGAAGGCCGCGGCTCGATCGTGTCGACCGAACCGACCGGCACGCCCAGGACGCGGACCTGGTCGCCGGGGTAGAGACCGACGGCGGAGGTGAAGTAGCCGATGACGGTCCGGTTATTCCCTTGCGACGACAGCACATACACGCCAGCCACCACCATCGCGAACAGCGCGATGATGATGCCGTAGCGCAGCCCCCGGCTGCCGGCGACCCGCTTCGTCATGGCGACTTCGGCCTGATGATCCAGCGTTCCTGAATCAGCCCGCGCAGGTAGTCCGCGAGGCTGGCCGGCAGCTTGCCCGGCTGGTAGAAGAAGTCGAACACCATCGCAACCATCGGCGCGGGCAACACGCTGAACACGTTCACGTTGAACCCGGGCCCGGAGCCGACGACCTCACCCAACTCGGTGGCGTAGGTGGGCAGCCGCTTGAGTGCCTCGGTGATGTAGTCGCGGCGCTCGTTGAGGTTGGCCAGCACCACGTTCAGCTTGCTCAGCGCCGGGCCGAACTCCTTGCGGTTGTCGGCGACGAAGCCGGAAATCTGCTGTGAGAGACCGCCGATGCCCGAGATCAACTCTCCGATCGCGGCGCGCCGCTCGTCCAACGCGGCGAACAACTCGTTGCCGTCATCGACGAGCTTGTTGACCTGGTTGGCGCGCTGCGACAGCACCCCCGTCACCGACTTCGCATGAGCCAGCAGGCTTTGCAGCGCCTCGTCGCGGCGGTTCAGCGTGCGGGACAGCGAAGTCACCCCGTCCAGCGCGCCGCGCAACTCGGGGGTGGCGTCGTGCAGCGTGTCGGTGAGCACGTTCAGAGCCTGCTCGAACTGCGGCTTGTTCAGGTTGTTGGCGTTGTTACCCAGGTCCTCCAGCGCGCCGGCCAGCGTGTACGGCGTCGTCGTCCGGCTCAGCGGAATGGTGGTCGCCCTGCCGGTGCCCGCCGGGGTCACCGCGACGGAGCGCTCGCCGAGGATGGAGTCGGTGCGGATCGCGGCCAGCGACTGGTCGCCGACGACGACGTGGCGATCCACGCTGAAGGTCACCTTGGCGCTGTTCCCGGCCAGGCCGACGGACGCCACCTTGCCGACCTTGAAGCCCGACACGTAAACGGCGTTGCCAGGATTGATGCCGCCGGCGTCGGTGAAGTAGGCGTCGTAAACCTTCCCCTGCGGCCAGAACGGCAGCCCCGCGTACCCGAATGCGATCAGCACGACGCAAACCACCAGCACCACACCGAAGATGCCGGTGCGTAGAGGGTCGCGTTCGCGCCTTGGACTATTTGACAAAAGCGCACCTCCCCTTGCTGGGATCCACCTGGCCACCAAGCGGCAGCAGGATGTCGCTGCCGGCCGGTCCGTTGATCTTGATCGTCACGGAGCAGAAGTAGATGTTGAAGAACGACCCGTAGGCACCGAGCGCGGCGAGCCGCAGGTAGTCCTCGCCCAGCTGCTCGATGTCGTTGTCCACCTCGGCCTTGCGGTTGTCGATCTCGGTGGCCAGCGGCCGGGTGTTCTCCAGGATGCCCTGCAGCGGGCGGCGCGAATTCTTCAGCAGCTCAGTCAAATCCGTGGTCGTCGACGCCAGCGGCGGGATGGCCCCCGCGATCGAGTCTTTATTCTGGGCCAGCCCGGTGATCAATTGCTGCAACTGGTCAACGCTGGCGGAGAATTGCGCGCTCTTCTGGTCGACGGTGCCCAGCACCGTGTTGAGGTTGGTGATCGCGTCTCCGATGAGCTGGTCGCGCTGGCCCAGCGCCGACGAGAACGCGCTCGTGTCGGCCAGCACGTTGGACAACGCCCCGCCCTGGCCCTGCAACAACTGGATGACCGCGCTGCTGATGGTGTTGACCTTGTCGGCATCCAGGCCCTTGACCAACGGCCGCAGCCCACCCAACAGCGCGTCGAGATCCAGTGCGGGCTGGGTGTGTTGGGAGTTGATCGTGCCGCCGGGCGGCAGCTTACGCAGCTCCCCCGGGCCCGACGTGATCTCCAGATAGCGGTCGCCGACCAGGTTTTCGTACCGGACGACCGCGCGCGTCGACGAATAGAGCGTGTAGCGGCTATCGACTCCGAACTTCACGTCGATCGTGTTGTCGGGGTTGAGCTTCAGGCCCGACACCGCACCGACCGGCACGCCGGCGATGCGCACCTTCTGGCCGGCCTTCAGCTTCGACACGTCGGTAAACGTTGCGTGGTAAGTGCTTTCGGGCCCGAACCGGAAGTCACCGAACACAATCACCAGCGACGCACTCACCAGCAGCATAGCCACCGCGAAGATGCAGACCTTGATCAGCATCGACCGGTGCGACGGCATCCCCTTGGCCGCCATCAGAAGTCGTCCCGTTCCGCGAAGGCGCCGTGGAAGAGGAACTGCAGCGTCGAGGGCGCGTC
>Ga0335071_10004516_pt1 | contig 14524 bp, 15 predicted proteins | sample Lox_Sample_15_FD_206724 | JGI IMG/M metagenome (GOLD analysis project Ga0335071, IMG submission 206724) | Soil microbial communities from Loxahatchee National Wildlife Refuge, Florida, United States - Lox_Sample_1.5 | ecosystem: Environmental > Terrestrial > Soil > Wetlands | place: USA... | reverse complement strand
TAAGCACGCAAGTCGGCAAAGTGCATGTAGCGATCTCCATTTGCCAGCAAGGCATCAAGTAAAGGACGGAACACACCGGGCTCATACCGACTGAAGTGATCGGAAGAAATTAGGTCGAGGGCTGCGCGCGTTTCTGGCTCGTGATCATAATGCCATTGCGGACTGTACCAGCCACGGCTCTCCACCACTTGTTCCGCCGTAAGGCCAAACAGAAATAGGTTGTCCTCTCCTGCCTCCTCTGCCATTTCCACTGTGGCGCCATCCCGGGTGCCGATCGTCAACACACCGTTCATCATGAACTTCATGTTGCTGGTTCCACTGGCTTCGTATCCTGCAGTCGAGATTTGGTTCGAAACGTCGCATGCGGGTATCAGTTTCTCCGCCAGCGAAACGCTATAGTCCGGCAGGAACAAAACCTTAAGTCGGTCCCGAACTGCCGGGTTTCCATCGAGTGTGGCAGCCAGATTGTTGATGAATTTAATGACGAGCTTTGCAAACTGGTACGCTGGCGCCGCCTTGCCGGCAAACACAAATGTCCGCGGCGTCATCTCGAGATCTGGATTCTGACGCAGGCGATTGTAAAGAACCACGATTCGGAGCGCGTTTAGCAGCTGTCGTTTGTACTCATGAATGCGCTTCACATGGGCATCAATGATGGTGTTCGGATCTAGTGCCACACCAACCGCGCCATTTAGCCACTCCGCGAACTGCGCCTTAGTTTCAACTTTCGCTCTTCGGAAGGCAGTCCGGAAAGACTGGTCATCGGCAAGTGGCTTTAGTTTTACGAGTTGACTCAGGTCCGTAACCCAGCCATCTCCAATGGCATCGCTTATCAATGCGGATAATGGTGGATTTGCGAGAAGCAGCCAGCGCCTCGGTGTCACGCCGTTTGTCTTATTATTGAAGCGCTCAGGAAAGATCTCAGCCAATTCTCGCACCGTCGCGCTCTGCAAAAGCTGCGAATGAATCGCCGCCACTCCATTTGTGCTGTGCGATCCAACAATGGCGAGGTTCGCCATGCGAACTTTGGGCGGCGTGCCTTCCTCGATCAGGCTGATGTTGGCCATGGCATTCCCATTTCTTGGGAATCGCGTTTGGGCAGAATCGAGAAATCTCCGGTTGATTTCGAAGATGATCTCCAGTTGCCTCGGCAACATCTTCTCGAACCATGGCACGGGCCATTTCTCAAGGGCTTCGGGCAATAGTGTGTGATTCGTGTATCCCAGAGCTTTCTGGGTAATATCCCATGCAAGATCCCATCCGAGGTGGGCTTCATCCAGCAGAACACGCATAAGTTCCGGCACGGCGAGAGCCGGGTGAGTGTCATTCAGTTGCATGGCGACCTTGTCTGGCAAACTTTCCCAATCGTTCTGATTTTTTCGGAAACGTCGGACAAGGTCCGCAACGGAGGCTGCCACCAGGAAATACTCCTGTACGAATCGGAGTGCCTGTCCGAGACTCGTGGTGTCGTCTGGGTAAAGTACACGAGTGATCGATTCCGCTGCCAGGCTCTCAGCCAACGCTGCGACGAAGTCACCACCGCTGAATTCCTGAAAGTCAAAGTAATCAGGTGAAGCCGCGGCCCAAAGCCGTAGACTGTTGATTGTGTTGCCGCCGTAGCCCACGATAGGCCGGTCGTACGGCATTCCCAGCAAAGTCGATGGTTCCCCCGCCAGTGCGCGCAAAGTTCCGCGACGCAATTCGAAGGAGCAGTTCAGCTTGATTTCGACGCTGTCCTCGGGCCTGGCGACCTCCCACGGATCCGCTCGGCGCAACCAGTTGTCTGGAGTCTCGAATTGCCATCCATCTCTTATCGATTGTTTGAAGATGCCGTACTCATATCGCAGACCGTAGCCCATTGCGGGAAGCTGCAGAGTCGCCATCGAATCAAGGAAGCACGCTGCAAGCCGGCCCAGACCTCCGTTTCCCAGGCCCGCATCCGGCTCCTGTTCCAGCATTGCCAGCCAGTCTATGTCCTTCTCTCGTATCGACTGTTTCACGACCGGATCCAGCAGAAGATTGAGGATGTTGTTTGTGAGGGAGCGGCCAATCAGGAACTCCATTGAGAGGTAGTAAACACGCTTCGGATTCTCGCGCTGGTACGTGCTCTCGGTGCGCAGCCAACGTTGCGAGAGAATATCCCGAACCGAGCGCGCCACGGCTTCATACTGCGTACGAGCGTCGGCCATATTACGATCAACCACGTTGTCGAAAACTAGATGGCGCTCGTACAAGGCGTCGTTCGTTCCTGAAAACTGAACCGGACCACAGCCGTACTGCTCTATCAGTTTCGAGATCGCGGGAGATGCGGCTGGTATTTGCACCACGGTTCCTCGCTTGCCAGCCGGCATAGACTTTTGTTGCGTTCCGCTCGCATTCATGGATTGCCCCTCTCTGTCTCCCCTGTCATTGCAAATCAAAATTTCCGATCTCAACCTATCCAGCCTGTCTCCATCGCCCCTTAGATCCGTGAACTGGGGCTTTGCTTCGCATCCTGCCGGGCACACCTATTCTTCGTTTGCTCCCTATTCCTTCCCTAACGATATTGGCCACTAGGGCCATCGTCGCAACACTGTCAGTAGATACAGTTCAGGAACTGGCCAGATCATGAGAGAAGACGTTGAGGCCCGATATAGAGGGCAGCAAGTGCCGTTTCGCTCTTCGGCAAAACTCCGATAGTCCAATTCTCGACAGCAACGCGAGGCAAACGTATGAGGTCATTTGACTTGAGTGAGCACGAACTGACAGGGAAGGAAATCTTTCGGAATCTCCCGCCGAGTCTTCTGTACGAGCACGCCATTCGTTACGACAAGGGAGCAACAATTGCGGAGAATGGTGCCCTTGTGGCGTATTCGGGAGAGAAAACAGGTCGTTCCCCGAAGGACAAACGCATCGTAAAGCACTCCTCCAGCCAAAAGGATGTGTGGTGGGACGCGGTCAATGTTCCGATTGATGCGAACGCCTACAGAACAGTTCGCCAACGTGCCTTGGACTACCTCAACGTGTGCGAAAGAATCTATTGCTTCGACGGGTTTGCTGGGTGGGATCCAAAATATCGGATCAAGGTCCGCGTGATCTGTTCTCGGCCGTATCACGCCCTCTTCATGCACACAATGCTCATTCGGCCGACTCCAGATGAGCTTGCGGAGTTTGGCCAACCGGATTTCACTATCTTGAATGCAGGTGCGTTTCCAGCCGATCGCCTTATGGCGGAGATTGGGTCCAAGACTTGCGTCAGCCTGAGCCTTGAAGACCGGGAACTCGTGATTCTCGGAACCGAGTATGCCGGCGAAATGAAGAAAGGGGTGTTCACCGTAGCCAATTACTTCGCCCCGAAACGTGGCGTTCTATCGATGCATTGCTCTGCCACTGCTGATAAGCAGACTCGGCGTTCTTCATTGATGTTTGGGTTGAGCGGTACGGGAAAAACGACTCTGTCTGCCGACCCCAAGCGGTATCTCATTGGAGATGACGAGCATTGCTGGGGAGACGACGGAGTCTTCAATATCGAAGGAGGCTGCTATGCGAAGGCAATCAATTTGACCAGCGAGTCCGAGCCGGACATCTTCGCTGCCCTACGCTTCGGCGCTGTTCTGGAAAATGTGGTCCTAGAGGACGATCACACGGTCGATTACAGTGATGCCTCCATTACTGAAAACACTCGCGGTGCATATCCCATCAATTTCATCGGCAACAGTCTCATTCCTTGCGTTGCAGGCCATCCGACGGATGTGATTTTCCTAACCTGTGACGCCTTCGGAGTTCTGCCGCCGGTGAGTGCCCTCACACCAGAACTCGCAATGTTCCATTTCATCAGTGGATATACCGCAAAAGTTGCGGGCACCGAGGTCGGCGTGACTGAACCCACGGCAACCTTCTCTCCATGTTTTGGAGGCCCATTCCTGGTTTGGCATCCGGTAAAGTACGCCGAACTCCTGGCGGAGAAAATCCGCAAGCACAAAAGCCGGGTTTGGCTGGTCAATACAGGTTGGAGCGGTGGCGCTTACGGAACTGGAAAACGGATGAAGCTCGCGCATACGCGTGCGATCATCGACGCCATTCACAATGGCAGCATCACGGAATCAAAAACGACGCGTGACGCAGTTTTCGGCTTTGATGTGGTGTCCGAGTGTCCGGGTGCACCAAGCGAATTGCTGCTGCCTCGCAATGCATGGGTTGATAAGGCTGCATTTGATTCCACTGCACAGAAATTGTGGCAGCTGTTCCAGGAAAACTTCAAGAAGTACGGCGATCGGTTAGCCGCCACAACTCTGGCCGGCGCCGCTTGAGCAGGGTGCCATATACCGGACGTGTCGCACACTTACGTCCGACGAGGCTCGATGTTTGGTTGATGCCACCTGATTTCGCCCGTGGATCGATCGAACGTTCATCTGGAGGTCGTCATGCCCGTAGCTGACTTCGCTCGGTATTGCGCGATGCTTGATCGAGCGCGGGATGGGAACTTCGCATTTCCTGCAATCAATGTGACCTCTCTGAGCACGGCCAACGCCGTCCTCAAAGGATTAGCTGAGTCCAAGAGCGACGGAATTATCCAGGTATCGACCGGCGGTGCCGCGTTCGCTTCTGGATCCGCAGTCAAGGACATGGCCCTCGGCGCCATTTCAATTGCCGAACACGTTCATCGCGCGGCAGAACGATATCCCATCTATGTCGCGCTGCATACCGACCATTGTTCGGCAGACAAACTGGATGACTTCGTAATCCCCCTCGTCGAAGAAACCGAACGGAGAAGAGCAGCGGGAATGCCAAACCTATTTCAAGGTCATATGTTCGACGGCAGCGCGTTGCCCTTGAAAGAGAACATCGAAATCTCTGCGAAACTGCTGCGGCGTTTTCGAAAAAGCGATCTGATCCTCGAGATCGAAGCAGGCGTAGTCGGTGGGGAGGAAGATGGAGTCACGGCCAGCGCTGCTGCGAAGCTCTATACCACGCCCGAAGACACTCTGGATGTAGCTCGTCAACTAAACCAGATTTCAGGAGCACGCTACCTGCTCGCCGCAACCTTCGGCAACGTGCACGGTGTTTACAAACCCGGGCACGTAAAACTCAAGCCTTCGATCCTGAAGGATTGCCAGGACGCAGTCGTCAGCAAATATGGCGAACACGCGCGGTTCTACCTTGTCTTTCATGGCGGCTCAGGCTCAGAGGTCGGAGAAATCCACCAGGCTCTCGACTATGGCGTCGTGAAGATGAACATCGATACCGACATGCAATACGCCTTTACGCGTCCAATTGCCGAGCATTTCTTCAAAAACTACGATCGTGTTCTCAAAGTAGACGGAGAAGTGGGCAATAAGAAAGCATACGACCCTCGATCGTATCTGACACTCGCCGAGTTGGGGATGGCGAACCGGGTCAAACAGGCCGCAGAAGTACTCCGGGCGATGGGCAAAACGATGTTTCAACCCAGTTCCGTGGAGGAGCGATCAGTTGCCTGAAAATGATCTTGATTTCACAATATCGCGATTGGGCGAATGCCGTTTCCCCTCACCGTTGAAGGGAGTGCGCTTCACTCGCTGCGACGAAAGAGTTCTCTACCATGCTCATCTTGAAGACATAAAACCGTGGATTCATTCGGGAAAATGCCCTCCTGCGATGGAGGCCGCTGGGCCGCGTGAGAAACTCTTCTTCGATCCCTCGCAACTGACTTGCGGAGTTGTGACTTGCGGCGGACTCTGTCCCGGTGTCAACGATGTGATCCGATCGATCACGTTGAGCCTCTACCATCATTACGGCGTTGATAAGGTGTATGGGTTTCGTTTTGGCTATGAGGGTTTAGTCCGCCGAAATGGCCGTGAACCTCTCCGTCTCACACCGGATTCAGTCCAGCGGATCCACGAGATGGGCGGCACCGCCTTGGGATCGTCTCGCGGTCCACAGGATCCTGCGGAGATGGCCAGAACTCTAGGCGAAATGAATGTCAATGTTCTCTTCACCATCGGCGGTGACGGAACGCTTCGTGGAGCACAAAAAATCGCGGAGGAATCGGCGCGTCAAGGACTGGCCCTTAGCGTCATTGGGCTGCCAAAAACAATCGACAACGATATTTCATTCATTCAGAAGACTTTCGGATTCGAGACTGCGGTTAGCGAAGCAAGGCGCGCGATTTATGCAGCCAATACTGAAGCAGAGGCCTCGCGCAATGGAATCGGCCTGGTAAAACTAATGGGCAGGGACTCCGGGTTTATTGCCGCCTATGCGGCCCTCGTGGATGCGCAGGTCAACTTCTGCCTCGTGCCAGAAGTTCCCTTCACTCTCTCCAGATTCTTGGACGAATTGAAGCGAAGGCTCGAACGCAGAGGGCATGCCGTCATAGTAGTGGCAGAGGGGGCGGGACAAGATTTGCTCCAGCACACAGGCGAGCACGATGCATCCGGAAATGCCAGATACGGCGATATTGGAACCTTTCTACGGCAAGCGATTACCGACTATTTCAAATGCGATGGCATTCGGATCAATCTTAAATACATTGATCCTAGCTATACCATCCGGAGTGTTCCAGCCAATGCCCACGACTCGGCGTTCTGTCTTCTCCTCGGTCACAACGCAGTACATGCCGCAATGAGCGGCAGGACGAACATGGTCATTGGCTTCTGGAACCACCACTTTACGCATGTACCCACGCGACTCGCAGTGTCGCAACGAAAGAAGATCGATCCACAAGGAATTTTGTGGAACAGCGTGTTAGCTGCGACGGGCCAATCGCTTGACATGATTTGATCGTCAGGTTGTTCCAAGAAGATGGTTGTAGCTGTGCGCACTCACGCGGCGCGGGTGAGATCTCAGAAAATCGTCGATCACAAAGCTATTGATTTCTGCCTCCGCTACGACTGGTTCAGCCACCTGATCTTTCGTTTCCTGCGTGCTGTCATGAAGGGTGACGGTGTCCCCCCATGTTCCTCCAGGACTTCCACACAATGCAATCAGCGGTTAATTGTGCGAGTTTTGCTACTCACGAGTTTAAGAGTGCTCTGAACAGTTCCGACCTGCTTCTCGACCTTGGCCATCAAGCCACCAAATTTCTCAAATTCAAACTTCGTCGCTGCGAGCAGTTTTCAAACCTCGCTACCTTTTTTGGATAGCGCGCGTGCGGAATCCCACCCTGCAGGCTCGTGAGCGGCGCCGCGAACGTAGTGGGGCCAGCAAGGCAGACATGAAAAGTCGATTACAAATCATCGACTAGACCTGGGGACGCACGACTTCGGCAAACAAGCCTTCTGTCACCAGAAACATAACTGCAAAATTGGTGGTTGTGGGCGGATCAATATATCTGTCCGCTTAAGTCGTGCGGCTACAACGAAAGAGTGGTGAGCGCGGAAGGAATCGAACCTTCAACCTACTGATAGCTGGTCAGCATCGAAAACTCAATAGCTTCAGCGATTTCCAGACTAGCGCAGTAAGCAGAAATGGGCAGAATAAGGCAACGAATGCAAGCAAAGTTGCAAACAAGCTATGCCGGGGCCCTGGGACACCGATCCTCTCGACCTATGCCGGCCCCCCACCTGCATTGGACGCACCATGTGGACGGGAGCGAGTGGACCTTCGCGGCGGGGGCCTGTGTACCTGAAGGCACGCTCGTATTGACCTTCGTGGATCGAGCAAGTAACAAAGTGGTTTGGTCAGGGTCCGTAAAGCAGAAGCTCGACATCGAAAAGAAGAATAGATCGCTCGAACTTGCCAACAAAGCCGTCCTCAAGCTGCTGAAGTAATTCCCGTGCAAGCAGTGAGCGTGGCATCAATCTCGCTCTCTCGCAGGCTTCGCATCACACTTGTCAGCCCGCCGGTAAATGAGGGTGTGGCACAAATCGCTGTCGGATTCAGTTGTTAGTGTAACGTCCCCATCACACGCCTCGTGATTGCTCTCGGGCAATGACAGCATCATGCGGCATGTGCGATTTTTGAATCGACTCAGTCCGGTTCCCCCACCTGTTGAGGGGGTCAGTGCCGCGAGGCACGTTGATACTCGCCGGGCTGAGCATGGTCGCGGTCAACTGGCAAAATATCCCAGATCGCCACAGGCAGTCCGTTTGGCTGAAAAAGCAGATTGAGTTAAGGGCAGGGAGGAATAACAGTTCAGCCCAATCCCGCCGATTCGATAGAAGTCGTGAAAAGTGTAGACGGAGTGCGTCAGGCTGATTCCCCAAGAAACCGTTCTGGACATCGGAGTAGGAGCTTTCCCCGGCTCTTCAGAACATCACCGGTTCGTTGCCATTCGCTCAAGACGCGACTTGCGGTAAACAGCGTCACGTTCGCCGCGTTAGCCAACTCTTCATTCGTGACATCGAGTTCGATGCCGTTGGGAACCTTCCGGCCGATGCTAGGCGCAATGGTAGTCAGCACATGAACTAGCCGTTGCCTCGCGTTGTGGCGCGTCAACGCTATGTAACTTTCCATGTGCTCGGCCAAATATTCAGATGTGATTAACAGCGCATTGTTCAGTAATCTCGGATACCGAGCAGCAAGATCTCGGATTGTATTGCGGTCCCACACTAAGGCCCGACTCTCCTTCAGTACTTCTACGCTGGCAACATACAAAGACGCCACCGGCAGGAGCGCACGAACGCCGAATATTTCTCCAGCCGGAAGCCAAAGAAGAATAACTTTTCGTCCGTCTTCGGTGATAAAGAAAAATCTCCCTCGCCCCTTCGTCAACAGAAACAGATGGTCAGCGGGCTGCCCCTGATCTGTGACTACCGATTTGGCATCGAACCGCTGTTCTGTCGCGGCGTTCAGAATCGACTCGCGCTCAGGTTTGGCCAACCCGTCGAGAAATCGGGAGTTCAAGTGGTCAATCGGCGACGAGGCAGTCATGATAAGTGTGCCGTTTATAAGCGCAAATGCTTCGAATTACACTCGTTGAAACTATGGGCAGTCATTCTCCGGCTGTCAGCGGTAATATATAAAGCGATTAGCGTCGTGGCTGTGATCGCGGCGAACAGCCACAACAGTGCAATTGAAAGAAGTGCAATGACGGCAACTGGTGACCTCACCTTGTCTCGACGCTGCATCTCGGCGAGTTTGGCTTGCCCACGACACTCGGTGAGAATGTCCGCGGGAATCATTCTTTGAAGCAGCTTCACTCCCAGAAAGAGAACGAGGACGTCATCCAAGAGGCCGATCACCGGAATGAAGGTCGGAATCAGCTGAATGGGGCTAAACAGGTATCCTGCCGTGCAGGCCGCGACCAGTTTTGCGTACCACTGAACGTGGGGATGTTTGAAGGCAAAGTAGAACGTCTGCGCCTCCAAGTGGATTCGTTGTGCCTGTTGCTTCCATCTCATCCTAGCAAGTTCAGGACTGTTTGACTTGGTCTGATCCGCCCTCGAATATTCTGCGGCATCGAGGGTGGGCGGCGAGGAATGTATTGGTAAAGGCATGAAGCTTCTTGTGTCCGTTTCCAAGTCGACGAAGTCACGATCTCGGGCGAATGAATGCAACCAACGGGCCAATCGGCAAGTAGACCTTGGGTTGGTGCAATGGGAAGAAAGAAGCCTATTGCGGGAAGGTTTCGATCTTCACGAGCTGGCGAGCCGTCCGACATATCGGAGATTCCCCGAAATGTCGTAGAAAGGGCGTCGCCGGCTATTGAGGTGAATTACTCCGCCTGGCGTCTCATCTACCTAGGGATGCCAATCTGGCTCGGGCGAAAAGAGCCACTAATTGATTTCACGGATGCGACCGTCGGCGCTCGATGGAAACTACAGGAGTGGAAACCGAGAAGGTGTCCCACTCCTGTGATATTCAACTCCCGAGTGGTCATTTGGCGGAACTTGCAGGAACGCCCCCTTTCTTAAGAGCTTTCTTAAGAGAGTTAACTTCTTCCTCGTTGAGGTTCGTCTGGATGACCCTCCCGCCGAAGGGCTCGACTGCGGAGGTGAAGTCGGCAAGGGTGATTTCCTCGGCTACCAGAATCAACGCCGAAGTATCTTTGGCGAGCGAAGCCGCAAAGTCGTCCAACCGCGGGTCGTCGAAGGCGATCTCGTCTGTGACGCCGAACAGGGCACCCAGTGAACCGCCGGTCGCGGCCCCTGCCAAGGCTCCGCCCGGTCCCAGCAACATCCCGAGCAGGGCGCCGGTCAAGGCACCGAATCCGGTTCCGACGCCGACCGCACTGTCATCCTGCGCCCACGTACTGTGAATCCGGATGAAGCCTAACTTGTTCCGCGACACTACAGCAGCATCATCAATCCATGGATAAACTGGCGTGTGATCTTCGAGAGCCTCGAAAGCCTTGCCAGCCGTTTTTTTGCCGTTAAAAACGAACGCTTTGAACGTGTACATAGTGTTCTCCTTTTTGTCTTTCTTGTGAATGAGTCGGGGCGCCCTTTCGTGTGCAGAAGGACTCTCGATCAACGCAACGGCGCCGACCGGTACTCCCTTCCGGACTAGCGGGCGTGTGTCCCTGACTGAGTGTGGTCATCGTTAGTCCGGAAACTATGCGGCTCGAACGAAATGCTCAACGTCGGCGGCGCCGCTCCGTATCTTCGTGGCGATCATGATTCTAGAGATTCCACTCATCAGTACAGATAATCCGACAAGCGTACCAATGGCCCAGACTGAACTCGAGGGCCACTGTTTGAGGATCAGGGAGCCCAGCAGCAGGTTTGTGGCGGCATCCAAGAGAAACCATCCCCAACCAGCGATTGGTCTCACTTGGAACGCTGTTGCAGCGAGCAATGCTGCCTGGATCAACAGAAGAGTTCCAAGAACTCCTGTCAAGGCCGCCACGCCTCCGATGGGGAAGAATGCCAACGCGATACCGCAGATTCCGTACATCAGACTGAAGAGAACCTTTAGGAAAAAGTTTCCGATCGTCTTCGAATGAAGCGCGAAGACGAAGTGAACCACGCCAACGAAGATTAGCGTCCAACCCAGCAAAACGGTCGTGATCGTCGCGGTTGCCATGGGGTAAGCGATCAGGAAACATCCGAGGACAGCGGTCAAGATGCCCATGAGAATGCTCCACGTGGCGCGTTTCTTTACTTCTTCGGGTAAGCTCTGTGTTGACATTCGATCCTCCTTAAGTTTTGACCTGGTTTCCACGAGGGGGGTCTGGTTGACCTTTTTTTTCGAAAGGCTCTTTCATTGCGGTTGCGATGGCGTAAACGATCAAGAAATATCCCAGGGCTGTTGTCGCGATGCGGATGAAAATGCTCCACTTGGAACGGCTGTTTACTTCTTCCGCTACATTCTGTGTGGACATTCAATCCGCCGTGCCACACTCTTTAATGTGGCCTCGCGTTATTCTCGGCAGGTAACGTTGCAAGCCGCACGCCAAAGCGAAAGAGCCTTCTCAGCTGTCGTAATGCACTGAGAATGAGACCATTGCGGAAAAGTTAACTATCTGGACGGACTCACGAGTGCCCGACATTTCGGAGGTTCTCCGAGATGTCGTAGGAACAGCGGCCTCTCCAAGGTGACTGTCGGATTTCGAGCGACGAGACCGAGAAGTGGGCGAACTGACTCTGCTCCCCATAGCAATTCGCGACAGGCGAGTTTCGGAACTGCATGTGAGCTTACGGGTGTCGCGAATGGCCAAGTTGGGTATGTCGTCACAACCATTATTCTCCGAGATTTCGGAGTCCCCCCGAAATGTCGGATTGCCTGCTGGCCGACTGATTCTTCACTCCAAGCATCCCAAAGCTGCAAGATCCTGTTAGATCAAGCGTTAGCTTCATCCATTCCTCACAAACTGTTCGGCGCTCTGCTTGCATTCAAAGTTCAATGGAGAAACACACCCTGCTGTCCGGTGCGCAACTTCACGGAATCCATTGGAGGAACGAGATGTATAAACGTTTGTTCTGTTCCATCGCGATACTTAGTTTCTCTCTGTCCCTAATAGCGCAGAGCACTCCTGCGCCGAAGAATACGGACATCGACCCAGTTGCGATGGCTGCCCTCAATAAAATGGGAACCTATCTTCGAACTTTGGGGACGTTTCAGGTCAAATCAGTGCAGACAACCGATGACGTGCTGGAGAATGGCCAGGCAATTCAATCGGATGGCGTCATCGACGTCGTTGCGGTGCGGCCGAACCGACTGCGGGCCGAGATCACAAGTGACGACAAGCATCAGTTCTTGCTCTATGACGGGAAGACCTTCACTATCTTTGGACAGCTGGTGAACTATTACGCAACGGTACCTGCGCCGCCCACAATCGGCGAACTCATTGATAAGCTTGACCAGAAGTATGGCATCGAGATGCCCTTAGTCGACCTATTTCTGTGGGCCTCCTCCCGGTCAGACAGCACGAAAGATATCACCGGCGCGATCGATGTAGGTCCCAGTTCCATTGACGGCACCAGTTGTGAACAGTATGCGTTTCGTCAGGCAGGCTTAGACTGGCAGATCTGGATCCAGCTGGGAGACTATCCATTGCCACGCAAGTTGATTCTGACAACCACGACCGACGATGCCCGGCCGCGCCATACCCAGGTTTTGACGTGGAATCTTGCGCCGTCGTTCAATGACGCAGCGTTCTCCTTCGAACCACCGGACGGTGCACAAAAGATAGCAATCGCGGAAGTCACTGAATACGGCAACGATCAAAAAGAACCCAAGACAGGGAGCTCGAAATGAAACGATCTATTCACAATCTGCTTTCGATCACACTTGTTCTGTTGCTCTCGTGCGGGCCAGGCTTTGCACAGCGCCGCGGCGGCGGTAGCGCCCGGACCAGCGTCAACCAGGGCAACGTAAACCGGAACACCAACGTGAATTCGAACCGGAACGTTAACGCAAATGTGAACCGGAACGTGAATGTGAATGTTCACCACGATGTCGACGTCCACCATAGCTACTATGGTGGTGGCTGCTGCTACCATCCGGTAGCCACCGCAGCGGCCGTCACCGCGACGGCAATGGTTACAGCCGCGGTAATCGGATCAATGGTCAACACTCTTCCACCTTCGTGCACCGTGGTCATGATGAACGGACTAACCTACCAGCAGTGCGGAAGCACGTGGTATCAGCCTCAGTTCGTGGGCACGAGCACAACCTACGTCGTCGTGGCGGCACCGAGGTAGGCGAGCGCCCAGCGATGGGCAATCATCGTAGATGCCTAAAGGATCGATGTTCGCAATCCGTGCCGCTAGACACCGATCTCGCTCGAAAGGACGGTGTGTGCCGAAAAACACACTCTGAGGAGTTCTGGAAGCCGCATTGTGGGGCCGCTATGAATCGAGTGGCCCTACATTTTTCGCTCGTGATGAAAGATCGAGACCTTCTGACTATATCGAAAGTCTCCCGTGACGTCCCACCGGAATCAGCCAGAGGAACGCAGCGCTGGGCTGGAAAGCCCTTAGCTGCGCTATTCACTTGCTGAAGCCGTGTCGAGCTTTCAAAGTGCCCGTCTCGGAGTTGTCCGGTAGTTACTTGCGCACGACCTGCCTTTATCGAGATCATAAGTGTGCGTCCCCCCAAGGGGTGCTCACCATGCCCTGGGTCACTATCAAGACGGGCCTCATTTCTCCTGACGGCCGCGAGGAGGAACTTAAGGAATATCTCTGCGATCATCCCGGTTGCCCAAACATTGCCACGCATGTGCTCGGGTGCATCGTCGAGCTCCGCCTGTTTGCGTCTGTTTGCGAGGAGCACGTGCCCCACCCCAAGCCTTGAAGCATTCCCGGATCCCCTGATGGTCTCCCACGCATCAGTGCGGTCGCTATTGATAAGGCTTGAGGCCGTGCCGGACGGGAGATAATCGCGGGCCCCGTTCATGGGAAGAGAGAAATTCGTCTCATCGTCTAAAAGGACCAGCCCACTCCCGAACTGACGCCGAGCTCATTCTTCTTGGCTGTTGGTGGTGGTTCGCTGTCGAAGTTATCCCAAAACGTGAACGCCAGGTGGAAGTTATTTCGCAATTTGATCGTGAGAGAATTATTCGTCTTCAGACGTATACGGCCTGCGTCCGTCAGTCCCGGAAAAGCCTGAATCTGAGAATCGAGTTCCCCAAAATTGAAGCGAATGAAGTCGTACTGTACTCCCAGAATCGCTTCAATGTTGTGTCCGGAGGGCTGACCAGCCGTGGTGTCAAAGGACTCATTGGCGTACACGAGACCACCCAGCCAAGAGAGATTACTGTTCGTATAGCGTATCAAATATCGCCCGTAGCCACCGCCGAGGGTAGTCCGGAGATAGAGATCCTGTTGGCTGCTGTGAAGAAAATCGGAGGTTGCCTCCAGGAAAGAATTTCTGCTGAGAAACCTCTCAAAAGATGCTTGCACGTCTTCGCGATTGGTTTTTGAAGAACCTGCCTGACCACTGAAGGTTGAATCGAATGCTGTCGAAACTTCCCATTTGGGCGCCTTGTAGGCTCCACTGGTGTCGATGTTCAATGCCGACTGATTGTTCCCGCTGGAGAAGCTGTATCCGAAATCGAGTGTACCCTGCAATTGTCGCCATACGGTAGGCTTCGTGGTTTCCATGCTTATAACAGCGGCGGAAGTGACCCTCTCTTCCTCGGCGGCTTCACGAATCAGAAAGTCTGAACCTTGCGCTCCAT
>Ga0335071_10004515_pt1 | contig 14527 bp, 13 predicted proteins | sample Lox_Sample_15_FD_206724 | JGI IMG/M metagenome (GOLD analysis project Ga0335071, IMG submission 206724) | Soil microbial communities from Loxahatchee National Wildlife Refuge, Florida, United States - Lox_Sample_1.5 | ecosystem: Environmental > Terrestrial > Soil > Wetlands | place: USA... | reverse complement strand
GCCCGGGTTGAGCGTCACGATGTCGGTCAACAGCACATAAGCGGTCGCCGGGTTGATGCCGAGCATCGCGAACTGGTTGAGATCGCCTTGCGGAAGCGGCCGAAGCCACGGCGTATTCGTCTTGATGCGCTCCGTCCAGGCCGGCTGGAGCATCGGCACCAGCGTCCGGTCGCCTTCCTTCAAATGCGTGACCGCCTTGCCCGCGGCGATAACGCGACCCACGCCCTCGATGCCGAGGATGCTTGGCAGCTGCGGCAGGAAGCCGTAGCGGCCGGCGATGATCATCAGGTCCGTCGCGTTGATCGGCGAGGCCTCGAGCGCAATCACCACCTCGTCCGGGGCAGGCGCGCCGACATCGGGAACGTCAACGAGCTTGACGACTTCGGCCGCCTTGCCGAACGCCTGGAGCTGAATGGCTTGCATGACCCTTCCCTCGAAATCATTATATACCGAATAGTATATAATAAATCGGGAGAGTCAAGCGAGCAATCGCGTGATCTGCGCAATGACTGCCGTCACGCGTTCCGCCGTCGGCGTCTGCTTCGACAACACCATCAAGCCGACATAGGCCGTCATGATCGCAGAGGCGACCGCGACCGGATCGAAATCCCTGGAAAATTGCCCGCGGTCGCGCTCAAGGCGCGCGCGGATCAGGTCCTCGAGACGTGAATTGAAACTGGCAATGCTCTTGCGCAGCGCAGCCTCGTCGAGGCCGCCGTCGGCAGCGGTGTTGATGGAGAGGCAACCGCGCCGCCCCTTGCTGCCGGAGCAAAAGGGCACGAAACTCGTGAGCCAGGCTTCGACCGCCGCGCGCGCCGACGGGCCCTGGTTGAGGATGTGCTCAGACCGCCTCAGGATAAGCGCGTGATAGCGATCGAGGATCGTCAGGAACAGCGAGCTCTTGTCCCCGAAAGCGGCATAGAGGCTCGGCTTGGTCAAGCCGGTCTCGGCCGTGATATCGTCAAGCGACGTGCCCTGATAGCCCTTGCGCCAGAACACGTCGCGTGCAGCGTCGAGGACGTCGTCGGGATTGAAGGTGCGGGGCCTTGCCATGGCTTCGTCTCCAAGGCCCTTATCTAGCGGCTTGTCACGAAATGGCAAACGGTGGCGGGGCGGCCAATATCCGGCTACACCTTCAGGCGCTTTGCCGTGGCGAGGGAGGTGGCCGCTATGAAAAAAATCCGGGTGGGGCTGGTCGGCTGCGGCTTTGTCTCCGAACTGCACATGTATGCGTTCCGGCGCGTCTACGGCGTCGATGTCGAGGTGAAGGCCGTTGCCGCGCGTGGCGAGCATGTGGTCGAGTTCGCGCGGCGGCATCAGATTCCGACCGCCTGTCGCAGCTTTGCCGAGCTGATCGCCGACCGCGAGATCGACATGGTCGATATCTGCACGCCGCCCAGCCTGCATGCGGCGATGATCGTGGAGGCGATGCAAGCCGGCAAGCATGTGATCTGCGAAAAACCGTTCGCGGGCTATTTCGGGCGCGACGGCGACACCGCACCGATCGGCAAGCATGTGTCGAAGGCCGTGATGTATCAGCGCGTATGTGAGGAGATGGACAGGACCGCGGAGGCAATCAAAAAGAGCGGCCGGCTTTTCATGTATGCGGAGGACTGGGTCTATGCGCCGGCGGTGACCAAGACGGCCGAGATCGTCAGGGCGACCAGGGACAAGATCCTGTTCATGAAGGGCGAGGAGAGCCACTCCGGCTCGCATGCGGCGCATGCCGCGCAATGGGCGATGACCGGCGGCGGCTCGCTGATCCGCATGGGCTGTCATCCGTTGTCGGCGGTGCTTTATCTCAAGCAGGTCGAAGCCAGGGCGCGCGGCGAGGCGATCCGTCCGGTGTCCGTGATTTGCGACGTCGGCAATGTCACGGCGTGTCTCAAGCCGGAGGAGCGCGCCTTCATCAAGGCCAAGCCTGTCGATGTCGAGGATTGGGGCGCGCTCACCATCACCTTTTCCGACGGCACCAAGGCCAGCGTATTTTCCGGCGACATGATCATGGGCGGGGTGCGCAATGTGATCGAGACCTACACCAGCGGCGGCGCGCTGTTCGCCAACATCACGCCGAACACGCATCTCGTCAGCTACCAGACCAGCGAGGAGAAGCTCGCCGATGTCTACATTACCGAGAAGGTCGACCGGAAGACCGGCTGGCAATATGTCTGCCTGGAGGAGGAGTGGACGCGCGGCTATCTGCAGGAGATCCAGGATTTCATGGAATGCGCCGCGACGGGACGGCAGCCGCTGTCCGATCTTGCGCTGGCCCATGAGACGATCAAGGTCAACTACGCCGGCTACTGGGCCGCGGAAGAGGGGCGGCGCGTGGTGCTGTAAACCAGCTGTCGGCCTCGGCGAAACCCTCGCCGACATACTGAGCCGCGTCCACCCTTGCCCATTGCGGCGTGCCTGTCATACTGGGCGCAAGAGCAACAAAGAAGCGTGACGCCATGCAGCAACTGGCCGGCAAGACCGCATTCGTGACCGGCGGGGCGAGCGGCATCGGGCTTGCGCTCGGTCGCGCCTTCGCCGAAGCGGGCATGAAGGTCATGCTGGCCGACATCGAGCCAGGCGCGCTTGAGGCGGCGGTCAACGGCCTCTCGAACCGTGCCGATGTGCGTGGCGTCGTCTGCGACGTGGCTGACCCGGACAGCGTGGAGCACTCGGCAAGGGCGACGTTTGAGGCGTTTGGAACGGTGCATGTCGTCTGCAACAATGCCGGCGTCGGCGGTGGAAGCGGCATCGATGAGATTTCGCTGCCGACCTGGCGATGGGTGCTCGACGTCAATCTCATGGGCGTCGTTCACGGCATTCGCGCCTTCCTGCCCCACATCCGTCAACATGGCGAAGGCGGCCACATCGTCAACACCGCCTCCATGGCTGGCATGAACAGCGGGCTCGGCTTCAGCCCGTATTCGGCGAGCAAGTTTGCCGTCGTCAACATCTCGGAAGGACTCGCAAAGCGGCTGGCACCGCTTGGTATCGGCGTCACCGTGCTTTGCCCGGGATATGTGCGAACCCGGATCTGGGAGGCGAGCCGGAACCGGCAGGACCGTTACGGACCGGCCGAGATACCCGATGCGGAAAGCCCTGCGGGCAAGCTGATGGCCCATCTCGCCGAGCTCGGAGCATCCGGCCTCGATCCCGCGGATGTCGCCGCGCAAGTGCTCGCCGCCATTCGCAACGACGAGCTCTATGTGTTCACGCATCATTCCCGCGAATGGCGTGCCGAGCTCGAGGAACGGTTCGACGCCATCCTGGCCGCGATGGACAAGGCGGCCGCCCGCGCTTCTCCGACTGGCTAGCCGATGCAATGGCCGTTGGCCGGTTTAACGCGCATATCATGGTCTCAAGCACGGCTACGAATATGGCAGGGTCACGCATTCGAAAGGACGCGTCGTGGTGTCTACCACGTTAGGGCGTTGGAAACCCATTGGTTGCTGTTCAAGCGGGCCGCGCGGCACGCAAATTCACATCTCGGCCAAGCACCTTTGGAAGATGTCAGCGATTTCAGCTACCGCCGCAGTATGCGGCACTCGCACTAATCGATCTCTAATCTTCTCGTGCAGGCTTTCGCGCAGCCGCGTTTAATAGACCTCGTGGATGCCGCTCACTCCATGGGCGGAAAGTTGTTCGCGGGAGGGTCGTCGTCCGAAACAGATTCGGCGCGCGGCAACTTCTTCCACTCCGGTGTAAGTCTTTCATCACGGTCTTTGCGCTTCTGAGCCAATTCAGAATGCTCCAAGAGTTCCGTGATTCCCCACGCTGGAATAACGATGGTCATTCCGCCCTGAATTCGAAGCTTGTCGCCCTCCAAAATTGGATCGCCAGCGTCTTGACTTGTCTTGCGCTTGGCTTTGTTTACCTCGATAGTTTCCCAATGTTGAGCGCAATGAACGCCCAACAACGCGAATAAGATGTTGCCATTTTGGTTGAAGTGATACCCAGAGTTGACGTTCGGCACCTTGTTCCAGATAGAGCGGAGATCAGATGTCGGGGATCGATAGACGAAAACCGGCGATCCAGAAAAGCCAGCCCTGGATCGCGTGTCTACCAAGTGCGCCATTCGCACCATGCCGTTGGGCTGCTTGATCGGCGCATTTGAATCGCAAAGCATGGCGATATTCCCGAAGCGGCTGGCGGGCACGTTCCGAGTTCCGCCGGGATTGTCGACATACATCCCAACCATCACTGTGTCATCACCCATGCCGATGACAAAATCTATCAGGATATCTTGGGAAACGAAATTGCGCTCGTCGATAAATGAGCATTGATCAGTATGTAGATTGATCAGGTCAGTGATGTCGGCGATCGCGAGGTCGTCGCCACTGCGGTTAAATATCCAATCGTGCGGCGCAAGATCGATTTCCCGCGTCTTCATGTTACTCGTGTTAACGCGAATCACCGACGCGTTGTCCCGGCTGACCACATGCCAGTTGCTTACCGCATAGATATGGGAGAACGGTGGCACCTCAGTGGACTGGCGGTTGACAAGGAAACCAGTCCCCTTTGGCCCCAGCAGCTTCCCAGTCCTCTCATCTCGCTTGTAGAGATAGAAGACTGAATAGCTGATCGCATGGTTTAGGCGCGGCATGCCGGCGAAATCCCAAGATCCGAGGCAATAGAGTGACGTTCAGTTTGAGTCTTTTTCATCGGATCCAGACTGATCGCCTTAACCTACTGCAACTGTTACTTGGCGTGAACGGATAAAATTTGCATCGTCGCCTCCCGCTTGCAAATCCTGGGACTCCTCACATGCTCAGCCGCTCTGCCTCGATCCTGCTCAGCCTGATCCTTTCGCTCTGTCTCATTCCCGCCCATGCCCAGTCGCAAAGCGCGATCCCCGGCGTGCCGGCCGACCTGATCGAGGATATCGTGGTCGGCAGCCGGGTGCTGGCGGATTTCGGCGTGGTCGACGGGTTCGGCCATGTCAGCGCGCGCGATCCCGCAAACCCCCGGCATTTCCTGATGTCGCGCTCGCTCGCGCCGGCGCTGGTCAGCCCCGATGACATCATGGAGTTCGACCAGGACGGCAATCCGGTCGACGCGCGCGGGCGCAGTGTCTTCCTGGAGCGCTTCATTCATGCGGAAATCTACAAGGCGCGCCCTGACGTGATGGCGGTGGTGCACACCCATTCGCCGGGTGTGATCCCGTTCAGCGTGAGCAAGACGCCGCTGCGCGCGATCTTTCATAACGGCGCGTTCCTCGCCGGCGGGGTGCCGGTCTGGGACATCGGTCAGCATTTCGGCGCGACCGACATGCTGGTGCGCAACAACGAGATCGGCAAGTCGCTGGCGGAGGCGCTGGGCGACAGGCCGGTCGTCCTGATGCGCGGGCATGGCGATGCCGTTGTCGGCCCGACGGTCAAGATGGCGGTGTTCCGCGCCTATTACACCGATGTCGATGCGCGCCTGCAGGCGCAGGCGATCGGGCTCGGCAGCGACGTCACCTATCTCTCGCCGGAGGAGGGCGCCAAGGCCGATACGGTCAATTTCGTCGTGATCGACCGCATCTGGAATTTATGGAAGCAGCGCGTGCAGCCGTCATTGGCGAAGTAGCTTTGCCGCGCGGTCGACGCCCGTCGCTTCGGGGTGGGCGCCCCGGGTTAACGGTTCGCCAGATGAGCCGCGTCAGCTGCCGCCGGGGTTATCAGCCAGATGCGTGAGATAGGCGTAGATCGCGCCGAGCTCGTCATCATCCATCCTGCCGATCGCAGGCCAGGGCATGCGCTTGCCGTCGATGTGATGGCCAAGCGGGTCGACGCCGGTGCGCAGCGCCGAGATGAATTCATCCCGGCTCCAGTCCTTCACCAGGGTCAGGCCGGGGCCGATCGGGCCAAACTGGCCCGCGACGCCGCCCATCAGATTGGCACCGTGGCACTGCCGGCAGTCGTGATAGGAGAGGATGTATTCGCCATAAGCGACCGTCGCGGCCTTGGGCGGCGCGATGATGGCGCCCCTGATCACCGGCTTGATGCCGGGACCCATGCCTGCACCCACCATGACGAGGCCGAGCGGATAGAACTGGTCCGGCGGGTTCGGCGTCGGCGCGCCGGCTGCGGGCACGCTGCGGATATAGGCGATCAGCGCTTCGATGTCGGAATCGCTCAGCCTGCCTGCATTGGTCAGCGACATGATCATCAGCCAATGCCCGTCCGCGTCGATGCCGTTGCGGATCGCACGGAAAATCTGGCCATCCGACCAGCGGCTCAATTGGCCGGCCGGCGTGAGGTTGGCGCTGATGAACCGGCCGAGCGGCATCGGCAGGTGTTCGCCCAGATTGCGTCCCCCCGTCAGGGTGCCCGTGCTCGAATGGCAAGCCTCGCAATACGCGGCAGCAATAGAATGGCCGCGCTGAATCTGCTCCGGCGTTCCGGCCACCTTGATGTCGGGCACCGGCCGCGCGGCGCGCATGCAGCCGGTCTATTCCGATCAACGCGATCAGCCCGATCAGGCCGAAGGCCGCCGCCGCAAATCCGGCCATTCCCGCACCGGCCCATTTGGCGATGCGCCGCTTTCCGTGCGCGGCCCAAACCGAAAGCCAGCTCAACCCCGCGGAGCAGCCAATGAAGATCGCGGGCCATAACAGAAGGGGCATGTCGAAAATCCTGTTCATCAGAAAATTGATTGCTGATCGCGCCGCGGCACACATCGTGGCCCGGCTCGCGCAAAATCTGCGCGCGGCGTTACCTCCCGATGTCGGGCTGCGGGAAAAGGATTACAGCGGTAGCGGGGCGAGGCCGTTCAATGCAGGGAGTGCGGCGGTTCGCCGCGATGGCTGGGGGGCCGCAGCGTGGACCTGTTTTGCGACACGCCGTGCGCCAGCGCGACCGCGATCTCATGGGCCCGGATCGGCCAGCGCACGACATCGAAGATGCCGCTATTGGCCAGCGTCTCCGCATCGATCTCGATCGTCGCCCTGGTCGCGAGCACGACGGGGATACCGGGCGTTGCGGCGTGCAGCGCGGCGGCAAGCGCGAGCGTGGCGGCCGTCGAGGCCTGACAGCCGACGATGACGGCGTCAAAGCGATCGGGTTGGGATCGGCACATACCAAGCGCCACGTCGGCGTCGGCGAATCCGACAGGCTCGTAGCCGAGCGCGGCGAGCATCTCTTCGTCGCGCAACACCTGCTCGGCATTCCTGGCGACAAGCAGCACCGTCTCGCCGCGGCCGCGCGGCAGGCCGATCACGGCGGGGCCCGCTTCGAGGTCCGGATCCGCCTCCGGCTCCGGCTCCGATATCGAGCGTGGCAGCCAGATCTCGAAGCGGCTGCCTTCGCCCAGCCGGCTCTCGACATGCAGCGCCCCGCCGTGGCTGTCGACGATCTCACGCACGGTCGCCAGTCCGAGGCCATTTCCGGACGAACGCGTCGTGAAGAATGGCTCGAAAATGCGCCCCAGCGTCGCCTCGTCCATGCCCCTGCCGTCGTCGGTCACGGCGATGCGGACGTAGTGTCCGGCCTCGAGCTGGTCGTGGCTGAGCGCGCGCGTCTCGTTGACCTCCTGCACGTCGATTGTCAGCTCGATAGTCCCACCCTCGGGCATCGCATGGGCGGCGTTTCGGCACAGATTGAGCAGCACCTGCTGCAGCTGGGCCGCCTCGCCGACGATGATCGCAGCCATTGGCGGCTGGTAGATCATGAGCTCGACGCCGGCTGGGAGGGAAACGTTGAGCAGGGATGCTGCTTCGGCCACCAGCGCGCTGGCGCTGAGCGGCTTGCGACGCTGCGCGTCGCGGCGGCCGAACAGCATGATCTGCTCGACCAGGTCGCGCGCCCGCTCGGCGCTGCGCTGGATGCCGTGAAGGTTTCGGACCAGCTTGGCGTCGGCGCCGACATGCTCGGCCAAAACTTCGGAATGGCCGAGAATGCCGCCGAGGATGTTGTTGAAATTGTGCGCGATGCCGCTGGTGAAGACGCCGATCTTCTCCATCCGCTGCGCATGCCGCAGGCGCGCCTCCAGCCGTGCACGTTCCGACTCCATGGCGTTGCGCTCAATGGCCTGGACAATGCTGTCCAGCGCCATGCGCAGCACGGCGAGCTCGCCGGCGTCTGCCGGCCGGCAGGAGTGGCCGACCGAATCCACGCCAAGCGCGACGACATTGCCGTGGCTGTCGAGCCTGTTCGCACAGGCCCATCCCCCGAGTCCGAGACTGAGACAGCGGGATTTGTGCGAGCCCATCGGCATGCGGTCGACATTCGGGATATGGAGGACGCCGTCCGCAGGGCCGATCATGGCCGCGAGCTCCGGTGCTTGCGCGGGCCAGCCGGGCGGCGGCGCCATGCCGGGCCGATGCCACAGATGCAGCCGCGGCGAGGGGCCGCCCATCACGAAATAGGCGCGGTCCGGATCGATGAACGCCGCCATCTCGGCCAGCGCCTGGTCGACGTCGGCGTCGAGCGTGCGAGGCGTGGTGTTGATGAAGCGCATCGAGATGCCCGTGATGATGTGCTCGAACGCGGCGCGCCGCCGCAGCGCGTCCGCGCCGGACTTGAGCCGCCGCGCGAGATAGCCGAGGAAGATGACGAGCAGGATCGAGGTGCCGTACAGCATCCAGCGAAACAACCGCGCCCGCGCGCGCGAGGCCAGTTGCTCGGCGAGGATCGCCCTGCGCAACCCGTCCTGGTGCGGTTTCAGCGGCAGCGCGTGCAGTTTCCGCAACGTGCCGTCCACCGAAGGCAGCAGCTCATTGAGCAGGCGGCCATGGGCGAGCAGGACCTCGACGGACTGGGTGGGATCGCCGGTCTCCTTCGACTGCCGTTCGAGGGCGCTAAGCCGGGCCTCGACGTCGGCGGCCGTCGTCGCCGAGGTGTCGAGGCTCAGGCGCAGGATGGCGGCGACCGTTGCGCTGATGGCCGGATCGAGAGGTTCGGCCGACTGTGGCGCGAAGCGGCCGAAGAAGGCGAGCGAGTTCTGCAGCAGCGCGTTGTCGGTCTTGAAGTGCTCGACCATCTCCTCCTGGCGCTCGACGCCGTCGGCAAGCTGGTCGATCTGCAGCGGATCGGCAGCGCCGACGGCGGAGGTCGCGGCGCGCAATCGCGAGACCGAGGCGCGCAGCCCCTCCGTCTCCTGGACCAGAGGATCATAGTTGCGCAGCATCCCACTTCGTGCAGCGAAGACATCGCGCAACAAGGCATTTTCGATCATGCCGAACCGGCTCAGCTCGGCGAGGGCCTGGTCAAAGATCTCCGCTTCCGGATTGAAGGCGCGGGCCGAGAACCAGGTCAGCAGCGCGGCCAAAATCGCGATGATCACGGCAGCCGCCGCCCTCATGGTGCAGCCTCCGTCAGCGGCACGCCGCGATATTTGCCGGTCAGCGTCTGCAGGAAGGCGACGATCTTTGCGATCTGCTCCTCGCTCAGGGTGCGGTCGAGCTGCGCCCAGGCCATGCGCCTGACCGCCTGCTGCAGCGTGGCGGCGCTGCCGTCGTGGAAATAGGGCGCGGTCACCGCAACGTTGCGCAGGCTCGGCACGCGCACGATTTTCGGGCCGGTTGCGACCAGGCGGCGGAAGACGCCCTGGCGCTCGAACAGGTTGCCGCCGACATTGACGCCCTGGTGGCAGGCGATGCAGCCGTAGGACTTGAACAGCCCGTAGCCGTCGCGCTCATCGGCCGACAACGCGGACGCGTCGCCGGCGAGCCAGTGATCGAACCGGCTGCCGGGGGTGAGCAGGGAGCGTTCGAAGGTCGCGAGCGCATCCAGCAAGCTGTCGTCGTCGGGCGGATGCCCATAGGCGGCGCGAAATTGCCTGACCATGCCGGGGTCCGCGTTCAGCGCGGCGACCGCGTCGGACAGGCTGCCGTGCATGCTGGAGGAGTGTTCGATCGAGGCCTGGACCTGCGCGGCAAGGCTGCGAAACTTGCCCTCCCAATCCAGCCGGAAGCTGAGCGCGGCGTTGAAGACGGTCAGCGTGTCAAATGCCGGGGCCTGCGCCTCGCCGGTCGCGGCGCCTGTGTGTGCGGCCGCACCGTTGCTTTTCAGGTCGTGGCAGCTGGCGCAGGACAAATCGCCGCCGGAGGACAGGCGAGGGTCGCCGAACAGGCGCTCCCCGAGTGCAAGCTTCAGCGGATCCGCCGTCGGCGGCGAGGGGATCGGCGTGATCGGCTCCTGCGCCGCGAGGCGGCTCGCTTGCGACAGCGCAACGTCGGGCGGCGGCTGCGCGACGGCGGCGGCAGCGAGCATCAGGGCGACCCAGCCCAGCATCAGCCATCGCCAGCGGGGCACGCCTGGTCGCCGGCAGCCGATCATGTATGCCGTCGCCCGTTATCATGCGCAGGCACGGACACTGCCACGAGATGGGGCCTGCGCGGCGGCGAGGCGCGGTCCGGCTCGTCCGGCTGCGGCGGCCTGGCGTCGGCGGCATCGACGAGGCGATCGTCAAGGCGCACGGGAAAGCCATACATCGCCAGCGCATAGGCGGCGCAGCCATCGAGAAATTCGCTGATGCCCCAGGAAAGCAGCATCAGGCATGAGTTCAGGCCGGCACGTCTGGCTGCGGCACCAAGTCTCACCGCGGCCCGCAGCCGCTCACCGAGCCGCCACCCGGATGTCCGTGACACCAGCTTCAGCCCGGACGGAGGCGTGTTAAGCGGTTGCTGGTGCGCCTGCCGTCGTCGCAGCGAGAGCAGCAGCGGCGTTTGCGAGAGGGACTGCAGAGACGGTTGGGGCTTGGCAAGCGGCATGGATATCTCCCTGACCATGATCGGTCGGGAGATCCTGGGTTCTGCATGTTTCAGCAGGATTTTCGCGGTCTCAATTCGCGCTACGGCTGTAACGGGCGCGGCGATCGAGCCGGCGCGCAGGCTTGCCAGCCCGCGGTTTGGCGTCCCAGGCGGCGGGCGGGGCATCAGAGCGGCTCGACGGCAAGCGTAAAGACATAGCCGACGCCGCGCTCGGTCCGGATGATCGAGGGCGTCGCGGGATCGGTTTCGAGCTTGCGGCGAAGGCGCAGAACCTGGACGTCGATGCTGCGATCGAACACGTCCTCATGGATGCGCGTCGCCTGCAACAGGTGCTCGCGGGACAGCGGACGCTGCGGTGCGTTGAGGAAGGCGACCAGCAGCGCGTACTCGCCCTTGCTCAGCACCACCGGCTCGCCGGCGGAATTCGTCAGCTGCCGGTTCTTGCGGTCGAGCTGCCAGTTGCCGAACCGGCATCGGCCTTTTTCGGCGTCACGCGTCGCGCCGAGCTGGCTGGCATCGCGACGCCGCAGCACCGCCCGTATCCGCGCCAGCAACTCCCGCAGGCCGAACGGCTTGGTGATGTAGTCATCGGCGCCAAGCTCCAGGCCGACGACGCGGTCGATCTCGTCGCGGCGATGGCCCGTGGTGATGATCACCGGCGTGTCGGATTCGGCCCGGATGTCACGCAGCAGGTCGAGCCCGTCGTCACGGCCGAGCCTCAGGTCGAGCACGACGACATCGGGTTGGCACTTCGCCATGAGGCGAGCGACTTCGTCGCGTTTGGTGGCCGAGATCGCCCTGATGTCGTTGTCTTCGAGATAGCTGGTGACGAGGTGACGCATCGTGCTGTCGTCTTCGACGACAAGGCAGATCAGGGACTTGCGCTGAGCGCTCTCGTTTCCGGATCGGTTGTCGGGATCGGACGCGTGGCCATCGGCCCTCTCGCTCATCGCATAGACTCCGCTGCTTTAGCAGCAAGGAATACCGGCAGCAATTCCGCGTTGCAGCACACGTTTCAGAGAGCACGGTCTTCGTTACAATTGTAACGGGAACGTTTCGCGCCAAATCGAGGAGGATGGCGTGTCAGCTCCGGCGAGCCTGATCGTCGCGGCATCAGTCGCGCGGGACCGGATAGCGTCTGGCGAGCTGGTTGAGCGGCAGCCTGGATTCCTGCTCGGTGAGGGGAAAGCGGACGATCACATCCTGCCGGCCGAGCTGGCCCCAGAGTGCATCTGACGACCATTTCTGCGGCTCGGGCCCACGCAAGCCCTCGATCCAGACAAGATACCACTCGCTCATCAGTTGCGTCCGAAAGCGCCTGGGCGATGGCATTTGTGCCAAGGCTGGGAGGGCCTGTATCAGGCAACGGAGTCCGATCCGGTTGCGCCCGTTCACTTTTGCGCGAGAGCCTCTCGCGACCACCGCCACGTGACAACGGTAGCTTTGCGATCGGCAAATGCCAACAGAAAGACGCGTGCTCGGCCAACTTCCGACAGCGCTGCGGCGAGAACGCTCGTCCGACATGACGTATTGCGCGGCATCGCCAGCGACCCGGTGGCCATGCTGGACGAAGGGAAGACGGAGGCAGGTCCATCGCCGCTGCTCGTTCAAGAACAAACGGGGCGGCCGTCATGGCCGCCCCACAGCGACGTCGAGTTGACGGTCGAGATCGACGCTGCGCTCAGCGCGCTGCCGTCACCATGATCTCGACACTGTACTGGGGCGCTGCGAGCTGCGCCTGGACCGTGGCGCGTGCGGGCGTGTTGCCGGCGGAGACCCAGCCGTCCCACACCGCGTTCATCTCGCCGAACGCCTTCATGTCGGTGATATAGATGGTCGCGGTGAGCAGCCTGGACTTGTCGGTGCCGGCCTTCGCCAGATGGCCGTCGATGATCGAGAGGATCTCCTGGGTCTGCTTGGTGACGCTTTCGCCCGCTGTCTTGCCGGCCACGACACCGGCGAGATAGACGGTATCGCCGTGCACGACGACCTGGCTCATGCGCGGCCCGGTTTCAAAGCGCTGGATGCTCATTTGGTACTCTCCGATTGTTGCGGTCTGCCTCTTAGCAACATTTGGTTTGGGCAGTCCAGCCGCGGTTTCCGTGGCACCTCTCCCTTGGAGAGGTGGACACTGCTGCGGCAACTCAGCACTAACTGCGCAGATGAGGCGCTCACGGCTCGATCAGCACGCCTGGATTGAGCACGCCGTGCGGATCGAGCTCGCGCTTGGCGGCGCGAAGCGCAGTGGCGAACAGCTCCGGGCGCTGGCGGTCGTACCAGGGGCGATGGTCGCGGCCGACGGCGTGGTGATGGGTGATGGTGCCGCCCGCCTCGATCAGCGCGTCGCTTGCCGCCGTCTTGATGGCCTGCCATTGCCCGAGCAGGGCGCCATGGCGGCCGAGGGCGTGGAAGGAGAAATAGGGCGCGGGGCCGTCGGGATAGATGTGGGTGAAGCGGCAGGTGACCTCGCCTTTGGTGCCGGTCGCTTCAACAATCGCGCGTTCGGTCGCGCTCTTCACCTTGTCGTGGAAGCTCTCGAAGCGGTCCCAGGTGATGGCGGTCTCGAAGGTATCGTTGATGATGCCGGCGGGGTTGAGGAATTCACGCGCATAGGGCATGCGGATGAAGGCGTTGCGCCAGATGCCGGCCGCGCCTTCCAGATGCGCATCACTTGCCGCCGATGGTTCGATCGTGCCGCCAAAATCCGCGCAACATTCGAGCGCCCGCGCCATCCAGGCGTCGAGCGGATGATCGCCGGACTCGAACGCCAGCACCATGATGGCAACTGAGCCGTCGGCAGCACCGGTGTTGTAGGCTTCCCCGGGATCAAGGATGCGGCAGTTGGAGGGATAGAGCCCGGCCTGCGCAATCGCGCGCACCGCGCGCGCCGCCTCGAAGAAGGAGCGGTAGCGCACCGAGGCCCCGGCGCGGAATCTGGGACGCGGCTGCAGCCGCATCCAGGCGCGCGAGATCACGCCCAGAATGCCCTCGGAGCCGATGAACAGGCGATCGGGGCTTGGGCCAGCGCCGGAGCCCGGCAGGCGGCGGGTCTCGACCACGCCCCGCGGCGTCACCACGCGCAGGGCTTCGACGAAGTCGTCGATATGGGTGTAGAGGCTGGCGAAATGGCCGCCCGATCGCGTCGCGATCCAGCCGCCCAGCGTCGAATATTCGAAGCTCTGCGGAAAGTGCCGCAAGGTGACGCCGTGCGGCTTGAGCTGGCTTTCCAGCGCCGGGCCGAAAGCGCCGCCCTCGATCAGGGCCGCGCGCGAGGTCATGTCGACCTCGACCACCTTGTCGAGATTGCGCAGGTCGAGCGTGATTGCGGCCTTGTACCGCGAGCCATCGGCGCGCGGCTCGACGCCGCCGCAGACACTGGAGCCGCCGCCGAACGGCGTCAGCGAGGCTTGCACGGAGCCGGCCCAATCCATCACGGCTGATATCTCCGCCTCGCTCCGCGGATAGGCGACGACGTCGGGCGCGCAGGCATAATCGCCGAGCATGGCGTGCACGTAGTCGGGATAGGATTTGCCGTAGGCGTGCGCGGCGCGATCGTAGCGCTCGGTGCTGCAGAAGGCGGCGAGCGAGGCGGGCGGGGTGATGCGTGGCTGACGCAGCGTGAGATCTTCGAGGCGGGGAACGGCGATGGTCTCGAAATTGTCGCGGGCGAATTTCTGGCGGTAGCGGCCGACCACGAAGTTCCGCTCCTCGGTGCTCATGCCTTCGCCTTCGCGGCCCCAGCCGTAATGTTTCAGCCTTGCGGCGGCCATGCGCGTTCCTCCTGATAGGTTTTTGTCTTGTTGTTTGTTCGTTCTTCGGCGCAAAACACTACGCTTGCGG
>Ga0335071_10004513_pt1 | contig 14528 bp, 15 predicted proteins | sample Lox_Sample_15_FD_206724 | JGI IMG/M metagenome (GOLD analysis project Ga0335071, IMG submission 206724) | Soil microbial communities from Loxahatchee National Wildlife Refuge, Florida, United States - Lox_Sample_1.5 | ecosystem: Environmental > Terrestrial > Soil > Wetlands | place: USA... | reverse complement strand
AACGACCTCGTGAAGTTCGTTGAGACCGTCCGCGTGGCCAAAAGCTGCCGCAGCATTATTCTGCAGAATTTCTACGGCACGTTGATCGTCGATACGATCGGCATCGGTCTGGCCGCTGCCGGTTATCTGAATCCGCTGCTGGCCGCATTCATTCATGTTGCATCGGAGTTGACCTTCATCCTCAATTCGACCCGCCTGCTCCCGCCCAGGGAATCGCAACATGTTTCCATCCGGGACGAGATGCCCGTCGCAAGTTAAGGACCGAATGCAATGCTGGGATTTGACTGAGACATTCTCAGCGCCAAATGGCGTATTATCGCCATGCGCGTTTCCAGGTTTGACCAGCTTGGAAACGTGCTTTGCACTGTTATCACCGGTTGACAATCAGATGGGCTGGATCACTGCACACTGGGCAACCTATCAAGAGGAACCCAAGCAGTACATCTGTTCAGAAAATCAACAGCAAATCGGGGACTCCTCTCGGCTAGTGTTTGAGATATGCGCGCCTTCGCCCCGCTCCTCCTTCTCGTAACGGTCAGTGGTTTTGCCCAGAATTCGCTTCGAACCCAAGTCGCTGCCATTGCAAAGGACGCGGATGGAACAGTAGGCGTTTCTTGCGAGCTTCCAGGCACGAAGCTGAATTGCGACCTGAACGCCCACAATCACGCGCCGATGCAGTCAATGTATAAGCTTCCACTTGCACTGACAGCCCTGCACCTTGCGGAAATGAGCAAGTTACTGCCTGATCAACGGCCCGGGGAGTCGACAGAGGTGATCCTGGACCGGAAGGTGCGCTTTCTGCCAGCGGACATCATTCCCGATTCCTACAGTCCGCTGGCGGATCGCTATCCGAAGGCCAATGTGGATGTGACGCTGCGCGAGGTGATCCAACTGGCGGTTGGGGTAAGCGATAATGGCGCGGAGGAGATTCTGGTCCGGCTGGTCGGCGGTCCGCTCGCTGTTGAGAACTACATGCACTCGCTGGGCATCAACGCCATCCAGGTGCGCTACAGCGAGCGCGATCTAGACCGCGATGAAAATCTTCAGTATCAAGACTGGATCGAGCCGACCGCAGCCGTGGAACTGCTGGAACGCGTGGCGAAGAACTCTCCAGTCTCGCCGGCGATGAATGCCTTCCTGTTGAAAACGATGGCCGACTCTCAGACGGGCCTGGAACAGCTTCGTGCCGGACTTCCTCCCGGCACGATGCTTGCGCATAAAACTGGCCACTCCGGGACGCATGGAGGCGTCACAGCAGCTACGAACGACATCGGTCTGGTGACGCTGCCCGATGGCCGAAGACTGGCGATCGCTGTCTTCGTGACCGATAGCCGGGCCAATGAAACCACCCGTCAACGGGTGATCGCACATATTGCGCAGGCTGTATACAAAGAGGCTCTGATCACGCGGTGAGGGTTGCGCTCTCGTGGGTCAGTCCTCCGAAACGAGCTCCGCTCTACCAAACCTCCGGTCAGTGCAGCAAGATCTCGGTCTATACAAAATCCGCCGACTCACTGAGTCCTGATCGGGAGTGGGAAGCCGGCTCTTGTTTAATTTTCGTACCACTCGAGAATCTGGCGGGAGCGACGGGACTCGAAACCTCCGCCTCCTGCGTGACAGGCAGGCGTTCTAACCAGCTGAACTACGCCCCAGCAAAACTGACGATCTTGACTTCCCTGCTCTCCGTCTCCTTCTGCGACTTCTATGCCCTGTGAGGCTTCTGTGACAGTCTTCCCGCTTCCGTTTTTTCAACGACTTACAAACCCGTGGGGAATGCCTAAAACCACGAAAGTCGGCTAAGACCACACATTCTGTGGATCGAATTGTGGATCGGCAATTTGATCCTATTGAGGTGTTGCTTAGCCATGTAAGGCCATTCAGTCCCGCCGTCCCATCCTGTAGTCAAGGTAGAGGATGTGAGCCTTTATCTGATCCCCAGCGTAGTAACGCGGAATGTGGGCCATCTTCAGCATGTGAACCATTGCTCCAGGATTTCCGGCGCTCCATTCGGCCAGTTGATGCAGAACGTGGTCGAGGTTTGAGGCCTCCAGTCCACTCCGGACCGCCTCTTTTCGCGCGAATTCAAGCGCTATCGGTGCCGGGAACTCTCTCAATTCCAACCGCTCAGACTTCCCGGCACACATGGGCTGCAAGGTGCCGATGTCCTCCATGTGCGGGCTTCGAGCCACGAGGATGACGGGGGTTCGATCAAAGTAGTTCAGATCCTTGATGAGACCAGTTACGACACGGGATGGTCCTGCGAGATGGTCGAGGGCGAGGAGGAACGGGTGTTGTTCGAGGGCACGCTGCACAATACCTTTGAGAGAACCTGTTCCCATTGAGGTACCGTCCGCCGGCAGACTGATTCCGGCCTTTGCGACGCGCCGAAGCTCCTCAACGAGTGCCAGCAATAGTTCGCGCGGAGACCTCACCTGTGCGACAAGGAGTGTAAGTGGTTGTGTTCGGACAAAGGTCCGCAGCAAGCGTGTCTTGCCGACTGCTTCTGGCCCGAAGATCAGCATGGACTTCCGTCGTTCCATCTGAACCCTCAAACGAGCCAGTTCCTCGGTGCGCTCCACGATGACCGTGTATTGCTGAGCATCGGTGGAGCTATTTGCAGCAAGTACCGCCATAGAGAAGCCTCATTATTGAACGAGTGCGGAAACGTCCGCTTCCAATCGGTCGAGCTGTTCAAGTGCAGCCTTCACGGCAGGCGTTCCTTCTTCTTTCACCTTTCGGGCCCGGTCAAGCGCCTGCTCTGCAATGCGGCTGATTTCGTGCAGCAACTTGCGAATCTCAACCTCCAGGCGATCGCGGCTCTCCTGAATGCGATTGAGAACATCGTTTTGCACGCGCGCGCTGTTCGTCTCCAAAAGGTGGTGTAGAAATGCTCGGGCCTGGTTAGTGATCAACTTGCGTCCACCTACGAGCGGAAGAAACACGTCGGCGAGCCAGCGCAGCGGCGAGGGCGGTTCGGCGGTGCCGGTGAATCTCTCGAAGACAAATCTGGAGCGAACGCGGAAGCCCTTCTCGGGGTCGAGCGCATGCGGCATACGCGTCAGTTCACTCAGGCCTGCATCAGCGAGTTGCTTCAGAAAATTATTCCCCAACTCGACAAATCTGGCGGCTACGGCTCGATATTGGCGCTCCCCCTCCTCTTGTTCAGGTTTGAGCCAAGGCAGAACCTTGCGGCCTGAGATCTCCTGGGCGAGGTGCATCACTCGTTGTCGATAGTGCGGGCCAAAGCCCAAGGGCAGAGAGGCTATATCACGATCGAATTCAACTTCCGATTCGGCCCACGCTGAACGGAAGAATTGCTTGTGCCTGTCGCCGAATAGGTCGGATAGTCGATGCTGCTCCGCCATGAACAGATAACGCAGCTCGTGCATCGAGCGCTCCGCCTCACCGATGGTCTTCCTCATCAGTTCGATGCGATGCTCGGATTCTTCCACAGGCCGGAGGAGCGCGTCACGGTCCTCGCTGATGATAGCCAGCAGTTGCTCGCTGAGGCGCTGGAGACCTCGATCGCAAGCGGCGCGAACAAGAGTTCTGCCCGAGTCGTCCACGAGGTGCTGCAAGTCTGCCAGCAGCTTTTCCCAATCCCGCAACGGACCGCGGTTCTCCATTCGTTCGGCTGCACTGACCTCAAAAACTTCGCCCATCGGGCGGCGCAGGCGTTTTTCCAGAATGTCCCGCATAAATTTGGCCGCCGCTGCGCGTTCCGGATCACTGGTCCGGTCGGCCTTGTTGATCACGAGGATCAAATCGTCGACCTGCTTGCCTACTGCTTCGACCAGCGCCAACTCTTCGCCCGCAATCGGTGGATCGGCTCCGACCACCACCAATGCTGCATCAATGTGGGGAATGAATGCCTGCGTAGTGGCGGTATTGCCTGTGAAAACCGATCCTAGCCCTGGCGTATCGACAAAGCACATGCCGGAGGACAATAAGCGGCTTGGCACAAAGGCTTCCGCGCCTTCCACTCTTTTCTTGTTCTCTGGGTTCAGCTCTTCGGTTACGTATTCCTTCAGCTCCGCCGATGCAATATCCCGCCAGAAACCGTCTCGCATGCGGATGCGTGCCCGAAGCGCGTCGCCAAAGCGAATTACTGTCGGCACCGCAGTGACCGGGACAAAACCCGTCGGAACGATCTCATGGCCGACCAGGGCGTTGAGCAACGTGGACTTGCCGCGTTTGAACTGACCAACGCAGGCCACATAGAATCGTCCCTCAGAAACACGGGCTGCCAGCTCGCGTGCTTCTTCGGCGACAGGCCCCGCTCCAAGTTCCCCAGCCAGATCGGCCAGTTTCAACAACCGTGAGGCGCCATCCAGATGCACCGACGGACCTATCGGCAGCTGGTCGTGGACCTGCGCAGATTCTTCCATCTCGCGAATTCCTGACTCAGAGATCATTACGGTCTTCCTGAAGGCGTGTCCGGCCCTTTCGCAGGTTCCCGCGAGTAGCGGATCACCTCGACACGGGACATGGCGACGAGCCCCTCTTCCACCATCGCGTCAAGGTGAGGAATCAGCTTTTCGATTTGTTCTTCTTTGTCGATGACGGTCAGCATGATCGGCGCGTCTTTGGAGAATTTCCAATGGCTGGAATGATGAATCCTGGTGCTGGCCCCGTATCCTTCAATCCCTCGATAGACGGTCGCACCTGCCATTCCCAGTTCCATGCATTTGGAGACAATCGCTTCGTGCAGAGGCTTACCCTGCCATTTGTCTCCTTCGCCAAAGTGAATGCGCAACATCCGGGCTTGATATTGGTCTTTCATGGGTCGAGCCTCCGCTCACGATGGCATGTTCGTTCGCGACTCCGGCATCTCAACTTCCTGAGCGCGATAGGAATACTTGATGATGTCCACGTCTGAGAAAACAACTAATCCCTCTTCCACCATCTGATCGACAATGGGAAGAAGGGCTCGGAGCTTCTCCTCGCTGTCCACAGCTGAGAGCATGATGGAGCAATCGTGAGACATGTGCAGCGCCTTGTCTTTGTGGATACGGCGGTGTGCGCCGTAGCCGAGGATGCCCCGATACACGGTGACTCCGGCGATATCGTTCGCCCGCATTGCTTCAACGAGAGCCTGGTAAAGAGGCTTGTCTTTCCATCGGTCTGAATCGCCGATGTAGATCCGCATCATCTTGGCCTTGCCCTCCATCTTGAGGTGTTCTGGAGGCGTTGCCTTCTTGGGTTTCGAGACTTGAGCAGGCTTTGCGACAGTGGTTTCCTGTACCTCAATCATGCCGCTGCCGGCCAGCTCCTCCAGCTTGGCGATGATTTCGTTTACCTTCTCCTGCGATTCGATGAACTCAATCTTGAGAGGCAGGTGATCGGAAATCTCCACGATGCTGGATGTGTGCATATGATGATCTGCACCAAATCCCGCGACGCCTTTCACGACAGTGGCTCCAGACACGCCTCGATAGAACAGGAAGTCCAGAATGCTCGAATAAACCGGCACACCGTGGTGCTTCGATCCTTCGCTGACGTAAATTGAAACTTTGAGAGCTTTCCCCGCTTTCAGCATTTACCCTCCCTTGCTCCGAGACCGCGTGCTTGTGTTGCCCGTCCGATGTGTGTTGACTCTTTCATACCTCACCCGCCTTGTTTCGATGACTGACTCACCCGGTCTCGCGGCTCACACCCGTAATCCGCGCTGTGAAACCAAAAACTCAGCGACTCTTCCAAGCGCGCCCCATCCACTTCGATCTGTACCAGGTTCGTGGCGCAGTTGATCCAGCTCTTCCTTAAGCTGCTCCCGACAATTCTGCACGATCGTATCAATCCTCGACGCGAGAGCAAGTGGCACTTGGCGGCGAAGCCTCGTTGCGTGCGGGATACAAAGAACAGCTTCCTTGCGCAGCCAATCGGCCAAAGCGGGCCGATGGAGACAGGTGGCCAATTCGCGAATCCGCAAATCCTCTTCTGCCGTGACTTCCTTGCACACGTCGCAGGCCTGATTTCCGTTTGCGTTGAGTTCGGCCTCGCCCAAGATTCCGATGAAGGCCTGAGCCGCAGCGGGAGCATCCTGAACAGCAGCGAGGCCCCAGGCGTGGAAATTACAAAGGCGATGCGTCTCCGACTCGGACCTTTTCTGCAGCCTTGCTGCCTGATACTCCTTAAGCAACCGGCAAAGCGGGCAGCCAGGCTCATGCAAAACCTGCAAGATCGACTGATAGACGACAAGTTGTCGATGAGTTCTCACCCCAGTACCTCCGCAAGAACTGAACCTCCCCATACTGCGAGGAGGCCCAGAAGCAGGCTGCCGACAGCGTAAAGAAGCGCGAGCAGAAAAGCGCCTGAGCGAAGAGTCGAAAGCGTCTCCCACTCGTAGGTAGAAAACGTACTGTACGCGCCAACAAAACCGACGGGAATCAGAAAGCGCCACGCAGGGTTCAGTTCGGCCCGCTTGCCCAGATACGTGAGCGCAAATCCAATAATCACGCAGGCGGTGATATTGATAACGAAAGTCCCATAGGGAAACCTCGTTCCCAGGCGGCCGGAGACCGCCGATCCAACCCAATAGCGGGCAATCGAACCAAGCGAACCTCCGATCGCGATGTATAAGTACTTCTCCAATGTCAACCCTCCTTGTTCAGCTTTGAATTTCTGCCGTCTCCACGTTCCAATTCCGTAGTCGCGATAGATCGCTCTCGAGTTCCGGTGAAGCCGCCGCATCCGTCGATTGACCGTTCATTCGCCTCAGTTGGGCCCGGTAGGCATCGGCATACGAGCCGACAAAAGTCTGCATCCTCCGGCTTGCGTGTTCACCCCATTGGCTGAGTGCTCTACCGTACCGGTGCAACTCATCCTTGAACGACTCTCCCAACGCCCGGCGAACGCTGCTTTGCGCGAGTGCGGTTGCGGATTTCCGCCCCAACCATCTCCAGAAAGCGGCGCCGATAGGAGGCGGAACGGACGCCATTTCGAACCTTGGTACATTCCGCAGGAGAGTTTCAGCCTCCTCTTCGGTCGGCATCTCGGAACGGACGATCTCCTTGGCCGATTCCCGCAGTCCTTTAACCGCATCTGTCAGCGCCCTGCCGGTGTTCACAAGGGCACGATCGACCTGTTTCTGAATCGTCTCGCTGGTCCACTCCGCCAGGGTTGTGGAATCGATCTTGGAGCTTGCGCCCGAGCAGATGCGATCTGCTGCCAAGTCCGCCAGTTCGGCAATGATGATCTCCGGACGCTCTCCCAGTTCGAGGAACGCCTGATCCAGACGGGTTCGCTGCTCTCCAATTTCGCCGCTGATGTGACGCAACCTCGCTTCGATCTCGCTGCCGTCATTCGCAGGCAGTGCTCGACGCTTTCCATGTTGAAGGGATGTCTCAAGTGCAGCGATGACCGATTCGCGTAGGGCGCCAATCTTGCGGACAACGGAGGCCTGGCGTAGTTTTCGCGCTTCATTGAATCTTGGAAGCAAGTGCTGTTCAAAGAACTGATCCAGCAACCTCGCGTAATTCGGGAGAGCGCTTACGGGCTGAACGTGGATCTTGATCCCTAATTCGTTCTCGACCTGGGTTTCGACATAAGAGGCAACGCGTTGGAGATCTGCATCGGCAAGCAGGTCCGCTTTGCTCAGAAGCACAATTGAAGAGATTCCGCCCTCATAGAGAAGGCGCAATGTTCCAAGATCTTCCTCATTCAGTGTCGCGCCAGCATCGATGAGCAGGATCGCGAGATCACAAGAGGGCAAATAGGCCATGGTTTCTGCCGCACCGCGCCTGGCAAGAGATCCCAGCCCAGGCGTGTCCACCAGCACAATGCCCTGACTCAGGCGAGCCGATGGGATTTCGATCAATGCGTGGGTTACGTTGCGGTGATTGCCGGGGTTTCCGGCTTCGCTCACCAGATTCCGGAACTCGTCGATCGAGACTTCTTCATTTCGGCTACTTGCAAAGGTGATGCGGGCGTGAAGAGAATCTCCATGACGCAGTCTCGTTGGAACTGCCGTGATCGGATTTACCCCAACCGGCAAGACGTCTGTACCAAGGAGCGCGTTGAGCAGAGAAGATTTTCCACTGCTGACGCGGCCAAACAGCGCCACTTCGAGCTTGTCGTCTTCGAGGCGTGCTGCAAGCGAAGCGATTCTCGAGCGGAACTCCACCAGGCCGTGCCGCGTGACCACAGTTTCGATCGCCCGCAAGAGAGCGACATCGTCGCTCGCATGCTCGAGTTTGGTCAGCCGTGATTCAAGATTGGTTCCCAGTTCCTGGCGCAGGTATCGTTCCATGCTTTGCGCAACAGAACGCAGCTCGTGAACCACACCGTTGAGTTCTTCCGCAACATCCTCGGGAACCGTCCCAGAACCGCGCATGTAGCTTGGCTTCAGTTCTTCAATGGCAATATCGACAAATGCGAGATGCGTAAGAGCAGAGCGCGTTGCCGGGATCTCGGGTTGATCAGGCGTGATGTTCTGCCAGGCGAGCGCGCGCAGAAGCTGCTCCCGGATGCGGCGGATATGATCTTCGAGCACGCGCGTCTGCGCCGGCGTCAGATCAATCACGTGGCGAGGAAATGGGGACTTTGACGAAGTTTCATGAAGAACCTCCTCGACTTCGGACAGGAGCTTATCTATATAGGAACAAGTCACAGCCAGGCGCCTGCGCTGCGCTTCGTTGAGTTCGCCGTGCTGTTGCGAATTCGTTTTCATCGATTGAATCTCGGAGGTAACTCCTCCAAGCCTTAGCCTGGAGGAGTCCGGTATCTTTGGGCGCTATGCTTTCACCGCTTTCTTCCAACGGTCGTAGATGGTCGCGCCGGCGTAACGGGCTTTATTGCCCAACTCGCGCTCGATCTCAAGGAGCCGGTTATATTTGGCAATCCGTTCTCCACGGCAGGCCGAGCCGGTCTTGATCTGCCCCATACCCAAGGCCACGGCAAGATCCGCAATGCTGGTGTCGTCGGTTTCTCCCGATCGATGGGAAATCACGGCGCCATAGCCGTTCTCGCGCGCCATCTGGATGCAGTCAAGGGTCTCGGTGACCGTGCCAATCTGGTTAAGCTTGATCAGAATGGCGTTAGCAATCCCATCCTTAATGCCCTGTTTGAACAGGGTCGGGTTGGTCACGAAGTTGTCGTCTCCGACCAACTGAATCTGGTTTCCAAGTTCCTTGGTGAGTTGTTGCCATCCGGCCCTGTCGTCTTCCGCCATGCCGTCTTCAATCGACCAGATCTCCGGATACTTGTTGATCCAGCTCTTCCAGAGAGCCACCATCTCCGCCGGTGACTTCTTGCTCTTATCCGATTTGTCGAAGGAATAGCTTCCATCCTCGAAAAGTTCGCTCGTTGCCGGATCGAGCATGATCACGATGTCGTGACCCGGCTTGTAGCCGGCCTTCTGGACTGCTTCCAGGATCAGCTCAATCGGCTCTTCGTTCGATTTGAGCTCGGGCGCAAATCCGCCTTCATCACCCACACCGGTGCTGTATCCCTTCTTGTGAAGGACGGCCTTCAACGCGTGGAACGTCTCAGCAGCTGCCCGAAGACCCTCACTGAAGGATGGCGCACCTACTGGAGAAATCATGAACTCTTGGAAGTCAACGTTGCTGTCGGCGTGACTGCCGCCGTTCAACACGTTCAATCCCGGTGTCGGAAGCAAGTTGGCTGGCTTCTCAACCAGAGATGCATACAGCGGAATCCCGCGATCAAGGGCCGACGCATGAGCCACGGCGAGCGAAACACCGAGAATCGCATTTGCGCCCAGCCGGCCTTTGTTCGGAGTGCCGTCGAGTTCGCACAGCTTCTTGTCCAGGCCCTTCTGATCATTCGCGTCGCAGTGCAGGATGTGTTTCTGGATTTCGCCTTCTACGTGGCTCTTGGCTTTCAGAACACCTTTGCCGCCATAGCGCGCCTTGTCTCCATCGCGGAGTTCAACTGCTTCGCGCTTACCGGTTGAGGCGCCGGACGGAACCTTCGCGGTGGCCTTGACGCCGTTTGCGAGAGTAACAGTCACAGACAAGGTGGGATTTCCACGGGAATCGAGGATTTCGAGTGCTTCGAGTTTTGCAATTTCAGACATAATGATTCCGCTTTCTCGGCCCGAAGGCCGCCAGTTGTAAAGACGTTGTTCGTTCGATGACGAATTGCATAACCGTTCTCTCAGTGGACAATCATGACCGGGCAGTGCGCATACCGCAGTACGCGTTCCGAATTCGAGCCGATCATCCAGCGGTGCAGGATAGTGTGGCTGCGTTTGCCCATTACGATCACGCTGGCCTGCATCTTGTCGGCCATGTGGATGATTTGCTCGGCCGGATGGCCGACAACAACTTCCGTTTCGAGTTCAATATCCTTTTGCTTGGCGAGTTCCCGAATCGGGATATAGCTCTTCTCATACTTCTCTCGTCCTTCATCAACGACCGCATGGAACTCGGCACTCTCGGCAGGCTCGGGAGGTCGGATTACCGAAATGACGAAGAGCTTCGCTTTCATGTCGCCGGCCATCGAGAGCGCTACATTCACGGCGTGCTCTGCATGCGGTGAACCATCGTAGGCAACGAGTATCCTTTGAATTCCAACAAAGACCGGGCTTCCCATAGTGCTCTCCTATACTTCTTCCACAGCTGTTGTTTGCTGCACGGGTTGTTCTGCTGCCTTGATTGCGTGAGGATGCGTATGGGGAAGAAGGTGCCGGGGGAGAAAGAACGCGTTTGCGATCATCGTCGGGATAACAGCGCTGGCGATTACCGTGCCGACGAGAAATGAATACTGCACTTGGTCAATGACGTGATGATTGAGTCCGAAGAGAGACGAGATCGTTCCGAACGTCAGGCCCGTCGACATCATCAACGTGTAATAGGCACCCGCAGAGCCATCGTATCGATGCACGCGAACCGCCGGATATACTGCGATGGCTTTTGTCGTCGACTTTGCCATGAAAAGGATCAGCAAGACCAGGGGCGCTCCGATCAGGGCCGGCACTGAGACAAAAGAGCCTGCGCGAATGAAGTAGAACGGCGTGAGCAGACCGAAGGTCAGCGTACGCAATCGCCGGATGAGCGCGTGGTCCTTCCCAACGGTGCCGGCGAGAACCATCCCAATGATGTACGCTGGAAGAACCGCTTCACTTCCTGCCCATACAGCCAATCCTCCGAGACCAAATAAAAGGAAGAGAAGGTACTTGGCCTCGAGTTCCGATACACGACCGCCGTACTTCTTGAAGAACCACGGGGTGAGAAATGGCAGGATCGCGAAGGCCGCCGCGGAAACTCCGACGAAGATTAGTGTCTTGATTGTGAACGGCGAAAAGATCAGGCCGAGCGCGATCACCGTTCCCAGATCATTGATGAAGCAGGCAGCAAGAATCGACTTCCCGTATTCGGTGACGTTGAAGCCGAGTTCGAGCATCACGGCATAAACGACCGCAACCGACGTTGTCGACAAGGCGACGCCCGCGAGCCAACTCGACATGATTGACCAGTGAAGTACGAAATAGGCGACAGCAGTGCAGCCGAGAAACGGTCCAAAGAACCCTGCCAGGCCTACGACGAGTGCTTCGCGCCATTTGGTTTTGAAGATGGCCGGATCGAGTTCCGCTCCAGCCAGAAACGTGAGAACAATAGCTCCGGTGCCAGCGAGGAACGTGATCCATTGTGTATTTCCTTGCAGGCCGCTTGTGCCGAGCATGACACCGATGACCAGCTGTGCAACGGTACCGACCACGATCTCGGAGAGTGCTGTCGAAACCTTAAACTTGATCGCGAGCAGCGTCGCGATCAATGCCAATCCCACCCACAAAGCTGAGAGGGCCCATGCATTCGTCATGGAACCAAGCTCCTTGAATTGTGCTCAGGGATCGCTGCCGGGACAAGACTCCACGACAGGATTCCCTGTCAGGAGTCATCATCTGTCCGGCCTATTGGAAGGGACAGCGGTTAAAGGTGAACTCCCTCACCTCAACATTGTCTGAATCGTAGGATCCTCGGCGGTCAAAGTCAAGTGACCGCAGATACATGAGTTGACATCGCCAATCCACCGCCGATTGGTGAGCGCAGACGGAATCGGTGCGATCTTCTAAGAAGTTGGCGGGGGCAACGAGACTCGAAGCCGCGGCATACTGCGTGACGGCATCCGGAGTAAAAACACCACCGGCTAACAGCCGGTGGCTTTGAGTTACGGCTGGAAGCCGGATCGATCGGCCCCGCGGCCAATAGTGCTGCTTCAGCCTCATTGCCAGAGATGCCCCCGTGGTTTTCCTGAAACAAGTGCCCAGGGAAGCGTAAAAGGCAAGCCGACTAAAGCCGTGGGGTTTTCCGATCCCCGATTGGCGACTCTAAAGGTATTCGGTTAACAGCTAGACTTTTTCAGATTTCAGCATTACTCGGAGTGGTTCTATGGTGCTCATTCCAATGCCTTAATTGGTGCTATCCATTAAGCCACAATCCACCCGGAACTGCGAAAGCGGTCATGCTCTGGTCGATGAATCATTTTGTCGAGAAGTCCTCAACAGAGCGCCCTCACGGGAGTGTCGGCGCAGGCGCATACTCATATGTAGTTGATTCACCTAACGCCGAGTCCTTGAGCAGAACAGAAGGGTTAGGACCTGGTCGCCCCAGCAGGAACCCCTGGACTTCATCCACACCGAGTTCTCTTACAAGGTCAAGCTGGGACGTCTCTTCGATTCCCTCCGCGATGACCCGCATCCTCATGCTGTGCGCGAGGTCGACGATGGAACGAATCATCTGCTTCGAGTCCGATCCCCTGGTCAGCTTCAGAACAAAAGATCGATCGAGCTTAATGGCGCTGAAAGGTAAATCCGGCAAGTAACTCAGGCAAGAATAGCCGGTCCCAAAGTCGTCAAGCGTCAAGGTCACCCCCAAGGCAATGCTAAACCAGCCGGGAATTGCGAGCGCTGTAGCTGGTAACTGGGAAATGATCATGACGGCACTCGCCATGACCGGCTTTCCGGTGAATGTTCTGATGCTCTCGAGCTACGTTGCGCCAAACGGAAGCTCGGGCACGCAGCGTCCTGATCTGGTTCGTGGTGTCTCGTTGACTCCCCCTGGGGGAAGGACGGTGGCTGAGTGGATCAATCCGGCGGCCTTTGCCACTCCGGCCGGGGAGTTCGGCACGGCATCGCGAGACTTGGCGCGCGGGCCGGGCACATGGCAGATCGATCTCGGTGCCAGCAAGACGATTCCACTCGCGGAGAGAGGACAACTAGAATTCCGCTCGGAGTTCTACAACATCTTCAATCACCCACAGTTTGGTCAGCCACAATCCACCTTCAATCCTTCGAACACCAATGGGTTCGGCAGCATCATCAACACGGTGAACACGGTATCGCCAGTGACACCGGTCGGGTCGGGAACACCGCGTGAGATGCAGTTTGCTCTGAGATTGAGATTTTAATCGGCCTACGGATGTGAGAACGGCCCAGGAACTCTGAGCCGGGTCGGGCAGTCGATCGCCGGAAGTCACTTGCATTCGAAGCGGCTCAGCGATCATCCGGCGCGATGCAGCTTGGACGGTTCTAGTCTTCCTCGGTCTGTGTGATCAGATAGCGCTCGTAGCCGATCTCCTGGATCTGATGGACCTGCGCCTCCAGCCAGTCCACGTGGCCCTCTTCGTCCTTCAGCAGCTTCACAAACAGATCGCGGGAGCCGTTGTCGCCGTTTTCCACGCACACTTTGATGGATTCGTTGTAGGAGGCCACCGCTTCGTGCTCAAGTCCTAGATCTGACTCGATCATCTCTTTGACAGACTTGCCGATCGTCAGCGACATTGGTTCCATCTTCGGGATCCCGTCGAGGAACAGGATGCGCTCCATGAGCAGTTCGGCGTGCCGCATCTCGTCGATCGATTGCTTCTTGATGTACTTCGAGTACTTCTTGTAGCCCCAGTTCTCCGACATCTCGGCGTGCAGGAAGTACTGGTTGATCGCTGTCAATTCGTCGCGGAGAGCATGATTCAGGTGCTCGAGAACCTTTGCGTTTCCTTTCATCTGAGCCCGTCCTTAAAGAGCGTCGAAGTCAATTCGACGCTCATTACTCGTTAGGCTATCACCGCCGACCGGCAGAGATCCCCCGTTTCGGGCCAGGAGACGCAGCAACCGCTCTTCATCAACACGGGTGTTTCAAAGTGAATCCTCAAGATCAACGGGCACCGAACCTATAATCAATGGATCCGAGCATCGGGTACACGACCGTCTATCGGACACTAAAGCTTCTCACCCAGTGCGGACTCGCCTTCGAGGTCGACTTTCAAGACGGAGTAGTGCGTTACGAACTCAGTCTGAACCGCCGCACGCACCATCAGATGGTATGTACATCATGCGGAGACTCCGTGGAATTCTTTGCACCCGAACTCGAGAAGTGCAGCGCCGGATCGACAAATAATTACGATTCGATCCTTCCCGACACATTCCAGATTCTTGGAACGTGTCAGAACTGCCTGAGCAAGAAGCCGTCTGCTGGCTAGAAGGTGAACTTGGCCGAGATTTGCATCTGCCGCGGAGCGTCGGCATTGACGATCCGTCCGAAGTTCGCGCTGTCTGGATTTCCATTGACAGC
>Ga0335071_10004511_pt1 | contig 14531 bp, 15 predicted proteins | sample Lox_Sample_15_FD_206724 | JGI IMG/M metagenome (GOLD analysis project Ga0335071, IMG submission 206724) | Soil microbial communities from Loxahatchee National Wildlife Refuge, Florida, United States - Lox_Sample_1.5 | ecosystem: Environmental > Terrestrial > Soil > Wetlands | place: USA... | reverse complement strand
CTTAGTCAAAGTTGATCTCCTTGCCTTCCTTGCTGATCGTCTTCATATCAAGGCCAAGGCTGCGCAGTTCCTTAATAAGAACTTTGAACGATTCCGGCGTACCCGGCTTCCCGGTCGGCCGGCCTTTTATGATCGATTCGTAGACCTTCGAGCGCCCGACCACATCATCAGATTTGAGTGTCAATAGTTCCTGCAGCGTGTAGGAAGCGCCGTACGCTTCCAGCGCCCACACTTCCATTTCCCCGAACCTCTGTCCGCCGAACTGCGCCTTTCCGCCCAGCGGCTGCTGGGTGATCAACGAGTACGGGCCGGTGGAACGGGCGTGCATTTTGTCGTCGACCAAATGTATCAGCTTCATCAGATACATAAAGCCAACCACCACTTCGCGCTCGAACGGTTCGCCGGTGCGGCCGTCGCGCAATACCACCTTGCCGCGCGGGTTGAACCACGGCAGCTTGAGGTCGGAGAGCGATTGCTCGATCATCTTCAAGCTCGCTTCGTCCTCGGCGATCTCGTCGAATATCGGGACTTCATACGATTTGCCGTTATAGTGAGCGGCAAAACCGAGCAACAGCTCGAAGATCTGCCCGATGTTCATACGGGACGGAACGCCGAGCGGATTGAGAACGATGTCGACCGGGGTCCCGTCCGGCAGGTACGGCATATCTTCTTCCGGCAATATCTTCGCGACCACGCCTTTGTTGCCGTGACGGCCGGCAAGCTTATCGCCGATCGAAACTTTACGCAGCTGCGCGATGTACACTCTGACCAGTTCATGCACGCCGGGGGAAAGTTCGTCTCCCTTTTCGCGCGAGAGCACGCGGACGTTGATGACCTTTCCGCCTTCGCCCGGAGGCACCCTCAGTGAAGTATCGCGCATGTCGCGCGCCTTGTCGCCGAAGATCGCCCTTAATAATTTTTCTTCCGCCGGAAGTTCGGTCTCGCCCTTCGGCGTTACTTTTCCGACCAGGATGTCCCCCGCTTCCACCTCTGTGCCGACGCGGATGACGCCCTTCTCGTCCAGGTCCTTCACCGCTTCTTCGCCCAAGTTCGGGATCTCGCGGGTGATCTCTTCCATTCCCAGCTTGGTCGAACGTACTTCGACCTCATATCTTTCGATGTGCAGGGTGGTGAACATATCCATCTTCACCATCCGCTCCGACATCAGGATCGCGTCCTCGTAGTTGTAACCTTCCCACGGCATGAACGCGGCCAGAATGTTCTTGCCCAGCGCCAGGTCGCCGCCTTCGGTGGCGGAGCCGTCGGCCAGCAGATCGCCGACCGAAACCTTGTCGCCGGTAGATACTTTCGGCCGGAAATGGATAAGCGTGTTCTGGTTGCTTCGGCTGAACTTGATCAGCCGGTAAGAATCCTTTTTGCCCGCGCTGTTCTGGATGACGATCTCGTCCGCCGTGACCTTTACCACCTTGCCGGCGGTCCGGGCCAGTACCAGCGAACGGGAGTCGTACGCGATCTTCTTCTCCAGCCCGGTGCCGACGTACGGCGCTTCGGGACGGAGCAGCGGCACCGATTGCCTCTGCATGTTCGCGCCCATCAGCGCGCGGTTGGCGTCGTCGTGCTCAAGGAACGGTATCATCGCGGTAGAGATGCCGATGATCTGTTCTGGCGCCACGCCGATGTAATCGACTTCCTTGGTCGGGGCGAAGTCGAACGCCCGCTTATACCTGACCGGTACTCTCTTTTCGATGATCGAGTGGTCCTTGTCCAGGCGCACGTCGCAGGAGGCGATCTTGAAAAGGTCCTCCGCGTCCGCGGTCAGGTATTCCACTTTATTGGTGACCACGCCGTCCTTTACTTTGAGGTACGGCGTTTCGATGAAACCGAACTTGTTCACCTTCGCGTATGTGGCCAGCGACGCGATGATGCCCGCGTTCGGTCCTTCCGGTGTTTCGATCGGACAGATCCGGCCGTAGTGGCTGGGATGGATGTCGCGAACTTCGAAACCGGCGCGTTCGCGGGTGAGACCACCCGGGCCCAGCGCCGACAACCTCCGCTTGTGCGTCAGTTCGGCCAGCGGGTTGGTCTGGTCCATGAACTGCGACAGCTGCGAGGAGCCGAAAAATTCCTTTATGACCGCTGACAGCGGCCGGATGTTGATCAGCGACTGCGGGGACATCTGTCCCGGCGGCTTGATCAACATCTGTTCTTTGATCAGTCTTTCGATCCGGGTGAACCCGAGCCGGAACTGCCTCTGCAACAGCTCTCCTACCGCTCGGATACGGCGGTTGCCGAGGTGGTCGATATCGTCGGTCAGCCCTTCGCCGTTGTGCAGTGCGATCAAGTATTTCACGATCGCGAGGATGTCCTGCTTGGTCAGCACCGTGACCGCCTCGTCCAGTTTGATCGACAGTTTGCGGTTCATCTTGTAGCGCCCGACCTTCCCCAGATCATAGCGCTTGTTGTTGAAGAAAAGGTTGTTCAGGTAGTCCTGCGCCCCTTCGAACGTTACCGGGTCGCCGGGCCGCATTTTCTTGTAGATCTCGATCAGCGCCTCTTCCTTCGGCAGGATCGGGCTTTCTTTCAGCGTCCGCTTGCGGAACTCGCCTTCGGAAAGCGCCTCCAGGATCTCCTTTTCCGTCGCGCCAATGGCCGACAGCAGAGTGGTGATCCCGATCTTGCGGGTCTTGTTGATCCGCGCGAAGATCGCCAGATGCGCGTCGGTCTCGATCTCAAGCCAGGATCCGCGGTCAGGGATCACGACCGCGTAATAGAGCGTCTTCCCGATCTTCTCTATCCGCTTGCTCTCTTTGAAGTAAACGCCCGGGGACCGGGTAAGCTGGGAAACGATCACCCGCTCCGCGCCGTTGATGATGAAAGTGCCGCGTTCGGTCATGATCGGGAGATCGCCGATGAAGACGTCCTGCGTCTTCACTTCGCGGGTCTCCTTGTTGACCAGCTTCACTTCCACCTTGAGCGGCTTGGAATAGGTGAGCTCCAGCGCCAGGCAATCCGGTTCCTCGTACTTGGGCTTCATCAAGGAAAGCTTGCCGGTGAAATGGAGTTCCAGTTTGCCGTTGTAACTTTTGATCGGCGAGATCGCCTTAAGTTCCTCGGGCAGGCCTTCATCCAAAAAGTATTGGAACGAATCTCTCTGCAGTTCGAGCAGATCCGGCGGCTCCAGAACTCTTCTTTTCTTCAGGATCGGGAATGGATTCTCTCTCATTACTTGATCTCTACCTTCGCTCCTTCAGCTTCGAGCTTTTTCTTCATATCCTCGGCCTCTGCCTTCTTCACTCCAGATTTAACCGGCTTGGGAGCTGAATCCACCAGTTCTTTCGCTTCTTTTAGGCCCAGCCCGGTCAGTTCGCGGACCACTTTCAACACCTGGATCTTCTTGTCGCCCGCGCTCGCCAGGATCACGTCGAACTCATCCTTCACTTCTTCCGCCGCGGCCGCCCCTCCACCGATCGCACCCGCCGCCATCATCGGCATCGCTGCGGTCACGCCGAACTTCTCTTCGAGCTTTTTCACCAGGTCCGACAGTTCGATCACCGTCAGTCCTTCAACCATGGTCACCACATCGTCTATTTTCGCCATCTCATTCACCTCCTTGAGATTTTTTATCTTTTATCGCGTTCATGACATATACCAGTTTTCTGAGGTTGCCGTGCAATGCTCCGACCAGCCCATACATCGGCGATTTGAGCTTTCCGATCATGTCGGCCAGCAGCTCTTCCCGGCTCTTCAGCTTGGCCAGGGCGTTTATCCCTTTTTCCTCGAAATATTGTCCTTCGACCACGCCGCCGATGATCTTCGGCTTCTCCGCCTCTTTTATGAAAGTGGAAAGCGCTTTGGCCGGGGCGACCACATCGTCATAGCCGAACACTACCGCCATCGGGCCCTGCAGCACCGGCTTCAGCGAGCTCTGCGATTCGGGGAGCGCGCGGGCGGTGAAGGTGTTCTTCAATACCCGGTACTCCGCGTTGCAGGCGCGCAGCTTTCTTCTGAGTTCGGTGATCTCTTTCACCGACATACCGCGATAATCTGTCAGGATCCAGACTTTCGCCGAGCTTTTCCTTGATCTTAGATATCTTTTCCGCTTTTACCGCTTTTGCTGTATCGCTCATTATTGTGCCAGATAGCTCCTTGTATCTACCGGTATGCCCGGTCCCATCGTGGTGGAGATGGTCATCGACTTGAAATAATTCCCTTTCGTCCCGGAGGGCTTGGTCTTGAGGATCGCGCCGACCGCCGTGTTGAGATTATCGAGCAGTTGCTTTTCGTCCAGGTTCACCTTGCCAAAAAGCATATGCACCACGCCGCCCTTGTCCATGCGGAACTCGACCTTGCCGGACTTGAACTCGTTCACCGCTTTCGCGACTTCCGGGGTAACCGTTCCCGATTTTGGGTTGGGCATCAGGCCCTTTGTGCCGAGCGTCTTGCCAAGCTTGCCGACCTTCCCCATCATGTCCGGGGTCGCGATCAACACGTCAAAATCGAGAAAACCCTTTGAAATCTTTTCGATCAGGTCGTCGGAGCCGGCCACTACCGCTCCCGCGCCCTTCGCTTCCGCGACTTTGTCGTCGCTGGCGATAACCGCCACCCGGTTGACCTTGCCGCTGCCGTGAGGCAGGGAGACCACGCCGCGGATCGAAACGCTTTTGGTCGTATCGAGGCTGAGCTTGATCGCCAGGTCAGCCGATTCCACGAACTTTGCCCAGGTGGTGGCCTTCAACATCTTTACCGCTTCTTCGGGGGCGAGCGTCTTCTTGTCGGCCAGCAATTTGGCCTTTTCGTCGTATTTTTTACTCAACTGTGACTCCCATCGATCTCGCCGTTCCGGCGATGATATTCGCCGCGCCTTTGACGTCATTGGCGTTAAGGTCGGGCAATTTGATCTTGGCGATCTCTTCGACCTGGGCACGGGTCAGCTTCCCGACCTTGTCTTTGCTCGGGTTGCCGGAACCTTTTTCCAGCCCGGCCGCTTTCTTGATCAGCGTGGCCGCAGGCGGCGTCTTTAGAATGAAAGTGAAAGTCCGGTCCTTGAAGATGGAGATCTCGACCGGGATGACGGTGTCGCCTTTGTCCGCGGTCTGCGCGTTGTACGCCTTGCAGAACTCCATGATGTTGACCCCGTGCTGGCCGAGCGCCGGGCCGATGGGCGGCGCCGGGTTCGCTTTCCCTGCCGGGATCTGCAGTTTTACTTTTGTCAGGATCTCTTTTTTCGGTTTTGCTGTTGCCATTAGACTATCTTCTCCGCATGTTCAAAATTAACTTCGACCGGCGTATCTCTTCCAAAAATGCTGATCAGCACTTTCAGTTTCCCTTTCTCTGCGTTGATCTCGTCCACGATCCCGGTATAGCCCCGGAACGGTCCGGAGATCACGCGCACCGTTTCGCCCTTCTCGAACGCGACCTCGAGCTTTTCTTTCTTCATGCCGATCTGCTTGAGCACCCGCTGCATTTCGCGGTCCGATACCGGCGTCGGCTTTACTTTGGTGCCGATGAAGCGTGCTACCCCCGGCGATTGCCGGATCGCGTACCACGATTCGTCGTCCAGTTCCATCTCGATGAAAACATAGCCCGGGAACATCTTTTTCTTTTTCTCGATCTTCCGGGCCCCTCTGACCTCGACCGTCTCTTCTTCCGGCACCAGGATCTGGTGGATCTTGCTGCGCATCCCGATCTGGTCGATATTACGCTCCACCGCTTCTTTGACCTGGTCTTCCTGCCCGGAATAGGTCTGGATCACGTACCATCTTTTTTCGGCTTTTTTTGGCGCCGGAGAAAGGTTTTCTTCCTTCGCCTCATCTACGACCGGAACCTCTTCCACCGATTCGATCGCTTCCGGTTGTGCGGCTTCCGCGGGCTGGCTTTCCGCCGCCTCGATTGCCGGAACTTCTTCCGGCTTAGGATCTTCCCCGGCCGGATCAATATTCATGTTTTCTTTGTTTTCTTCTTCAACCATTAAGCTGACCTGGACAAAAATAGGAACATTTTCGCCAGCCCCCAATCCAGAAGCATTACCGCTACCGCCAATACGATCACGATCAGCAGAACGATCACGGTCGCGGCGGTAACATACTGGCGGCCCGGCCAGGTAACCTTCCTGACCTCCGCTCTTGTTTCCTTTATATAGTCAATGATCTTGTTCTTAATATCTTTCATCTGTCAACCCGACCAAAAGTGGCAGGCCAGACAGGAGTCGAACCTGCAACCCCCGGTTTTGGAGACCGGTGCTCTGCCAATTGAGCTACTGGCCTATGCCGCATCGTCAGTTCAGCAGCTCTCCCGCGGAGCCAAAGACGCTCGAAGGAGAACTACTTTTCCTCCTTATGGGGCGTTGTGGCCCGACAAAACTTGCAGTATTTGTTGAGCTCCAGGCGCCCGGTCGTCTTCTTCTTGTTTTTCATGGTCGTGTAATTGCGCCTTTTGCATTTTGTACACGCCAAAGTTATAATTTCTCTCATAAAAAATAAAAGTGAGGAGGCACAATATCTCCCCCTCTTCCAAAATCGCTACTTTTTGGTTATTTTGTCGATGTAACCGAGGATGCAGACCTTAATTGCAGCCCCAGGCAGACCAGACAAAGGAATTATAACTTACACTCTTGCATCCTGTCAAGCGGAATTTTTATTTGTAATTCATTTCGCGATTTGCTAGAATGAACTGGCCGAAAACAAAAGATGTCGGAAAGGGGTAAACAATGTCTGAATCGAATGTGATCCTGCCCGCGCTCCGGTCCATAGAAATGAACCTGCTCTGGTTCGTGCTCGGCTCCGCCCTGATCGCCCTCGCCTATGGCGTGTACATCGCCTGGAAGGTGCTCAAAGCGCCACAGGGATCGAAGGAAATGGTGGAAGTGGCCCAGGCCATCCAGGAGGGGTCGGCCGCCTATCTCTCCCGCCAGTTCAAAGTGATGGGGATCTTCATCGCCATCATTGCCGTTCTCCTATACATAATATATGCGCCGCTTTATCCAGGCAATGTGGTACTGCCGCTCGGCATCTCGATCGCCTTTCTGCTCGGTTCTTTCGCCTCGGCCGGTGCCGGCTATGTAGGGATGAGCCTCGCGGTCCGGGCCAATGTCCGGGTCGCCAACGCCGCTCTGACCAGCTTCAAGAATGCGCTTGAGATCGCGTTCCAGGCCGGTTCTGTTTCCGGCATGTTCACCGTCGGGCTCGGGCTCCTCGGCGCCACCATCATCTTCCTGATCTTCGGCCAGGACGCGATGAAGGTCCTGGTCGGATTCGGCTTCGGCGGATGTCTGGTCGCGCTCTTCATGAGGATCGGCGGCGGTATCTACACTAAAGCGGCCGATGTCGGCGCGGACCTGGTAGGCAAGGTTGAAAAGAACATTCCCGAGGACGATCCCCGCAACGCGGCGGTGATCGCGGACAACGTCGGCGACAACGTCGGCGACTGCGCCGGTATGGCGGCGGACGTTTTCGAAAGCTACGAAGTGACGCTGGTCGCGGCGATCATCCTGGGAGCGGCGACCATGGCCGACAAAGGATTCGCGGCCATTTACGGCGCGGCGGCGGGCCTGATGGCGCTCAAGCTCATCATTTATCCCCTGCTCGTCCGGTCGGTCGGCGTTTTCGCCTCCATCATCGGCACGCTCTCGGTAAGAGGGAAGGATTCGCAAGAGATCGGCGACCCGATGAAGCCGATCAACTTCGGTTTCTGGATCGCAGCGATCGTTTCCATCATCGGCTTCATGACCGTGAACTTCTATTATCTTAAGGATCCCAAGACCGGCGCGCCCGACTGGCGCTTCTCTCTCGCCACCTTCGTCGGCATCGTGCTGGCGGTGGTGATCGAACAGATAACCAATTACTACACCCATACCGAACACGCGCCGGTAAAAGAGACTTCGTACGCTTCCAAGACCGGGCCCGCCACCATCATCCTGACCGGTTTCGGCCTGGCGCAGGAATCGTCGGTCTGGTCGATCCTCGCGATCGCGGCCACGATCTTCGCATCTTATACGATCTTCGGCGGCAACATCGCGCTTTCCGCGTACGGTGTTGCGCTGGCCGGCCTCGGTCTTTTGACCACCACCGGCTTTATCCTTGCGATGGACACCTTCGGCCCGATCTCTGACAACGCCAACGGCGTGTTCGAGATGTCCGGAGCGCTCAAGGGCAAAGGGAGCCGCGCGGAAGAGATCGTCAGCCGCCTTGACGCGGTCGGCAACACCACCAAGGCGCTCACCAAAGGCTTCGCCATCGCCACTGCGGTGATCGCGGCGATCGCCCTGTTCCGTTCGTTCATCACCGAGGGCGGATTGGTCGCCACCGGCATCCAGATCAACGAGACCAACGTCTTCATCGGCCTGCTGATCGGCGGCGCGGTGCCGTTCCTCTTCTCCTCGTTCCTGATCAAAGCGGTCAGCAAGGCCGCGTTCTTCGTGGTGGAGGAAGTGCGCCGGCAGTTCCGCGAGATCCCCGGCATCATGGAGAAAAAGAACAAGCCCGAATACTTCAAGTGCGTCGACATCGTCACCACCGCCGCCCAGAAAGAACTGATCGGCCCCGCGATCCTAGCGGTCTTTACCCCGGTCGCGGTCGGATTTTCGTTCGGCATCGCGGCGCTGGGCGGATACCTGGTGGGAACGATCCTGGTCGGCCAGCTGCTAGCGGTACTGCTCGCCAACTCCGGCGCGATCTGGGATAACGCCAAGAAAGCGATCGAGCTCGGGCTGCATGGCGGCAAGGGAAGCGAATCGCACAAAGCTTCGGTGATCGGTGATACGGTAGGCGATCCTTTCAAGGATACCGCCGGCCCGGCGATCAACCCGCTGATCAAGGTCATGAACCTGGTCGCGATCATTATTACGCCGCTCATCCTCAGGGATTTCCCGATCGAGGTAAAGGCGCCGATCGTCGCGGTCTGCGTCATCCTTATCATCACGGCGACCTGGTTGAACAAAAGAGGGAGCATTACCGGGGAAGAATGACCGGCTCCCGGGAGGGCCCGCTTGGAGGACGAATTCGCCCGTCTTCGGGCAGAAATGGTAGAGCATCAATTGAAAGGACGCGGGATCGCTGATCCCCGCGTCCTTTCTGCTATGGGGGAAATACCCCGCCACCTGTTCATTCCTCCGCCCCTCCGCACTTCCGCTTACGATGACTCAGCTCTGCCGATCGGTGATGGACAGACCATTTCCCAGCCGTACATGGTAGCGGCAATGACCGAAAAGCTGGAGCTCAAAGCCGGAGAGAGATCGCTTGAGATCGGGACCGGCTCCGGCTACCAGGCGGCATTGCTGGCGGAATTATCCAAAAAAGTGGTAACGGTCGAACGGCTTACCGCTTTATCTTCTGCCGCAGAAAAGCGGCTGAAATGGCTGGGCTACGAAAACATAATCTTTGCGGTCGGCGACGGGACCGAAGGCTGGCGGGCGGAAGCGCCGTATGACGCGATCATCGTTACCGCCGCCTGCCCCGATATCCCGCCGCCCCTGGTCGAACAGTTGAAAGAAGGGGGGAGACTGGTACTACCGGTCGGCGACCGGTTCATCCAGACCCTCACCCTCGTCCGGAAAAAGACGGGGAAAATATCGGTCGAAGGTTCGTTCGGCTGCGTCTTCGTCCCGCTGATCGGCAAGTACGGCTTTCCCGATTGATATTGCGCCCCCGTCTTTTATATGGTAAAATCCATAGGTCATGTCTGAAGAAGCATTCGAAGCCACAAAAATAGAATCTACCAAAGGCAAATCCGAATCCTCCGAAGTCGACGCCCTGATCGCGGGCGCGCTGGCGGAACTCGGCTCCAAGCCGAAAGAAGAAGAAAAGACCGGAAAAGAGCTTAAAGCGACGCCGATACCGATCTCTGCGGTCCGCGTAAAACCGGAACCTAAACCGGCCGCGGAAGCGCCGATAAAGGAACCCCCGGTAATTGAAAAGAAAGAACCGTCGCTGGAGGACGAGCTCAAACGGTTCTCCACCGGCGCGCTGATCGTCGGCACCATCGTCAAGATCGATCCTTCCGGCGCGCTGGTAGACATCGGCTACAAATCGGACGGCTTCATCGCCCCGCAGGAGCTCGGCACCGGGCTCAAGATCGGCGACAAGGTGGAAGCGGTCATCGAAAAGTTGGAGAGCAAGGAAGGGTACGTCCTGCTTTCAAAAGAAAAAGCCGATTACGAGATCCGCTGGAAGAGCGCGCAGGAAGCGCTTAAATCGAAAAAAGTGATGCAGGCCAAGGTGATCAACGCCGTCAATGGAGGCCTGGTGGCCGAATGCGAAGGGATCCGCGGTTTCATACCCGCCTCCCAGGTCAACCGCTCCTCCCCCGACCTGCAGCTGAAGGATTTCGTGGGCAAGACCCTGCCGGTTAAGGTTATCGAGGCCAACCGCCGCCAGGGGAAGATCATCCTCTCCCATAAGCTCGGTTCGATCGAGAGCGACCGAATGCAGGCGAGCAAAATCTTCGACGAGCTGGAAGTCGGGCAGGTCCGCCACGGTAAAGTGACCAGCCTGAAGAGCTTCGGCGCGTTCGTGGACATCAACGGCGTCGAAGGGCTCATCCACCTGACCGAACTTTCCTGGAAAAGGGTCAAGCATCCGTCCGAAGTGTTGAAGTCCGGCCAGGAGATCGACGTTTTTATTCTCGGCGTAGACAAGGTCAACCGCAAACTTTCGCTCGGATTAAAAGAGCTGCAGCCCGATCCCTGGGCCCAAGTATCGGCCAAGTACCGCGTCGGCCAGGTCGTGAAGGTTAAGATCCTCCGGCTGGTGAAGTTCGGCGCCTTTGCCGAGATCGAGGAAGGGCTGGAGGGCCTGATCCACATCTCCGAGCTCTCGTCCAACAAGGTCAACAGCCCGGAGGAAGCGGTAAAACCCGGCGATATGGTGGAGGCGAAAATATTGAGGATCCTCCCGGAAGAGCAGAGGATCGGCCTTTCCATCCGTGAGGCGCAATTCTCGAAGCAAAAGGCGGAGAAGGAAGCGATCAAGCAGGAAGAGAACAAGATCACCATCGGCGACATCATCGCGGTCAAAGAAAAACAAAAAGCGGAACGGGAAGCGGAGCTGGCCGAAGAGAGCGAGAACGTCGAAGAGGAAAAAGAAGAAGTAGCGGAAGGAACGCAGCAGGACCAGGGATTGACATGAGCTTCGTCGGCAAGCTGGATGCGGCCGCCGAAAAGAACCAGAGCCGCCTTTGTATCGGACTCGATATCGATCTAAAAAAATTACCCCGAACCATCCTCGACTCTTCCGACCCGATCTTCAACTTCAACAAAGAAATAATCGATCGTACGATCGATCTGGTCTGTGCCTATAAACCTAACATCGCTTTTTACGAAGCTTACGGGATCTATGGATTGCAGGCCCTGGTCCGGACGATCGAATACATCAATCAGAGCTCCGGCGTGCCGGTGATACTGGATGCAAAGCGCGGGGATGTGGGCCACACCGCCGCCGCTTATGCCAAGGCGATCTTCGAGATCTACAAGGCCGACGCCACCACCGTCAACCCGTACATGGGGCACGATTCGGTCGAGCCGTTCATCAATTACCACAGTAAAGGGATCTTCGTCCTTTGTCTCACTTCGAACATCGGCTTCAAGGATTTTCAGGCGGCCGACGGCCGGGAGCCGCTCTACCTTTCGGTCGCGCGCCACGTCAAGGAATGGAACCACTTCGGCAATTGCGGCGTGGTAGTGGGAGCGACCTCGTCCAACGAGCTCAAGCAGATCAAGGGGATCGTCGGCGACATGCCGATCCTGATCCCGGGCGTGGGGGCGCAGGGAGGAGACCTCAAGGGATCGGCGCAATACGGCGGCAGGAGGGGGATCATCAACGCCAGCCGCAGCATCATCTATGCCCCCGACCCGCGGGCCGAAGCGCAAAAGCTCCGCGACGAGATCAACAGCTTCTCCAAGCTCAACTGATGCTAAAGATCGGCCCTTACCGCCTGCCGTCCAATGTACTGCTCTCCCCGCTTTCTGGCATTTCCGACCTTTCGTTCCGGCTGATCTGCCGGGAATTCGGCGCGGCGTTCTGTTATTTCGAAATGATCGACTGCAACGCGCTGCTGCACGGGCCGAATTCGCCGAAAGTAAAAGAGATCCTCAGCACGAACGACGATGATTCGCCGATCGCGGCCCAGCTTCTTGGTTCGACCCCGGACCAGATGCTGAAAGCGGCACAGGTATTGATCGAAAAAGCCAAAAAGATAAAATATCTGGAGGTCAACGCCGCCTGCCCCGCCAAGAAAGTGTCGAAAAAGAAAGCGGGCGCGTATCTATTAAAGGACCCGGATACTTTATCCGCGATCATTCGCCGCCTCTCTTCCGAGCTCGACCTGCCGGTGACGGTGAAACTGAGGATCGGCTATGACCGTTACGACCGCCATGAGTTCATCGAATCGGTAAAAGGATGCGAAATCGCGGGCGCTTCCGCGCTCTTTATCCACGGCCGCACGCGCAAGCAGGGTTATTCGGGCGAGATCAATTACGGCGCCATCCGGGAAGCGAAAGAAGCAGTAGGCATTCCCGTTCTCGGTTCCGGCGATCTTTTGGATAAAGCTTCTATCGAAAAGATGTTCAATTTGGCGGGTTGCGACGGGATCGCGGTCGCGCGCGGCGCGATGGGGAATCCGTGGATATTCAAAGGGGTCGACCCGGCTGAGGTCGAATTATCCGAAAGGATATCGGTCCTTAAAAGACATTTGTTTTATATGAAAAAATACCGTTTCACCGGGCATCACCAGAACATCGGCATCATGCGGAAGATCGCCATACTGTACTTGAGCTCGGTGCCGAACGCGGCGGAGATGCGTTCGCATCTTTCAAAAGCGAAGGATCGCGATGAACTGCTCGCAGCGATCGATCTAGCGCCGCGGATAGCGGGCTGAAATGGTCGTGCTGATCCCGCCCCTCGGCATGAAGTCACCGGTCACCACTGCCCACTCCGGCTTGCACGCCGCGACCATATCATCCAGGATCCGGTTGACCGCGTTCTCGTTGAAAATGCCGAGGTTGCGGTAAGCCAGCAGGTACATCTTGAGCGACTTGAGCTCCAGGCAACTCTTTTTCGGCATATAATGGATGATGATCTTGCCGAAATCCGGGAGCCCGGATCTGGGGCAGATGGAAGTGAATTCCGGGACCTCGATCGTCACTTCATACTTTCGGTAGTGGTTATCGAACACCTCGATCGCGGGCAGCTTCTCGTTCAACCCCGACCGTGCGTGTTTTTCTGTGTATTCCTTCATTTCTCGTTCCCTCCCATACGCATTACGGATTACGCATCACGAATTACGGATCAATATGTGCTATCCGCCTCGTCCAGTAACCGCATATAAACATCGTGTGAAGTGCGCGGATAATCATGGCTGCGGACCTCGTTGACGATGTCTTTTTCCTCCGCGATCTTCGATAAGATATCGGAACCGATCAGCCCGTGATGCTTGTGCACATAGAACTTGCGGAAGAGCATGGGCGACCGCTCTTTCTTTCCCCATCCGGCGAACAGATCGTATACCGGCCATAAGAGCTTATGGAATATTACCAGGATCGATTTATCGAAAATGGTGAGCCGGGCGGCCGACTTGCCCACATCATGCAGCAACCCCAGTCTCACCAGCTTTCTCTGATCGATCTCCCGTTTGCCGACGGCCGCCGCCAACATCTTTTGGGCCACCACCACACCATGTTTCTGTTCAAAGTCGGGGAGAGAGAAGAAAAGCGCCGCTTCTTTTATATTAAGATGCTGATATGCGAAAGCCCGATCGGTTTCGCTCATTTTGGAGCTGATGGCGAACCAGAACTGCTTTATCCGGTAAGCGGTCCGTTCAAACATTGATCGCCCTTTTAAGCGACGCGACCAGCGAGACCGCTTTCTTGTAATTCCGTTTCGCTACCAGATCGACGATCGCCGAGCCGACGATCACTCCGTCGGCATACTTGACCGCTTCTTTCGCCTGCGCCGGGCTGGAAATGCCGAACCCGACCGCTACCGGTTTCTGGCTGTATTTTCTGATCTTCGCTACCATGCCGGCGATCGCGCCCGATAATTTTGCTCGTTTTCCGGTGATGCCAGTGGTGGACACCAGGTAAATAAAACCGCTCGACGCGCTGGCGATGCATTTAATCCTCTCATCTTCCGATGTCGGTGCCGCCAGGAAGATCTCGTCCACTTTTTTCCTTTCCCCTTTTGCGATCGACCACTCCTCCGCCGGCATGTCTGGGACGATCACGCCGTCCACTCCGATCATGGCGCAGTCGGCGTAAAACTTGCGGGGGCCGTACTTTTCGATCAGGTTCTCCGCCAGCATGAATACGATCGGAATGGAGGTCGTTTTCCTGAGCTTTTTGACCAGAGCGAACACATCTTTAAGCGAAATGTCATTTTTGAGCGCCCGCTGGTGCGCCGCCTGGATCACCGGGCCGTCAGCCAGCGGGTCGGAGAACGGGACGCCGAGCTCAATTATATCTGCCCCCGCCTTTTCGAAATCGGAGACCAGCTTTTCGGTGACCGCCAGCGACGGGTCCCCGGCAACGATGAACGGGATCAGCGCTTTCTTGTTCTTGAAGGCTTCGAAGATATTAGACATAG
>Ga0335071_10004509_pt1 | contig 14532 bp, 9 predicted proteins | sample Lox_Sample_15_FD_206724 | JGI IMG/M metagenome (GOLD analysis project Ga0335071, IMG submission 206724) | Soil microbial communities from Loxahatchee National Wildlife Refuge, Florida, United States - Lox_Sample_1.5 | ecosystem: Environmental > Terrestrial > Soil > Wetlands | place: USA: Florida... | reverse complement strand
AGCCTCACTATATCCGGCCGGCCGGCCGCAGATGCAGCCATTAGCGCGGTCCATCCTTGCAGGTCGGCTGAATCGGCTTCCACACCTTTGTCCAAAAGCTCCCTTACTGCAGCTAGATCACCCGCCTGCGCCGCTTTCAGAAGTGCATATCCTAACGGCTTTAGCTGGTATTCCATTTCGGCCACGGCCTTCGTTGCGGCGCTTTGACTAAGGCCTTTGATGGCGATTTTGACGTTGATCACCTGATCTTTTTCCAGCAAAGACGCAAGAGCGGACTCCGTAGCCTTGCCTGGTACCGCTTGAGGCAAATTCATCGAAGCCACAGGAGCTTTTTGATATAAGGAATTCACTCCTGTTTTGTAGGCTGATATCAACCTGAAACGACTGCTGGGCGCGGGTAGCCAACTCCCCGCCGGACTGAGAGACGACTCTATGACAATACTTATCGGCGCCTGGGAAGGTTTGACGAATGCTACACGGCCCGCCCAGTACAAAGTGAGCCGATCCTGGCCTTCCTCGATATAAACTTCTTCATCCGAGACGGCCAAGCCGGGAACCGAGTCGGTTTGGGCTGATGCAATGCCGTTGGACTGCAGAGGGATTGTGTTATTCACAAGCAACACAACCAGGGCGCCAATCCCGATTCTGACCAGCTTTTTCATTGAAATCCTCCCCAATGTTCCTAATGAGACGAAGCAACCCGGATGTACCATAGCGTACTCTCGTCGAAATATCAATAGGTTGCAGACCCAAAAGTCGCAATTATTGATCCGGCGATACTCTTACGCTAAACACTTGACAAAACATACTATTTTCTTGTATGGTTCATTCGGAAAATTCCTTCATGTGTTAAGGGGGAATCTATGCAAACCACCGGCAAAGTGCTTTTGGTCTCGTTATTTTTGCTCTGGTCCTGTGCTCTCTCGGAAAGCGCTTTTTCTGCGGACCAGAAAGTAGTGGATGACCTCCTTCTCGCCGCGTTCAAGGCAGAAAAGATCGGGGGATCTTCCGCAAAAGTTGCGGAAAAATTTCAGGCGGTGTTGGAAGCCGATCCCAACAATTATTACGCCCTCATCAAGCTTGGATCCATGAAGATGCAAAAGGCTCAGGCCACGAGTCAGGACAAAAAGGCCACGGCCGACGCTATTGATTATTTTTTGAGGGCAACACTCGCGAGGCCCGAGAATCCAGACGCATTTCTTTATTTGGCTCAGCTCTATTACCAATTGGGATACATGACTGAAGGCGACCGTTACGCGAGAATGGCCAATACCTTGCCCCAGACCGTGGTTTACGACAGCGCCTGTCTTATGGGGTGGCGTTATGAAGATACCGGCAATTATTATGCGGCCGTTATGACGTACGCACCGTTAGTTCTCGGTTCCGATTCCAAATTCAAGTTTGATCCCTATTTGCTTCAACGGCTTTATAACGCTGCTTTCCTTGCGCCTCCTCCATATGACTGGGTTTACACGGTGTTCAGCGAACTGCTTGGCGAAGAAAGAAGCAAGGAAGCTTCGGATGCGCTTAGAAGGTTGTTCAACGAAATTTTGATGAGTTCCCCAAGAATGGTCGAGAAGGACTTTGTCGAAATCCTGTTCAAGCTGTATTTGCGAGAAAGTTTACTCAGGGTTTTAGCAGGGTTGCAGACCACGATTTCGGGCGGTGTCAAGGTCCCGGAGCGATTTGAGATGCCGACCAGTATCTACCAGCTCTTCTTCTGCAATCCAGAAGAGATAGTTTCGCGGCCGTTTACCGATCCGTACGATGCGTTTGTGAGAGCTTCTTTCGATCCTGCTCGAGACCAAGACCGTGTTCTTTCCGAGCTGAAGGATTTGAGAGATGAAGCCCTAAAAGCGATTGCTGATGAGAAGAACGACCAGGAGAAGGCCAAGAAGCTGTTCAACTGGCTCAAAAAGAGAGCATTGGTCGACTATAACGCCCTCGATGGGTTCTCCGCCAAGGGTGTGCTCGAGGACAAAAAGTTTCTTTGTCTGAGCGGCTCGATTATTTACACCCTCTTGGCCCGAGATGCCGGGCTCAAAGTTAACGGAGTATTGGAACCGGGGCATGCCTATGCCTCATTCAATGGTGATCGCAAGATAAGAGTCGAGACAACCACAGAAGGGCCTGAAGGATTTGATTACAGACCTGAATCCACGGTCAAATCTCATGAAAAGAACCGAGTACTCCAACTCGGACCGTTTGCAACGTACGGCGAAGTCACCGAACCGATGGAGTTCGTCGCCTATCAGTTCAGCAACGCTGCCGCGTTCAGTATGTACGATCTGGTACTGAACAAATATGAAAAGCTGCTGAGGCAGGTCCTAAAAGATAGTTTGCACATGGATGAAGCCAGGCAGGCGGACATCATCAGCCGGTGGAAAACCTATGGAGTGGTCGGCGGCCAGGAAAACATGGCCTTCCGGAGGATAGTGCGCAAGATGGCGGCTGCTGACGATGTCTTTCGCGGAGAAGTGATCAAGCAATTGGATAAGAATATAGAATTGCTCAAGACCGCCCGAGGGATGTCCCCATTTGACTTGTGGTTCAGGGACAACATTCGAACGTATATCTTTTTAGCAGCCATGTATGAGTCCTTACCCGCAGAAGCAGCGGCCGAAGAGAGGGAGCGGAAGAGAATTAAGCTTCGGACGAAAAAGGCCGGTGCTGAAAGGTCCATGCTTGTGGCATCAGTACCCGGCTATAAATCGGCGGTGCCAGCGGAGGAACTGGAAGCAGATGCTGCGAGCGTAGATGCCGAACTGGAGCAATTGGATCAAGAAGAAAAAGAAAGCTGGGACGCTGAAAAGAAATTCTGGTTGAAAGCCGTTAAACGACTCTCGAAGGCCGCCAAAGAGTTTTCATGTGATGATAGACTTCAAACATATTTAGCGCGAATGCAAGGCAGAGTGATAGCTCTGGCTGAAGTGAGAGGAGACGCGCAGGTCATGGACGAATTACGGGCTTATGCTTCGAGTCCGCGTCCGTAGCAGGGCGGCGGAGATTGCAAACTGGCGAACACTGGATGTCAATACCAATGCGGGGGCAATGGAAATTGTGCCTTGGGAAGAGACGCAATCCTGCGCCATGGCAACCCCACGGAGATGACGGCGTTCGACAGCTCATCCTACGAACTCGGTTCTTTCCGGAACTCTTTGAATTCGATGGACCGCGGCACGAATTTCGGAGCAGTTCCAAATGAAGCTTTAATGTCATGGGAGGTCGGTCGTGAAAGGTGCATTTGTGCTTGCCGCCCTGTTTCTCGTTCTCAGCGTGTGGCCTAGTTCATCTTGCGCTCTGGAGTCGTGCACGGACTTGGGCAACATGCTAAGAAGTGAGGTAAGAGACCTTTCTAAACTTACTCGGACATTCAACGCGTACGGAGTTCAGAAGTGCAGTCCCCTCGCAGGAGAGACCATGTGCTTTGAGTGTACGGATGGGATTTTGTATACCCAGCGTAATCCGAAAACCGGCGTGGCAAGGGTTGGCCAGGGGTGTCCGTGCAAATCAAAAAAGTAGTCCCTTGATTGCAGAGAATGGCAAGCTCGTACGGCTCTGATACATTGAGGAGAAAGACTACAGGAGGCAGAAGGGCGGTTGCCCTTCCTCCTTGAACAAGGTTGAAAGAAATTCTGGTTGAAAGCCGTTGAACGACTCTCAAAGGCCGCCAAAGAGTTTTCATGTGATGATAGATTTCAAACACATTTAGCGCGAATGCAAGGCAGAGTGATAGCTCCGGCCGAAGTGAGAAGAGACGCGCAGGTGATGGACGAATTGCGGACTTATGCTACGGGCCTTCAACCGTAGTCTGAGTTTGCTGACATCGAGAATCGGTGGGACGGGCATCTGGCCGGCCCTACTATTGCTTCTGAGCGGCTTCGTTATTTTACCTTCAGCGCAACTGCAGAATTACCATGCTGTAGGGGCGGACGTCGTCCGCCCTCATTTGGGCGTCCCTACCCTTTCGTTTGCAACTCCGTCCGGAATTTAATTGTGTTGCAAGCATTCTTTCGGCAGCATAGAATGGAAATTGAAATTTGTACGGGAGGCTCAGAATTTGGACGATCAGACCATCTTATCCAGTGAGGAGAATTTCGGGAATGTGGCTGTATGCCCTGGTGGGGTGGTGCATGTTAATCTCACATATTACAGTCTGAAGTTTCTTCCTGAGGATTTTATTAAATTTTCCGAACTTATTGACACGGCCCGTCGGAAATTCGAGCTGCCGCCATCGGGTGGCAACAAACCCCGTTTACACCTGGTGGCTGCTAAGACAAGCGAGGAAGAAATTACTGACGAGAAGGAGTAACTACGGGTCCGGATCGAATCGACTGCCCGCGACCGATTACCCGCCTTGCTTTTCATGTTTCATTGCCTTATGATCCCAACCCAATACGGGTTTTGGCTGTGTCCGCACGTTCAGATGAGCTGCACGGTCCCGAATCCCCTTGAAAAGGTAAGAGAGGTCTGTGAATGAAGTCCATAGCACTTTTTGTAGCATTGGCTGCAATCCTTCCTATGAACGCCCTAGCGCAACCGGTGATCTCGGACAGTAGCGGGGATGTGCTGGCCAAAGTGGGAAATTACGAGATCACAAGACAGATGCTCGATCACATAATCGCGACAATTAACGAAGAGAATCGCGTTCCATTTCTGACGCCTGATGGCAGGAAGAAGATCCTGGATGAAGTGATATCTTTCACGCTTTTCGCTGAAGCCGCCAAAGCGCAGGGTATTGACAAGGAACCCGCGATAAAGACTCGTCTGGATTACTTGCAGACCGAGTATCTGGCCAGGGAATATTTCCGACGATATCTTGCCAAAATGCCCCAAATATCGGAAGAGACGCTGATGGCTTATTATAAGGACCATGCATCGGAATTCAAACCCCCGGAAGAGATTAAAGCTCGACACATTCTGGTGAAGACGGAAGCACAAGCCAACAAGATTTTAGATGAGCTGAAGGCCGGTAAGGACTTCGCGGAACTGGCCAAGAAGAATTCCATTGATCCGGCAGCAGCCGCTGGCGGCAAATTAGAAATGCCGGATGGCCGAGATTGGCTGCCCAGAGGCGTTTTTGAGAAATCATTCGAGCATGTCCTCTTTAAGATACCCAAAGGGCAGTTTGGCGGACCGGTAAAAACCCAGTTCGGATGGCACATACTCAAGGTGGACGATCTTCGCCAACCCGAAACTCCGCCATTTGTGCAGGTCAGGAGCCAGATAAGGAACAGGCTCCAGGAGCAAAAAAATGAGGAGACTCATGCAAAGCTGACAGAGGAACTCAAGAAGAACATCCCTGTGACAATCAAATGACGACAGAGTCAGTGCGCACCTGCATCTCAGGAGGAATCGGTAAAATACGAATTCGCTTTCAGAGGGGTGAATATATGCTGCTGGATGCGATTGGAAAAAATCTTCCTCTTCCCGCTTTTATTAAAGGGGAATTGAGGCTGATTTCCAAGCTTGTTTCTTCTTGCCCACATGACAGCGTTTTGAATCTAATTGGCCGCAGACGAGCGACACGGCTTCACAGAGTGCTGCCGGTAGCCTGTTTTATGGTTCTAGTTCTGATCGGACTGCTTAATTATCCCCCTTTTGCTCAGAGTGAACCCACCCGCGAAAGATCTTCGGATGTGGCGGCAAAAAATGAACGAGCGACGAGTCCGCAGAAGCTTTATGAGGCTGTGGAAGGCTATCTTCAAGGGATTCATGGAAAAGGCGAGCAGACCACCGGGCGGAAGACGGCTGTCACGCGAAAGAAGCGGTTCGGTCTTCCAACGGCCGTCCCCGAAGAAGACCCTTCCCTCCGTGGAATGATGGAAGTCGATGAGAACCTCGCTAAGACCCGAATAGAAAGGCACGAATGGGACTTGGCCATCCCACCTCTGGAACGCGCTTTGAAAATCTCGTCTCGTCTGGCGTCCGCGGATGAGACTTCCCGTTTGAAAGACACGCTTCAGGCTACCCGAGCCAGGGCCCAGGATACGTCTCGTGAAAAGCCTACCACCCCAGGCGAAATCACCAATTCCATCGGCATGCGTCTGATCGCAATCCAACCAGGGGCTTTCGTCATGGGCAGCACGTCGGCGGAGACGCGTCGCATGCAGGCTGAGTGGAATGTCCCGGAAGCCTTGTTGCAGCCGGAAAGTCCTGCGCACACGGTACGAATTTCCAGACCATTCTTGATGGGCAAATATGATGTCACAGTGGGTCAGTTCAAGAAATTCGTCGCGGAAACGGGATACAGGACGGTGGCGGAGAAACAGGGCTGGGCATGGGTGTACGATGAAAACAAGAAGCATTGGACCAAAAGGACCGGCGCGGCCTGGAATGCTCCCGGTAGCGAGGTCTCTGAAGATCATCCGGTATCCCTCATTTGTCACCTGGATGCGGAAGCATTTTGTGACTGGTTGAGCAAAAAAGAGAATCGTCGATATTATCTCCCTACGGAAGCGCAATGGGAGTACGCGGCCAGAGGCGGCAAAGAGGGTGAAAGGTTTCCTTGGGGCAATGATTACCCGGACGGCAAGAAAATGAATATAGCCGACAAGTCTTGTCCGGTGCCGTGGGCTGACGGAACCGTAGCGGATGGCTATGCCCGAATAGCGCCGGTGGGAAACTTCGAGCCTAATGGCTTTTGGCTTTACGACATGACGGGCAACGTATGGCAAATGTGCTCCGATTATTATGATCCCAAGGCATATGAAGAGGAAAAGTCGCGCACAAGTATAGATCCGACTGGGCCTCGTAATGGTTCCAAGAAAGTGGTTCGCGGAGGTAACTGGGCTTTTGAGGCCGGTATTGCGCGAAACGCTTTTCGTTTCGGGGTGGAACCGGAGTTGTGTACGGACTTATCGGGTTTTCGGGTAGCCGCCGAATTGACCTTTCGGGACGACCCTCCGACGCAGGCCGGCGCAGATAATCCTTTAAGTACCGAGCAAATGCTCAAGCTTATGGACAAGGTGAAAGATCTCACAGAGAAAGGGCGCCGGTTGGAGGCTCATAAGCTCGTGCGCAAACTCGATGAGCGAGTTTATAAGGGAAAACTGCTGGTGGAAGAACCCGCTTATTTCGCCAGGAATGTTCTCGATGCGTTAATTGATATAACAATGGATCGTAGCATCCAATCCTTCACCAACTCGCTTGGCATGAAGATGGTCCGCATACCCGCGGGCAGCTTCGTGATGGGCAGCTCGGAGGCCGACATCTCGTGGGCCATGAGCACGCTGGCCCAAGGGCAACCTGTGAGCCTCGAAAATGAATATCCCTTCCACAAGGTCCGCATCTCGCGGCCGTTTTTCATATGCGCCACCCACGTAACTGTGGGATGGTTCAGGAAATTCGTCGAAGAGACCGGTTATATAACGGACGCGGAGGACGAAAACGGTGGACAGTCTTTTGATGCCCAGCGAGGGCGGTTCGAACGTAAGTCCGGAAGTTCGTGGAAGAACCCGGGGTGGACCATCAGTGACGATCAACCGGCGGTAATGGTATCGTACAACGATGCTCAGGCATTCTGCGAATGGCTCACCGCAAGGGAGAAGCTCCCTTATAAGCTTCCAACGGAGGCCCAGTGGGAATATGCGGCCAGAGGAGGCCTCCCGATGTCTCAGTTTCCGTGGGGTGACTCGCTTCCCGACGGCCGTAGGTGCAAATATGCGGACAAAAACTCCGACTTCGAGTGGAGAGACCGGAACGCAGACTGCGGATACAAGTATGTGGCGCCTGTCGGCAGTTATGAGCCCAATGGATACGGTTTGTACGACATGGCGGGCAACGCTCTGCAATGGGTTCGAGATCACTATGGTGAGGACTATTACAAGTTCACGCCTGAGGTGGACCCGGAAGGTCCGGGTCATGGCGAATACCGCGTCACGAAAGGCGGAGATTGGACTTTCGGACCGGTAAATCTCAGATGTTCCTTCCGAGGATGGTCAAGACCGGATCTGGCCGTTGACAATGCCGGTTTCAGAGTGGCCATTGAGCTGGCCAATCCTCTTCGCACTTTCCATTTTGCCGAAGATTTCCTGACAAAAGAATGGGTGCCGGGTCCTGATCAGCGAACAGTGGCGATGGCTGTAGCGAAGGAGAAGGAGCGCCGGCCTGTTACCGCTCGCGTGCAGGAAAGCAAGACCCCGGTCCGCGAGTTGGAACCGGGACCGTTGGTGAAAGGAGTACTGGTGCTTTCCCTGACACCCAAATCCGACGCGAGGCGGGCGGGAATATCTCAAGGCGACATTATAATCGAGTACGACGGTGTGCGAGATCTCACCACTGAAAAATTCATTGCTTTGACTGCCAGGACCAAAAGGGCCAAAGCCAAGCCATTGGTTATTTTCGTCCGGGACGGTCGTGAGTATTCGGCCAGGGTATCACCCGGCTTTATTGGCGTTTCCGTGATGGATACCAACCTGCGGGGACCGTTCAAAAGACCGGAGATCAGGCCCGAACCGGAACCCGGAGACGACAAGGACAAGAAGTTAAAACCCCTCAATTGGACTTGATAACCCTCGATTTCCATGGCCGATGTCCCTGACAAACAGGCATGGATAACGCTGAGCGTGATCGTGCCTCATGAGATCGCCGACGCAGTGGCCAATTTCCTCCACGAATGCGGTGCGCCAGGTCTGGTCCTCGATGAAGAGGGTCCTCATGCCACTAAGATTACCAGCTACTTGCAGAAGAGCCGGTGGCGAAGAGTTTCTTCTGATCTGGAAAGGTATTTCAGAGAGCTACGGGAGATCTTTCCTGGTCTGCAAGACCCTCTTATAGACATGGTCCCTCTCAAATCGGAGAATTGGGCGACTGCATGGAAGAGCCGTTTTAAACCCATCAAGATCGGCGAGAAGCTCATCATCACGCCGCCATGGTTAGAGCCAAAGGCAAAAGGCAGGCAGGTGGTGATTATCGAGCCTGCTGAAGCTTTCGGGACGGGAACGCACGAAACCACACAGGCGTGCCTGATACTTCTCGAACAGGCCATTAAGGATTTGTCCGCCCCTCGCAAAGAAGTGACTTTGCTTGATGTTGGCTGCGGCTCAGGCATTCTGGCGATAGCAGGAATCAAGCTCGGAGCCGTGAGGGTTCGAGCGGTGGACAATGATCCGGTCGCGATTCAGGCTGCCCACGCAAACGCAGTCCTGAACAGGGTTGAAGATGAGTTGAGGTTGGAGGAGTGCTCGGTTAAGGAATTGACCGAGTCCACGGACGTGGTGACCGCTAATCTAGACCCCACGGCCCTTATCGAGAACCGTGACAAATTAGTCTCGCTCGCTGGGCATTACCTGATAATTTCGGGCGTTCCTCTGAATCAGTGGAGCGAAATAAAAAATCGATTTCTCTTGGACAATCTGTTCTTGAAAAACGAGATCACACGTTCGGAATGGGGAACCGGACTCTTCGCCAAGAAAAAAGATTGAAGACACTGCCGGCGCTAATTCGCTTCATGTTGCCGACAATTGACATAAACAATTGCGAGGGCAATGGTAGGGGCGCATGGCATGCGTCCGAACCCTATTTTTTGAAAAGAACGTGGATCAAAAACAAACCAGCGCCTACACAAAGGGCCGAATCCGCAACGTTGAACGCGGGCCAGTGCAGGTTGCCCCAATGGATATCCAAGAAATCAACCACTTCCCCGAACCGGACTCTGTCCACCAGATTGCCGAGCGCGCCGGCGAAGAACAGAGAATATCCTACCAACAAGAGCCTATCAGTTTCGCCGGATGAATTTATTATCCAGGCTATGGCAGCCATTGCCGCAAGCGATAACAGGATAAAGAAAACCCGTTGAGGGCTCGACGCGGCCTCCGCCATCATGCCGAAAGCGATTCCCGCATTTTTTACATGAACGATATCCAAATAGCCGTGGATGATTTCAAAGCCGTTGTGGAACGGGACAAATTCTATCACTAGCTGCTTGGTAAGCTGATCCGCTACCAGGATGATAACGGCAATTATTGCCAGCAGACGCCATTTTCGGATTCCGTGAATCTCCGTGCGCACTTTTCACAAACTCTTATGATTCGGTTGTGGTGATCCCTGATTCCCGCAACACGCCCGCGCAGCGGGGGCAGACTTCAGGATAATTTTCGTCCGATCCTACCTCTGTGTCCCAAACCCAGCATCTAGGGCATTTTTTACCTTCGGCCTTCGAAACGCTTACACGGACGCCTGACATCGCGTCTTCACTTTCAGATTGCGCCAGGGCCTCCCCAGTGGAGAGTATTTCCAGTTGAGAAACGATGAAATAGTCCTTTGGGTCATTCATCGCGGATACCGCTTGAGCAATATGGTCAGGCGCCTCTATGCGGACCTTGGCTTCAAGTGAAGATCCGATGACATGCGAGGCCCGCGACTCTTCCAGAGCTTTGTAAACTTCCTGGCGCAACTGGGACATGATTTCCCATCTGGTCCGCTCCTCGTCAGTCAAAGAAATTCCAGGAACCGGATCAGGAAACCCTGTCAGGTGCACGCTTGACGTGTCACCAGCATGAAAAGCGAACCAAACTTCCTCGGCTGTAAACGCAAGAATGGGAGCCATGAGTTTGACAACAGCCAAAACAATGTGGCAGAGCGCGGTTTGAGAGGAACGCCGGAGAGGGCCATCGCTCTTTTCCACATAGAGCCTATCTTTGAGTATATCCAAATAGAGAGAAGATAAATCGACCGTGCAGTAATTGTACAGGGTATGAAAGACAATGTGGAAATCAAAATCCTCATAAGCCTTTCGTACCCTTTCTATAACCTTATTCAAGCGGTCCAATGCAAACCGATCAAGCTCTAGAAGCTGATCCACGGGGATCATGTCCTTGGCCGGGTCGAAATCGGAGAGATTGCCGAGGAGAAAACGGCAGGTGTTCCGAATCCTGCGATAAGCCTCTGTAAGCCGCTCCAGGATTTCAGGCGAAATCCTTATATCATCTCGATAATCTTCCGCAGATACCCATAGTCTGAGGACATCCGCGCCGTACTTATCGATAATCTCTTGTGGTTGAATCACATTTCCCAGAGACTTGGACATCTTTTTGCCCTGGCCGTCCACCACAAAGCCATGAGTCAGCACGCCGTCATACGGGGCCCGATTGCGGGTGCCTACTGAGGTCAACAGCGCACTGTGGAACCACCCGCGGTGCTGGTCGCTGCCTTCAAGATAGAGTTGGCACGGATACTCCAGATTGCTGCGTTTCTCGCAAACGGCCGCCCAGCTTACACCCGAATCGAACCACACATCCAGAATGTCTGTTTCCTTGATCAGCGAAGAACTTTTGCACGAAGGGCACTTGAGGTCCTTAGGTATTATGTCCGCGCTTTCCGCCTCGAACCAAACGTCCGCGCCCAGCCTTTCGAAAAGGCGGGCCGTGTTCTCGAAAAATTCGGGTGGAGCAACTATTTCGCCACAGTCCGCGCACCGCAAGGCAGTAATAGGGACACCCCAGGTCCTTTGGCGAGAGATACACCAGTCGGGTCGGTGCTGGATCATTCCATAAATCCGGTCCCTTCCCCACTTAGGTATCCACGTAACCGTGTCAATGGCTTTTAGCGCATTTTCACGCAATCTGCTCTTTTCCATGGAGATGAACCACTGGTGCGTGGCCCGAAAAATCACAGGATTCTTACAGCGCCAGCAGTGGGGATAGCTGTGCACCATATCCTCGGAGGCCATTAGCGCCCCGACCTCTTGCAGTTTATTAATTACGTCCGTATTTGCATCGAACACAAACTTCCCTTTGAAGAATTCCACATCATTTGTGAAGACACCGTGATCATCAACCGGCGCGTAAACGTCGATGTCATATTTGAGACCTATCTCATAGTCTTCCTGTCCGTGGCCCGGCGCAATATGCACGGCGCCTGTACCGGTGTCCAGGGTCACGAACGGGGCGAGAATGATTTCTGAAGCCCTATCGTAAAGTGGATGGGAACACTTTAGGCCCTCCAGGAGACTGCCTGGAAAAGTCGCTATGATTCGGTAATCGGGGATGTTGAAAACATCCATATTTATGGCCACTAGTCGTTCGGCGAGGATATACACATCGTCTCCCACCTGTACGGCAGCGTACGATTCGTCGGGATGCACAGCGATCGCCAGGTTCGCGGGTATCGTCCAGGGCGTGGTGGTCCAAATTACCACGTAGACTCGCTTTCCTTTGACTTCGGGTATTCTCGCGGAAAAATCTTCTCGGGCAAGGAAGCGCACGTAAATGGACGGTGAGGAAGAATCCATGTATTCGACTTCCGCCTCGGCCAAGGCCGTAACGCAGGATGCGCACCAATAGACGGGCTTCTTCCCGCGGTAGACTGCGCCACTAGCAAAGAATTTTCCCAGCTCGCGGACAATGGTGGCCTGATAATCATAACTCATGGTCAGATATGGATTTTCCCATTCCCCGAGTACGCCGAGTCTCTTGAACTCCTCGCGCTGAACATCGATAAATTTCTCCGCGTATGCTCTGCAATGTCGGCGTATTTCTGAAGTGCTCATCGTGAGCTTTTTATTACCCAATTCTTTGTCCACTTCGTGTTCGATTGGGAGACCATGGCAGTCCCAGCCGGGTACATAATCCGAATCGTATCCGGCCATGAATCTCGATTTTATAATCATGTCCTTAAGGATCTTGTTAAGAGCGGTTCCCAGATGAATGTGGCCATTGGCATAGGGCGGACCGTCATGAAGAATGTATTTCTGCCTGCCCTGACTCGCGGAAAGAATTTTTCGATAAATATCTTGTGATTCCCAATGCTTGAGCAACTCAGGCTCTTTCTTGGACAGGTTGGCTCGCATGGGGAATGAAGTTTTGGGAAGATTAAGAGTGTCCTTGTAATCCATAAACGGCCTCCAGCGACTCACTTTAAATTTCCAAACTAATAATCGGCCTGTAATCTGATAACATACCGGCGCATTCAAGGTCGCACGGGAAAAGCTTTGTATGCGCTACAGGCGCCATCGGAATGGCTCCAGCTCTACTCGGCATAACCTTTCAATTGTAGAGACTAGCGCGGCAAAGTCAATAAAAACGAACAGCATCACGTGTCACCCGCTCCCGGGAGTAATTATGGATCGCTAGTCATTACAGCAATGACATATTCAGGCCAAAATTCTTCAGGTGGGTCAACTCTTCCAGCATCAAAGAACAGAGCGTGAACCATTGTTTTGGAGGCTGGAAAAATTGAGTCATTCGAGCTAAGGTGAGCATCCGTCCGTGACAAGGTCCAGTGAGGACACGGCAAGTCCATGAACACGGTTCTTCGAATAGTAGTTGTCATAATATTGGTTGGGCAAAGCTCGTGCTTGCTGCGTTCCTTTCAAGAAACCCCGCCTGAGCCCGTGAAACCCACCCAGGGCTATACGAGTATAGGTAAGCTGCCATTTAACGAGGCATGGTACGGCACGTACTTCCAGGAAGACAGAATCGGGTACAGCCACTTCAGGATCGAGCCTTCGGGAGATAATTACAGCATCTCGACCGACTCATTGATGCGTCTGAAAGCGCTCAAGAAGACGAGCGAAATCGGTCTTAAAGAGAAGATCATGGTGCATCCTGATTTGACGATGATCTCGTTCGAATCCGGGGTTCGAATGAACGACAAGAACCTCGATATGACGGGCAAGATCGAAGGGAAGCGACTGGTGGTTCAAATGACCGTAGGAGGTGAGACAGTAAGGCGAGAATTCCCGTTCGAGGACAAGCTATACCATTCAAGTGCCATGTCTCTGATACCTGCGCTGAAAGGGCTGAAAGAGGGTGAAGTTTATTCTTTCTCTGTTTTTGGCTCAGGCAATGCTTTTAATCCTGATGAGCGAGCCATCGAAAAGGTCGAACAGAATATCATGCCGGTCAAGAACGCTCCGGGGCCGAACGGCGCGGTATGGAGCGTCAAGAATAATGTTGGTCGCTCTGTCATACATTCCTGGCTGAATAAGAACGGGCTTACAGTCTTGGAGAAAGCCCAGGACGGCGCACTCATAACCATACTGGAAGACGAATCGACTGCCCGGCAGTTTTTGGAGAAGAAGACGGCGGAAGGCAAAGACCTCATCCTGGACGTGAGCCTCATTCCAGTGTCCAACCCCATAAAGAATTCGGCCAAAACACGATTCTTGAAAGTGAGGATGGACGGTATAGATCCATCGCTGATTGCCAATGATCATCGGCAGCAAGTCACTTCAAAGAAAGAGGAGCCAAAACAAGAAGGCTTTTACGTCACCGTAAATGTCGAAGACCCGGGAAAGCCACAAATCGGCGGCGGGACGCATTCAATTCCATTTCTGGCGCACTATTTGGCTTCCACGATCGTCATCCAGGCCAACCATGAGGAAATTGTCGCGCAATCGGGAAAGATCGTGTCGCCCCGTGACTCGGATTTGGACCAGGTGAACAAACTGGTGCGCTGGACCTCCGAAAATATCAAGAATGAAATGAAGGATTCCTTTACCGCCCTATCAGTATTGCGAAGCAAGGAGGGAGAGTGCCAGTCTCACGCCAATCTTTACGCCGCTTTCGCACGCTCCAGGAAAATTCCCAC